>Ga0209000_1000551_pt1 | contig 34164 bp, 35 predicted proteins | sample RifGroD2_FD_183998 | JGI IMG/M metagenome (GOLD analysis project Ga0209000, IMG submission 183998) | Groundwater microbial communities from Rifle, Colorado, USA - Groundwater D2 (SPAdes) (version 2) | ecosystem: Environmental > Aquatic > Deep subsurface > Groundwater | place: Rifle, Colorado... | reverse complement strand
AGCATTCAATCGGGCACTCAAGAAGTACGTGCCGTACTACAACGAGAGACGACTCCATATGGGGATTGGTCTCAAGGCACCAGTGCAATTATTAGACAACTGCGTCCAAGGTATTGATTAGATTACGATAATAACTTTTCAGCTATTTTTACTCCGCCATAGATGCAACACCTTCCTCTATCGTTACGACAGGCACATCATTGTTCACTAAGTAGTCAATAATAGCGTTAAATACAGCGGGTTTCGTGTTATATCGTTGGTCGTGCTCATCCGTAATTTGGTGAAAGGTGAGTATAAGCCATTGTTTGTTTGCAAGAGCATTTTGTACCCATGTTTGTACTTGTGCCACCGTAGTATTTATCTCTACTGACTGACGAGCAAGTTGGTAATGATCAGATGCAGCGGTGACATTACCATCAAGTGTAGAGCGTCCCGAGGTAAATCCTGCATTTCGTACGACGTTTATGGTAGTTTGGTTGTACTCACCAAACGGATAAGCAAAAGCTTTCACAGTCTGAATACCCATGGCGTGTAAATCATCACGAGATCCAGCTATTTCGTATATCTGATCACTCTCTGAGAGTGAGGTGAGATGAGCGTGTGTGCGTGTGTGAGCACCTATTTCATAGCCTTTCCCATACAATTCTTGTACTTGAGCACGTGACATAAATCCCACGAAACCATAGTCATACATTTGACGGGTGGTAACGTAAAACGTTGCGGGCAAGCCAGAACTGTCCAGCTTCGGTACTGCATTGGTGTATTGGTTCCTCCACGCATCATCAAATGCGAGAGTTACAGCACCGGTATTGAATATGCCAGTGTTTGAATTCCCGGTTTTTACGAGTGAAGCGTTGTCGATAGTGAGCGTTCCAATTTTGTTGAGAAGGTGGAACACCCGTACGTGTGTGACACCAATCGGCACAGCAATATTAGCCGTCATTTCCCAGAAACCGTTCGTAGGAGGCGCAAGTGATATATCAGCATAACTTACAGATCCGTTACTGTGTAGGTACTGTACCGTGAGATAGGTTGTTACGTTTGAGGAATATGCATCAGTATAGGTATAGGTACCAGGTACTACTGGAATATAGTCCGTATACCATTTTGCATCTCCGGATGAGCGAGTGGTCATTGTAACCTGAGCTGCCTTGCTACCACCTACTCCAGTCACAGGATACGAGAACGAGCGATTGTTGGTGCCCCATCCTCCTTTGTACCAACCAAACGGGAGTGCACCTGATACTTGTTCAAAATCACCGTTCAGTACAAGGCCAGTATCGCTACCTCCTCCGCTTCCAGGGATTACTTCCTGAAGAGAGTACTCGTCAGTCGTTAGTGCTCCAATACCCTTGAGTAAGTGAAAAATAGTAAGTGACACAACACCTTGAGGGACTGTGAATCGAGATGATGATTGTGTAAATGTGGACGAAGGAGGAAGGACGGTAAGTGTTGGATACAAAAATGTTCCATCTTGTTTCTTATATCTGATGGTTACAATACTTTCACTTGAAGAAAGGTAGTAATCGGAAAACAAGTATTCTTTACCTGCAGTGACAGGAACATCGGTAAAGTACCATTTTGCATCACCTCCTGTGTAGTTTGTTACCTCAACCTTACCAGCCTTTGGACTTTGAAAACCTGAAACAGGGTATGAAAAAAATCTGTTGTTACTACCATATCCACCCTTCAACCATTGTAATGGATTACCCGAGCTGTCAGTATTTTCCCAAGAAGGATTCTGGATTAAGTTAGGACCAAATGATTCTGCAAGACTTTGTGTGACCAGAGTTCGTTGTAAAGCGGGCGTCTCTGTAACCTCGGTGTCAGCTATAGGTAATATTTTATCCACTTCCGGGTTTGTTGCTGTTTCAACATTTGGTATAGCTATATTTACTTTTTCTGCAGCATAGAGTGCAGGTGGAAAGAAGGACGTAATAGCAAAAATGCTAAGGAAAAAAATACCACCAAAGGAATGGAGTGGTTTTTTAGCAGGTCGGCTGCAAAATCGCAATGGTGAATTATTCATGATAGGTTATGTTATCTGTGTAAGTTATATAAGGGTTTCCGCATAGTAAACGATGGGTAGTGAAATTCGTGTGAAGATTGTAGCAAAAAGAACTTGCATCTACGCAATAGAGAAAAAAGAATGTGAAAATTATCACTTTAAAGTGTTGTTTCTTGCGGCAGTTCCGAAGCGGTGTAACTTTTTTCGACGGTAATCGAGAGAGAACAAAAATGCCTAGGAAAGTATTTCCTAGGCATTTCCTACAAATAATCGTTTTATTAGGAATCTGAGAGTGATGTACGTATAAATTCCTTTATTTCTTTTATTTTTTCATGATCCTCTGGTGTCACCGTATCTTCAAGTTCGTTCATGTCTTCTTGTATCCAGAGAGCAGTGATTAGCTTACTGAGCGGAACTTTTTTTGCGTCTTGGACGAGGATACTTGCTGTTGCTACCTGACTATGTGGACGTCTTTTGTTGTAATCACGCTCACTCGAGCGCAAAGCTTCTTGTGCATCGCCAATATGTAAAATAATCTTCTCAATGTCCGCTGCGTCGGTAGATACAGCGATAGTTTCAGAGCTCGTAGGAGTGGTACGCTCTTCTTTCTGGTAGTTGTGGACTTGACCAGCAATGTCTGCTTCGGCGTGTAAACCTTCCCTTTTGAGAGTGTTCCTCGTATATTCCTCGTGAAGATTAAAAATTTGACGAAGCGTCAACTCTGGGGATATACCCCTTTTATTTAGCTCATCTATCTTTTCCGGAGGAAGAATAGAACTCGCAGGTTCTTTGGAGGATTTGTTTAAGTCGTACTCAGACATAAATTTTTCTGAATCAAAATTTTTTGTTACTGGTACGAGCTTTCCAGTATCAGAGTAGACGGTGTGTACGTGTTCAGGATCGGAACCCGCGTGCGTGAGGGCATGCCAATCTCCAGGTTGTACGACATGGTTCATAACTGACTCAGGGATATCTAGTTTTCCAATGTCATGGAATAGTGCTGCTCGATAAAACTCATTGAGAGAGCCCGCCTCTTTTTCAATACGTTTTGCAATTGTTTCAGAACCAATGTGTATACGCTCAATTTTGGAACGGATTAGTCTATACGTTTCAACACTGTGTGTCGCGAGCTCCGGAGAATATAAAGATATCATGGTGAGGTATTCCCAATCCTTCTCAGTCATAAATACAGCAGACTCCAGTGATTCCCCGTACCGTTCTTTTGTGCGGAGAACTTGTTGTGGCATTAGACCTTCTTCTCGAAGAGAACGAAGTGCATTTGAAAATTCAAAATCACGTACATACGACTTTGCTCGTGTGTCTTCATGGAGTTCTTCCTTAGAGGGGGCTTGGTCTACAGGAAACACTTCTTTGTTCATATGAATATAGTATGAAGGTTTGAAAAAATATTACAAGAGGGGTTTTTAAAAGCGCTATGTTGTGTGGGTTTTGACTATTTACATTTTATCTTGAGTGTGTTTTAAAATAAACTTTTTTGAAATACGTCTGATTGAATGTCGGGTGCCTTTGAAACTAGTTCTACGTTACCTAGTTGCAAGAGAGCCTCTTCAGAAGAAACATTTGAGAGTACTTCCCATATTTTGACCATAGCTAGGGTATCGAGTGTACAATATTTTCTCATATCTTCCATAATAATATCTTTTTTGTTTTGGTTTTTGCCACCAAATATGGTACTCATCCATGTGTTTTGTGCGGTCGCCCCTCCTTGTATGACGAGGTCTTTGTAGCTTAATTCAGGAACTAGGACCGGCAAGACAGCTTTGATGGAGGCGCTTCCAAAAAAGTCTTTATCTACAAACCATCCTTCACTGAATGGTATCATTAAGTCCACTATCCTGTCGTTGAGTGCATACAAAAATTCACGATGTTCCGGCACGAAGTTTGCAAGGGTCACATTACAACTTTTTTCAAAGTTTTGATACCACACCACGACAGATCCAATACTGCCGATGTCGGACTTCAATTGCTTCACGAGATGCTGGACTGGAGAGGAGTTTTCCGTATGTAAAAATTCTCGGTGCTCGAGTGGTGCAAGCGGGTCGCGAAGTATGTGTAGCGAGTACTGAAATGGCACCTGTTGGTAGGGTCGCATGCCGTCAAAAGGGGGGACGACACTTGCAAGAGTTTCGTAATCAAAAAAGTAGAGAGGATACTGAAAGGTCTGGAGGAATGTTTCTATCTCGTCACGCTTGATGATGCGTGTTCCCATTTGCGTAGCCTGTACTTGGTACCGTTGTTTTACGGTCAAGTTCTCATCATCTGGTATATCCGCTATGGTTTGTATACCCCCGTCTTCCAGTTCTCCTATCCTCCGAGCTCCTGGACTGCAGAGCTTATAGATATTGTAGGGGTCAAGATGGGGTTGTAAAATAGTGTAGATTTCCATCCATGCTGCAAACGACCCCAAACGTGCATGGCGAGGCGAAGGATCAGGCATGGTGTGTGATGCCATAACCGCTTTCGCATCCTCAATATCTATCATAGTTTGAGGAAGTATTGTTCGGACTGCAGAAGTGACTTCCGTTATGTCAGTAATTTCTTCTGGAGGAATAGTTCCATTTCTCACATACTCATTGTTGACGTGGATAACAAACATGCTTTCGATACTGAGACCAGAGCTCTCGAGAACAATTGTTTGAAAAGCAAGATCATGTTCGTGTTCCGGTTTAGCCTTTGTGCTCGACTTTATTTCATAAAGGTTGTAGGTCCCATTTTCATTTCGTTCTAGGACATCAAAGATGCATGTAATCCCCTGTATTTCTAAACGCCCCTGAAAGAGTACTGGCACCTTTTCTTCAAGTGCTCGTTGCGTGGTCTCGGGAAGAGCCCAGTATTTCTTTCCATCAAACTTTCCGTTCGTTTTGTAACCTAGCGTTACTCCTTCAGGAAAAAGCTGTTCTGCATACGTTTCAAATAAATTTCCCGCATCAAAGATTGCCTGAGTATTGTCATCAACTTCAGGTAGAATACTTTTGTTATGTTTTTCGAGCCAGAGCCATGCAGGATGTCGCAAGTACAGAAGAAAGTTTGATTTTGAAAGTATCATATGGCTCTCATGAGAAAATTCTTTATCGTAAATAACAAATGCATTGTACCAGTTTAAGAAGATGCAAACTACTCACTTGAACTAAATCAGCCCCACACACAAGACGGTGTGAGGCTGATAGCGTTTAAGACCGCTGGCTCGATAAGTAGGTGAGGTTTCTCTGTATGAGAACTATGCGAATAAGTGTGCATAGAATAATAACACCTGATGCACGTGCTCCGAAGTGTGCCGCATGCTCTTCTCCAATATGTACAAGAAGAAAATAAAATGTGCACGACCATAGAGCAATCTTAAGTACCGTTTTTATCGATGCTATGATTCCGATGTGGTCTCGAACAACATGTCTATCAAGTAGATTCTGGGCTTCCTTGTCGTGGTTGAAGTAGAATTGTGCAATTCTAAATAGTGAAGCTCCTGTAAACAGAATCATAACGGAGTAGTAAATTGCCAAAGCTACTGTTTTTACCGGAGCGAACTCCGCCCACACATCGGCTGCTATGAGTGCCAGCGCAGTGAGTAGGACTACATTCAAAGCAATATTTCTCTTGTCACGCAATGGAGTTTTCGTCCACGTCATTCTCAAGAGCACCTTTTTATTCCAATTGATAGGTAATTTCTCTAAAATTTCAGTATCAAGATTGCTGAGATTATCCATGGGCTCCTCCTTGGATGTGTTTTAACAATTACTAATATAGGTTAACAATTCTATTCCCAACATAAAATAGTTTGTATATAAAGTCAACGCGTGATAGTGCATCTTGACTCTGCTTTTCTGTCTGGGAAATTCGTTTTTCCCTGCCCTTCACTGGTACAATAGCCTTATGGTACTTCGCTCATTGCGAGTTGGGTTTTTTTTAATGGTGCGGTATGTACGCCATGGAAGCTCGTGGGCGTCACTCCTTATTATTACCATCATGTTCTTAACTTTTTTGAATGTGATTGTCGTACGTGGCGTGCTGGTAGGGCTTCCAGTCGGTGCAAGTATCTCTTATGAAAAGGAATATTCTGGTAGCGTGCTTATCACCCCACTTCCCGATCAGAGACATATTGATAGGACCAAATTGGTGGAGAGCACTCTTACTTCAATCGAAGGGTATCGTGCGCACTCTGCTCGGTACCTTGCTTCAGCTGTTATACGTGCCAATTACGAACGACCACAAAAAGAAACACGTTTGCCAGATCAGGTAGGGACAGCAGTCGTGGGTATTGACCCACTTCTAGAGGATGAGGTGACAGGGCTTCGTGATCTTGTTGTGGAGGGTACGTATCTCACGGAACATGATGAAACAGGAGTCCTGCTCGGCAGTCAACTTCTAGAGCAGTATGCTGGAGAAACTCCAGAAGCAGGAGGTACGCCCGACACGACAGGTAGTTTAGAAAACGTTGTTCCCGGAAGTGAGGTACGTATCACGATCGGTGAGGTAGTGGGGACATACACAGTTCTAGGTATCGTAGAAGGAAAGGTTGGTGAAAACAGTAGACGTATATATATGAACGGAGAACGACTCCGTAAGATTCTTGGTGGAAGTATTGATAAAAAAGATGAAATAGCAATTGACCTCATGCCTTCAACTTCAGTTGATGGATACGTAGCGAAGCTCAACGCATCCGGAATAGGAGAGTACGCTATCGTGCAGAGCGCACAGGATTCACAGGGACAATTTCTCGATGATATTACGCAAACGTTTGACTTGCTCGGTACGGGTATAGGACTTATCGGTATAGTGGTTGCAGCTATTACCGTTTTTATCATGGTGTTTATTGTTGCACTTAACAGACAGAAACAAATCGGCATTTTGAAAGGCATAGGTATTAATCGCCTAGCGATTGAGAGTTCATATGTATTTCTATCAATACTCTATGCGCTTGTCGGCATCTCTTTAGGACTACTTGTACTTTATTTTCTGATTACCCCCTACATCACTGCACACCCCATTGATTTTCCTTTTGCGGACGGTGTGCTTGTGGCACCGTGGAATGATACATTTGTGCGTAGCCTGATTTTGATTGTAACGACACTTTTTGCCGGATACATACCCGCTCGTATGATTGTGCAAAAAAACACCATTAACGCGATTCTTGGACGCTAGTACTATGGAAAAGAAAACAGTTATTGAAACAAAAAAACTCGTGAAGTGCTACATGGTAGGCGAAGTCGTTACCCGCGCGCTTGATAGTGTTTCTATCAGAATCACTGAAGGAGAGTTTGTTGCCATTGACGGCAAGTCCGGTTCAGGAAAAAGTACACTGCTCCATCTCTTAAGTTTGCTCGATAAGCCTACCGAGGGGGGTGTGTTTGTATATAACGAAGACACCTCACATTTTTCTCGCGAACAACGTGTCGCCATTCGTCTTTCCACATTCGGCTATGTGTTTCAAGACTACGCGCTCATACCCGAACTTACCGCGCTCGAAAACGTTATTCTTCCACACTTCATGCTCACGGGGAAGTTTGATGATTGTACGAAGCATGGCACCGAGTTACTGGAGCAGGTTGGTCTAGGAAATCGTTTGCACAACAGACCAAGTCAGCTCTCAGGTGGTGAACAACAACGTGTCGCTATTGCACGCGCCCTCGTAAATTCTCCGCATGTACTTTTTGCTGATGAGCCAACCGCAAACCTTGATTCCGATACGAGTGAAAATATTTTATCCATTATTATGGAGCTTCATGCACAAGGTCTCACCGTTCTTATGGTCACCCATGAAGCAGAGTATGCACGGCGTGCGGGTCGGATTGTTACCCTTGCTGATGGTCAGGTGGTAGAGTAAGTTAATTACCTTCCTGTAAGCCAGTACATCGCCAGTTTATTTCTGCGGTATTCGTTTCTTCGCTTACAACACAAGCAGAGTTGCACCCTTCACGAGTTGCATTGAGGTTGGCATCGTACCACCACGTTTTTGTACCACTGTTATATGATGGATTAGACAACGCCTCACCCCCTTTTACGCAGGTCTGTTCGGCTATAGTCCGAGCTTCAGGTTCACTCAACGTGTTTGCAGTTTCTGTATCTTTTTCTTCGCCAGAATCAGAAGGTGATGAGGTACACACGTGGTATCCAATAAAAAAGACGGGTAGGGTTAGTAAAAGTACGATGAGTTTAGAGCTATTTTTCATAATTGTTTGGTTTTTTTATTTATCTTCGACGTAAGATTACCACAGTATCCAGTATAGACACATACCTTGTTGTACACGTGTTTATGGTACTATTTTCCATATGTTAGAAAATTTTTTGAAAGCACCTATTGATACCGATTGGTTTCTTGCTAAGTTTTATGAAGTACTTCCTAACATTGGAACTGCGCTGGCTATACTTGTCGGGTTTTGGATACTCTATTTGTCCACACGAGGCATACTACGACGTATTCTTATTCATGCAGATTTCAATGAGACACTCATTCGTATTTTGATACAAAATATCTACCTCGGTGTTCTTATGGTTATTGCAGGCATTATGGCACTGAGCCATCTTGGGGTAAATGTGGTTGCTGCAACAGCAGGATTTGGTATTGCGGGTATCGCAGTAGGTTTCGCAGCTCAGGATGTGTTAAGTAATATTATTGCAGGGTTTATGATTTTCTGGGATAAGCCGTTTCGAATTGGACAATGGGTCACAGTCGCTGGTGAGTATGGAAAGGTTGATGATATAACCCTTCGAACAACACGTATTAAAACGAGGAATAATACGTTTGTGGTTATTCCCAATCAAAAAGTTATCAATGAGGTACTTATCAATCACTCTCGAAAAGGGATGACGCGTATCAATGTGAAAGTGGGAATCGCGTACAAGGAAAGTATTGATAATGCTCGTACAGTGCTTCTAGAAGAAGTTTCCAAAATTGATAAAATTCTCACGCACCCTGCCCCTGAAGTTATAGTCGAAAGTCTTGGAGATTCAAGTATCAATCTGGTCGTTCAGGCATGGGTTGCCGATGCAGAGGACGAGATGTTTGCACTTTTCACAATCACAGAACAGAGTAAAAAAGCTCTTGATGCCGCTCAAATTCAAATACCTTTTCCGCACATGCAAATATTTATGGAGGGGACTCCAAGTGCTGGACAGTAGAAAAACATCGATTCTCGACGTCGATTGCAACGTCGATACCGACGTCGAACCTACAAAGATATTTCAAGGGCACCTTCTCCACCGTTTTCGAGCTTTGCATAGGTGTACGTATATCCTTGTTCAGTCAGAAAGTTTTTTATAGTTGTAGGAAGTACGGCAATACCTTCGGGTGAGCGTAACCCTTTTCCCACGATAATGCGGATACGTACCCACCCCTCCTACCGCACCTCGCGCTTCATGTGCGGTGCATCCATGCAAATCAAGCTCAGCATCCGCGATGGGGGGTGCATAGTATGCTTTGTTTCGTCTTTTTCCTCGCCTCATTAAGTTGGTTATACCATACTATGCAGGAGTATAAAGAGTTATTCAGTCGCCATTATAATGCGTCCACATGTTTCTTCTGAAGCTAGCACCACATCAAAAATATCGTCTATTGCTGGCTCAACAGCGGAAAGTGTACTTCTGTCTTTACGTTCAACAGACACGTCTCTGCTATGTGATTGGAAAACACTTGCGACTTCGCACTGCGTCACTGCTTCTACAACACGTTCCCAAGCGAGAATAGTTGCGAGTGCTTGTGCTTCGTTTTTTTCAATAAGTAGTTTTCTATCAATTTTCGAGATTTTTTCTTGTACATGCTCAGGAAATATATTTTTGATATCTTCGGCATAGGATGCACCGTCTCGTGGAATCTCATGTGAGAATTCTTGAAGAGCGTAGTACGAAAGTTCATTTGGGTACTGGATTTTGACTGGAATCGAAGACCCACTCAATGACACCAGTGTACCGTTTTCAATACTATATTCACCACAATGAGCCCATAGGTAGAGTGGAAACAGCGGAGACTCTGGATCAAGATTTTCCAATGTGCACACGGTGTGACTTCCTTCCTTCGTGTGCCAGCTAAATGTTTTTTGGGTGAGCAGATACTGTTGAATAGTTTGTTCCAATTGCGTGTTTCCAATAACTTCCTCCGTATCGTCTTTCGTCTGTAGGGTTATGTGTGCAATAAACCACCGATTTCCTCTGTCTCGTCTTTTTTCGACAAGCAGTGTGATAGGTTGTGTGTGGACTATTGTACCGTCGCTCGTTACTTCCTCCACTTCTCCAGTGACTCGTGTGGTGTAACGGGAAAGGTCTTCAGTAGTAGTGATACGTATACGATGAGGAAAAGGGCTTGAAGTTAATCGCCCAGGAACTTGGGTTGGGTCTTCTAAGGCGTCTGCGACCAACTCGGCAATGAGAACTGGTGACGTAACCAGTGGCCCATAGTGTTCTTCCATTGCTTGTGTTATTTCTTCTTGTGTACCAAGGAGCGGTATGTGTTGCATGTGTGATCCGAATGTTTCCACGAGTTCGCGTATATCTTTTGTGCGCTTTGCATCAACGTAATATATGAAGGCAAGATACACGACACTGAGAAGAAGAGCTGTGCCGAAAAGGATAAGGATGTGTTTTGAGTTTTTAAAAATCATAAGAAATTTGTTATACTGCGAGACGTAGATTCATTGTAACGTACACCACCTTGTGGTTCTTAGTAACAGGTGCATACTTTAACACCATATGACAACGCCACCCCGAAAACCTTATTTTTACGCCACACTACTTAGTATAGGTATTGTGGTTGCAATTGCACTGTACCTTTTTGTTTCCTCACTAGATCAAGAGTCTGAAGGCGAAATAGCCTGTACTACAGAAGCAATGATTTGCCCTGATGGAACAGGAGTTGGGCGCACAGGGTTAGCGTGTGAGTTTGCGCCGTGTCCAAACCAAGAAAGCTTTACAGGGGAGCTTATTGCACAAGGGGATCAGTATGTACTTTCAGTTGCGTCTCCTCTTACTGGTATGGGTGAAGTGACCTACGCACTACCGCTCATCATACGTGATGTGGCGGAAGCGGAAGCATTGCTTGGCAACATAGTTACTATAACAGGCACATTTACCACAGGTAACACACTTCGCGTAACTACTCTTACTGGTGCTGAAAACCAACCAAATGAGGCTGGTGTGGCACAAGGGACACTTGCAGTAGGTGAGTCTGCACTCATAGGTGCGGTGCGTATTACTTTCGGTGGAGTGGAAGGTGATTCGCGTTGCCCTATCGATGTAGAGTGTATCCAAGCTGGAGCCCTTACGGTGAGTGTCACACTTGAAAGTGATACTGATTCTCTCAACACTCTCATGATGTCCGATCAACAACCTCAACCTTTCGACGCGTACGAGGTTTCTATTGTCAAAGTTTCCCCTGAAGCTGTGTCTACAAAAGTCTTAGGAGCTGCGAATTATCGGGTGACGTTTCAAGTCGCTCCACTTCCTGGTGTCGATAGTGCGTTTGAGGAGTATATCCGTGCAAACATTGCTAGTTTGAGCCCTGCTAAGGCGGTTCTTGGAGGAACGTTTTATATTACCTCAATACGACAAACAAGTGATACCAGTGCGATTATACAGTATGAAGACGGGCACATCGCACTGACGGCGGATGTGGTATTTACAAAATCAGATGATGGAGAAATCCAAGTAGAGCAATTTATTATACGGAGGGGCTCAGGTTTTTAAAAAAAGTTTTTTTCAAAAACTCCCCGTGTATGGGGAGTTTTTTTGGTTAGTATACTTATACTCGTGTCTTTTCTCTGTAGTCTCTGTAGGTAAGCACTTCTGTTGCAATAATGTTAATAATCCAAGGTATACCAAATTTATCAGTAAGCATGCCGTATGCATCACCCCACACTTGTCTTGTTAGTGGCATATCTACTCTTCCCCCCTTTGAAAGTTTTGTAAAATAGTATGAAAGCATGGTCTCGTCTGGGCTCGCTATCCGTACGCGTGTGGTTTCTGTAGCTTCAGCAAGGATGTTGTATTTCGGATGTGTGTCACGGGCTATAATCAATACCGTGCTGTGCTCAAGATATGCGTGGATAATCCTATCCTTTAATAGAGGATTCTTCTCTCCCATAACCTCTCCATATGTTTGTAATCGTAGGGTTCCTCCTAGGATTGATTGATAAAACTCCATTGCTTCTTTTGCGTTTCCGTTAAAACACAGGTATGTAGTTTGAATTGTACTCATATGAATGTTTTTAAACTTTTAATGTTTTATAAACTCTTCTTCCAATTTTCCTATATCAAGTTTCTTCATCTCTAGCAGTGCCGCCATAACTCGATCCACTCGTTGCCTGTCGGTAGACATAAGTATTTCACCCAAAGTAGTGGGAACGATTTGCCATGATACGCCATACCTATCCTTTAACCACCCACACTGTTCTGCCTCAGGATTAGTAGATAGTTTTTCCCAGTAGTAATCTATCTCTTCCTGTGTTTCGCACAAAACTATAAACGAAATCGCTTCGTTAAAAGTGAAGCCATGTTCCTGGGCACTGTCCATGATGGCAAACTTTTGCCCCGCAAGGGTAAATTCTGCGTACATAATGGTACCTTCTTTGTCTGGAGAATGATTCGCATCATAGCGAGCTATATCACCTATACTTGAGTTTGCGTCAAAAATGGAAGTGTAGTACGTCATTGCTTCCTCCGCCTTTCCGCACTGTGCACCGGTGAAGAGAAGTGATGGCATAAGCCCACGTTCCTTTTTGAGTTCGTTATATATAACCTGCCACGAAAGGCCATACTTGTCTTGAATCCAACCATACCGCTCGCTAAATGGATACGAGTTGAGAGGCATCAGAGTAGTACCTCCTTTCGAGAGTTTTTCCCACATTTCGTTTACTTCTTCGACTGAGGGGCAACTGACTATGAATGATATTGCAGGTGTAAAGGTAAAAGTCGGGCCTCCGTTTAATGCGGAAAACGTCGTGTCCTCTATCATAAATTCTATCGTCAACACTGTTCCTGCTTCCATGCCGTGTACATCACGACCGGCTTCTGTGTAGTGTGTTTTACTAAGAATTTTTCCCCGATTAAAGACTGTTGTATAAAAATGTACCGCTTCTTCTGCATCTTTGTTAAACCAAAGGTTGGGAATAATTTTTTTTTGTATATTTTTTTCCATTGTAAAAGGTATTTCCATTGTGAAAGATGTTTCCGTGTTGGTGGATTGCAAGTATACAGCGTCTGTGATGAAATCTGAGTGAAAAAGAATTTAGGCAAATTAAGAACCAGTAATATCACAATATCAGCGGACTTCCTCCATCTTCATAATCCCCACGTAGATTAATGACAGGGACGCAAAAAACAAACCCGCCTCATACACAGACGAAGCAGGTTCGTTTTGTATGGGCGGGTGTCAACTCAAGGTTGCAGTTAAAACAGACAGAATCATCTTGTTTTCAATTTCCGGAAAGTTAAGGTCGTGCGGATTGGATGTAAGTAATAACCTCTTCCCTTCAGTGTTAATCGTACATCGAGACCACTCGACGTTGCGGAAACCTGCTTGAACGAGAGCCTTTTCATAGGTTTTCGTGTCCCAGTACCAATTACTGAATCCTCCCACTTCCCCACCCTTGGAATCATACAGGGTAATTCTTATTTCAGACCCATTTTGGAACGAGGGCCCCACCCATTCGCTCGAGTAGCCTAAAAGCGGGTGGTACGTCTGTACAGGGTGTTTGGGGCACAACGTGAGAGTGACAAGCCTTCCGTCTTGTATCAAAACGTGAGCTATTTCCGCGCACATGTTGAAGAGTTGCTCTTCTTTTTGGGCGTAATGCAACAGCATTGCCGCTGTAACCATGTCGAACGTATTAAAAAGACGAAGGTTACCTGAGTCCCCAAAAATGTATTCGATTCCCTGTGGGTTTTTCTTTTCCTCTGCTTTGGCAATAAGAAGTTGCTCCTGTGAGTTATCGAGGCCTAAAATCTTTGCTCCCCTCTCTGCGAGCATTCGAGAGCTTCTTCCGCTTCCACAACCAAGGTCAAGAATACGCAGATTGCGCACGTCGCCACAGGCTGTGAGCCATGAGGGATACGTTACATACTTGCGATGAAAGAAGTTTTCCATCTCTCTCGTTGAGTATACCGTACTGGTCCTACGATCATATTGTGTCATTTTCTCCTCCAAGCATGATGTTGTTGTGTGTCAAATTTCTTTTTCTATGCGGTAGAGTAGCGTATTGTTGTTTTTTGTAAAGTCCTTCTCTTATATTTAATCTAGTTTGTGTTCATGATACTGTCGCCACAGCTCCCTAAACTCTGGGCAGTCTGCAAGCAAGTCCTGTACAGTTCCAGAATCAATTATTCTTCCATCATTAAACATGTAGATAGTTTGGAACAATGGTAAAAGGTGAAGACGATGGATTGAGGAGATAATGGTTTTATCACGGAATTCTTGAAAAATATTTCGATAGACTTTCATTTCGGTAGCTGTATCGAGGCTGGATGTTGGTTCATCGAGAAGTACGATATCTTTGTCATGACACGCGAGTAATCCTCGAGCCAGTGCTAACCGTTGTTGCTGACCACCAGAAAGGTTGACCCCTTTTTCCTTAATTGAGGATTTAAATTTATGTGGCAAACCTTCTGCGATAGTGGTAAAGCACGCCATGTCAGTGAAGTGCTTTACAAAATCCATAGGATACTCAGCATCTAACGTGATATTTTCCAATATGGTCGTTGCGAAAATCTCTGGATTTTGAGGTACCAGTGCAATAGCTCTGCTAATACCTCCAAAACCGTCTTGTATCACTGCACCATCGCAAATAATTTTTCCGCTCGTTGGGTGATACAAATCTCGTATCAGTTTCAAAAGTGTGGTTTTACCACTACCACTTTCACCAACAAGACCGATACGTTCACCTCGCCCTATAGACATGGTGATATCTTTTAGATGTAGATCTTCTGTGTTGTCGCTATGGTATGAGAAGTTTAAGTTTTGCACTTCCAACTGTTGCCAATCTTTCGGCAAGACATGGTTTGCAAAGTTTTCAGTTTTGAAATCATACGTAAGTTCCTCTGCGTTTGAGACGTTTGCCTTACGTCGAAGAATTTGACCATACATGCCGGTGAACTTATAAAATAGTGAGTTTACTTTATTGAGATAATTCATAAGCAGAAACAAACTTCCGATTAAGATACCTTGCGCCGTACCAATGTTTTGCCAAAAATATACCGAAAGCACCGCGATTATCATTATCGTGCAACAGATGTTTATGAAAAACCACTTCAGTTCATTAAGTCGTTGGTTACGCTTATAGAGTTCATAAGGTTTTTCAATCTTGTTCATGATTGATTTGAAAACCAGCTTTTCAACCCGCAAGATGATGACCGTGGAGATGTTACTTACCGCATCAAACACGCTTTCCGAAATTTTGTTTTCTGCCCAGTTAAGCTCTCTGTATTGTCTCACTATGACTCGGTCAAAGCTTATTGTTATCCAAACAGCTACACAAATCATTCCGAAAACAATGAAGGCTGAAGGTGGGCTAAAGTAAGCCAGTATGGCATAGCTCACAACCAGTTGCACAAGTGCATTGATGATCTCAAAAGAACTCTCCGAGAAGGTATACAGAGCATTTGTCCCCTTTTCTATTTTGTCGATAGTGTCTCCTGAATGATGCTCAACATGCCAATCCATAGGGAGTGTCATGATGCCTTTCAAAAGATAATGCTTGTAATTTCGACGAAGTTTAAAAGCGTTGTTCTTTTCGATATAACGTGCTGGTCCGTGGAGGCTCCAGAAAAAAAGGTCGAACAAGAGGGTAAGAAAAAGTAGTCCAATAAGAATTGGAAAGTTCTCGGATGTAATACCTTCCTTCTGGACGGTGTTCATGATGTGCGCGAAAACTAGAGGTGTACCGACCAACGGCACAATATTGGCGACAATAAACATAATCCAATACCACACTACTTTGTCTCGATTGCCTTTGGAATATGTCCAAGACCTGCTGAACAGATAGAGAAGCGGATTTCGCCTTTCGGTGCCTCGAGTATCTGTTGTTTCTCCTTTGTTTTTTTGTGACATATAGTAGTAGACGAATGTAAGTTGTTTATATATCACGTACAGTCTAAAACACAAGTAAAATAAGGTAGAAGTCAAATTTTTATTAAACCACTGCAATATTTGTTATTCGGAAATTTGCAAATTCTCATACTATTTTCATAAATTACAAAATATGCTTTAAGATATGAGTAAATTAGGAGAGCGCACAGCATACGATTGACAGTAGGTGCAATTACAGTATCGTTGATATCAGATTCAGTTCCCTAACATTTACATAGGAGGAAAAAATGGAAACAAATGAGCTTACTGCAATTAATCCTTGGTTCTCGGGTTTGACCCTGTGGCAGAACTCTTTGACCGATTGGGCAAACTACACGAAGGCGCTTGGGCGATATACCCAAGACTTCAAAGCTCAGTCGAAGCATGCCGGCGTACTTTTCCGTCAAGTGGAAAGTGTGCGAGCTCGTGGGCGTACTTCTGCTGAAAACCAGCGACTCAACTCTGCACTTTCAGAGCTTTGCATGGACATGTTCCATGTCGCAATGTGTGCAAGTTCAAAAAGTATCGCGGACTTTCATACGAAGCAATATGTACGTTTTGTTGAAAGTCTGTTCAGAGGAGACACAGTACAGTTCCTGAACAATCAAAGTCGAGCATTGCAGAAGCTTGCCGATTTTGATAACGAGATGGAAGCGATCAAGGCGAAGTACGGCTTCCACTTTGGTGACGGTAATTCTCGAAAATGTGGCGAAACGGATCGGTTCGAGTTGTATCGTATTTTTCCGTTTGTAGACGGAACGACCCGATACGACTTGGTGAATGAAAGTTTGAAGCCGATTATCATAATCCCGCCCTACGTCTTAGGTCCCAACATTCTCTGTTTCCTTCGTGACAATGGTAAAAGCTATGTTCACAGCTTTGCCAACATGGGTGTTCCAACGTATATTCGTATTGTCAAGCCTATTAACACAACACAGGCTGTCGCACGAATGACGCCGGAAGAAGACTGCCTCGACACAAAGTTTTTCTGCGAAAAGATCGCTGCACGACACAAGCAAAAAGTAACCCTCAACGGGTATTGCCAAGGCGGTTACTTAGCCGTGACGCACGTTCTGTCGGGGGAACTCAAAGATTCTGTTGACGCAGTGATGACATGTGTTGCCCCTATGGACGGCACATTCAGTCGGGGATTGAAAAAGTTTCTTGACAACCTTCCACGAGAGTTCAACGATCTCCTGTACGGAACCGTGAAGGTGAATGGAGTCGAAGTGGCTTCAGGACAGTTGATGTCTTGGGTTTACAAGATCAAAAGTCTTGATAACCAAGCGCCCGTTGTTGCCTTCTACAATGATTGGAAAATGATGGAGGCTTCGGTGAATAATGGTGGGAAACTCAGCCCGACCGTTCCTGCACTTAATGTGTGGTTGCGCGATGGTAGAGTGGACATCCCTATGGCGATAACCAAAGTCAGTTTCCAGTCATACAACATTCCTATCACTGCATGTGGGACCTTGCCAGTAACACTTTTCGGAAAAAAGCTCAACCTTAACAGTTTTGAGAAAATGGGTTGTCGGTATGCAATTTTCTACGCACCCGATGATGATCTTGTTGAGCCTGAAGTTGCCCTTGCCTCAGCGAAATGGGCAACACATGTGGAAGCTCTGTCGGGGGGACACGTGAAAAAAGCCACGTCTCCTTCCCAAAAGGTAGGAGGTCCAGAAAGATTTCATTTGAGTCTCACTCAGACTCCACCTGACCTTCCGTTGCTGTCAAAGTCTATCCTTCGCAATTAGATAGTTGTGAGCGAAGTGACTGCCTTGTAGAGACAGTTATGCGCCGCTTAACCCCATATGTCACTTCACGACATATGGGGTTTGCTTGTTTTCACGGGCTTCGTGATGTCGTTTGTACGCCTGAATGGTATTATTACTGAATGAAAGATGGTTGGAGTGTATTTTATATTACTAAAAACGCATGGGAGGAGATGCTCAGGGATATTAACAATGCTCAAAGCAGTATTTATTTTGAGCAGTATTTATTTAATGATTTAGAGAAAGGTGAAATAGGTAAAATTTTTTTAGAAGCACTGATTAATAAAGCAAAGGAAGGCGTTAAGGTTAAGCTCCTGATTGACTCAGTAGGCAGTACCGACTTTTTCTTTTCAAGTGAGACAGTAAATCTTGAAGAACACGGCATTGATTTACGTTTTCATGCATTAAGTAGAAAAAATATACTTTCAAATATCTTCCCTAACCTCTACCGGGATCACAGAAAAGTTTTAGTGATAGATGAAAAAATCGGATATATAGGGGGTGTGGTGATAGGACAAAAGATGGAACATTGGAGAGATACTCAAGTGAGAATAGAGAATGACTTCGTCCCACTCCTGAAAAATTCTTTTGATGCAATCTGGAATAGTTTAGAAAAAACAAGTGCTAGGCCCCATCAGTACATGAATAGGCATCTTAATGAAAATGCCGAAGGTTTTTTGGGTAATTGCCCAAGAGAGAAGGATAAAGCCCTACGTAAAGAAATACTTAGTAAGATAAGTCGGTCCAGAAAAAGAGTATGGATAACAACCCCTTACTTCGTTCCAAGTAGGAAAATGGTAAGAGTAATTAAGAAGGCAGCTAGAAGGAATGTTGATGTGCGTTAGGTGACTATATTGCAAAGTCATTTTTTAAAAGTTTATTGAAGAATAATATACAGATTTTCAGATACACTGAAATGATACATGCGAAAACAGTGGTGGTCGACGATTGGGTTAGTGTGGGGAGCTTTAACTTTGATTATTTAAGTGAATATTTCAATCATGAACTGAACCTTGTGACACAGAACAAAGAGGTTCTTGAAAGTATAGTTTCTCAGTTTCATTTGGATTTCAAAAACTCTATCCTGTATACATTCGATGACTACAAGCGTGAACCAAACTATAAGAAAGTATTGTGGCGACTCTTAAACTTGTTCAAAGTTTTTTAAGATCACTGCTTGTCGTATTTTTTACACTTTCCAATTTATTTCAAAAGAGATTGAGTATTTGTTTGGTATATTCCACTTGGAAAACCTCAAAAATAGAAACTGAAATTTATTTTCAGAAATTTTTCCAAATCCAAACCTATTCAGTGTTAGTTCAATATCTACAACCATATACACAATGATAAAGAATGGCTTTTACAATCAATAACTCATCCAGTACAACCAAGCACCTAAAATAAATATAGGAATACCCCAAAGGGTCGATTGGTTTTTGAACATTTGAGCTTGTTTGTTGATATGTGTTGGAAACCCGATTTTCAAGATCCCCTTGATCAAAGTAGTCCAGCCTAGAATAGTGATAGCCACTCTCCAATCAGCAACCCAGATGTTATGCAAAGTTACGGTAGCTAGCCCCATCAAAAATGTTATGTAGCCGGTGGAGACAGTAATGGTTTTATCTTCGGTATACTCTATAACCCTACCCAAAAACTTTGCTCCAATAGATAGTCCACCAAGTATCATAAAAAGACTGCCCCAAAATTTTGCTAAAAAGAGTGTAATTTCCATATGAATTAACTGTTACATTATAAAAATATACTACTTACTAGTAAAAAATGACAGAAGCTCTGCGAGCCATCCTTTCTTTTTGTGATGTGACGATATTATTTCTTTGATTACAGGAATTGCTTTCAGGGCTGCGTTATAACCTTCTTCTAATATTTGGTCTGCATCTTTAAATTTTCTAGAATCAAATTTGTTTAAATCAGGTTCGATAATCACATCAGCACGGGAATTTAGGTTTACATCACGATGACGCGATAGAACTGTGTACGAGTTACTTATCACCTCAAGTATGTTTTGAGGCCGTACTTTCACTGGATTGGAAGACAGATTGACACCTATCTTGATTACCGCACCCATCTCATCGAGAGGGGTAAGTGGTAAATTTTCGGAAAGCACCCCATCAACAAGCATTCTGCCGTTAAGTTCGACAGGAGCAAAGAATCCTGGAATGCATGTGCTTGCGCGTATAGCTTCATGGAGGCTCCCCTCACGTAAAACTACCATCTCGAATGATTCAATATCTGTTGCGACTATAGCCAAAGGGATGTTGGCATCTTCGATTTTTACATCTCCTAATAAATCAGTAATGAAAACTGACATTGGTTTATTAGTATTAATACCAAGTCTTGAATATCCAAATTTGGAAATCTTTTTCCAGTCAAGCCCCTCTGTAATCTCAATCATTTGAGACAAAGGCATACCAAAGGCAAAGCACGCAGCCACAAGGGAGCCGGTACTCGTGCCACTTATGTAATCTATTGGAATATGGTGATCAGCAAAGGCCTTGAGTACGCCCACATGAGCAATACCTAATGTAGCGCCTCCGCTCAGTGCCAAACCAACTTTGGGTACTTTCCTTTCCATGCGTTGAGTATACCACCAACATTGCTTCTCATATATTAAAAGTTTGAACCTCACGTTAACACACAAACTAACCAACTAAATTAGTAGTCGGTTAGTATTGAAGGAACTGCTATGCAGCCTTCTGTATTTTCACTTTTTCAAGCTTTTCAAAGGCCGTCGGTCCGTGAGAGGTGACAGAAATAGGAAGAGAAAGAAGTTTACTCACATACTCAATAAAGCGTTCCTCGGTGTAGTCAATGTCTTCGACTACTGGCGTCGCCTTCGTAAGAATCTCACCAAGCATTTCCTGATACTCAAGGTCTTCAAGATTGGATTTCCTTCGAAATGAGACAATATACATTTCGTCACCTTGTGATTTTTTCCAATCTACCACAATTACTGCCTTTTCCCTTTCTGTCAGTTTTCCCTTCAAGACCTTGTATGCCGTAACCAATCGTTTTTGTGGTAACGTGGCATACCGGTCGAGATGTGTGAGTGCCACACTCTCAGTACCATCAGAGACCGTAAGAGCGTATCGCGTAAGTGGTATATCAAGCCACCCTACCCGAAACCCTCCCTGCCATATTCCAAAGTTGTTATGTTTGTCAGGTAACCGCATCGTGAGTTCCATATTTTCACTCGGGAATGGTCCAGGTCCGTGCCGTGTACCATACGCCCGCACGACACCAAGGCGCGTCACGTTGTTAGGATACACAATCTCCCTCAGTAGTATGTTGGCGTTGGCGTTGGTTGTGGTACTCCACGTAGTGTAGGGATGAAAGCCGTGCCACTCGTCAATAAGTACTCCTTGTGCTCCTTCAAAAATAAGCGGGTGTGTGTACGAAAGTCGTTCTAAAGTTTTCATTGAAACCAGCGAAAACAGTCGTGCGATTCGTACCATTTCATACGCAACCTTTCTAGGTGCAAAAGGATCCGTCAGTATTCTAAGTTCATCGGGAAGAAATCCCGTGGCGGCGACGCCAGTAAAAGAGTCTTTGAATTCAGAATACTTTAGTTCCTGAAGACCTCGACACTTCATTTCAATGGTTGCTAAGGAGCGCAAATCTTGAGCTCGTACCGCCAAGTGAGGAAACGCTAGCATGTCTGCCATAGTCTCACCTATTCCCATACCGACACTGCCGTGCCTGCCGTTTCCCCGCAGTACCTCACGTAAGCGGTTCGCTGCTTTGTGGAAAGGTGTCACCACGAGTGCCTCACCGTCTACCATGACACGCGCAAGCGGATTTTTTACTCCAAGTTTCTCAAGTCCGCGTGATTCCGCAAGAAGTGCGTAGGGGTCAAGCAACATAAATCTCGAAAGGAAGGTGCGGACTCCATCAACGAGCGTGCCACTTCCAAACTGAGAGAACGTATGATGTACGCCACGTGGCGTTACCACGTTGTGCGCTGCCTGAGCTCCGCCGTTAAAGCGCACAATGACCGGCTCACGCATTCCCCGCGACAAATAATCAACCATCGTTCCTTTGCCAGCGTCTCCAAATCCAAGATCAATCACTATAGTAGCTTGCATGGTGTTCTCCTTTGTATACATGAGGTACGGTGGCACAAAGTCGTGCCACCGTACAAATGGATTAACAATTACCTAAAGACGGGTTACCCCTCTTTTTCGGCGACCACTATTCGTCAATGCAGTACCTTCTGCAACCGCCCTCACGACGAGTGAAGAAGAGGTAGAGAGAGGAACGAGAGCATTTTTTACCATGGAAGCGTTTTTGCCCGAAAGCCCAATGTCTTGAACGACGCGGTCAGCATCGTAGGAATTTTCCATCATATGGATAATGCCAGCGATAACTTCACACACGAGTCTTGAGTCCTCAACCATGATAAATCGTTCGCCAAACAGAGCACGCCAACGGTCATGAATTTTTTTGGTATGAGGGTACCCACCGTCGACTGCGAACAAATGGAACATATCCCATTTCTCTTGCGCACGCGCAAGCAGGCTTTCGACGGTCTCGTTCTCCCCTGTGGAAATTCCGAACACGGCAGACATTTCCTCGACGGTCACTGTCGGCCAAGGAGCTTCATCACCCATGGTAAAAAAGTATCCCTTCTTACCCCTCTTTTCGTAGGCATCTGTAGCCGTGTGGTATGCCGCAAAGTGGTACGCGAGAGCATACGATTCAAACGTTTGCCCACCACCACCTCCCTCGAGGATTATCTGCCGGAGCTGTTCGTCAAAACTGTTATCCGACTCGAACTGCCCAACCTGAAACGGGTACCTGTCGCATGTAGCGTCACCAATTGCCCCAACAAGTACCTGCGGGTCAGAGAGACCGGCCTTGTCGATGATGACATCCATCAGTTTTGGTAACTTTTCTTGCAGCACCCTCGGGATATGTCCCATGGAGCCAGTCACGTCGAAGAACATTGCGACTGGTACCGATAGCGGATGCTCGTCACTGTCTCTGCTTTCACGAAGCGGGAAAGGGTAGCGTGAACTGTCAGGATTGACCATTTTCTTTGCGTCAAGCACTTCGTTCACTTTTGATACCTTTCCCGAACGCACCTTAGCGGTGTAGTCGAAATCATCAATACCCGACGAACGTCGAGAAGCCTTTGCACTACTGTAGATACCTGTGTCCCATTTTCCTCCACCCATGATTTCCTCCACTCTGTAAAAGTTATATTTCTCAGTTTGGCACTGCAAGTTTACGGTATGTTTTCCCCCACAGTCCATGGATTGTGTTCGTAAACTGTTGGAGTACTTCATATCCGTTTTCTGGTCGGTTTGACGGGTTCACGTCAACACAACGTTGCACTATCTTCTGCACCTGCTGAGGAACAGTTTTTGGGAAATGGTTTTGTATAACATCTCCTCCCAAAAGGTACAGCATCGTCTTTCCTGCCATATACAAGTCGGTCCTGCGTGTTGGCACTTTGTGGTCAAACACCTCCTTTGGATACCACGCTTTCCATCTATCAATACAGGTTGTGAGGCGTGTGGACATGCCTTTATGAGGCATGCTGTGCGCCCAACCTATGTTTATTGGATCGTGCGTTATCGGATGAACAAGTGTGTGGTCGGGCACGATAGCCCCATGCACCACTCCCAACATCTCGGCTGTTATGACGTGTCCTAAGACACGCCTCCATATCCATGAAGCATCGCGCGGATCAAGTCCCTTGGGATACACCTCCCGAATCTTCGTAAGTGACACGTAACCTTCCTGATACAGAAACACGTTTACACGAATCTGCCTGTTACCAGGTAAGTCTACGAGTATCGAATCAAGGAGTTTGGGAATATACTGCAACACCTGTGTCTTTGCCGAATGTGTATCCATACTCTTGTACACAGAGAATTCGTGTTCCAAGTACTGGTTCATTGTTGGGTCTGTCGCTACCTTTATCAGTACCGGTGTCCCATCTTCTGTCTTGCCAAGGTGGATATCTGAAAAGTCACCTTCAGCCCAGATTGTGTTTTTTACCACGTACGTATGCGAACGTGTTGCAATGACACTGTCTTGCACACCAGCACTTTGCACGTCACGTGGTGTAAGAGGTTTTTTGTAGGAGTCATTTTCGAGAGCATTCTTTGCTTGCTCATACAAACCAACAAAATCTCTAAAGACCGTGTTGGCCATTTCAGCCTCATCTTTGGACACGCGGTCAGGATGTATAAACTTAGCCATGTACACGTATTGCTTCCTTAGCTCACGCAACTTTTGTGCTACATCGTTTGAACTGATTTCGCCGAATACGTCAGCAAATCTTTTTGCTGTGGTGATTTTTTCTGAAATCACCTCAAAAGTAGTTGTCATTTTCTCCTCCTATGTCAAAGAACAAACACCGGTTGTTACTACATAGTGTGTATCTAACACTAAGATATAGGAAGAGTTAGTTAGTGTCAATATAACAATAAGCTATGACATGAAAAGTATCATAGTGTCAATATAACAATAAGTTAGATAGAAGAAATCAGAGGGATTTCAGTAACCTTTGTTCCTGTAAAGGTGAAGAGTGAAGCAGGTCGGTTGGCTACGCCAGTTTGCATTTCGTGGGTATCTTTTATGATATTCATAGAAAGTATCTTTTTGCGGAAGTTACGTTTATCAAAAGTTTCGTTGCGAATAATCTCATACACTTTCTGTAGTTCCGTGAGGGTAAACTTCTTTGGAAGTAGGTGTCGAACTATGTTTGTGTACAACAGTTTGCCTGCGAGGCGTAACACAGCGGTATTGAGGATTTCATTGTGATCATACGCAAGTTGTCCTACCTCAAGGACAGGTACCCACCTACCCCCTTCCCTAGCGACCCCCTTTGCTTCTGACTCTGTCACAAGCCCAAGGTGAGCTATTGCAACCACTCGATTGCGTTTGTCTCTGTGTATAGCGGTAAAGGTATATAGTTGTTCAAAGTACAAATGAAACAAACCAATCTTGCCAGAAAGATGGCGTCGTACCGCTTCATCAGAAGTTTCTTTCATGGTCATCAACCCCCCTGGAAGACCATTCATGTTTTTATAATGAGGAGGTCTGTTTACTGAAATAAGTAATACATGGAGTGCTCCATCAAAAACAGAAAAAACTACGGTGTCGACAGCTACCCGTGCCGTCTGTATTTCTGTAGATTGTTTGTTCATAGTTAATGTACATTTTACGCTATCACAAAGTTTTGTGTACGTCTAGCGTTTGGGCTGGTATATCCGATTATTACCGAAACTTCATCGGGTTTTAATGTTAAATATATATACTAAATATTGTGGATAAAACTTTACAGGGCTTAGACCCAGAATTAAGTGCGGCAATTATAGATGCACTGCGTGAGCCAATAGTGATATTGGACAAAAATCTTCATGTCCTTGTCGGCAATCGGGCGTTTTACGAAAAGTTTGGAGTTAGGTATGAGGAAATTCATGGAAAAAAGTTTGCAGAATTAGGTACTGGCGAATGGAATATCCCAGCGCTTATTTCACTACTCGAACAAGTTATCCCCGACAAAACTAAAATTGAAGGGTATGAGGTCTTGCATACATTTGAACGATTGGGTTTGCGGGTAATGGTCCTAAATGCTCATTCAATTAAACTTAAAAATAAAAAGCAAGATATTTTTGTTTCCATAACTGACATAACAGATCAGAATAAGGAAGCACACGACAAAAAAAATCTGATGTTGCAAAAAGATACTCTTCTCAAAGAGATGCGTCACCGTATCGCAAATAGTCTTCAGCTTATTGCAAGTATAATTCTTCTAAAGGCTGGTACTGTAAGATCCAAAGAGGGTCGAGCTCACCTTGAAGACGCGCATGACCGAATTATCTCGATTGCGACTGTTCAGAAAAATCTTGACCCCACGAGTGATGGTTCGTTGATACCCGTCTTGGATTACCTAAGAATGCTCTGTGGAAGTCTCGCAAAATCAATGATAAGCGGTAATAAGCCGATTTCATTAAAAGTCACAGGAAAAGGGGGCTCCGTCACTCCCGATGAAGCTATTAGTCTTGGACTCATTACCACAGAGTTGGTCATGAACGCTTTGAAGCACGCCTTCCCCAGTGGAGAAGGTCAAATAACAGTCAGCTATGAAACGAGGGGAAAAAAATGGAAGCTGAGTGTTGGTGATGATGGTGTGGGACTCAAAGCGACTTTTAAAAACGGAGTTGGACTCGGAACAAATATTCTTGAATCTTTAACAAAGCAGTTGAATGCTAAGATAGATAGAGTAAGTACCGAACGTGGGACGGTGGTATCGGTGACACACCCGGCCTCCCTTGTTAAAAAGGAGCAGACTGTTATAGCCTAAACTTTTCCGTTACTTACGAGGTGACGCGTACGATAAGACCGATTTCAGCAAGCTTGTCAGCCACGTCATCACACTTTTCTTGTGTACCTTTATAGACGGTTGCTTTGCCATTGAGGTGAATGACGTACGCATATCTTTTAGCCTGTTCAAACGAACACTCAATTGCATACAGAAGTTGAACAATGACACTATCGAAGGTGTGGCAGTTGCAGTTATAGAGCACTACCTTACTTCCCTCTCCGTTCGTATCAAATGAAGCCCTTTTTGTTTTGATACGTTTAGTTGTTGAAGGTGAAGGTGTCATATATAACGAGGTGTATTCCAGCAGAACTACTAATGAAAGATACCTATAGTATACAGCGTACTATTGATGTACTTCTATCAATACTCCGACTAAGAATGTTAAGTCTCAAGACAATTTACATTTTTTCAAATCTCTAATACCTATATGAAAAATGACATTACAGAAAAATCCGCTATCCACATACGTGGACTAAAGAAAACGTTCGGTAACGTAAAAGTTCTTGAAGGGTTAAATCTGTCTGTACAGCGAGGTACTATGCTTGCCCTGCTCGGTCCAAATGGTGCAGGCAAAACCACTACGGTGAGAATCCTAAGCACGCTTCTTACTCCTGATGAAGGAGAAATATACGTAAACGGTTTTGATGTGGTACAAGAAGCAGAACAGGTACGCCACAATATTGGCCTCACTGGGCAGTTTGCTGCTGTCGATGAGTTTCTAACTGGAAGAGAAAATTTAGTTATGATGGGTCGCTTGTACCACCTAAGCAAAGCGGAGAGCGTGCGGAGGGCGGAGGAATTACTCGAACAATTCGATATTACCCCCGCAGCTGATCGTCCGACCAAAACGTACTCAGGAGGTATGCGGAGACGACTGGACCTAGCACTCAGTCTTATCGCACATCCACCTATCATCTTTCTCGATGAACCGACTACAGGACTTGATCCGCGAAGTAGATTGACCATGTGGGGCATCATAGAAAACCTGATGAAAGAAGGAGCCACGATTCTCCTCACGACCCAGTACTTGGAAGAAGCAGACAAACTTGCAGACCAGATAGCAGTGCTCGACCATGGAAAGATTATAGCAATAGGAACAGCAGATGAGCTCAAAGCGACTGTTGGGAGTGAACACATTCATATTGTTATTGAAAAAATCAGTGATTTTGATAAAGCTCTTACGATGTTGGCACGAGATGGTTTGCAATCGAATAAAGAAGAGAGAGAAATACGAGTGGCTACGGACGGCAGTGTTAGAGCAGTAAAAGAGATACTTGATATTTTGTATAGTGAACAAATCGAAATTGACGCCATGTCCGTACATAAACCAACACTCGATGATGTATTTCTTGAATTAACAGGCAGAGAGATAGAAGGTGATGAAAGTACAACTGAATCTACTTCAAGTTCCAAATAGTATGAAAAATACAATCAATAGAAAAATAGATCAGAGTCACGGAAGGCTGTACTATGCTCTTTTGGATATTTGGGTTCTTGTACTCCGGAGTATCAGACATATTACTAAAAATCCAGATCAGCTATTGGGCTCAACCATTCAGCCAATAATGTTTATGTTGCTTTTTAGGTACGTATTTGGAGGCGCGATTAATACTGGAGGAGTTTCCTACGTGAATTTCCTCGTTGCGGGAATCTTAGTTCAGACGTTGGCATTTGGGGCATTAACGACGTCTTTGAGTGTGGCGACTGACATCAAGAGAGGAATTGTTGATCGGTTTCGTTCGCTTCCAATTCTTAATTCGGCTGTTATAACGGGGCATGTAGTAGCTGACTTGGTGCGCAACTTTATTTCCTCTATCGTCCTTATCATTACAGCATTGTTTATCGGCTTTCGTCCAGAAGCTGACGTACGTGAATGGGTTATGATCTTTGCTCTGGCACTCTTGTTTACATTTTCGGTATCTTGGATAGCTGCCATCATGGGCTTGCTTGCAAAAAGCGTCGAGTCAGTGCAATGGATGGGATTTTTCTTTGTGTTTCCACTTACATTTGCCAGTGCTGCCTTTGTGCCGACTGACAGCATGCCATGGTTTCTTAGAGTTTTTGCTGAAAACCAGCCGATAACACATATAATAGAAGCAATACGAGCGCTTATGGTGGGAACATCAATAGGAAATCATGGATGGATTAGTTTGGTCTGGTGTGTGAGTTCCTTGGTTATTTCTATTCCGATTACTGCTTATCTTTTTAGAAAGAGGTCAATGTAATAGTCAATGTAATAAGTGATATGAGTTAAAACAGAAAACCGCTTAGCGTATTCTGCTAAGCGGTTTTTGTTTTGTTAAAAAAAACGTAGTCTATGAAACAAAAAACCTTCGTAGTATTTCGGACTTCGGTACTATTCGAATACTATGTCGGTGAGCCAAACGAACAGAAGCGATCATGTCTTTTGTTAACTCACTTCCGTACAGCCACAGCTCGTCCACCAACATGTTAGACAAATACATTTCGATACAATCTGAAACCACCCTGTGGGTTTGCTGGTCTGTATTTCGCTGGTCTACTATAGCAAAAATCTGGGGGGCAACTGGGATGTATCTTGCCCTTTGCGCATTAATGCATATTTTCAGTATCTCGGCTAAACATATTTGAAGATTCCCTTCTAGAGGATAACTTACCAGAACTATTTTTGTTGTTTTCATTACCACTCCTTGCAAAAAGGTTTCTATATTAGATTAGAAGACATTCCTAAATCCACCATAGCATTTTTTTCATCATAGTAAAGGCTCAGCCTATTTTTTTATTGAGTTAAAGTCGTACCACCGTACTGACGATTAAATTATATAAAAAAGAAACGCCAAATCTTGGTAGAGATGGCGTTTCGAACTTAAAACGAGGCATTAATTGCACACTGGAATTTTTTCACGGATATTCAACTTTTCGTATGGGTTTTTTGGATTCCCATACGTCTTGATAACCTTCAAGGATACTCTGATACCGACATCAAGTCCTTGTATGTCTGAAGTCGTATTGATACTTTTTCCGGCGTACTTCCCATTTTCGGGTAAATCTTCTACCTTTACTTTCCATTCCTTGCTGAGCGTCCCCGGAATTTTACGTATTATTACTCCAGTATAGTTTTGCATGATTCCTCCAAGTGAATTTTCTCAAGGATATCCTACTGTAGTCTCGCCGTATAGTAACTTAAAATAAAACATAATCCAGTCAACACGTGCACTATGAAACTGTTTCCATTTGCCCACTCGAATAAACAATACACCCGCACTTGTGTGCGGGCGTATTGTTTTTAGTGACAAGTGTTACTCAGTTGTAAGTGTTTCTGTCTCTCCGAGTACGAGTGTGTCTTCACCATCTTCGTTTTCATACTGTACTCCGACACGATAGTAATATTTCGTGTCTCCATCAAGGTCTTCTACCTCGTGTTCGTACGAAGCTTCACCGTCAAGATCATCTTCTACTTGTGCCTTGTTAAGTTCGTCACCTGACTCATCGATATCAGCAAATGTGTCAAAGTCGTCAGCAATGTTATCGATACTGTCCTCATCTGTACCGTAGACAAAGAATACAATACCATTCTCAAAGTCTTCCATTTCTACACGACCTCGAATAGTTGCAGAGTCGTCAGTAATTTCAGCAGGTGTACGGGTCGTTACTGTTGGAGCGACTTCTTCTGAAGTTCCAGTTTCATCTGTAGTGAAGTAAAGAATTTTTCCATAGTCTAAGTTATCTTCCTCATCTTCAGCTACTACACGGTAGTAGTAACGGGTATTTTCATCCAATCCTGTAATTTCTTTTGTGTAAGAATCCGCATCTTCATCGTCAAGGGTCACCTTGTCTGTTTCAGAAGTAAGTTTTGATGAAGTGGTTCCATACTTGAACCAAACCTCAGCTGTTTCTCCTTCATCAAGCTCGACTGTAGCACCTAGTGTAGCAGAGTCGTCGTCAATGTTTGTTGCGCTTTTTGTGATAACGTTTACAAGCGTGCTACTGCTAGTGGTTGCCTCGCAAAAAGTACAAGGAGTTTTTCCAGTTTTGTTTTTCTTCCAAAGGTGGCTGTTTTCTTGTAGATACTTTAGGAGGTTTTCAAAACTTCCGAAGTTTTGGTTGCCCCATTTGTACATGAAGTTTGGATTATGCATCCTTCCGTACAAAGAGTTTCCAGGAAAAGCTGGTTTTCCTACAGAGTCCTCACCCTGTTTAGCATCTACTGTTGGCACTGTTACAAGTGTGGTGAGTACAAATGAAAAAATTATAAATGCACCCAAGAGTGTTTTCTTGTTCATGGTAATTTTGTAGTGAATTAATTACTAAAAGTTAGTTGGTAAGCAAAAAGTGCTTCTGTGGTTATGACGTACCACACACAATACTCTGTCTTCAATATGTTAGCCTTATATTTCAACAGTATTTAAACAAAAATTACGCAATGTTTTGATTGTACTACCAATTAAAGTATTTTATAATTCAAGCATTAAAAAAATAACTTTACACTATGAAATGGTTACTTAGAATTTTTGTTTCTCTGGCCGTGATAATTGGAGTATTCATATTAATCAACAATTACACAAATCAAGAACAACAGGTTAACGAGCCACAAGTTATTGGTGGAGATACAACAGAAGAAGGATGTCTTACCGGAGCAGGATACTCATGGTGCGAGGCACGAAAGGCTTGTGAGCGAGCATGGGAGAGATACTGCACCACAGCTACTCCGAAGGTGGCGCTCTTTACGTGTGCCGATAGCAAAACAATCACCGCAACATTCTATCCATCAGATGATCAGTTTGTTGATCTTCAAATGAGTGACGGAACCAACATATCCTTACCACGTGCGATGTCAGGGTCAGGAGCACGATATGCAAAGGACGATGAGTCATTCGTGTTTTGGAATAAAGGAGACACTGCTTCTGTAACGCAAAACGGTACCACCACTTTTGCAGAATGTGTAACAGAAGGGTAAGTAATTGTTAAAAAATAGGATACATATGGGTATAAGGTCAGACTTATACCCATATTGGGTTATTGGTATGCATCATACCCACATTCACCCATAGTCTTTTTTGCTTTCTTCAGGAACTTTCCAAACTTCTTGTCTTTGTTTCTTTTCTCGTATTCGGACATTTCGTAGAAGTCAGCCTCTTTTTTTAATCGTACATAATTAGAGAACTTATCTTCGTCAATTCTTCCAGACTGTATGTGAGGAGCTACGTTGCACCCTGACTCGTGGGTATGTGTACAGTCGGGGTACTTGCATTTTTCCGCTAGGGTAACTATCTCATCAAACAGGGTATCGACACCGGCATTTGTGTCAGTCATTCCTACTTCTCGCATTCCGGGATTGTCTACGACAATCCCGCCATTTTTCAGAAAGTACATTTCCCTCCCTGTGGTGACATGTTTTCCTCTCCCTGTTTGGAAACTTATCTCACCCGTTTCCAGTGCATTTTCTCCCAATAAACTGTTTATTAAAGACGACTTCCCCACACCAGAAGAACCGAGGAAACAGTATGTTTTCTCCTTTTCCATATATTCTGCTAGTTCTTGCAACCCGTCCTTTCTGACAGTACTGGTGGTCAGTACGGTGATATCTGGAAATCTTTCTTGTAGGTGAGCTATTTTTGAGTCTAGTTCATCCTTAGAAAGTAAGTCTATCTTGTTAACGATGATAGTAGACTGCACACCGCCATCATGTGCGAGTGCAATATATCTCTCAAAACGGTTTAGATTAAAATCCCTATCAACAGATGCTACGATAAAAGCGATGTCGATATTTGTTGCGATAAGTTGCGAATCATTTTTGTTGTTATACTTTCTCTTAAGAATCGTTTTCCGTGGTAGCACAGCATGAATAGTCGCGTTTTCTTGATCCAGTTCTTGTATCGCGACCCAGTCGCCAACTGCGGGATAATCCTCCCGTGAGGTAGCAGTAAACATTTGCTTGCCGGTCACCTTTGCTAGGAACTCGCCTGTAGCATTTTTTACCTTGTATGCGCCTTTATGTTCAGCAGTTACCCGCGCAGGAGAACAGCCAACTGCTTGTAACGTTTCAAAAGCAGACTTGAAGAATTCGTTATATCCCAAATTTTCCATGAGGTAAGTATAACAAAGAAAATAATTAAAACATGGTTTAAAACAAACCTGGGAAAACATGGGTAGTTACCTACAAAGAAACCAACCTCAAACAGAAATACTTAGTCAGTATTTTCCGCACTCTCGAGGACAGCTTTCAAAATCGCTTTGTTATATGAATTAGTTTTCTTTGTTTCATCAATTACAGACGGGTCTGATATAAATAAAATTTTAACAACCGCTAACTCGTAGTCAGCGTTCAGTTCATCTATACGTTTAATGGTTTCGCGTATATCATCTTCCGACGCTGAATCTGAATCCAATTTTGTGTATGCTTGACCCAATGAAAGACTATCCCTACCTATTTTCTCAATTTGATTTTTACCTTCAAGACATGAGAACGAAGCTGACTCCCATGGATAGTCGTACGTATCGCAGTCAATGTCATCTACAAAAGTAATCAAATCCTGCCCCTCTGTAATGAATTCAGAACCTATCACTTCCCAAGAAGCCAAATCCTCCTCTGGGATTTCATCTATGTATTGTTGTGCTTGTTCCTGTGTTAATCCGGTATCATTTGCAAAATTTTGCACCACATCAACTTGACTGAAAGAGTAAGCAGTCCCGCCAATAATGAGTGTCAGAATAGTTCCTGTGGCAATGTTTTTAATGCTGTCCATGTTATGTGCTCAGTAAGAAATAAGGGGTCAGTAACAAGAAGATAATTTCTACATTACTGTGCAACATACTATTACATAATTATGAATACATGATGAAGATAAAAAAACCGTTCGCAGAGAAACGAACGGCTTTTTACGGGCGGTGGCGGTCAAGTTATCGGTATCTGTCGTTGACCCACAACAAATCTCCATTTTCGTCACGGATGACTTTGATGTCTGAATACCTCCAATGAAATGGACTCCTGATGGAGTAGAACTGAATACCGCCCTTAGTCTGCTTGATAAAACCATCGCTGACATATACGATGTCATCTTTAATTTCTGCTGATGAGGGCACGATACTTTTGTCTGCGTCAGATGCCAGATCAACCGAGAAAGCACCTTGGTGCGTCCAGTACACCGAAGGGTTTTTGAAATCCTTCACATCTTGACTGTCTTTGACTTGCATTGAAACCTCCAATTTTATGGAACAAAACATACATACATATGTCTGGGAACTACAGTAGTTTTTATCATATACATTTTCTGAGTCAACTTTCATTAGAGAAACGCCAACCCTTGGTAGAGTTGGCGTTTTTGAGCATGACACTCGTTTTTTGAGCATTTTTTACTCAATAAGTTGCTGTTCCAAGCGGTCGATCTCGGCGTCAAATTGTTCTGGGCTCATATGTTGAAAGCGGTTGAACATTGCAATTTCGAGTTTATCGTCGGGACACGCACTGATTCCACGGTAGTATTCACGGCGATTCTCCTCGGCGATTTCCGCGATGTTGAGACCGGATGCGACCAATGCCTCGTTTTCGTCGCAATTGATGGCACTTTGGTCGCCAGTGAGGTTCTGGTAAAGGTCCCACTGTCCGAGTTTACCTGGACGAAGCTGTCCGAACTCGTAGCCGATGTTGTCTTTCGCGGTAAAGGCATTAAACCAGTACATTGTTTCGACGGACACACGGCCTTTGATCGCTTGACGTTGGATATTCCAAAAAGCAAAGAACTGTTCCTTCTCCTCGGGGGTGATTTCTTTCATGGCGGTATTCTCCTGTTTTTCTGTTTTTTGGCTGAAGAGATTCTGGAAGTATTTGAATCTAAATATAGATAACCATATATAACTACATGTGTCAATACTACTCGGTAATGTGCACACACATATGGCGGATTTAGTAGAGTAGCTAAATGACCGTCAAAATGAACGAAACAATCCAAATGGAGCGATATCAGTGGATACTGCCTATCGT
>Ga0209000_1000549_pt1 | contig 34361 bp, 28 predicted proteins | sample RifGroD2_FD_183998 | JGI IMG/M metagenome (GOLD analysis project Ga0209000, IMG submission 183998) | Groundwater microbial communities from Rifle, Colorado, USA - Groundwater D2 (SPAdes) (version 2) | ecosystem: Environmental > Aquatic > Deep subsurface > Groundwater | place: Rifle, Colorado... | reverse complement strand
GCAAGGAACCGGTAGACTACGACCAGCCCAAGATGGTAACAAAGAGCTTAATCGATCCAGACTGCGGCATGTTCAATAAAGGCGAGAAGGAACGGCAGCTGGCCTACAGCAATCAAGTCGTGAGCGATGAAAACGGATGGGTTTTAGCTTCTGAAGTGTTTCCAGCCAATGAACATGATAGTCAAACAGCACTGGATACAGTGATAGATTATATTGAAAAACATGATGAGGTATCTGTCGCAGTGATGGATTCAGGGTATGACAATCCAGTCTTACTCCACGAAATATTCAAACGTGAAGTCCTACCTGTTATTCCCTATAAAAGGCCAAAAGGACTGCCAGCGTCAGTAGGATCCGGCGGGGAAATGCACATTACGAAATTTCGGTTCAAATATATAGATATGCATGATTATTATATCTGTCCGGATGAAAAAATACTGACTTATAGAGGAACCAACAAACAGGGATATCGTGAATATAAAACCTCCGTTAAAGACTGCTTGGGATGTCAGTTCAAGGCGCACTGCACGAATCAAAAAACAAGAGTCGTGATGAGGCACCAATATGAAGAGTCAAGTGAAAGAGCTAAGGAGATCAGAAAATCCGAATTGGGGAAAACAATTTATCCAAAGAGGAAAACATCGGTTGAACGCGTGTTCGGAATCGCTAAGATGAATCACTGTCTGGGGTTTACTTTTCTCAGAGGAAGAAAAAAGAATGAAGATCGAAGCTTCATGATTTTCGGTATGTACAATTTGAAAAAGTTAGCCACATTACTGTGGTAACTCTTTATTTATTTCAAAGATATTGAGCGAAAATAGCTCATTTTTTTATTCATAGCAAGAAATATCAAAAAAAGGACAATCATCAACGAGAATTCGTTTTTGAAAAGTCCTTTTGTCTACAGTCTGAGACGGAGGCTAATTTAGCTTCCGTCTTTTATTTTTGTGATTAAGTTGATGTAAGGGGGTTGATTGTTTTGATAAGGCATATCCACCCTCAATATCTTATAAGTGCTGTTGTCAAGTGTTTTTAAATAAGCTTCGATAGCTTTTGATTCGATGAACCCTTGAGGATGACCGATATAGATGACGAGCATGATGAAGTCATGGATCTTCATATGAGGAATGAGCAGATGAAGTGTTTCAAGCGTCACATCACTTTTGGTGGTGATTTCCTTATTTCCATTAGGAAGATAACCCAAGTTAAAAATAACACCCTTGAATTCATTCACATGATTGAATATATGTTGATGGCTGTCAAGAAATAAACTGACATTATTTAGTCCTTGTTCATTTACCTTTTTCTGTGTTTCATATAATGCTTTTTCCTGGATGTCGAAAGCATAAACATGCTGAGCCAAGCCTGCAAGATAAACAGTATCATGACCGTTGCCCATGGTGGCATCAACAACAACATCTTCTTTACTGATTAAATTAGAGAGCAGCAGATGCGCTGTTTCCAGTATGTAGCTCTTTTTCATAGTAATCACCTTGGAATAATCCTATTTTTCTTAATTTTTTATCGATTTCATTGGTAACGACGAATTTTCTTTTCGTCCAGTCAGGTGCGATCAGCATCTTTAATGGCGCATCGCCTGTCAATCTGTGGATAATGATATCTTTTCGAAGCCATAAAATCTGATCGACAGTCACGTCGACATAATCCTCCAAAGTCAGCAAGTTCCAAGGATTCTTTTTATAATCATGACCCATTTTCGTTTTTTCCATCAGATGAAGCATATGGATTTTGATTCCCTGGACATCCAACTTATTGATATGTTTAACCGTTTCAATCATCATGTCTTTGGTTTCAAAGGGTAACCCGTTGATGATATGGACGATGACTTCAATGTTTTTCTCTCTTAATTTTTTTACTGCTTCATCGAAACATACAAGATCATGCGCCCGGTTAATTAAGTCTGAAGTTTTCTGATGGATGGTCTGCAAGCCAAGTTCGATCTGAACCGGCATCCTTTGATTCAATTCACTTAAATAATCAATGACATCGAGAGGTAAAACATCAGGTCTTGTCGCGATGGAAAGCATCACGATATTCGGATCTAAGGTGATCGCCTCTTCATAAAGCGATTTTAATCTTGGAAGTGGTGCATGGGTATTGGTATTCGCTTGAAAATAAGCGATGTAATACCCTTCCTCCCACTTTAAATGCATCATCTTTTTTATCTTCTCAAACTGAGTCTTCAAGGGTTCTAATTTGTTTCCTGCAAAGTCTCCGCTCCCCATATATGAGCAAAAAGTACACCCTCCGGAAGCTACCGTTCCATCGATATTTGGACAGGTAAATCCACCATTTAAGGCAATTTTAAAGACTTTTTTGTTGTATTTCATCAAATAGTAGTTGTTTAACGTGTTATAATGCTTTTCGTGATTCATCAAGTTCATCTTTTTTCACCATTTACATTTTATCATAAAAACATTATTATGATATAATAAGACACAAGGAGTTGAAGGCATGTTTAAGAGACTGGCAACTAGTTTATCAAGACCCCAATTCGCGGTTTTTTTTATAAAAGATTCGTGGATTAGAACAATCTTATACATCTTATTACTGCCACTTTTTTTGATTATACCAGCCTTAATTACCTCAGTTGCTACCGATGAAATGTCTGTTGAACGCTATACCATGATGGTAGAAGCCGTTGAAACCGATTTTAGAATCGAAAATGCAAGTATTACTGATGGTGTCCTTTCTTTTGAAGGATCTAAAAAGATGTCATTTGATTATTTCTCTTTTTATGTCGGTGATCAAGACTATGGCATGCAGACACTCAATTTTGTATTTGAGGAAACTGAACTGGTTTTGTTTGTCTCCAATGTTGAACTGGACCGTGAAACTTATGTCGCACTTGGTCTGCTCAACCATGATTTCAGTTTAGTAGATTCAACTTCAATCAGAGAACTTTCAACAGCGCTCAAAATATTCATGGAAAGACAAGATATTATCGGATTCATGGATGTATCCTTGAATTATACCATCGGGTTGCTTGACTATCTCTTCATAACTATCCTCATGAGTTTATTGATGGTATTCTTTTCACAGCGTGTTCAATTGCCGATCCTGTTAAGATTCAAGCTTTCTGTCTATCTATCGACAATTTGGGTTTTCAGTGAGTTGGTTTTAAAGCTTTTCAGTCTTGAAAATCTTGAATTTATCAGTATTTTCACCGTATATTTCTATCATTTATTTACATATCGTTCCATGAACATTGTAACCAAGGGGGTCAAGTGAGTGAAAAAAGACAAATTTCAGTTATTTCTAGAACAATCAAAGTTTATCTCACCCATATTGAATCAGGCAACCTTGAATCAGGTCTTGATTGATTTGAAAACAAAAAAATGGATATTTGATATCACCTTATCCGATGTTGTCGAACCAGAGGTTCTTTTTCCATTTATTCAGACGCTTCAAAGTTATTTTCTAATTTCAAAAGTCCATGCTGGAGTTGATGTTCAACTGCATTATCAGTCCTTAAAAGGATTTGAAGAGCATGCGATGAGTTATTTTGATTATGCTGTCATTCAGTTATCTAAAGAAAAAGCGAGATTCATGGTGCTTAAGAACTTTAAGGCCAGATATGAGAAAGACGGGTATATTTTATCTGTTGATCAAGATAGCATTTATTTACAGGATTATTTTAAGGATATTACGATGTTACTGGATTCATTTGGATTGAAAACTAGCATCAAGCTGGAAGTGATCCATACACTCACCCCGACCAGCAAGATGATTGAATCTTCGATTAAGGATCAAGTGAATATTCTTGAACAGAAACAAGAATATGCAAAGCAAAACGTTAAGAAAGATACCAAGAAGACTTTCGCTAAGAAAAGCAGTCCGCAAGCAATCTCCATCAAAGAGATTCCTTTGGATCAATACCGATTGGATCAATATAAAAATGAAAAAGGCGATACGAATTTCTTAATAGAAGGCGTTATTTCCAAGTTAGAGCAGAAAGCTCTTCCCAATTCGACGCTACTGACCTTTGTCTTAGGAGATGATGACGACGCGATTTATGTCAAGCGCTTTGTCAAATCAACCAAGGATAAGGACTTAGCTGAATCCCTTCATGAAGGCGATTTGATTCAGGTTGAAGGCTATGCAGCATTTGATACGTATCAGAAGGATGTCATTGTCAATGCGAATGCCATCAATTTCATTGAGAAGAGTAAAAAAGAAGAACGTATCGATAAAGCCAAAGAAAAAAGAATTGAATTCCACATCCACACCAAGATGTCCAATATGGATGCGGTCAATGATCCGCAAGACTATATCGACACAGCAATCAAATGGGGTCACGAAGCCATCGCGTTTACTGATCATAACGGTCTTTATGCATACCCGGATATTTATAAAGCAGCACTAAAAAAAGAGATTAAACCCATTTACGGTGTTGAACTCGATTTTGTTGATGAGCAAAACTTCAAAATCACATCAGACTCAACGAAAAACATCTTGCTAAAAGATGCGAAATATGTGGTTTTCGATATAGAAACGACAGGTCTATCCAGCACAAGAGATAAAATCATTGAAATCGCAGCAACCAAAATAGAATCAGGATCCATCACAGAACGCTATCAGACATTCATCAATCCTGGTGAATCACTTTCTCATTTCACGACAGAACTCACAGACATCACAGACGAAATGCTTGAACAGGCACCTTCCATTGAAGACGCTCTGCAGGGGTTTTTAGACTTCGCAAAGGATTCCATACTGGTTGCGCACAATGCAATGTTTGATATCGGATTCATTAAGGAAAATGCAAAGCGTTTGGAAAGGCTGTTTGATGATTCTTTGATCATCGATACCTTGAATATTTCTAGATATTTCTACAATCAAGACTTGAAAAAGTTTAATTTAAAAGCCGTCGCCAAGTATTTCAAGGTCAAGCAGGAACAACATCATAGAGCTCAGGATGACGCGTTTGTCACCGCACAAATTTGGTTATTCATGATGAATGATCTGATGCAAAAAGGAATCAAGCACTATCATGAAATCAATTTAGCGATTGATGACAATGAATCATGGAAGCATATCAGGCCTTATCATGTCATGGTGTTGACACAAAATCAGATAGGATATAAAAATCTATTCAAAGTGATGAGCGATGCCTTGACCACACATTTCTATTCCGGTCCAAGAACATTGAAATCAGTTCTTGATAAATACCGGGAAGGACTATTGGTTGGAAGCGGCTGTGCGAACGGCGATGTTTTTGAAGCTGCGATGAACAAAGGCGATGAAGAACTTAAAAAAGCAATTGAATACTATGATTATATCGAAGTCCAACCTCCCCAGGTGTACAAGCATTTGAAGGATGGACTCGGCGCATACGCAGATGAAATCATCGAAGCTGTCATCACCAAAATCATCCGTCTGGCCAAAGAACAAAACAAAATCGTGATTGCATCCGGTGATGTCCATTATTTGGAAAAGAAGGATGTTCTATACCGTGAAATCTATATTAGAACACCATTAGTCGGAGGGGGAATCCACGAACTTTCCAAATACGATGTCATGCCTGAGCAATACTTCCTCACGACCGAGGAAATGATGAAATCCATGTCTTTTTTAGGCAAGGAACTCGCAAATGAAGTCGTTGTTAAAAATACCCAATATTTAAATAGCCAGATTGAAAAAATACAAGCATTCTCCAATCAACTCTATTCACTTCCAGATGACGCCTTTAAGGATCTTTTAGGTATTCAAAGCATCTCTGATGAAGTGAAAAGGCTGGTTTATGACAAGATGATTTATTTATACGGACAAACCCCGCATCAAATCGTTACAGATCGTGTCAGTAGAGAACTTAAAAATATCATCGATAATGAATTCGCACCAAACTATTATATTTCACATCTTCTAGTTAAAAAATCATTGGATGACGGATATCTAGTTGGATCAAGAGGATCTGTCGGATCATCACTTGCTGCAACCTTACTTGATATTACAGAAGTCAATCCTTTAAAGCCGCATTACAGATGTCCAAATGGTGATTTTACTGTTTTCCATCTCACCGATGAAGAAATACATCATTATGGAATTACCAAGGAACAAAAGGATTTTCAACCCTTCATGAAAGGCATTCAATCCGGTTATGACCTGCCATCTAAAAAATGTCCGATCTGTGGAAAAGAACTACTGAAAGACGGGCATGACATACCATTCGAAACCTTCTTAGGCTTTGATGGAGACAAGATACCTGATATCGACTTGAACTTCTCTGGAGATTATCAAGCGATCGCGCATTCATACGTCAGAGAATTGATTGGAGAAGACCACAGCTTCAGAGCGGGAACAATCCAAACGGTTGCGGAAAGAAATGCTTACGGATATGTCAAAGGCTATCTGGAAGATAAGCATATTGAAGCCAGAAGCGCACAGATTGAACGTCTGGCAAGAAAGATCGAAGGCGTGAAAAGATCAACAGGACAGCATCCTGGTGGCATCGTTGTCGTTCCAAAATCGAAGAGCATTTTTGATGTTACGCCAATCCAGTTTCCAGCTGATGATCCTACATCCGATTGGAAGACGACACACTTTGATTATCACTCCTTTGAAGCCAATCTCTTGAAGCTTGATATCTTGGGACATGATGACCCGACCATGATTAAATTTCTGATGGATTACGTGTCTTTAAACCCAACTGAATTTCCATTCAAACGCGCTCAAGACATCCCCTTGGATGATACCAAGGTTTATGAACTGTTTTGCGGAACGGAAATCATCAACGTACAGCCTCATGAAATCATGAGTGATGTCGCATCCTACGCGATACCTGAATTTGGAACGCCTTTTACAAGACAGATGTTAGTCGATACCAAACCGAAAACATTCGCTGGACTTGTCAAGATATCAGGTCTATCACATGGAACCGACGTTTGGTTGAAAAATGCTCAAGCGCTCGTTTCAGGTAAAACAGATTTTGGAAAGATTCCATTTAACGATATCATCGCTTGTCGTGATGATATCATGGTTCAGCTTTCCGATTTAGGTCTTCAACCTTTAAAAGCTTTTGAAATCATGGAATTTGTCCGTAAGGGCAAGCCAAGCAAGGATAAAGCGAAATGGTTGGATTATGAACAGGAAATGCGTAAGAACAATGTACCGGAATGGTATATCTGGTCAGCAAGCCAGATCAAGTATATGTTTCCGAAGGCGCATGCCACCGCTTATGTCATCATGGCGATGCGTATCGCCTGGTTCAAGGTCTATAAGCCGTTGTTATTTTATAGCGGATTCTTCTCCAAGAGAGCAGTGCAGTTCGATTATGAAATCATGGTCGCTGGAGCGAATGCAATCAGAAATAAGTTAACCACGTTGAATGAGTCTTCGTTCAATCTGAAAGTGAAGGATGAAAACTTGATTGTTACCCTTGGGGTTGCATTGGAAATGACGAAACGCGGTTATAATTTCTTACCGATTGATATCAACCGTTCAGATGCTACAACCTTCACCATGGAAGACAAGGGACTGAGAATGCCCTTCAGCGCGATTGATGGCTTAGGTGCTTCTGTAGCCTATGATATTATCTCGAAACGGACAGAAAAACCATTCACAACGAGAGAAGACGTAAAGGAACGTACAAAAATAAATAAGACAGTATTTGAAAAACTTGAGCAATTTGGCGCATTTAAGGATTTAAATGTGGAAAATAGTGTGATTGAAGCGGGTTTATTTGCACTATAATGCCAAATTATTATATAATAATATTGAAATTTAAGGAGATGATTTTATGCGTAGTTCAAATCCAGTTTTTAGAACATTAGAACGTAGTGAAGCATATGAAGGCAGCGATGTCGCGACTTACCGCGGAATCGTTGGAAAAACAGGTTTGTTATTAGCGTTAGCTGCATTCAGCGGATATATCGGAATGACTTATTTTCAAGACATGGTCATGACTTTATTGTTTCCTGCAATCATTTTGGCATTTATTTCCGTAATCATTTCTACAAGAAGTCAAAGATTGGCAATGCCATTCGCGATTATCTATGCATTGTCTGAAGGCATATTCTTAGGGCTGATTACCGTCTTGATTAATTCTTATATTCCGGGTGTCGCACTCACTGCATTGATTGGCACTGCGTCAATCTTCACAGTCATGCTATTCCTTTATTCAAGCAGAACAATCCGTGTGACCAATAGATTTAGAAGAATCATGTACTCTATTTTACTTGGTTTCGTTGTATTCTTCATTTTCTTTGGTATACTAAGTTTGTTCACAACGATTTACATCGACACATCGATTGCTTTAGTCTTCAGTGCGATTTTCATCGTTTTCGGAGCATTGATGCTGACATTGGATTTTGACAGAGCTGAAATGATTGTTTCATCAGGCGCTGAAAAAACTTATGAATGGACAGTTGCTGTTGGTTTGATGGTGACGATTGTTTGGATTTATGTGGAATTATTAAGATTCCTCATGATTATTTATTCACGCAGAAACTAAATAGACTCGTTGAAAAGAAAGAGTAGTTAGAGTTAAGCTTGTTTTAGAGATTGCAGCACTGGTGAAAGCTGCATCAAGCACTTTGATGAATTCGTCTTGGAGAAGATGCCAATAACATCCGTTTCGCCTGCGTTAAGGGCTTTAAGGGCTAGAATTTAATTCTAGAACTAAGGTGGTACCGCGTAAAATTTACGTCCTTAGAGTGTTCTAAGGACTTTTTTATTTTATTTTGAAGGAGATGAACCTATGATTGAGTATTTAATTGAATTGATTAAAAAAGCGCTGGATGAAGTCCATGCCGCACATGATTTACCAGGAGTTGAAGAAATCCGCGTCCGTTATTTAAGCAAGAAGGGCGAAGTATCTTTAATGATGGGAAAGCTCAGAGATTTGCCACAGGAAGAAAGACCTGCTTTCGGACAAAAGGTGAATGAAGCGAAAGAACAGATTGAGCATGCCCTTTACGTGAAGAAACAAGCGCTTGAAGAGGCTGAGCTGTTAAAAACGCTTGAACAGGAAAAAATAGATGTTACGCTTCCCGGTTACCAGTTTTATCAAGGCAGCATCCACCCGCTCAATCAAGTGATCGAAGATGTCGAAGACTTGTTCGTCGGTCTTGGTTACGAGGTTGCTGAAGGTCCTGAAGTTGAAAATGACCACTATAACTTTGAAATGATGAATCTTGCAAAGGATCATCCAGCCAGAGCGATGCAGGATTCTTTTTATATTGATGAAAATACGTTATTAAGAACACATACTTCGCCTGTTCAGGCAAGAACCATGCTTCTGAAGAAGGGTGAACCCTTAAGAATCATCTGCCCAGGCAAAGTCTATCGAAGAGATGATGATGATCCAACCCACAGCCATCAGTTCATGCAGATAGAAGGATTGGTCATCGATCAAAACATCAGCTTTGCCAATCTTAAGGATGCTTTATTAAAGATGATCAGACACCTCTTCGGTGAAGATCGCGTCATCAGATTGAGACCTTCATATTTCCCATTCACCGAACCAAGTGTGGAAGTTGACGTTTCTTATGTCAAAAAAGATGGAAGTCTAGGCTATATTGAAGTTTTAGGAGCTGGAAGAGTGCATCCTAATGTTTTAAAAATGGGTGGATATGATCCGCTTAAGTTCCAAGGATTCGCATTTGGAATCGGTGTTGAACGTATTGCAATCTTGAAATATAATATTGACGACATCCGTCATTTCTATACCAACGACATCCGCTTTTTAAGTCAATTCAAGGGGGTTAACCGCTAATGAAAATCATTCAAAGCATGCTTAAAAAATGGGTTAATGTCCCAGAAAATATTTTTGAAATCACCAACCAGAAAATCATCGAAGTTGAATCCTTCAAGCCTTTGAATCCTTCCACGAATCTAGTGATTGGAAAGGTTTTGACTTGTGTAGATCATCCAAATAGCGACCATCTTCACGTCACAACCGTCGATTTGGGAAATAGAGTAGACCAAATCGTCTGTGGAGCCACCAACGTTGCTGCTGGACAATATGTCGTTGTCGCTCAGGTCGGTACTGTCCTTCCTGGTGATTTTCAAATCAAGTCTTCCAAAATCAGAGGGGTTGATTCCAATGGCATGATCTGTTCTTTAAAGGAATTAGGCTTAGACGATAAAATCATTCCTGAAGCATTTAAGGATGGCATTTACTATTTTGATTCACCTAAAAAGATCGGTACACCCGGTCTTGAAGCATTATCCTTGGAAGGATGGGTCATGGAACTTAAATTGACACCGAACCGCGGGGATTTGCTATCCATCTTGGGATTTGCTTATGATCTTGCGACCATGACAAATCAGAAGGTTGTTCTACCTTCCTATAAGATTAAAGAAGAAGGATCTAAAAATCCACTTTCTATTGAAATCAAGTCAGAAGGATGCGGCAGATATTATGCACGTCATTTTGAGAGCCTTGTTATCAAAGAATCTCCTTGGTGGCTGAAGAGTGCGCTCCTCGCATCTGATATCAAACCAATCAATAATGTTGTCGATATCAGCAACTATGTCTTAATCGAATATGGAACGCCATTACATACCTTTGATGCGAAAAAGGTATCATCAGATTATATTCTAGTCAGAGATGCCAAGAATGGTGAAAAAGTCATCTCACTTGATGGCATTGAACGCGAGTTAGAGTCAAGCGATGTCGTTATAACGAACGGCAAAGAACCAATCGCGATCGCAGGCGTCATGGGACTAGCAAATACCATGATTGATGAACATACGACTTCAGTCATTCTTGAGGCTGCATATTTTGAACCGAAACGCATTCAAAAGACCAGCAAGAGATTGAATTTAAGAAGCGACTCATCACTTAGATTTGAACGTGGAATCGATGATGAACGCGTCTATCTCGGCATGGAACGCGCAACTGAACTTTTAATTGAACTTGCTGATGCCAAAGTTTCAAAAGGTGTTGCTAAGGCTATTCATCATGAAGTGAAGAACCCATCGATCCAAGTATCCAAATCCTATTTCAATGAATCTTTAGGCGTCGTGATCGATGAAAAAGAACTCATTTCATACTTTGAAGATTATAATTATACCTACAAAATTGAAAAGAACGATTATATCATCACTGCTCCAAGCTATCGCACAGATATTTTGATCAACGCTGATTTGGTTGAAGAAATCGCGAGAATTTACGGTCTCGACCGTATTCCGATGAAATCCATTGACGCTCCTTTGCAAGGCAAACTGACCTATAAACAAAAAAGACTGCGCGCCATTCGTCATCATTTAGCCAATCTTGGACTGAATGAAGTCATTACCTACAGCCTGCTTGAGCCAACAAAGGTACACAGATACAATCACATGGGTGAACCTGTAACACTGCTCATGCCTCTTTCTGAGGATAAGAAAACATTAAGACAAAGCTTAGTGCATGGCTTACTAGAAGCAGTCAGCTACAATCAGTCCAGACAGCAATCCTCAGTCGCAATCTTTGAAATGGGAAACTGTTTCGCTAAGGATATCGAAACGTATCATTTAGGCATCGCCATGAGCGGCGCTTGGCATAAGAACCCTTGGAACAAGGAAGTATTCAAACCAGATTATTTCACAGTCAAGGGCATCATCGACAGCGTATTCAATCCTTTAGGCATCTATTTCGACTACGTGCCTACCTCAAAAACTGACGCTTTCCACCCTTATAAACAGTCAAATATCATCTATAACAAGCATGTTTTAGGGCAGATTGCAGAAATCCATCCGACAGAAGCGAAAGCACTTGGAATTGATACCACCATCATCTGTGAAATCAACTTGAAATCATTGCTCGAAGAAGAATCCAAGATTGACTATAAGCCAATCAGCAGATTCCCTAATATTTCAAGAGACTTAGCAGTTGTCGTTGATGAAAAAATTACAGCCCATGATCTCATTTCCATGATCAGGCAAACCGTGAAAAAGAATTTGGTTTCCATCGATCTTTTCGATGTCTATCAGGGATCCCACATTGAATCAGGCAAGAAATCAATCGCGTTCAACCTCGTATTCAATGATAACGACAAGACCTTGGCTACCGAGGATGTCGATCTCTTGATGAAAAAAATAACTGGCAGATTAAGCTTTAGTTTCCAAGCAGTTGTTCGCAGTTAAAAACCTGACTCCTCAGGTTTTTTTCTCGTAAATGAATAAAAAAAGTGTATAATGAATGATAGGGTGATGAAATGTTAATTTACAATCTAACTTACGAAGAGTTAGTCGAGTTTTTAAGCAAAAATGGCCATAAAAAGTTCCGTGCTGATCAGATTTGGAACTGGCTTTATAAACAAAAGGTAGCAACATTCAGAGAAATGACAAACCTCCCCGAGGAGTTGCTTGTTTTACTTGAAGAAACCTATAAAATACAAGCTCTCGAGCTTGTTTTAAAGCATACCTCGACCGATGGAACCATCAAGGCGCTTTATAGCTTGCATGACGGTCATTTGATCGAATCTGTCTTGATGCAGCATCATTACGGCAATTCCATCTGCGTAACCACGCAGGTCGGCTGCAATATCGGCTGTTCTTTTTGCGCATCCGGTCTTTTAAAGAAGAAAAGAGATTTGACCGCTGGTGAAATCATCGCTCAAATCATTGAAACCGAAAGAATCCTCAAGGAACGCATCGCGTATGTCGTGGTGATGGGGATTGGCGAACCTTTTGATAATTATGAGCAATTGATGAGATTCTTAACGACTGTGAATCATCCGAAAGGATTGGAAATTGGAGCAAGACACATTACGGTTTCTACATCGGGCATCGTTCCTAAAATTAAGGAATACGCACACATGGGTCTTCAGGTCAATTTAGCCATCAGCTTGCACGCGCCAAACAATGAAATCAGAACGAAATTGATGAAAATCAATCAGCGTTATCCGGTTGAAGAAGTCATCGGCGCAATTAAATATTATTTAAGCGTTGCAAATAGAAGAGTAACCATCGAATATATCTTGATTGATGGCATCAATGACATGCCTGAGGTCGCTGAAGAACTCTCCAGAGTGCTTAGAGGACTCAACGTTTATGTGAATCTAATTCCATATAATGAGGTTCTAGAAGCTCCTTACAAGCGTTCCGCTTCCCAAACCATGAATACATTCTACGATATATTATCTAAAAATAAGATTCAAGTTACCTTACGCAAGGAACAAGGACATGACATCAATGCTGCCTGCGGACAGCTTAGAAGTCAGCATTTATAGGAGGAAAATTTGAGAAAAGGCTTTATCAAAAAATACATTGCAAATCAATATACGTTAATTGACCTTGAAACAAAAGAAGAAGTCATCGCGTTTGCACGCGGCAAACTTAGGTATGTGAAGCTAGACGAGGATTCTACATTCTATCGTCAAACCTCCATGAAAACGAAGAAGGAACAGAAAATCATGACGATTTCTCCAAAAGTTGGGGATTATGTCGTTTATGATGATTCAGAAGATCAATTTCTGATTACAGAAATCCTTCCGAGAAGAAATGATTTGGTTAGACCGGACGTCTGCAATATTGATCAGGTTTTACTTGTATTTTCTGCAATCAGCCCCGATTTCAGTTTTCATCTTTTAGACAAGTTTTTAGTCATCATGAACCAGGAAAGGCTGACGCCTGTTTTAATCATTTCAAAAATTGATCTGATTGGAAAAGAACAGCTGGAAGCATTAAAAAAAGACTTGGAATACTATAAAAATATTGGTTATGACATCTATTATGTCAACAGCAAACAACGTATCGGAATCGATGTTTTATCGGAGATATTCAGAGATAAAATATCTGTTTTGGCTGGCCAGACTGGTGTTGGCAAATCAACATTATTAAACGCATTGATGCCGGAGCTTGAATTAAAAACCCAAGAAATATCGAAAGCGCTGGGGCGTGGGAAGCATACGACAAGACATACTGAACTCTACCGTTATAACGGAGGATTCATTGTCGACACTCCAGGGTTCTCTAAGATTGAATTTGTAATCTTTCATGTGGATGAGGTTAGAGGATTCTATCCGGATTTTCTAAAGCTGAGCGCTGAATGTCGGTTCGGATCTAAGTGCCTGCACCTAAATGAGCCGGATTGTGCGGTCAAGCATGCTGTGGAAACCAAAGACATGTTAGCTTCGCGCTATGAAAATTATGTTGCTTTTTGTGACGAAGTCAAGAATCAAAAGGATAAATATTAGGAGGGCATCATGAAGATTGCACCTAGCGTATTAACCGCTGATTTCAGCAATTTAAAGAAAGAACTGAAGTCCATAGAAAATGCGGATTATCTGCATCTTGATATCATGGATGGGCATTTCGTACCCAATATCTCATTTGGTCCGGCGATTGCCAAAGAAATCGAAAAAAACACCGAGCTTTTGCTCGATGTTCATTTGATGGTCACCGATCCCTTCAATTGGGTGGAAAAGTTTGTTTTTCCTAAGACAAAATTCATCACGATCCATACAGAAGCCAACAAAGTTTCTGAAACGATATCCTTGATCAAGAAGCATCAGATTGGTGTTGGATTATCCATTAAACCAGCGACTCCAGTCCGTGATTTGTTACCTTATATCAAAGATGCGGCTCTTGTTTTAGTCATGACTGTTGAACCAGGTTTCGGTGGGCAGTCATTCATCATGTCCAGTTTGGACAAGGTGAAGGATCTGGTCATAATCAGAAAAGAAATGAAACTTGATTTTGTGATTGAAGTTGATGGTGGAATCAATTTAGAAACGATAGCGCTTTGCCGTGATGCCGGTGTGGACATCGCAGTTGCAGGAAGCTATCTATTCAATCAAAAAGACCGTATTCAAGGTATTTTGTCTCTTAGATGAGAGTACTCGTCATCACACATCCCACACCAAAGGATATTAGAGCATTTTTCCCCCTTCGAGAAGATGATTATATCATTGCTGTCGACCAGGCGGTTTCAAATCTTTATAAACAAAGAATCAAAATCGATTTGGCAATCGGAGATTTTGACTCCCTGTCGAATCAGGGCATGCTGAACAGCTTGAATGTGATCAGACTCAATCCTGTGAAGGATGTGACTGATACCAATCAGGCATTGATAGAAGGGATGAACAAAAATCCTGAATCACTTTATATGATTGGTGGAATTGGCGGAGAAAGAATCGAACACTTCATGGTGCATACGATGTTCTTCAATCAGTTTCCTAAACTTGTCATCAAGGATGAAAAAAGCACTCTCTTCTTATTGGAAGAAGGCGTGCATTCATTATCAAATCGTGATTATAATACATTCATCGGATACCCAGAAGCAGTACTATCCTTATTTGGATTCAAATATCCACTAGATCATTATTCATTAAATCAGTACGATCCATTATGCATCAGCAATGAAATCCTTTCAAATCAAGGAACAGTGACAGTGCATCAGGGTAGATTACTTTCAATCATCTCAAAAAAATAAAAAATAAAAAGGCTGTTGGCCTTTTTTATTTTAAACGCGTTCTAGATTGTTTTTCTTCAAAGCGCGAGCAGAAACCTTAACTTTACTTATTGTTCCGTCTGCGTTCTTGATACGTACTGTTTGAAGATTGCTCTTCCATGTACGGCGAGTCGCGTTTAACGCGTGACTGCGTTTATTTCCAAAAACTGTTGATTTACCTGTTACGTAGCATTCAGCCATATTCTCACTCCTAACTGCACAATTAAGTTTAACAAAAATAATTCAAAAAAGCAACCGTAAAAGTATTTATATTTTAAAAAAAATACAAATCATCCTCATTGTGTGCAAACTGTGCGCACATGCGTTATTTTATTGCTCATGATATCATCAATCCATAGGAATAGCAGGATCAAAAAAATGGTAACACAAAGGACCATATGATTATGTAATTGCGAGTCGTGGTTTTTGAATCAAGAGAAAAAAACATAATTGATGCGTAAATCAACTGAGAGAGTATCCCCCAAACAAGATTTACTTTTGTTTTGGAAGGAAATCAACATGTTTTCATGCACCGGATTGTACCATGAAATACAGTAAAATATGTGCTATATTAGGTAGTTATTGTCAACAGATTGCAAGTGGAGACGAGCAGTAGAATCAACCAAAGAATTAGATTTAAGCGAAATCGCTAACAATATCATGAAACTGCTTAAGGTTAGTATAAAATTTATGTTTTATGATATAATCATGGTGTATGGAAATGGTTATAAAATATATTGCAATTTCAAAGTAATAATGCTATACTAAAAAAGTATAAAATTGAAACATCCTAAATAAAATTCAATTTATCTATATATACACATTCATTTTTCCAAATATGAGGAGGATCATTTATGGCGAATCAAACAGTCAGTGGAACTCTATTTAAAAAAATGGTAACTAACGGAGCAGTAAACCTTAAAAACAATCACAAAGAAATTGATCATTTGAATGTATTCCCAGTACCTGATGGAGACACAGGAACGAATATGCAAATGACCATGATGGCAGGCATTAAAGAAGTCAATAATTTAGATTCTCAATCTATCGTAGATATTTCAAAAATATTATCTCGCGGATTACTTATGGGTGCTAGAGGAAACTCTGGTGTTATTTTGTCCCAATTCTTCCGTGGCGTTTATTCAGAAATCGCTAAAATTGACAATGGTTCAGCAACTATCCAAGAATTCATCCAAGCATTAGTGGGTGGATATCAAATGGCGTACCGCGCCGTTATGGATCCAGTTGAGGGGACCATTTTAACTGTTGTCAGAGAATCAGCTGAAAAGGTTGTCCGTGAGTCTTCCAAATTAAATAGCGTTGAAGAAGTTTTAAAGCTTTACTTGGAACAAGCAAGAGAAACACTCATCAAGACACCAGAATTACTTCCAGTCTTAAAAGAAGCTGGAGTTGTCGATAGCGGTGGAGCAGGTTTCATCAAGATTATCGAAGGTTGGGTTATGGCACTTGAAGGACAGATGCTGAATGAAGCAGAAGTTCAAAGCCAGCCACAAGCAAGAGAACATTATCAAGGCGCTGAAAACCTTGGTGCATTCGATATCAAATTCGGATATTGCACTGAATTCATCGTCAAGTTGCACAAACCAGAAAAATTCAATGAAAAATTCATGAAGGACCCACTTTCACAAATGGGTGATTCACTTGTTGTTGTTACTGATGATGATTTATTAAAAGTACACGTACATACGAACCAGCCAGGTGTCGCATTGACACTCGCTCAAAAGTATGGAGATCTTCAGACCATTAAGATTGACAACATGCGCATTCAGCATTCCAATATCATGCCAGGTGAAGATGCACATGAGCATAAAGAAGTGAAGAAGGATGCAAACAAGGTTGCCAAGAAGAAGGCGAAATACGGCATTATCGCTGTTGGATCCGGTGAAGGCATCAAAGATGCGTTTACAGAACTCGGCGTTGACCTAGTCATTGATGGTGGTCAGACGATGAATCCTTCAACAGAAGCATTTGTCAAGGCTGTAGAGTCTTTGAATTGTGAACACATCATTATCCTTCCAAACAATAAAAATATCATCCTCTCTGCAGAACAGTCCATGGATTTATGTCCAAACCGTTCCATCAGAGTCTTAAAGACAAAAAACATCGCACACGGCTATGCATCCTTAATGGCATTTGATCCAACTGCTGAACTTGACGATAACTTTGAAGCAATGATGAGCATCGTCACGAACATGCGTTCTGGAGAAATCACTTATGCAGTCAGAGATACTGAACTGAATGGCGTTGTCATTAAAAATAATGATTTTATCGGTATTACACGCGGAGAGATTCTTGTATCAACTCCATCTCGCTTAGATACCGCTAAAGCGCTTCTAGAAGACATGATTGATGAAAATCGTGAAATTATTACAATCTTCTACGGATTACAATCCGATGAAGACGAACTCGAACTGATTGTAGCGCATGCGAAGAAGCTCAATCCCGACATTGAAGTCGACTTAATCGAGGGTAAGCAAGATATATACTCGTATATCATTGCAGTTGAATAACAACTTAAAAAGGTGCTCGCACCTTTTTTAATGGCGGACGTGGTGAAATGGTAGACACGCATGTTTGAGGGGCATGTGACAGTTAATGTCGTGTGAGTTCAAATCTCATCGTCCGCACCATCTAACTAGAATAGGTCTGATACACTAATCAGGCCTTTTTTTGTGCATTATTTTAGCGAAAACTGCCATAAAACGATAGTTTTTAGTCGATTTTTAATAATTTGTCCATTTATAGACTGAAGAATCAATCTGAAATTTAATAGGTTAGTATTAGCTTCTGCTCAACTTTTTACACGATATGAGTTAAGGGTGCTAAAAAATCTACACGATATGAAGATGGGGTGCTAAAAAAAACTACACGATTTAGGTGGGGGTGCTAAAATTCTACACGATTATACGAATTTAATATATTTCAATACGAAATCGAGAATAAAAAACATGTTATTATTAAATTGATACAAAAAACGATTGTGTTTTAAAATGTAGGTGATATAATAAAAGTGTATCAAGTAAAAAATAACAGAAAAGTGGTGTTGAAATTGATTTACAAACCTATTGGAACTCATGCTGATATCATGGTTGGTTTGGTTCTAAAAAGAAAAGAAGCTGAAGAAGGTGAACTTAAAAAACATAAATATAAAGCACTAACCTTAAAAAGTTTCAATTCAGAAGGCTGGATTGACAAGAAGTATTTGGATGATTTTGAAAGTTTTGAAAATCTAGATAATCGATACTTATGTTTGAAAGGTGATGTAGTAATAAAACTTACGCCACCATATACAGCAGTAAGTATTGATGATGAAACTAAAGGATATGTTGTGCCATCTCAATTTATCATTATTAGGCTAATAGATAAGATGTTGATTCCTGAATATCTCGCATTGTTTCTGAATTCCGACAGAGTAAAAAAACACATATCAATTACCGCAACAGGAATGACTGTACCAATGATTAAAACAGGAACATTAAAAGAACTAGAAATTCCTATTGTACATAAAGAAAAACAAACACAAATAGCGGAAGTAAGCAAGTTGATCATTAAAGAAAGACATTTATTATACAAAATGATTTCAGAAAAAGAAAAATACTATCAAGCCTTAACTGAGGCGATGATTATGGAGGAAAAAGAAAATGAATGAAAAAAAGTGGACTCAAGATGAAGTAAACCAATCCTTATGGAGAGCATGCGATACGTTTAGAGGTAAAATTGATTCATCGCTTTACAAGGATTATATTTTGGTAATGTTGTTCGTAAAATATCTTAGTGATATCTATAAAGAACACAAAGAATCGTTATTAAAAAAATACAATGGCGATATCGAAATGGTTGAAAGACAAATGCGTTATGAAAGATTCGTTCTTAATGAGCACGCATCGTTTGACTATATATATGATAAAAGAACTGCTACAAATATCGGAGAGATAATTAATAAATCATTAGCGGATATTGAAGAGGAAAACAAAGCAAAACTGCGTGGTGTTTTTAGGAATATTGACTTCAATTCCGAAGTAGTTTTAGGTCAGACTAAAGAACGTAATGCAATGCTTAAAACCCTACTTGAAGATTTTTCAAAAATCGATCTACGTCCATCGAGATTAACGGGAGAAGATATTATTGGTAATTCATATGAGTATCTGATCTCTAACTTCGCATCGGACGCCGGTAAAAAAGGTGGAGAATTTTTTACTCCATCAGAAGTGTCTGAGTTATTAGCTAGACTTGTGAAACCTCAAGATAATGATCGTATTTATGATCCGACTTGTGGTTCAGGATCCTTATTGATTCGTGCATTCAAGAAAGTTCCTTCTGGGAAAGCTCAAATTTATGGTCAAGAAAGAAATGGGCAAACCCATTCATTGTCACGCATGAATATGTTTCTACATCAAATAGATGACGCTAAGATTGCTTGGGGAGATACAATAGCAAATCCTCTTCATCTAGAAAATGATAAACTCATGAAATTCCAAGTAATCGTAGCTAATCCACCTTTCTCACTAGACAAATGGGCTATTGGATTTGCTGGGGAATCGAATGGAGATTTCAAGATGGAAGAAGGATTGGATCCTTACAAGAGATTCTCCTGGGGTGTGCCACCAAAGTCTACAGGAGACTATGCTTTTGTATTGCATATGTTAAATTCTCTTTCTGAAGGCGGTCGCATGGGGGTTGTATTACCACATGGCGTTCTGTTTAGAGGTGGGAGCGAAGGCAAAATCAGACAAAAAATAGTTGAAATGAATTTACTCGATGCTGTCATTGGACTACCTGCGAATCTGTTCTATGGAGTAGGAATACCAGCTACAATTCTGATTTTTAAGCAAAATCGAAATCGAAATGATGTTCTTTTTATTGATGCATCTCAAGATGGTATGTATGAAAGAGGTAAAAGTCAAAATAAGTTGAGACCTGAAGATTTAGTGCGAATTACAGATGCTTATAATAAATATGAAACCAGTGAAAAATTCACATATGTGTCAACTATTAAAGAAATTATAAAAAATGATTACAATCTAAATATTCCAAGATATGTAGACACTTTTGAAGAAGAAGAACTAGTAAATTTACAAGAAATTAAAGATAATGTGAATATCATCAAGGAAGAATTGGCAACAATTGAAGAAAAGATGAAAATGTATCTACAAGAGTTAGGTCTCTAGGAATCAGATATGGATAATAAATTCAAAGATTATAAGAATTCTGAGTTAGGGTTAATACCTACCGATTGGAAAATTTTTAAACTGAGCGATATTTTCGATTTTAAAAATGGTTTAAATAAAGAAAAGGAATATTTCGGTGAAGGATATCCAATAGTTAATTATGTTGATGTCTTTAAGAATAGACAAATTAATGGTGCTGATTTAATAGGCAAAGTAAGGGTTTCTAATTCAGAAATAAATAGATTTAATGTAAAAGATGGTGATGTATTTTTTACGAGAACATCAGAAACAATACATGAGATTGGTTTTAGTTCTGTCATAATTAATTCACAACCCAACACAGTTTTTAGTGGTTTTGTTCTAAGAGCAAGGGAGAAAAATAATCTTCTATATAACCTATATAAAAAATACTGTTTTAGTACTCATTTGATTCGAAAAGAAATTATTACAAAAAGCTCGAAGACAACTAGGGCACTAACTAGTGGGACTTTATTAGGCGATGTCAATATTATTGTTCCACCAATAGCACAGCAAAAAAAGATGTCTGAAATTATCGCAACCTGGGATGAGGCGATTGATTTACAAAACAAGCTCATTACACAAAAGAAAAACTTACTATCAAGTTTGGCTCTTTCATTACTGAAAAACCAAAAATCTTTAGTGAATTTTCAATCATCATGGACAAAAGTGTCACTAAATGAGGTCTTTTATGAAAGAAAAGAGTTTGGTTATGAAATTGATGGACTAGAACTTTACTCATTAACTATTGAAGATGGCGTTACCGCAAAAACAGATAGATATAATAGAGAGTTTTTAGTTAAAGGCGATAAAAAGAAGTATAAAGTTACCAAGTATCATGACTTGGTTTTCAACCCACAAAACTTACGTTATGGTGCGATTGCCTTAAATGATAATGAAAACCCTGTACTTCTATCTCCAATTTATGTAACACTTGAATTAAAAGACACCAATAAACACGATATTGAATACTTCAATTTTCTTTTAACCAGCAACGAAATGATTAAATTCTATGATAGTATCGCTGAAGGTACTTTGATCGAAAGAATGACAGTAAAACCTGAAATATTTCTTAAACAGGTATTTAGCATTCCACCAATTGATGAACAAAGAAGAATCTCAGAAGTACTAATTGGTCTTAGAGATGAGATTAATCTTTTAGCTAAAGAACTTGAACTTAAAAAACTTCAAAAAAAGGGTCTCATGCAACAATTACTTACTGGAAAAATTAGAGTTAGTGTTAACTGAAAGGAGGATGACTATGAATCAGAACTATAACGAAATGGATCTTTCTCAAAAACCCGCTTTAGAAATTCTTGAGAAAATGGGATACATTATATTAAAACCTGAAGAGGCTGAAGTAATGCGTGGAAGCAAATATGCAGTCATTCTCCTGGATGTTTTAAGAAATCAAATTCAGAAAATCAATGCTTTTGAGTATCGTGGAAAGAAAAACTACTTTTCTGAAAAAAGTATCGAACAGGCATTACTAGATATCGATGAACCTTTGTCAGATGGTTTAGTCAAAACTAATGAGAAAATCTATAACACACTGTTGCTTGGTAGAAGTTATCCTGAAATTGTTTCAATCGAGGATGGAGCGAGATCATTCAATTTAAATTTCATCGATTGGCATCATCCAGAAAATAATGTCTTTCATGCAGTAGAGGAATTTAGTGTTGAACGTGAGGATGGACAAGGTAATGTCCGTCCTGATGTTGTTTTGTTTATAAATGGCATTCCGTTTGCTGTTATTGAATTTAAGAAGTCAGATGTACCTATTACTCAGGCTATTAGTCAGATGATTAGAAATCAAGGACAGGGATACGTTCCACAGCTATTCAAGTTTGTGCAAATTGTCATGGCGGCTCATAAGAATGAGGTTCAATATGCCACTGCAGGAACACCAGCTAAGTTTTGGCAAGTATGGAAAGAAGAGACCGATTCAGAGGAGTATGAGTGGTACCAAAAGGAATTAACTAGAGCTGTCAATGACAGAATCGCTACGGTTCAAGACCATAACATCGTTTCTTTATTCCACCCAGAAAGAGTCATTGATTTGATTCGTTATTTCATTATCTTTGATAAGAATGACAAGAAGATAGCTCGTTATCAACAGTATTTTGCTATAAAAGAAATAGTGAAGACAGTTCAAGAAACAGACAAAGAAGGCAATAGACAATCAGGTGTTATTTGGCATACGCAAGGTTCTGGTAAATCTCTAACAATGGTGATGCTAACTAAATACTTCATGTCAGAAATGGCTCACTTGCATCCTCAAGTGGTAATTGTTACTGACCGTATTGAGCTGGATTCACAAATTCATAATACCTTTAATCATTCTAGACTTAAGGCAGCAAGAGCAACAAGTGGTAAAAATCTAGTGGATCTTATCCATAAGAAAAATGCCGATATTATAACATCACTAGTTCATAAATTTGATACGGCTTCAAAGAATCATGCGGTAGTTAAGAGTAAGAATGTTTTTGTGCTTGTCGATGAGTCACATCGTACACAATATGGTGAACTTCATACCAAGATGAAACAAGTGTTCCCTAATGCTTGTTATTTAGGCTTTACAGGTACTCCTCTCATGAAAGATGAAAAGAGTACCATGACAAAGTTTGGTAGATTAATTCATAAATACACTATTAAAGATGGTGTTGATGACAAGACAATCGTTCCATTGCTTTATGAAGGACGTATGGTTGAGCAAACGATTAATCGTACTGCAATCGATAATCGTCTTGAAATGATTACAAGAAATCTCAATCAAAAACAAGCCGAGATGTTAAAACAAAAGTGGAGCAATTTTGAGAAGATTGCCTCATCAGAACAACGTATTCGTTTGATTGCAGATGACATATATACCCATTTTTCACAGTTCTATAAGGGGACACCATTCACAGCAATGTTGGCGACTGATTCCAAATTTGATGCGATTCGTTATAAAGAAGCCTTCGATGAATATGGCGACTTAAGAACTGCTGTTGTTATTTCACCACCAGATATGCGTGAAGGTAACGATGAAGTCGATGGAGAACCAAATGATCGTGTCATTAAGTTCTGGAAGAAGCAAATTGAAGCATATGGTGATTCACAGAAATTTGAAGAGCATGTGAAAAGTGAATTCGTTGATGGTGATGAAATCGAGATATTAATCGTAGTTGATAAGCTATTGACTGGGTTTGATGCTCCAAGAGCATCTGTTTTATATGTTGATAAGCCTATTAAAGAACACACTCTTTTACAAGCAATTGCTCGTGTCAACCGAATTTATGAAGGTAAGGACTTCGGACTTATTGTTGACTACAGAGGCTTAATACAACCACTTGACGAAGCTTTGCAAATGTATTCTGGAGCTGGTTTAGAGAAATATGATGGAAAAGATATCGAAGGTGCACTTGTCGATGTTGTTTCAATTTCTGGCAAGTTAAGAGAGGCATACAGTCATCTTGTTGGTATTTTTAAAGAAGTTGTTAACAAGAATGATAGAGAAGAATATGAGCTCATCTTAGCTGATGACAAGATTCGTGAAGACTTTTATAGCCAACTCTCATTATTTGGCAAGTATCTTGGAATCGCATTGGAATCAGTCCATCTTTACAATGCATTAGGTGAAATTGAGATTGGGCAATATAAACGTGAACTCAAGTACCATCAAGAATTAAGAGCAACAGTCAAATTAAGATATTCAGACACAATTGATCATAAAGAATACGAACCTAAGATGCGTAATTTAATGGATACCTATATTGCAGCTGAAGAAGTACTTAGAATAACAGCACCTGTGGATATTCTAAATGAACACGATTTTGAAGAAGAATTGACCAAGTTGGGATCAAATCGTGCCAAAGCTGATGCGATTCGAACAAGAATGACACAGCGCATCCATCAAAAGTATGAAGAGAATCCAGCTTACTATAAAAAGTTTTCAGAACGCATTCAAGCGATACTCGATGAATACAAGGAAAAAAGAATATCTGATGCTGATTATCTAAAGCATATGGAGTCAATTAAAGATGATTTTAGAAGAGGATATAGTGGAACTTCATATCCAAAGAAAATCAAGCACAATAATCATGCACAGGCTTTTTATGGTGTTTTGAAAGATGCTCTATCTAAAGAATCATTTAATAAGGGTCTTGAAGAAGATGAAGATTACAATAACCTGTTAGCTGATGCAGCAATTGAAATGGATGATATTATCGAAAGAAATAGTAAAGTCGACTGGCACGATAATCCCGATGTCCATAAGAAGATATCGGCTGAAATTGATGAGTACTTATATAACCTTAAAAAGTCATCTATGCCTGGTCTTACTTTCGCTAGAATCGATCAAATTATCAATGATATAAAGACCGTTGCTTTGAGAAGATACTAGGGTGTGGTCATCATGGAAACTCATAAAATAGAACTAGCAAAAGGTAAAATCCTAGAGTTTGAATTAATCAGAAAAAATGTAAAAAACATTAATCTAACTATTCGACCTGATTTTTCAATAACAGTTTCAGCAATGCCCAACATACCTCTTGAAGTCATCTATCAATATTTAACCAATCGCTCGAATTGGATATCGCAAAGAATAGGTCGGTTTACTAACACCAAAACTGAGAATTTGATAGAGCACGATTTTGTAACTGGAGAGTCATTTAAGTTTCTTGGAAAACAATATCGATTGGATGTTTATTTAACTACATCAACCGAGAGAGTTTTGCTATCAGAAGGTTTTATTAAGTTATATGTCAGAAACAAGAACAAGAAGACTACTAAGGCTAGATTACTTGATGAATGGTATAGAGAACAAGCTAAGATTGCATTTTTAGAATCACTTGAGAGAATGTATAAAATCATAGAAAATCAAGTTCCATCAATACCATTGTTAGATTTTAAAGTGATGAAAAAAAGATGGGGCTCATGTCTTAGAACGAAAAATACTATCTTATTAAACTTAGAACTGATTAAAGCACCAATGTACTGTATCGATTATGTTGTACTTCATGAACTCATTCATTTTGTTCACAAAAATCATGATTCAAAGTTTTATGAGTTGTTAACCGTTCTCATGCCTGATTGGAAACTTAGAAAAGAAATACTAGATCAAGAAATAGTGTTATACGTATAAAGAAGCGACCCAGCTCGTAATTGAGTTGAGTCGCTTTTTTGCATTATAGATAGATACCTTAGTTATTGAAATATGCTTTTTCGATTAAATTCTTTGCTTGTTCGTATGTAGTATCATCTGTAATAGTGACTTCTAAATCTCCTGTTCCCCAATGGCCAATGTTAGTAACATCTCTTGAAAAGCCACTGACTAAAGTCTCTTTAGTTGGATCCAATTTCAAATACAATATTATTGTACTAGGATGAATCTCGACACACATGAAGTTCTTTATCTTTTTAAATGCTGTGTATAATTTCAGTTGATTTTCTGTGACATCATCACCAAGTGAAAGTGTATAAGATTTGATATTTTCGTAGAGAACCTTAAATTTCTGTGGAGCTTTTTCATATCTAGAAGAGAATGTTTGATCTATGTATTTCTTGTCAGGTTGGGTAACTACGTTTCCATCTTGATCACTTTGATCCTTGTTAACAACATTGGAGCCTAATAATTCAAACAAGATGTGTTTTTCTCCATATAGGCGATAACGATAAAGTGATATATTTCTAGACATCTGTCTTATAGCATTTTCGTCAAATTTAGTGAAGTTGTTAGCCACGCAATAGAGTCTTGGCAATGACCAGTCGATTTTATCTGCGAATTCTTTGCCCAACTTCTTCATGACTAAGACATAAAAAGCATCCTTATGGCTAACTAGCCAGTCCATATAAAATAGTCCCTGGTTGATTACGTTCTCGCTTGATGAGCGTTTATACTCGAATATTACTGGGTTATTATTTTCATCTATTCCAAGGCTATCAATTCTACCATTATCAATTCGATATTCTGATTCGATAAATCGGACACCAAAAAAAGTGGACATATTCTTTTCAATTATGGATTGTAATTTCTTCTCGATGTAAAAAGACGAACTAGTAATTTCATTAGCTTGGCCATTTGATATTAATTCAAATAGGTTAATTTCTGACATTCTCATACCTCCTGATATTCATTGTTACTATTTAATCGATAAACTAACTTGGGATATACTCCATTATATCTTTAAAATCACAACTTAGTGTATGACAAATTTTGCATAAAACATCTGTTGTCACATTTTGACCTTTCGTCATCTTTGCGATTGAAGAAGAACTTACTCCAGAGAGCTCAATGAGCTTTTTTTTATTTAACCCTTTATCAATTAGCAACTTCCATAACTTATTATAACTGATCATATTAACCTCCTAATTTTTTCTGATTCCGTCAAGCAGACCATATCTACCCTTATCCTCTTGTTGAGTGAATTCTATTAGTTTTACATTTGGTATGGAATCTATGTTTGAAGGTAATTCTTCCCTGTTTATATTTTCAATTATTATTATTTGATCTTCTCCGTGATTATTAACTAGGTAATCAAAAAATCCCTTTCTAACATTTAGCGTTTGCTCTATTCCGTTAGGCATTATTAGGCCATGCAACGGAGAGTCTATTAAGTAAAAGTGTGGGTTTTTAATAGCGTTATCGTTAATATATTCCCTTAAGGAGAGTACAAGTAATGAGTTTAACAACGCTCTATAGCCTTTACCGTGAGTTTTCTTTGGTACACCATTTACCTTAATATCAAATGTCGACATATCAAATTCTGCCGACTCGATGGGATTAAAGTTGCACTTTCTTAGCAAAGATAAGTATGTTTCACTTATTTTTGTAACAAAATCAGAGGAGAATAATTCTTTAGGTTTGAATTGAGTAGGTGTATCAACAGTTTGATCTAAGTGAATCAAATCATTTTCGTAGCTTTCTAGTATTGAATTGATTAACCTCAAATCATTTGTTGCTTGTATAAATGATGTATATTTCTCGATTTTTTGTAATATTGATGATTTCTGAGGCTTTAACTCGCTATTGATAGTGTTCTGAATTGTATTTCTTTGTGCTTGTAATTGCTCAAGCCCAATAGTGAAATTAGCTATTTCTGTTTTAACATCATTTATTGTAAGTGAGAGGTCCTCGCTATTAATTAATATCTTTTTCACCTCTGCTTGAGAAGCTTCAAGATACGAATCTTCTTGTTTTTCATTCATTTGATTATCGCAGAATGGGCAATAAACTGGTGTTTCGTGTTTGTGAATAATGGTTTCTCCCTGAACTACAAAACCTAACCTTTCAATATCAGCAATATACTGTGATTCCAGTGCTTTATATCTACTAAGTAATAGATTTTTACCTCTTAATTGATCCTCGACATTGATTATTTTATTGCCATATTCCCTAAGAGATTTAATGGAATCGCTAATCAGTTTATTTGTATCTTCAAGTTCTTTCTGGAGATTATCTACTAAATTAGTGATATTTTCAAAATCTGATTGGCTATTGTTGAGTAGCTTTTCTAAATAACCTTTTTTAGCTTGCAGTTTTTCTTTATTTCCAAGAATGTATTTTTGAACGGCAGCCTTTTTTGCTGCTTTCGATTTTTTATTTTCATTAGCATCATAATCTGAAAAATCTTGTTCATAAAGAATGTACAGCAAACCCGCTAAAAATGCTGTAGCACTTTGGTTTTGCGGAGGTAGTAAAATCGGACTTTCAGTTTCTGTATTATCTTCACGAATCATAAACAGAGATTTAAGTGTTCTTAGTGAGAATCTTTGTGTCTGACCATCAGCGTTATATGGAATCATTAACGACGGTGAAATATCCAACAACTCAGAATAAAAATCACTAATGTTGTTTTCCTTACCTTTAGTCTTGTATATAGATTCCCCAGTTTCATCTATGACGGTTATTATTGAATCGCCAATCTTTCTCGTAACAGTAACGTTTGATAACCCTTTTCTTAACTCCATAGATACTGTGTCATATCCAATTGAAGGATCAAAAGGGACATTGTTTTTGTCCGCACCGAGTAAATAGTAAATCGACTTAAATATATAAGATTTACCTGTATCGGATGGACCTGTTATTAATGTTAAGCGTTCACCAAAATCAACTGTTGAGACACCCTTGGATCCTGAGATTATAAGCTTATTTATATGAAGTCTTCCCATAGATTACTACTCCTTATTTATGGATTGTTTTGTTGCGTATCTAACTAATTGAGCATCTGATAGACCATGTGTTTTCTGGATTATGATTTTGACTGTCTCACTATACTTACGATGATAATCGGTATCTAAAGCATTACAAATATTTTTACCATCCTCGTTAATAGAGTAATAGAAACCATTTGAACTTTTTTCTGCTTTAACTAATCCTTTTGTTACTAAGCTCTTTAAAGATCGATTGACTAGGGTTCGACGAGAAGCTATTTCGCTAAAATTGTATGAACTATCTCCATGAAGGTTTTCTTCTGTAAATTTATAATTCTTACCATATGTTGTAAATAAATCCATAGTGGTTATGTAATCTAGAGAAACAGAATCCCGTACAACCGCTAATATAGATAAAATTCTTAGATTAACCTCAAGTTCTGAATTAAATATCTGTGTCATAGTCAACCACCCATTCAATCTTTCCATCGTTAACTAGCATATGAACCATGCCTTGTTTTTCTTTAGGTCCAATTAATCCATTGTTGTTTCTCATTAAATAGCTTTTACTGAATGAGACGACTGTTACATGTTTCATGGTGTTATCGACTCTTTCAAGAGCATTTTTGCATACTTCAAGTATGGTGGTTTGAATTCCTGATAAAGCTTCACTTTTGGCATTATTGAATTCAAGTTCTCCATCAATATAGATATCTCTAATTTGGTGTAATACACTTTCAGCACTGAAGTAGTTTTCTCTTTGAAATTTAAAATGTTGTGTGTATCTTGGGTGCATTGTTCTTAGGTCATCTATTGAGATTGGTCCAAGTTTTTCTGATTGTGAATAGACTCGTAGAAGAGCTTCAATATAAGGAACTTCATTTAATTCAATCTTTGTTGTTGGTATCAATTCAGGAAGTAAATCAACAGTTTTCCCACCAATCATAACTCTACTCCCACCTAAAAATGTAGAGCTGCGAATAGAGGTCGATGGTGGAACATTAATAATATAGTACAAAATTGTGTCTAGCACTCCTGTGATTCCTTGCTCAAAATTATCGATGTCAATATCAAAATGAGACGAAGCAAATTGTAAAATCATCCCCATTCTAGCATCAATTGAAAGGTCTTCACAGAAAGTTTCAAAAGTCATGAAGTCAATATTTGCCTTAATGAAAGAAGCATATTTTAATGGGAGTTGTTCAGACCCGTTGTAAATTTTACGACAAAAATCATCCTTTAATTCATCAATAGGATTATCGCTTGTTAGAGGTGATATAAAAGCATTCAAATATGTTCTTACTTTATCACCTAAAGATATTCTTCCTGAGCCAGAACCACTTTGTACTTTATAATTCAAATATTGATCAAGTATTGAAAAAAAATGACTCAGTTTCATCTTGTGATACCTCCTTAAAGCGGAGCTAGATATCCACTCCGAGTAACTCCGATTTGAAAATTGATAATGATTTAGAATACAGTTGTAATAATTGAAAAAGCAACCTTTCCTTTATTATATCAAAAAACTTGATATTCAAAAAGCATGAATTCAAATTATAAGTTTGAGCTTGCGAAATTCAAGTTCGATATTGATGTGTTTACCCATTTCTAGACTGGGTGTTCGCAAAAACACATCTCAAATTAAATACAGCAGATTAGACCTTTGCGAGGAAAAACCTGCAAACTGAAATGGAGTTATTTAATTAACCATTCTTTTTGCGACGCCCTAAAACGGTCACTTCTGCAAAAAAACGGTACCTCCTTTCAGTGATTTCAAAAAATCTGAACGGAGGTATTTCTTTATGAAACTACGCAAAACAGCAAACTCGAAAAGAACAATGTACACTTACTTATTTGAAAATGGCGACAAGGTAATCCTAGAACCAGGAGTATCTACAACTATTCGTGCAACAGGTTATAGAGAGATTCAAGTCGATGAAACAATCACTGAAATTACAATCAAGCAACTGCATCAAATGGATGATGCTCAAATAAGAGCAGACCTTAAGTATATCAACTGCGAGGACAACCAAGAACGACAAGCACGCATCGCTAATAAGAAAAAGTGGGCAGCTGAACATCCAGACGAACCCAATCCTTATGACAAGCCTAAAAGAATCATCAATCTTGATGCTTTTAGCGAAGATGAGAATGCTCAGGAAGACAAAAACAAATTATTATGTGAAGCTTCTTTACTTGCCCACGATGAAGATGCTGATTATTACGAGGACAAGATTGAATTGATCCGCAATTACGTTTATACCTTACCTAAATCAATGCAAGAGATATTCGACCTTATCTATATACAAGAATTAACGCAAGCAGAAGTATGCGTGAAGCTAGGACTCTCCAAAAGCACTGTGTCGGAACGTGTAAAAACACTCGAAAACAAAATAAAAAAACATTTTTCAGAAAAACCCGAACTTTACTAAAAAAATGCGGACTTAGATATAGAAGGCAATGAGCCCTTCTAGAAAGAGGTTAAACCATGAAAGACAAATGGCACAAGGTTCGCATCAACTTGGTGGACCAAGACGATGTGAGCAACAACGTAATTGAGTCAGTGGTCGAGCACTTTCCGAAAAAACTATTTAACAAGTTATTCGGTAAGAAAAGAGGCGTCTTGATCATTGCTCCAAGTGATTCTGTGACAGGAATCGAAATCCATGAAAGTGTAGGTGAGAAAAATGCTGGCACCAAAAACTCATAGTAGAAAGTACAGCCCAAGTAAAAGTAGTATTTGGTTGAACTGTCCACTTAGCACCTTGCTGAATGATGGTTCAAGCCAGGAGACGAATCCACAAGCTGAGTTTGGGACACAGTGTCATGAATTAGGAGCTGCACTTATTAGTCAGTCACTTAATTTGATTGATTATGACAGCGAAGTTAAGCCGATTCAGGACGTCATCAAAGAGCTGGACATGTATTCAGAAGAAATGCAAGAAATCGCTGATGGGTATGCAGATTTTGTCATCCAAGCGATCGAGTTTGAGAGAAAGCGATCCGATGATGAACCTCTCATTGTTATCGAGCAACACCTGGACATGGATTTTGATGAAGATGCTGGTGGCACACTTGACTGCGGCATGATCTCATCTGTGGATGGCGGCACACTCACTGTGATTGACTTAAAGACTGGTCGTGGTCCCGTGTATACGTTTGATAGTGAGACTGGTCAGTTTAATTCACAACTTGGTATCTATGCTCTCTATTTCTATAAGGCTTTCAAGGATATCTACCCAGTGAAAAAGGTAAGAATTATTATTTACCAACCGGTGATAAACAACACAAACGAGTATGAAATGCCGATTGAGAAGCTACTCGAGTTTGAAGCCAACGTACTGCTTCCAGCTGTTGAAAGAACAAAGGTCGATACTCCAGAAGCGAAAGTTGGCAAGTATTGTCGATATTGTGCAGGTAAAGCCATCTGTGCCAAACGAGCGGAAGCCAATATTGAAGTCATTAAAGAGATTAAGAAACCTGCAGTCACTTTGACAGATGCCGAGATTGAACTATTCCTTCCAAACCTTGATGAACTTATCCAATTTGCAGAAGACATCAAAGAGTTTGCACTCAAGAAGGCGATGAATGGACATAAGTGGTCAAACTACAAGCTTGTTCAATCCAAAGGGTCAAGAAAGATTTCTGACGAAGATTCCGTGGTTAAGGTTTGCGAAGCATCAGGTATTGACCCATATGCTCCTAGAAAAGTAGCAGGCATCACGGAGCTCACAAAGCGTATAGGAAAAGACAAGCTCAACGAACTGATTGGACCATACATCACCATGCAATCAGGCTCCATCGTTTTAGTACCCAAAACCGACCCTCGTGAAGAGGTCACCATTATTGAAGAAGGAGATATTAACAAATGCTAAACATCATTGAAGGAAAAGAAAAGCGACCACTGAAAATCGTGGTGTATGGACCAGAGGGGATTGGTAAATCAACCTTTGCAAGTCAGTTCCCTGACCCACTATTTATAGACACCGAAGGTGGAACAAGCAATCTAAACATCAGACGTATCAAATGCAACAAGTCATGGAATGAACTTATCGCAATCGTTAAGGAAATCCATGACAACCCAACCATCTGCAAGACAGTCATACTCGATACTGCGGATTGGTCAGAATTCTTGTGTATTAACGCAGTCTGTGAGAAATACCGAAAGAACAATATCGAGGACTTTGGATTTGGTAAAGGGTATGTCTACTTGCTTGATGAATACTCGAAACTGCTCTCACTTTTAGATCAACTCATCGAAGTCGGAATAAACGTAGTCATTACTGCTCATGCGAAACCCAGAAAGTTTGAACTCCCTGAAGAGCAAGGTGCCTTTGACCGTTATGAGATGAAACTCACCAGACAAGTTGCCCCGCTCATTAAGGAATGGTGTGACGCTCTATTCTTTGTGAACTACAAGATTTATGTTGTCACGACTGAGAACAACTCGAAAAAAGCTCAAGGTGGAAAACGTGTTTTATATACCACACATAATCCTACCTATGATGCAAAAAACAGATTCAACTTGCCAGAAGAGTTAGAGCTCAACTTCGCATCGATCCAACACCTATTCGAAGATGTAAAACCCAGAAAAGATGTCGTGCGATTTCCTGACCCACGAGAAATCACAAGCGTAACTGTTGTTGAAAAGCTGAACAAGATGATGGTGGAAGCAAGTATCACCGAAGCAGAACTTCAAAAGGTAGTTGCAGTTAAAGGACACTATCAAGAAACAGAACCCATTGCCAATTATTCGGACGATTTCATCACTAGATGGATCATCCCAAATTTTAAGAAGATCATCGAATCTATCAAAAATAATAAAGGAGAACAATAATCATGATGGAAAATAAAGATATGTTAATGGATTGGAATGACTCGATTGAAACCGATGGACAGGAGTATGTGTTATTGCCAGAGGGTGATTACAACTTTACTGTCACACACTTTGAACGTGGAAGATTTAGTGGTGGACCTAAAGTACCTGCATGCAATAAGGCGACCATTACCGTTCAAGTAGAAGCAAAAGAAGGTACGACTTCAGTGAAGTTTGATTTGATTCTATACCGTACACTCGAATGGCGTATTTCAGCCTTCTTTAGATCAATCGGTCAGAAGAAGCATGGCGAGAAGTTGACGATGGATTGGAATAAAGTGATTGGCTCTAAAGGTAGAGCACATTTCAAACAACGTTCATATACCAATCAAAATGGTGAAGAGAAATTTGTCAATGATGTCGACCGTTTCATCGATTACAACGAAGAAAACTTTCTTCCTGACGATCTCCCATTCTAAAGGAGGTCTCTCATGGAACTAAGACCTTATCAAAACGAAGCTGTTCAAGCAATTAGAAATGAGTGGAAAGATGGCAGGCAAAAGACGCTATTAGTTCTCCCTACAGGAACCGGAAAGACAGTTGTATTTTCAAAGGTTGTTGAAGAAGAGACTCAAGATGGTAGTAAAGCCCTCATCCTAGCACATCGTGGTGAATTGCTCGATCAAGCGTCTGTAAAGTTAATGGAAACGAGTGGATTGGATTCAGCTTTGGAAAAGGCTGAGTCCAGCTCCATTGGTTCAAAGAAAAAAGTAACAGTTGCATCTGTTCAGACTTTATCGCA
>Ga0209000_1000545_pt1 | contig 34551 bp, 33 predicted proteins | sample RifGroD2_FD_183998 | JGI IMG/M metagenome (GOLD analysis project Ga0209000, IMG submission 183998) | Groundwater microbial communities from Rifle, Colorado, USA - Groundwater D2 (SPAdes) (version 2) | ecosystem: Environmental > Aquatic > Deep subsurface > Groundwater | place: Rifle, Colorado... | reverse complement strand
TGGCACCAGAGTTAACAGCCACAGACACTGATGAGAAAAAAATAAAAACAAGCAGCTCAGATAAGAAAAATAAGGATGATTAAAAGAGATAACTAAACAAAATCCTTTGAATGATGTAGTATATAATATAGACAAATAAAATTTGATCAATATCAATTCGGCGTAAAAATTCAAAAGTAATTTTTACGGCTACCGGATAATCGCATATAATATAAATAAAGCTTAATATATAATTTGAGATCTTATTTGAGCAGAGCTCATTTGAATTTCTACTGCGGGATGAAATCAAGGAAAATAATTTATTTGGAAAAGGTTTTAGGCGCAATGGCGGTGATTGTCTTGAAAAGACACAAGCCTAAAATTGTGGCGATTACTGGTAGTGTTGGAAAGACTTCAACCAAAGCCGCTGTTTTTACAGTGCTTGCTTCCAAATATGTTGTCCGTGAAAATCAAAAAAATTATAATAATGAAATAGGAATACCCCTGACTATTATTGGAGCAGATAGTGGTGGCAGGAATATTTTCAAATGGTTGTGGGTATTTATCAAGTGGCTTTTTGTAGTTATATCTCCAAGATATCCAGAAATTTTGGTGTTAGAGCTTGGCGTGGACCGTCCGGGCGATATGAAATATTTTATGTCTTTCATTCAGCCAACGGTGGGCATTGTTACAAATGTTTCACTTAGTCATATTGAATTTTTTAAAACTGTTGAAAATATTGCCAAAGAAAAAAGAGTCTTGGTTGAGGCGGTTGGTCAGGATGGATATGCTATTTTGAATGCGGACGATGAAAATGTGCTTAAAATGAGTCAGTATACCAAAGCGCAAATTATTTCTTTTGGACAGGCGGATGATGCTAATATTAACGCCTCCAATCTTGTTTATAATTATCAAGAAGACAAACCGGAAGGTATAAGTTTCAAATTAAATTATGATGGAAAGAATGTTCCAATTAGATTAAGAAATATTTTAGCAGCGCACTATGTGTATGCAGCATTGATAGGAGTTGCTGCTGGGATTATTTTTAAAATAAATTTGGTTGATATTGCTAATGCTCTTGAAAAATTTCGTTCGCCTCAGGGGAGGATGAACTTGCTCTCTGGTAAGGCTGGAAGTTTCGTTATTGACGACACTTACAATGCCTCGCCAATGTCTATGCTCGCAGCACTCAGCGTGCTTGAACAATTAAAAGCCAAGCGCAAGATTGCAGTGTTGGGTGATATGTTGGAATTGGGCGATTTGACAAGGTCTGGACATAGCGAAGTTGTTCAAAAAATATTTTCATCCAAGATTGATATTTTTATTGCTGTTGGCACAAGAATGAAAGAGGCGACAAGTGAATTGATCAAATTGGGATTTTCACCAGCTAATATTTTTGAGTTTAATGACCCTGAAAGCGCTGGCGAAAAAGTTCAAGAGCTGGTCAAAGAAGGTGACTTCGTTTTGGTTAAAGGTTCACAAGGAATGCGGATGGAGAAAATTGTGGAAAAAATCTTGGAAAATCAAGGCGAAAGGGAAAATCTTTTGTGTCGTCAGTCAGCCGAATGGCGAAAAAAGCCTTTTGTGCAGCCTTAATTTTTGAGTTATCCACAGATCATCAATTTAAATTGACTTTTTGTTAAAAAAGGAGTATAATAAAAGTATATAAATATACAAGTAAATAAGGTTTTCCAGTGAAATAGCTTCGCATTTGCCAAAAGCAAATTTCACGGGATAAATGGTCAAGGTGCATTTTTGTTGCTTTGAAAACAGAAGACAGTTTCCGGATGGGAGTTGTCTTCTGTTATTTTAAATAGTTATTTTACAACAATCGCGTAGTGAAACGCGAGAAAGGAAGTGAGAATTATGTCAGAAAAAACACGTAGTTTTATCAGGGAAATGAAGGGCATATTGCGAAATTCCGCCCTTATCCGTTATTGCTCATTTCGCGAGCTCCTTATGCATGCCAGAAAAACCAAAAAGGTTATAAAGGAGTGTTCAGTATGAGCATTGTGCGACAGCATTCAATACAAGCCCTTGGCGCAATTTATTTCTCAAATGAGAATATAAAAATGCCAAGGGTTTTTTCTTTTGCCTGTTGATTATTTTATTATCTATGTTAAACTACTGATTGTTGCGGTTTTTAAATATTGCCACTTCCTTTTGTTTGGAAATTGCCTGTCCGGCCAGGGGCTAAGGGGAATTGGAAATTGTAAATTACATACGTAGTTATGTGCGCGTATGTCGCTATCGTCTAACGGTTAGGACATCAGGTTCTCATCCTGGAAATCGGAGTTCGATTCTCCGTAGCGATACAAACGAAACAAAAATCCCTGCGCAAGTGGGGATTTTTGGTATGAAAAAAGGGAGACGCTCTGTTGAACGAATCCCTTTTTTTGGCTATTTTTTTGTTAATGCCTCAATAAATCCCGGCAATTTATCTTTGATTTCTTCGGCCAAACGTTTAGGGTATTTGTTTTGGAACGTTAACTTCGTTCCATTTGTTCTGATCAGGATGTAGTACATACCCTTTTTGTACCAGATGCGTGTTGGATACTTTCTGCTCAGATCAACCTCTAGCATAACCTTCTCGAAAGTTGATTTGATGACCTCTTTCCCTTCATTGATCCGATCGTTTTTCCCCTCATTAAGTTTCTTGGAAACCATTTCAAGTAATCTGGCAAAAAAATGAGATTCGACGCCACCGGATTCAATGATTAATTCCCATTGATTGTCCTCTTTTTTAATGAATTTTATTTCATTGTGGCCAGATCCAACTAGATTGTATTGCTCTTGGACCAACTCTTTGAGGGCGTTGTGGATTTCAAGGATAAGTAGTTCTTCTTCAACTCTTATTATCTTGTAAAACGTTTCGGCTAAACTGTAAGAATGTTCAGTTTTCATCTCGCTAAGAATTTTTTCAATTTTTTCTTGCGCGTCCGCATACATTTTTGGGTGGGGCATCCTTTGTTACCTCCTTGAATTTTTATAATAAGAACATCAGCTTATTTAAGCCATTTGTAATAGTACTCTAAAAGTGTTGTTTTGTCAACCCCGTTAGAAATTTCAAAATTCTACTTTTAACTTACATTTAGACTTTTTTCTTGATTCAAAATGTTTGAGAATACATACTTGTGAAATTTCTAACGGGGTCAAGAGCTTTCCTTGCCTTTTTCGTCTATAATGATACAATTGAAAAATCAAAAAGAACTGTGACTAAGCGATATTAATTGCCAAAATATGAATTTTCAGCAAATGCTGGGCACTTTAAAAGTTGCCATTGATAAGGAAATTGAGCATTATTTTGATATTGCCATTAAAGAGGCTCAAAAAAGCGATAAACTTATTGCTGAGGCTTTGACGCATACAAAAAAGATAGCACTTTCTGGAGGAAAGAGGATTCGCGGGGCCCTTTTGTGTCAGGCATATTTTGGATTGGGAGGTAAAGAAAAAAAGAAAATATTGAAAGTTGCTGCTGCAATAGAGCTCGTGCATCTTTTTTTGCTGGTTCATGATGACATTATTGATCGTGGAGATCTGCGGCATAACCAGGACACTTTGCATAAGATGATTGAAAAGAGATATCGAAAGAATATTTCCACTGAGCAGGCGAAGCATTTTGGGGAATCAATTGCAATTATTGGCGGAGGGATGCTGTATACTATTGCTAATAAAATAATTTTGGAGGCCGGATTTTCTTTGGAAGAAATGACGCGCGCACTTGTTCAGCTGCAAAAAATAGTGGCGACCACGATCATTGGACAATCGCAGGATATCGCAATTGAATATGGCAAAAATGTCACCGAGCAAGAGGTACTGGCGATGTATGAAAATAAAACGGCGCGGTATACTTTTGAAGGACCGATTTATGTTGGAGCGATGCTGGCAGGTTGCAACGATAAAAAAACATTTACACTGCTCAGTGGTTATGCGATGCCGCTTGGAATTGCTTTTCAGATTAAGGATGATATTTTGGGAATTTTTGGATCTAAAAAGAAAATGGGCAAGTCAGTTGCTTCTGATATCGAAGAAGGGAAACAATCACTTTTAGTTATAAAGGCTAGGCAATTAGCAACAAAAATGCAGAAAAATCAATTCAATTCAATTTTGGGAAAAAAGAAATTGACGCAAAAGGAAATATTGACGTTTCAAAATATTTTAAAATCAACCGGTGCGCTGGAATATGCTGAAAAACTGGCTGCGCAATATCTGGACAAAGGAAGAGGAGAAATTGAAAAAGCCGTTCTTTTGCCGCAGTCCAAAGAATTTCTCGTCGGGTTGGTGCAATATTTGGAAAAAAGAGAAAAATAATAAAAAATTAATCATTTGGATTTGAGTCATTTGTTTGAAATTTGTCATTGAGATTTTGGATTTAAAATCTGCATTAAAAATCATAAAATATTAAAAAAATGTTAACCGATAATAAAAAAAGTCTTCCTTTGCATATCGCCATCATTCCTGATGGAAACAGGCGATGGGCAAAAGAAAAAAATCTTGAGCCGTGGCAGGGCCATAAGGCTGGAGCGGAAAAATTGGAGCAACTCGCTCGCTGGGCTTTTAATAATGGGATTTTTTGTCTTTCATTCTGGGGATCGTCTTTAAAAAATCTTGAAAAAAGACCACTCAGAGAAAAACAGGAATTGTTAAAAATTTATGAAGAATATTTCAAGAAATTAATTGTAGATGAAGATATTCACCGCAACCGCGTAAGAATAAATGTGATTGGAAAATGGGAAAGTCAGTTTCCAACATCTCTAAAAAAGATTATACTTGAAGGAGTTGAAAAAACAGCTCATTATGAAGAGCACGAGTTGAATTTCTTTTTGGCTTATAGTGGTGATGATGAAATGTTGGATGCTGTTCGGGCAATTGCTGGAAGCGGAATTGATCCTAAAGAAATCACAGCTGAGACGATTAAACAAAACTTGATGACCAGTAAATTGCCAGCAGTTGATTTGCTGATTAGAACAGGTGGTGAGCCTCATTTGAGTGTAGGTTTTATGATGTGGGATATCGCTAACTCATATTTATATTTTTCAAAAAAGTATTTTCCTGATTTTAATGAGACTGAGTTATCCGAAGCTATAAATGAATATTCCGCCAGTGGGAAGAGAGGGGGTAAATAACTTAGTCAATAACCAAGAAACAATAACCAAATAAATCTCAAATCACAAGCTTCAAAACAAAAGGGATTTGATTATCATATCTTTGTTATTAAGATAAAACTATTATGAAGAAAATGCTCCTGGTGCTATTTTTTACGATGTTGCTGGTGCCCAATATTTCCTTGGCACAGGAAAAAAAACAGGCTGTTTATTTTTATGCAACTTGGTGTTCGCATTGCCAAAAGGTTGATTCCTTTTTGAAGGAGAATGGTTTTTATGGTAAATATGACATTAAAAAGTTTAATTTTGATGAAAGGGAAAATAAAATTCTCTTAAAAAAAGTGCTTGATGGCAAGATGATTGCAGACGGTGGAATTCCGGCGATGATTATTGATGAAGAAGTTTTTCTTGGGGATGTGCCCATCATCGATGCTTTTGAGAAAAAAATGGAAGCTTCAAATGGAACAGCGCTGCAATATGTTGAAAAGTTTGGAGCTGGAAAGCAAGATGCAATCAAAGAATCTCCAAAACCAAAAAAAGAAGAATTCAGGGGAAGCAATGATGGTGTGGCTTTGCCACTATTGTTAGGTGCGGCATTAAGCGATGCAATTAATCCTTGTGCTTTTGCAGTGCTTATTTTGCTCGTTGGAACTGTGCTTAGGGCACAAGGCAGGCGCAGGGCACTTTGGGCGGGACTATTGTTTTCTTTGGCGATTTTTATTTCGTATTTCTTGATGGGGTTGGGACTGTATAAGGCAATTACAATTTTTAATATTCCAAAATATTTTTCATTGGTTGTTGGATCATTGGCTATTTTGATAGGATTAGCAAATCTAAAAGACACTTTTTGGTATGGAAAATTGTTTATTATGGAAGTGCCATTGTCTTGGCGTCCTAAAATGCAAACAATTTTGAAACATGCTACTAGTCCATTTGGTGCATTTACGAGTGGACTTCTGGTCAGTTTATTTTTGCTGCCTTGTTCAAGTGGTCCGTATATTGTGATTGTGGGGTTATTGGCAGAAAAAGTTAATGTGGCAGTTGCGACTTCTCAACTTGCTTTGTATAATTTTATTTTTGTCTTACCAATGCTTGCGATAACCTTGGGAATGTATTTCTTTAATTTTCAAATGGCCGAACTTGAAAAAATTCGCAGAAGTAATCTCAAGGTACTTCATGCGATTGTAGGAACTATTATGGTTTTGATGGGAATATATTTAATACAAGGATGGCTATAGATAAAATTGTAAGTTTAAAATTGCATTCAGCTGTATAAGTCATCAGTCATCAGTAACCTGTAATTGATATGGGAGGATGACCGATGACTGATTGCTGATGACTATCATTAATTAATATTAATTTAATAAATAATTGCATATTTAAACAGTAAATATCAGTTATTTTGTCACAAAATTATGGAAATGGAGTTTACAGACCAGAATTTTGAACAAGAAGTTTTGAGGAGCGATGTGCCGGTGTTGGTTGATTTTTGGGCACCGTGGTGTGGACCGTGTCAGATGATGGGACCAATCGTGGAAGAGTTGGCAAGAGAAATGGGGGACAAGGCAAAAGTTGGAAAACTTAATGTTGATGAAAATGGAGAAATTTCATCAAAATTTGGTATTATGTCTATTCCTGCTATCAAAATCTTTAAAGATGGCGAGGTTGTAAAAGAATTTGTAGGGGTTCAATCTAAAGAAAATCTCAAAAAAGAATTGGAAGCACTTGCCTAGGCTCTTTTTTATTTGAATTGAAAAATACCCAACTTAGTTGGGTATTTTTTTGTTGATTGTGCTTTGATATTGAGGTATACTTTATATGAAATATTAAATACAAAAATATAAAAATTATGTACGACCTTATTATCATCGGTGCGGGTCCTGCGGGATTGGGTGCATCAATCTATGCTTCACGTTACAAGCTTAATCACGTTGTGATTGGGGGAGAAATTGGCGGACAAGTAGTTGAGGCCTGGGAAATTGAAAATTATGCCGGAATAGAATCAATTTCCGGCAAGGACTTGATGGAAAAATTTGTGAAACAAACAAAGGATTTGGGAGGTAATATTATTGTGGGAAATGTTAATAAAATTTTAAAGGAAGGCGAATTCTTTTCTATTGCCACTGAAGACGGAAAGAAATATGAAGCAAGGGCTGTCCTTCTTGCTCTTGGTATGAAAGCAAGAAAGATGAATATTCCGGGAGAAGATAAATTCCTTGGCAAAGGTATTTCGTATTGCGCAACTTGCGATGCGATGTTTTTTCGCGGTAAGGATGTAGCAGTAATAGGGGGTGGCGATGCGGCGGCAACGGCTGCAATTCATTTGGCCGAATTTGCCAATAGTGTCCAGCTTTTATATAAAGACGGGACTAAAACTTTTGAACCAGCTTGGGACGAACAAATGGCCAAGATGGGAAAGATTGCCTCCAGCACGTTCACAAACATCAGTGGCATTGAGGGTGATGAAAAAGTGGAGGGCCTAGAATACGAACTCGATGGTAAAAAGAAAGAGTTATCAGTCCAAGGCGTATTTATTGAGATAGGCTCGACTCCAGGTGTTGTCATTGCAAAAGAATTAGGTGTAAGCACGGATGAACAGGGTTATATTGCGGTTGATCAAACTCAGGCAACCAATGTTGATAATGTATATGCTGCAGGAGACGCTACAACTGGATCAAACAAGTTTCGCCAAATCATCACGGCAGTGGCTGAGGGGGCAGTGGCAGCAGGAAGCGTGTATAAGAAAATAAAATTAAACACCAATAAAAAATAAAGAATTGATGAAGTTTTGAATTTTGTGAGATTAAGAATATTTTTTAAATTTTCAATTTTCAGTTTCCAATTTTCAAATAATTTTCAATTTTTCAATTTACCAATGATTGAAAATTCAAGTATTGAAAATTAAATGTGAATTGTGAATTGATAATTGATCATTGTTGTTATGGATGCAATTGAATTATCAAAAAAAATGGGCGGGAAAATTGAGATAAGATCTAAGAAGAAATTAACCAAGGAAAGTCTGTCTATTTTGTATACACCAGGCGTTGCTGACGTTTGTAGAGCTATTGCAAAAAACAAAAAACTCTCATTTGAATATACAATCCGTAAGAATACGGTGGCGGTTATTTCTGATGGAAGTGCTGTTTTGGGTCTTGGCAATATTGGTCCAGAAGCAGGACTACCAGTGATGGAAGGAAAGGCACTTTTGTTTAAGGAACTTGGCGGTGTGGATGCAATTCCGATAGTTTTGGCAACGCAAGATACTGAAGATATTATTAAAATTGTGAAAGCTCTCGCACCAACTTTTGGAGGAATTAATTTGGAAGATATTTCTGCTCCGCGTTGTTTTGAAATAGAAAGACGCTTAAAAGACGAATTGGATATTCCTGTTATGCATGATGATCAACACGGAACAGCTATTGTTGTTTTGGCGGGACTGATTAATGCTCTTAAGGTTGTTAAAAAAGACATCAAAAAAATTAGAATTGTTATTTCTGGTGCAGGCGCTGCAGGGACTGCTATTATGAATCTTTTGATGAATTATGGCGCTAAGGATATTGTTGTGGTTGATAGCACCGGCATTATTTATAATGAGCGTCCCAGTGGGATGAATGATTCAAAAATGGAAATTGCAAAAATAACCAATCCTGAAAATTTACAGGGAACACTACAGGATGCTTTGTTAGGTGCGGATGTTTTTATTGGCGTGAGCGCTCCTAACTTGATTAATCATCTTGATATTCGCAGAATGAGCAAAGATGCTATCGTTTTTGCAATGAGTAATCCTATTCCTGAAATTATGCCAGATGAAGCTAAAAAGGGTGGAGCGGCAATTGTGGCAACCGGAAGATCTGACTATCCAAATCAAATTAATAATGTATTGGTGTTTCCTGGCATTTTTCGTGGAGCGCTGGATACTCAAACAAAAAAAATAACAGAAATTCATAAATTGAAAGCAGCCAAGGCTCTTGCTTCTTTGATAAAAAAACCTACTCGTGATAAAATAATAATAAATGCACTTGATAAACGTGCAGTCAAAGTCGTGGCTAATGTTTTCAAAAAACAAACATAAAACATAAAACATGGAACATGGAACAAAGTTGGAGCATTGAAATGCTTTATGATCCATGCTTTATGATCCATAAAGATGAATATAAAAATACACAAACAAAAAATTGATTTGGAAAGTAAAAATCAAATTGAGTTTTTTGACATCACTGAGAAAGTACAAGAAATTATTGAGGCTTCGGGTGTTAGAGATGGAAATGTTGTTGTTTTCGCTCCACACACCACGATGGGTGTTATTATAAATCACAATGAGTCGATGCTTGTTCAAGATTTTATGCGCATTTTGTATAAGATTGTTCCGATGGATGATCGTTATTCTCATGATTTGTTTGAACTTCGTAGAAGCTCCAAATCAGATGGTAGAAGTAATGGGCACTCACATTGCAAATCATTTTTAATAGGAGTTAGTCAAACTGTCCCAATTGAAAAGGGAAAATTGTTGATAACTGAAAAGCAAAGTATTTTCGCCGTGGAATTTGATGGTGCTCGTAAGCGAGATGTTATTGTTCAGGTTATGGGTATTTGAGAACACGGATTAGCACTGATTGATGACTGATCAAATACGGATTAATGCTAAGAAAAATCTGTGATTCGTTTTGATCTGTATTTAATCTGTTAAATTAGTTTTATACATGAGTAGGCTTGTTAATGATTTGATTAGAAAAGGCTATTTGCGCACTGATGATGTCATTAGCGCTTTTTCAGAAATTCATCGAACAGAATTTATTCCAAGTGATCTGGAAGGTCAGGCAGAAGCTGATATTCCCTTGCCAATTGGATATGGACAAACAATCTCACAACCCTTGACTGTCGCATTAATGTTGGAACTGCTTGAACCTCGGAGTGGTCAAAATATTCTCGATGTTGGCAGTGGCAGTGGCTGGACAACTGCACTTTTGGCTCATATTGTTGGCAGCGCTGGCAATGTTACGGCTATAGAAGTTATTCCGGAACTCTGTAGGAGTGGTGAAAAAAATGTAAGTAAATTCAGTTTTATAAAAAAAGGAGTTGTGCAATTTCATTGCCAAACTGCTGAAAATGGATTTGAAAAAAAAGCTCCCTATGACAGAATTTTGGTTTCAGCTTCAGTTGAAGAAATTCCCAAGGCTTTCAAGGAGCAGCTAGTGGTTGGGGGTAAGATGGTTATTCCGGTTAGAAATGAAATTTGGTTTGTTGAAAAAAGAGGATCTGATGATTTTAATATAGAAAAATTTTCAGGATTTGCTTTCGTACCTTTTGTTGAAAAAAATTAAATTATAAGTCATAAAACATAGAGCATAGAACATAAAAAATATAAAAAATAGCAAATATTTTTTTATTTCCGAGCAATCGCAGATATCAAAAGTTTTGATGCCTTTTATTATTTTATGCTGCGTGATTAATATCCTATGAAGATGCGAAGAAAAATTAGTATCATAATCCTTGGTCTAATGCTTGTCATTGGTGGTTTTTTTTATGTTTATGATAGAATTTATTTGGAATCTGGAACTGCCAGTGAAAAAAAAACAGTACTTATTGAAAAAGGGGATAACGCTTTGGTTGTCGGAGAAAAACTTGCTGGAGAGGGAATTATTGATGGAAAATATTTTTTAGTTCTCTATTTATTCAACAAGAATCACTTGCATAGTCTTGTGGCTGGCGCATATGAATTCGCGCCTGGTCTGAAAATTCCTGAAGTTGCAAGGATCATCACAGGAGGAGAAGTGATTTCCACGCGCATCCCAATAACTTTTCCTGAAGGGTGGACAATCAAGCAGATGGCTGAGAGATTGGATGCAAACGGTTTTTCAAAGAATGATTTTATTTCTATCGTTAATAATCCTAGTTCAGAACTTAAGGAGAAGTATAAATTTTTAGGCGAAATTCCGAAGGGAAAATCGCTAGAGGGTTATCTTTTTCCTGACACATATTATTTCTCCAAAGATGCCACCGCTCAGGATATTGTTGAAAAAATGTTGAAGAATTTTGATGTAAAAATTACTGAAAATATGCGCGATGATGTTTCGATGCAGAAAAAATCTCTTTATGATGTTGTGACAATGGCAAGTATCGTCGAAGGAGAAGTTAAAAATGATGATGACAGAAAGATTGTAGCTGGATTATTTTGGAACAGGCTTGAGAATGGAATGCCGCTGCAAAGCGATGCTACTTTGGAATATATTCTTGGCGACAATAAATTTCAACACTCTATCGCGGAAACAAAAATAGAATCTCCATACAACACTTATCAAAATAAAGGACTTCCGCCAGGACCAGTTTCTAATCCGGGCTTGAATTCTATTATTGCAGCAATTAACCCAGCTCAGACAGATTTTGTTTATTTTTTGACTGACCCAAAAACAGGAAATACTGCTTTTGCAAAAACTTTTGAACAGCACATAACAAATAAGGCAAAGTATGGGTTGTAGAAATTAGGATTTAGGTCGTAGGAAATACAAAAAATAGTAATTACTAAAATTACATAAAAATACTCTCACTTAAAAAGGATGCATAAAGCATCCTTGTTGCTTTGTTTAAGGTATAAAATACTTAAAATATTGATATTGTACATTATTAATAAGGGATAAATACAATTGTGGGTTTGTACTAAAAACCAATTCCTAGCTCCTAAATCCTGTTTTTGACATTTTGGCTTACCCAAGCTATGATATCAGAAGGTTAAAATGTTAATTTGGAGGGATATTTCATACTATTATGGGGGAAAAAATAAAAAGCTTTTGGCAAAACATATTTGGAAATTTTTTTGGCAATATCTCGAGGGATATTGGCATTGACTTAGGAACTGCTAATACATTAGTCTATGTTAAGGGAAAAGGGATTGTGATTAATGAACCTTCAGTAGTTGCAATTAATAAGCGTACTGGACAAGTTTTGGCAATTGGTAGAGATGCAAAGCGAATGGTTGGAAAAACTCCAGGACACATTGTGGCAACACGACCATTGGTAGATGGTGTGGTAAGTGATTTTGAAGTGACCACTCAAATGCTTAAATATTTTATTGAAAAGGTTAACAAGGATTCTTTCACATTTTCTCCTAAGCCAAGAGTTTTGATTGGAATTCCATCGCGAATAACTGAAGTTGAAAAAAAGGCAGTTATAGATGCTGCTATGAGCGCTGGAGCCAGGGAGGCATTTCTTATTGAAGAGCCAATGGCCGCTGCAATCGGAGCAAGGCTTCCAGTGACTGATGCTCGAGGGAATATGGTTGTTGACATTGGTGGCGGAACTTCTGAGATCGCAGTTATTTCCTTGGGAGGAATTGTGAGTGCGCGTTCTTTGCGAGTGGCGGGAGATGAAATGAATGAAGATATTATTCGTTATTGCAGAGATGAATTCAATTTGCTTATTGGTGAAAAAAGCGCAGAAGATGTCAAGATTGCAATTGGCAGTGCATATCCGCTTAAAGAACAAATGAAGGTTACGGTTCGCGGACGTGATCTTGTGAGTGGTTTGCCAAAAGAGGTTATTGTAAATGATGAGCAAATTAGAGAAGCAATTTCACGTTCAATTCGCATTATCGTGAATAATGTGAAAACAGTTATTGAGGAAACTCCACCAGAACTTCTTTCTGATATAATGCAACGAGGTATAATTTTGGCAGGTGGAGGAGGACTAATTAGAGGTCTTGATAAATTGGTCGCTAATCAGACGGAAATGCCAGTTCGAATGATGGAAGATCCGTTAACGGCAGTTGTGCGAGGAGTTGGAATTGTGCTTGAGGATCTCGAGAGTCTAAAAGATGTTCTTGTAGAAGATCAACGTGAGAAATCCTTCAAATAAAAAACAAGAAAGTAAGCACGTACTGCTTGTATGGCTATTTATTTTTTTGGCACGTTTTTGACCGAAAATCTTGGTCAAAAACTCTTGATTACTGTTGTAATCAACGGCCAAAAAAACAAACAGCCATACAAAACAGATAATATTAGAAAGGCAACAAATTTATACATCAAATCTTGTTTGGTGTTTGTATCTTGGTTATTGTATCTTTAGTTTATCTCAATTATGCAGCAATTTGCAAAAACCAAATTATTTAAAGTATTTTTTGTGGCAGCAATTTTTTTGCTGCTTATTTTTTTGAATCCCTATATTTTTTTTAACCCTTTTCGTAGTGTGGTAGGTGCTATCTTCTTGCCTTTTCAAAAGGTTTTTTATTCTGTATCTATTGGCATAGAAAGTGGAAGTGAATTTTTGGGATCAATCGGACAGCTTAAGAGTGAAAATGAAAAATTGTTTAAAAAAAATCAGGAATTGGTTGCAAAAAATGCAATGCTTAATGATATGCAAAACGAGAACATAAATTTGCGCGATCAACTAAGATTGCTTCCAAGAGATGAATATGATTTAGTCGCAGCAACAGTTGTGAGTCAGGATCCTCATAGTATGGGAAATTGGTTGGAGATTGATAGGGGGAGTAATGACGGTATTGTTAGTGGGATGTCTGTCATAGTCTCTGATAGTATTTTGATTGGAAGAATTCAGGAAGTTAACGCGAAGAGCTCAAAGGTTATGCTTATGACAAATTCAAAAAGCACTGTTAATGTGATGACCTCACAAAATAGTACAAGGGGTGTTGCGAAAGGAGAATATGGTTTGGGAATTATTTTCGATATGATTTTGCAGACTGATACTGTTGCGGTTGGGGATGATGTCGTTACCTCCGGAATTGGGGGAGAGATGCCGAGAGGGTTGTATATTGGATCAGTGCAGGAAGTTCACGCTTCGCCCGATCATTTATTTCAACAGGCTGTAATCGCGGCTCCACTTTCAGTTTCAAAATTGCAAACGGTTTTTGTTATTAAAAAAAGTAAATAATTTCAAATAAAAAATGAAGAAAAAAATTATTTATTTTCTGCTCTTATTTTGCGCAATTGTTTTGCAGACAAGTGTGCTACCTTTGATATCTCCCGTATATGTAACTGGAGATATATTGCTGATGCTAATCTTGGTAGGGTCTGTGTTGGATGGCTTCTTTGCATTTTTTTGGTGGGCAATTTTTGCCGGAATTATTTATGATCTCGCTAGTTATATGGCTGTTGGCGTTCATGCTCTTATTTTCCTTTTGGTTGTTTATTTCGTGAGTTTTTTTTCTAGACGTTTTTCTGTTGAGATCAGGGGTGTGGGTTTGGCGTTGTTTATGTTTTTTGTCGTTGTTGCAACCCTGGTTTCTCGAGGAATTATAGCCTTGTCGATTGCCTGGGATTTGCAAACACTCGATGGATATTTTAGAGAATTTGGCAGTTTGAAAATTATTGGTGTTCAAATTTTGTTTAATATATTTTTATTTTTCTTTTGCTTTTTTCTGCTTAAAAAAGTGAAAAAGTTTTTTGCAATTGAATAAAAATTATGTTCAGGAAAAGACAAAAAATACCAAAAAAATTCTCAGGAATGGAAATTGAAGACTATGTCCTTACTGCGACAGAAAAAGAAGCTTCAAGAATGGAAAGGCCGCTTGAAAAAAAATGGTTTGATTTTTTGTGGTGGTTTATTGTGGCATTCATTGTGATTTTGGGAATGAGGGTGTTTTTTTTAATTGTTATACGTGGTGCATATTATCAGGATGTTTCCAAGGGAAATAGTGTTAGATCGATTGTGATCAAGGCTCCGCGTGGGAGAATTTTTGATCGCGCTGGTGTGCCGCTGGTAAATAATGTGCCAAGTATTGATGCGGTGATAATCCCGGCAGATATTCCCAGGGACAGTGTGAAAACCAAGGAAATGGCTGAGGATGTTTCAAAAATTTTAAATCTCAATATTGAAGAAGTGTGGAGTGCACTTGAGAGCAATACTGCTTCAAAATCACTCAATCCTGTTTTATTGAAGGAGCATATTGAGCATAATCAAGCGCTGGCACTTCTCGAAAAGAGTAACGATCTTCCTGGTATTGGTATTGAAAAAACCGCAATCAGGGATTATACAGATGGTCCAATATTTTCTCATATTCTTGGCTATGAAGGAAAAATTGAAAAAAAAGAACTTGATCAAAATCAAGGTTATTTGCTTACTGATTATATTGGAAAGCAGGGAATTGAGAAATCTTATGAAAAATATTTGCGAGGAGTTCATGGCGCCGATCAAGCAGAAGTTGATTCGATGGGTAACACTAAACGGGAGGTTGGTATTATAAACCCAAAGCCCGGTAGTGATTTGATTATGAGTATAGACGCAGGACTTCAGAAAAAAATTTACGATAGCATTAATGGAATTTTGGAAAAAACAGGAACAAAGACTGCAGCTGCCGTGGCTATTGATCCACAAACCGGCCAAGTGTTGGCAATGGTTAATGTGCCAAGTTTTGATAATAATTTATTTGCCAACAAAATTTCTGGTAATCAATACGCAAGCTTGATAAATGATCCCAATAATCCACTTTTCGACAGGGCAATTTCTGGAGAATATCCGCCAGGCTCAACAATTAAACCTGCTATTGCCTCCGCAGCACTTTCCGAGGGTATCATTGATCCAAACACTGTTATTGATGGGCTTGGCGGAATGTTGCGAATAGGTAGTTATACTTTTGGAGATTGGAAAACTCATGGACCGAGTGATGTGCGCACAGCAATAGCGGAAAGTAATGACATATTTTTTTACACTATTGGTGGTGGCTATGGAAACATAGGGGGACTTGGAATGAGTCGAATGAAAAAATGGTATAACTTGTTTGGATTTGGTGAGCTTTCCGGCATTGATATAGGAGGAGAGGCGACTGGGCTTATTCCAGATGAGAAATGGAAATTGGATACAATAAAGGAAAAATGGTCAGTTGGAAATAGCTATCATGCAGCAATTGGTCAAGGATTCGTGACGGCAACTCCACTTCAGGTTGCAAATTATACGGCGGCAGTTGCCAACGGTGGAACGTTGTATAAACCTTATCTTGTTTCTCAAATAAAAAAAAGCAGTGGGGAGGATATTATTATTGAACCCGAGGTAATTCGCTCAAATTTTGTTTCTTCTGATGTTTTGAATGTTGTGCGCGAAGGAATGAGGCAAACCGTCTTGGCTGGGACAGCGCAAACACTTAAAGATATGCCAGTGGAAATTGCTGGAAAAACCGGTACGGCTGAATTTGGTAGTGAAGACAAAACTCACGCTTGGTTTATTTCTTTTGCTCCTTATAATAATCCTGAAATTGCTATGGCTGTTTTGGTGGAGGGTGGTGGAGAAGGTCATTCTAGTGCATTGCCTGTTACTAAAGAAGTCTATCAATGGTATTTTGGAGGCAGGCAATAGGCTTGACCCCGCACTAACTTTTCACAAACGCAAAGCGCCAATTTATAAAATAAAAAATCTATTTAAGTTAAAAGTGAAAAGTTAGTGCGGGGTTGACAAAATGGCTTAAAATAGCTATACTGTATCGGTTATGGTATAATCATAATATAGATCTTTGAGAGTATAATTTATCAAGTCAGTCAGGCAATCGCCCCGATTTATTGGGGAGGAAAGTCCGGACATTTCCTATGTAAATAGGAGCAAAGTAGCGGGTAACTCCCGTCCGTAGTGATGCGCGAGGTGCGAGCAGAGACGCCTTGATTTGAAAAAATCGGGCACCCTTCGGGGTGAGTCTTGATGGAAACATCAAGAGTGAAACGGCTAAATCCTTACTTAAATGCAAGACCGTACTCCGATGCAAAGCATCGGGAATATCTAATTTCTAATATCTAATTTCTAATAAATTTCTAATATTTAATTTCAAATGTCTAAAATTTTTATTCATTGGTTATTAAAAAATTGGGATTTTATTGGAAATTGGAAATTGGTTATTGGTAATTCTGACGCTTTGCGTCGGTTTGTGTCGCTCGATCCCAATGGCAACATTGGGATAAGATAAATGATTGTCCCAGACAGAATCCGGCTTATCGGTTGGCTTGATAAATTATAAGCTTAAAGACTTTGCAATTATTATTTTTGTAAAAAAATGAAAAAACGCAGCGAATTATTTTTTAGTGCAATTCAGGTTCCAATGGATGCTGCTATGTTATTGTTGGCAGCACTGAGTGCATTTGCGATCAGAAATATTCCAGAGATTATAGCGCTTAAGCCAAAGCTGTATAATTTTCCACTGGATAGTTATTTGAATATTATTTTAACAATAATTCCTTTGGCACTCCTTATTTACGCTGTGGAGGGATTGTATAATATTAAAGTTACTAGAAAGTTTTGGTATGAGGCAATGAAAGTTTTTTCAGCCACTTCTATTGTACTTGTTGTTATTATTGTCACAATATTTCTTAAGCGAGAATGGTTTTCATCTCGCTTTATAATTCTTGCTGGTTGGATTCTAACTGTTGTATATGTGACAATGGGCAGATATATCTTGCAAAAGATTCAAAGATATCTCTTGGAAACTAGGGGTATGGGTGTTCATAGACTTCTTTTGATCGGCAGAAACGGTAAAATGGATCAAATTTTAAAATTAATCAAACACAATGCATCCCTGGGATATAAAATTGTAGGGCATATTGAAACGGGAAGCATTAGAGCTATTCGTGAGATAAAAGCTGAAAAAGGTGTTGATGAGATTATTGTTTGCGATGCGTTGCTTACAGATGAAGAACAAGAAAAATTGATTGACTACTGTGCAATCAATAATGTTTCATATAAATTTATTCCAACGAAATTGCAGACTGCAAAGTTTGAAGCAGGAATTTTTAATGGCGAACCTATTATTGAAATCAAGCATACCCCTCTTGAAGGTTGGGGAAAAATATTAAAACGTACTTTTGATATAATCAGTTCAAGTATTTTAATTCTAATCCTTTCTCCGCTGATGCTGCTGGTTTCATTGCTTATAAAATTTGAATCACTTTTTGAAAACAGAAAAGGTGCACCTATTATTTATAAAAATGAACGCATTGGAAGCGATGGAAAGAAATTCAACGTGTTTAAGTTTCGATATATGAAATGGGAGTTTTGCACGGATCCTAATACAAAAGAAGGAAAGAAGGCGTTGGAATATGAAAAGGAATTAATTGAAAAATTGAGCATTAAAAAAGGTCCTCTTTATAAAATTAAAAATGATCCTCGCAAAACAAGGGTGGGTGCATTTATTGAAAGATATTCTATTGATGAACTGCCGCAATTTTTCAATGTACTGTTTGGGGATATGAGTTTGGTTGGTCCTCGTCCACATCAGGAAAGGGAAGTTGAAAAATATAATGAATATCACAGGCGTTTGCTCACCATCAAGCCGGGAGTAACGGGGATGGCGCAGGTTTCCGGCCGCTCTGATCTTGAGTTTGAAGATGAATATAAATTGGACGTGTTTTATATTGAAAATTGGTCACTTTGGCAGGATATCCAAATTTGCCTTAAGACAGCCTTAGTTTTGTTTAAAAAAAGGAAGAATTGACAAAAACTGTAAAATAGACTATAATTAGAGGTAGAGAGGATTAAAAGGAGAATGGTTTGGTCGACTGTTTTTCGCAATCTTTCTCGGTATTAACCAGTAATTAATGAAACACAATTATGACAGAAGTAAGACCCACAGACCAGGAATTTTTAGAGTTTGCTGTAAAAGCGCTCGTTGATAACCCTGGAGATGTAAAGGTTGAAAGAAAAATTGATGAAATGGGAGTTCTCATTACGTTGGATGTAAATCCTGCAGATATGGGAATGGTAATCGGCCGAGAAGGTCAGACCGCAAAAGCCCTTCGTACAATTTTGAGAGTTATTGGTGCACGTAACAATGCACGCGTTAACCTTAAGATCAACGAACCAGAAGGTTCTCTTCGCGGAGAGCGAACACCTAGACCAGAGGCTGCGCCAGTTGCGCCAGCTCCAGAAGTGAAAAAGAGTATTGATGACGTTCTTGGAGATATGAACATCTAATAGACTTTCAAATCTATATATAATAAAAACCTCGATGAAAGTCGAGGTTTTTATATTGCAAAAATTGTCATTCCGGACTTGATCCGGAATCTAGCATTTCACACGAGACTCTTTTCCACATTTCTTTTTCCGCAAAAGAAACCTGGAGGTTTGAAAGTCACCCAAAGGTGGCAAACTCATTTTGTCATTCCCGTGAAAACGGGAATCCAGGCCCGCATTTTGAACCTGGATCCCCAGTCAAGCTGAGGACGACACTGCTGTGTCGATTTCTTAACGCTTATCACTCGTTTTTTACCCACGTACTTCATATGGTGCAAAGGAATGCGGGATGCAAATACATTAGATATTACTCTAGATAAGTGTGTATTGATGAAATTAAATAGAGCGAACCGGTTATGACGACTGGTTTTTTTGATGCGCGAATAGGCTTGATAATTTCAGATTTTTTGTTTCCGATGATTGAAAACTTTTTGAATTTTTGGGATTTGAAAAACGCTGAAATTTCTTGATTGTCGATAGAATTCCAGTGATTATCCATTCCTGAAGTGGAAAATTGTGTGAGCAGGATTTTGTCTGCTAGTGGGATGATATATTTTAGCATTACTTTGAAATCCTTGCCTTTCTTAAAAGCGACAACGAAAGTGAATTTTTGTGAGGGATAAATTTTGGCAAGATTGCTGGTAAGAGCTTTCATTTTTTGCGGATTGTGCGCACCGTCGATGATCAATGCTTTGTCATTAATTTTGCGAATTTCTAATCTCCCAGTGACAGTGATATTTTCGAGCGCATTGCGCAAAGATTTTTCATTGACATCAAATTTGTCACGCGCTGATAATATTGAAAGGCAAGCGAGTGCGAGTGAACAGTTTTCAGCTTGATGAATTCCAATCAAGCCTAAATGGATATTTTTTAAAGATAGTTTTTTTTCTTTGTCATTCCGGGCTTGACCCGGAATCCAGCCGGACTTTATATCTTTAGTTATATTGCTAACCGATGATTTTAATAAAGGCCGGATTCCCGTTTTCACGGGAATGACACAATGAAAATTAAAAACAGTTTCATTAGCGGTTGACGAAATGATGGAATAATTTTTCTTATTTAAAATGTTCAACTCCGCATTTTTTTTCTCGCACCTCGTCTTTATTGTATTGATGACTGATGACTGATGACTGATGACTGAATTCCTAGTTCCTATAATTCCAGCTTTTTCAGAAGCGATCTTGGAAATAGTGTTTCCGAGAATTTGAGTGTGATCCAATCCTAGTTTTGTGATGATGCAAATTTTGTTTTTACTGGTGACTGTGTTGGTCGCATCCAGTGTTCCGCCAAGCCCTGTTTCCATCACAGCGTAGCCCAGTTTTTCTTTGGCGAACATAAAAAAAGCGAGAGCAACATTTATTTCAAAAAAAGTTGGCATACCATATTTACATTTTTCCATTTTTAAAATAATTGGCAAAATTTGGTTGAAATATTTAAGAACCAGTTTTTCATTTGCCAACTGATTGTTGATTTGCATTCTTTCGCGGATATCAAAAACGTGAGGAGAAATAGAGAGTCCCACAGAAAATCCTTGGCTTTGCAATATGTGGCTAATAAGGTGTGCAGTCGAGCCTTTGCCAGAAGTCCCAGCTATGTGGATAACTCTGATTTTGTTTTGAGGATTTTTGAGTAATTTCATGAAATATTTAGCTCTTCTTAAACCAATATCTCCCATAAACAAAGCCTCCCTCGTTGGAATACGGGTTTGTATGAAGGCTTCAAATTGTGCCAATGTTGTAATTTTCATGTCCTGCTATCATAACGGTTCATTCATAAAAAGACAAATTTTAAATGTCGATGGAGTAAATTTTTTAAAAATATTTTCCAGCAAATACTATCATGCTCGATAGTGTGATAGTATTTGCCAATCATTACAAACGTCTTTGTGTATTGACTTATTTTGTTTTTGGTGTTAGTTTGGTTTCAATCGAAGGAAGGCTTGTTGATACGGTGTTTTGCGCGAATATCGTTCAGCATTAACCTGTCCTTTTGTTTTGCTCTAGGGTGGACCCCGCCATGTAACCCGAAACCCTGGAGCGAACCGAATGGGTGCGTGAGGGAGTCGCATTTTGTGCGACCATGGCGGGAATTCTTTAAAAATCCAAAAAATTGGAGAAAGGAGGCATCATGTCTGATGACAATCGGTATCCTGAATATGTGCAGATTGAATTTGAAAAATATTTCAAGCGTTTACAGGAAGAAATTGATTGGTCAATGGTGCTTCCGAAATTTTTTCGAAAAGATCAATTGAAAAAAGTTCAAGGCGCTGCCTATGCATGTTGTCCGTTTCACAAAGAAAGAACGGCCTCAATGCGCTTTCACTTTGCTTATCAAATTTTTCATTGCTTTGGATGCGGTGCTGCAGGAAGTCCATTTATTTTTATTGCAAAGATAAAAGGAGGATCTCTTGAAGCAATGCTATTTATTAAAAAGCACTTTCGGATTCCTTTGCCATTTTCCAGAAAACAATGGCGAGCAATAAAAACAGAAATGGCGATGAAAGAAACTTTAGGATTGAATTCCGATTTTCAAGTAATTGCTCTTGATGAATGGGAAGAATCCTATATGCTCGAGCATGAGGAAAGGGAAGAAATTGAAACTCGGAAATTTAATTTTGAGTTGTCTTGTGTTGATCCAACGGAAGCCTTTTTTGATTCGAGAGATGATTATTTTTTTCATCCCACTACTCAAATAAAGGAAATAAAAAAAGTTAATATTCAAAAAAAAGAAGAACAAGCCTTATTAGATGTGAGTGGGTTATGTTTGAAAAAACTTATAATCATAAGACATGGCATGTATGGTTTTGATGATCGCTTGAACGAACGGGGTCGTCAACAGATGGAAGAGTTATCAAAAAAAATAAATCCACTTTTGGAAGGTGAAGGTACGCTATTGATTTCTTCAACTGCACCTAGGGCATTAGACAGCGCGGATGTACTTGAAGAAAAGTTGTTTTTTGAACTGCGCGAAGATCTTGAGTTATTTTGGTCTGACAATAGTCATAATTGGGATATTGCAGCTGCCACAGAATTTATTCTTGAAAAAGGAAAAGATTATGAGGTGGTGGTTATCGTATCTCATCTGGAGTATTGCGAATATCTCCCATGGCGTTTTATGAAAAAGGTTTTTGGTGTAGATTTCCAAGGTTTTTCCATGAATAAGGGTGATGCTTGTCTGTGCGACCTAAAAGAAGAAACATTGATAAAACTGTAAAATTTGGCAGTCCTTGCATCGCAAGGACTGCTTTTTTCTTTTATTTTAGCCCTTTTTTATTTTAAAAAACCGTGGTAAAATGATAATAGTTATAAGATTGAGAAAGTTGCAAGTTATAAAGCAAGAGCTTGTGATTTTTGTGTTCCTAACTTTATAAACCTTAAGAACCTTACAACTTTACAAACTTTTATATGCGATTTGATATAATTACAATTTTTCCGAAGATTTTTGATAGCTATTTTGGCGAGTCAATTATTAAGCGTGCTAAGGAAAAGGATGCTGTTGAAATTAATGTGCATAATTTGCGAGATTATTCAACCAACAAACATCATAATGTTGATGACACACCATATGGTGGTGGCGCTGGAATGGTGATGCAAGTCGAGCCAATTTATCGAGCAGTGGCTGACATTCAGAAAGCCAATTTGAAAACCAGAACAATTTTGTTTTCTGCTAAGGGAAAGAGATACAAACAAAAAGATGCAAAAAGATTGTCCCAATATGACCAGCTTATTTTTGTTTGTGGAAGATATGAAGGTGTTGATGAAAGAGTGGCACAGTTTGTCGTTGATGAGGAAATTTCCATTGGAGACTTTGTGCTGACTGGCGGCGAAATTCCGGCAATGTTGGTGGTGGACTCTGTCACGAGATTGCTGCCAGGAGTTTTGGGTAATGATCAAAGCGCAGTTGAGGAATCGCACAGCGAAGAAGGCTATTTGGAATTTCCACAATATACTAAACCGGAAAAATTTTTAAAGTGGGAGGTGCCTAGCGTGCTGCTTAGTGGAAATCACAAGGAAATTGAAAGATGGCGAAAGGGAAACTCAAAGAATTTGAAATTTAAAATTTGAAATTCGAAATCAATTTTTAATAAATAAATTTTCAATGTTTTTAAAATTAAGACATTGGAATATTAGTATTTGATTAAAAATTTCAAATTAAAAATTAAAAATTTGATAGTCAAAATAAAAAGGTAAAACTTTATTATTTAGAGATGTTGAAATAAGTAGAATATTATATAGAAGCGACCAATATGCAAACAAAATTAGGAGATAGGACATTACTGATAGTTGTTTCGTCGTTGCTTGTTTTCGGGCTTATTATGATCGCAAGTGCTGGTGTGATTTATTCAGAGACCAGATTTGCTGATGAATATTATTTTTTCAAGCATCAATTGATTTACGGAGTTCTGCCGGGAATTTTCGCTTTGTATTTTTTTTCTAAACTTGACTATCATTTTTGGAAAAAAGTTGCCGTGCCATTATTTTTTCTTGCGGTTATCTTTTTAATTTTGGTTTTTGTCCCTGGTGTTGGGTCGCGAGTGTATGGCGCAAGTCGTTGGATTCAACTTGGTCCATTTTCTTTTCAACCTTCCGAAATGACAAAATTAGCAGTAATAATATATCTCGCTGCTTGGCTTGAAAGTCGTGGAATACAGAGAATTAAAGATGTTTTTGAGGGAATGTTGCCGTTTTTAGGAATAATAGGCTTGCTTGCTTTTTTGATTATGAAGCAACCAGACACTGGAACATTGGGTGTTATTATTCTCACTTCTTTTGCTATTTTTTTTATTGCTGGGGCTCGTCTTTCGCATCTTGCTTCAATGGGAGTTTTTGGGATGTTGGCGCTTTGGATTCTTGTTAAAATTGAACCATATCGATTTAATCGAATTTTGGCGTTTCTTGATCCGAGCGCTGATCCGCAAGGAATTGGTTATCAAATAAATCAAGCATTGTTAGCTGTTGGCAGTGGTGGTTTTTTCGGTGTTGGCCTTGGCCATTCCAGGCAAAAATTTAATTATTTGCCAGAGCCAGTCGGGGACAGTATTTTTGCAGTTTTGGGCGAAGAAATTGGGATGATGGGTGCGATGATTTTGATTGCGCTGTTTGTTGTTTTAGCAATGAGAGGAATAAAAATTGCTAAAAATGCCCCTGATATGTTCGGCAGACTTATGGCAACAGGAATTACATCTTGGATAATATTGCAGGCATTTATTAATATCAGCGCTAATATTGCACTGGTGCCACTTACGGGAATTCCGCTTCCATTTATTAGTTATGGCGGAACATCACTTGTATTCTTGATGTCAGCGGTTGGAATTTTGCTTAATATATCCAAACATTCAAATTTGAATAACTAGCAATTTATGCTGGATTTATTGCGCGTTTGTTGCTATACTGAGTATATAAATACAATTTTCAATTCACAATTTTCAATGCATAAATTTTCAAACATTTGGAAATTTGGTCATTGGAAATTGTTTAGAAATTGGAAATTAAAAATTAGAAATTATTTAAAAGTATGCGAATAGTATTAACTGGTGGAGGCACAGGAGGACATTTGACACCGCTTGTTGCAGTGGCTGATAAATTAAAATCCAAACTTGGTAGTGAAGCTGAGATTCTTTACATTGGTTCTGGAGCTGAAATGGAAAAAAAAATAATGTCTGAAGAGGGAATTCCAGCAAAATTTGTTGTTACTGGGAAAATGAGACGATATTTTTCTTTTCAAAATTTTGTTGATTTTTTTAAAGTCCCGATTGGTTTTGTGCAATCATTATGGATATTACTTCGTTTTATGCCGGATGCTATTTTTTCCAAAGGAGGTTATGTGGCAGTGCCGATTGTGCTGGCAGGTTGGATATATCGTATTCCGATTATGATTCACGAATCTGACAGTGCACCAGGAATTGCAAACCAATTTTTGTCTAAATTTGCCAACAGGATTGCGGTGGCATATCCAAGCGCTGGGGAATATTTTCCTAAGGAAAAAACAGCATTAGTTGGAAATCCAATACGTTTTCAAATAACCGAAGGTGATGCCAAAATATTGCGACAAGAAATTGGTTTTACCGAGTCGCGAAAAACACTTTTGATATTAGGTGGTTCACAGGGATCGCGTGTTATTAATGATGCAATTGTTAAAATCCTCCCGCAACTCCTGCAACATTTCCAGATTGTTCATCAAACCGGACAAGAACATTATGATGATGTTTTGCGTGAAGCCGCTTTCGTTGGTGTTAAAGCTGGGCACAATGGATATTATGCTGTGCCGTTTATGAATGCCAATAAACTTCGAGATGCTTTTGCTTTAAGCGATTTGGTTATCAGCAGAGCTGGTGCAACATTTATCACGGAAATAGCAGCAAATGGAAAGCCGGCAATCTTAATTCCAATTTCTGAAAGTGCAAATGATCATCAGCGTATGAATGCTTATGCGCTTGCGCAAATTGGAGCGGCGCTTGTGTTGGAAGAGGCAAATCTTGGCGAACACATTTTACTTGAAAAGATAAATTATATTTTAAATGATAATGAATTGCAGCAAAATATGGTTGAGAAAATTAAAACTTTTTATCACCCAACCGCTGCAGATGTCATTGCTAATGGTATTATTGAAATTGCTCGCTTATAAGCGAGCACACAGATGAATGCGGATTTGAAACTGATGTACACGGATAACGAAGTTGAAAAGTGTAGCCCGTTTAATTTCTGGATTATCTGTGATCTGTAAAAATCTGTATTTAATCAGTATTTAATCCGTCTAAATCAGTTTTTAAATATATGGAAATTAAAGATATTAAAAAAGCTTATTTTATCGGTATTAAGGGTGCAGGTATGACTGCTGTGGCTCAAATTTTGCAAAGCAGAAATATTGAAATTTCCGGCTCCGATACGGGCGAGGTTTTTTATACTGATGCGATATTAAAACGTTTGAAAATCCCATACTACGAGGAATTTATAGCGCGGCATATTCCAAGCAATGTTGATGTTGTTATTTATTCCACTGCTTACAACGAAGGAAATAATGTTGAAATGGCTGAGGCTAAAAAGATGGGTGTTTTGATGCTGAGTTATCCTGAAATTTTGGGACTTTTGTTTGCTGAAAAACTGGGCATTGCAGTTTGCGGAACACACGGAAAAACAACCACCTCAGCTATGCTTGCCAGTGCTCTTGCCCAAGCAGAATTGGAGCCCAGTGCAATTGTTGGAAGCAATGTTATTTCGTGGGAGGGAAGCGCGCTTTCGGGTAGTGGAGAATATTTTGTGGCTGAAGCTGATGAATATCAAAACAAACTTCGTTTTTATCAGCCGTGGTCCGTGATTCTTACAAGCGTTGATTGGGATCATCCAGATTTTTTTCCAGATTTTATTTCCTATAAAAAAGTGTTTCAGGATTTTGTGAAAAAAATTCCCAAAACAGGTTTTTTGGTGGTTTGGGGGGATAGTAGTGACACTTTGGAAGTTGCCGACAGTGCAAATTGTAATTTGCTTACCTATGGATTTGGGGAAGATAATGACTATAGAATAATAAACAACAGACAACAAACAACAGACAACAAAGTCATACAGAGATTTGAAGTTGAATATGATGGAAAAAATTTGGGAGAATTTAGTTCGCCACTTTCCGGTAAACACAATATTTTAAACGCCGCTTCTGTTATTGCACTTTCTCATAAAATGGGATTGGATTTGGAAAAAATAAAAAAATCCCTGAATGAATTTGAGGGAACCACGAGACGTTTTGAATATATTGGAAAATACAAAGAAGCATTGCTTATCGATGATTATGCTCATCATCCAGATGAAATCAAAGCAACGCTTGCTGGCGCCAAAGATCGCTTTGAAGGAAAAAGAATCTGGACAGTTTTTCATCCGCACACTTTTTCTAGAACAAAAGCTTTGCTTCAAGACTTTGCTCAAAGTTTTGATAACACTGAGCGTGTTATTATTATTGATACGTATGGAAGCGCGCGCGAAACCGGTGGGGAGGCCACTTCTGAAGATCTGGTAAAATTGATTAATAAATATAATTATGACAAAGCCGAATATATTCCAAGTATAGAAGAGGCTACGCAGTATCTGAAAGAAAAGTCAGGAGAATATGATGTGCTTATTACTATGGGTGCAGGAGATGTTTGGAGGGTTGGACAAGCACTTAAAGAATAAATTTAAAATTGCTTTTATCTTGGAAAATGTTAAAATTGAATTATCAGCGTGTGTCATCCCGCACTTGATGCGGGATCCAGTCAGTCTCACAAGTTAGGCATAGTTCTGGATTCCCGTTTTCACGGGAATGACAATAACGTTAATTTTTTTAAAAATTCATTATTCAGAAAAATTAAAACATTTTAAATAAATTTTGAATTTATGCAGCAAAAAATAATAATGTACACAGATGGTGGTTCAAGAGGAAATCCCGGACCAGCGGCAGTTGGTGTGTACATTGAAACTTTGAATAAAAAAATTGGTGAGTGTATTGGAAACAGAACAAATAATGACGCCGAATACGAGGCTTTGATTTTAGGCTTGCAAAAAGCTAAGATATTTTTAGGCAAAGATAAAGCTAAGAAAACCGAGGTGGAATGCTTTTTGGATAGTGAACTGGTTGTAAAACAACTGAATCACGAGTATAAACTTAAGGAACCACGCATACAGCAATATTTTATTGAAATTTGGAATTTGATGTTGGAATACAGCAAGGTTACTTTTGTGCATATTCCGCGGGAGAAAAATAAGATTGCAGATGCACTTGTTAATGAGGCGTTGGATAATCAATGCAAACAAAATTCACTGTTATAATCCTTGTGTCATTCCCGTGAAAACAGCCTGCCCGCCTTTGGAGGGGGAATCCAGGTTACGTGTTTATTTATTAAGTCGTTGATATAAAGCGGGGCTGGATTCCCAATCAAGTTGGGAATGACAATATTATAAAGAATTAAATCAAAAAATAGCTTATGTCTAAAATAAAAAAATATTCAATTTGGATTATAATTCTAGCTGCAGTTGTTGGCAGCATCTTTTGGTATGTGAAAAGCAAAAAACCCGTCACGACTTATACGACTGCTGAAGCGACAAAAGGAAATCTCGCGCAAACAGTTTCGGTGACTGGGGATTTGGTGGCAAAAGATGAAATTACTCTTAATTTTGAATTAGGCGGAAGGGTGAGTAGGGTTTTTGTTAAAGAAAGTGATCAGGTTGCAGCGGGAGACAAGATTGCAACACTGACGGACGCGACACTTCAAAAGCAGGTTGATCAGGCAAAAGCCGGTCTTGATCAAGCAATTGCAACATCTGGTTCTAATAGCGATACTTTGCGCGAAGCAAAAGTAAGTCTTGATAATGCCGAGGATTCACTGGATCAAACAAAAAAATTAAATGATGAAACGGTTGCTTCTGCAGAGCAGACAGTTGAAAATGCACAAAAAGCTTATGACGATACGTTGGATTTTTATAATAGCAATGTTTCAAAACAAAACAAGATTACGCTTACAAATGCTGAAAATGCACTTGCAAGTGCCAAGCAAGCGCTGAAAACTTCCAAAGAACAAACAGACCTTTCTGAAATTTCAGCGGACAATGCTGTTTCCAGTGCTAAGGCCAGAGTTAAAACAGTTGAATCTGATTTTGCCAGAAATGCCAGAAATGCTCAAGTTGCCGCAGCTCAAGCCGTATATGATATGGCTGTTCTTAATTTGAACAGAGCAACTCTTATTTCCCCGGTAAATGGAATTATTACTGAGGTTAACAATAAGCCGGGTGAAATTCTTGGAACTGGTGTGATTAAGGAAACATTTTCACGTGTAATGTCACTTGATATGATTATTCAATCACAGGTTCCTGAGTCGGATATTGTAAAGGTAAAACTTGGCCAACATGCTAGCGTCACTTTTGATGCGCTTACGCCAGAGGATATTTTTGATGCAGAAATTATTGAAATAAATCCAGCTTCAACAAATGTACAAGGGGTTGTTTATTATAATATTAAGCTTAAACTCAACACTCTTGATATTAGGGTGAAACCTGGAATGAGCTTGAATGTTGACATCAGAACTGCTGAAAAAAATGAGGTCATTATGATTCCAAGCCGCGCAATCAAAATTGAAGAAAATAAAAAGTATGTGGAAATTTTGAAAGTTGATGGAATTACCACGGAAAAAGTTTTTATTGAAACTGGATTAGAAGGGGATGATGGAATGATAGAGGCGAAATCGGGACTTAAAGGTGGAGAGAAGGTCGTGACATTTCAAGTGATGAAGTAGCGGAATTGTCATTCCCGTGAAAACGGGAATCCAGGTTATGTATTGATTTGTGTGATAAAATTTGTTTCCACATTTCTTTTTCCGCAAAAGAAACCTGGAGGAAAGAAAACTCGCACCGGATGAAGATACTGTGGCAAAAACTTCGTTCTTCGCTAAAATTTACACTGCGTGCCTTCGCTTGCTAGCGGGCACTACGTTTCAAAATTTTTTAACGCTCATCACTCGTTTTTTGCCTACGTACTTCATATGGTGCAAATGGAATGCAGATACAAGAAATACTTTGAAAATTTTTATATAAAAAAGCCCGCGTATGTTAACTGTGAAAGATTTCACAATTAATTTCCGCGGGGTTCTGAGCTGGGTAAAAAATATTGAATTCTATTTAAGGAAAATATGTTATCGATGCAACCATCGCTGCTTCAGTTGCGATTTCAGAGTCGCTCCTGTCCTCAGCCCGGCAACCTTTTTGCAAGAAAATAATTGATCCATCATCTTTTATTTCCTTGATTGTATATTCGGGTGAAGTTATTTTTTCTCCTGAGAGCAGGTTGAAGGATTTTATACCGCTTCCGTTGTGTGTTTTTTGAATAATCTCCCGTATCATTTCTAATTGCATGTTTCCTCCTTGGCTTCTTTGAGCCATTTGTGATATTTGACTGCTAACGAACTGTAATATTCTATTATACTCCAAAATAGCCAAAAAGTCAAGCACGCGCTAAGGCGCGAGTAAAAAGCTTTTAAAGTTTGTAAAGTTCATAAAGTAAATAAGATATGAAATTGATAGAAGTTGAAAATTTGGTTAAAACTTACGACAGTGAAGGCGTGCAGACTCAGGCAATGAGGGGTCTGACTTTTACGATTGAAAAAGGGGAATTCGTTTCCATTATGGGACCAAGTGGTTCTGGCAAATCAACTTTGATGCAGATTTTAGGGATGTTAGATCGGCCTTCTGAGGGGGTGTATCTTTTTGAGGGAAAGGACATAAACTCTTATTCTGATGATGAATTGTCAAAACTTCGAAATAAAAAAATTGGTTTTGTTTTTCAATCTTTTAATTTGCTTCCGCGCACTACAGTATATGAAAACACGGAGCTTCCACTTCTTTACGATGAAGATCATTTGGAAGTGCATAATGAGGAAAAAATAAACAAAGCCCTTGAGGCTGTTGGAATGAGTCATCGCACGCAATATCTTTCTAATCAGCTTTCTGGCGGCGAAAAGCAGCGTGTGGCCATTGCGCGCGCTCTTGTTAATGACCCAGAGGTTATTTTTGCTGATGAACCAACGGGAAATCTGGATTCAAAATCAGGACTTGCTGTGATGAGAATTTTGCAAAAACTCAACAATGAAGGACACACTGTTATTTTGGTCACTCATGAAACTTATACCGCGCAGCATGCTAAACGTATCTTGAATATGAAAGACGGAATGGTTGTTTCTGACGAATTGGTGAAGGATCGCTTAATTGCAGATGGGGAAGGAGAACTTTTAAAGTAATTTCCAATAACCAATTTCCAATTTCCAATAAATTCGCCATCCGGCGAAATTGCAATACAGTGAAGTTGTTTTTATTTTGGTTTGAAAATTTAAAGAATTAAAAATTGATTGAAAATTGAAAATTGTGAATTGAAAATTATAAATTTGATAAAACGCACAAATCTCTAAAATTACATGAAGCTTTCTAGCCCGATTAAAATATCTTATAAAAACCTGATGGCGGCCAAGTTCCGCTCGTTTTTGACGATTCTGGGGATTATTATTGGAATTGCTTCGGTGATTATCGTGATGGCAATCGGTGCAAGCGCTCAACAACTCATTATTGCGCAGGTTTCAGGTGTTGGTTCGAATCTCGTTGGGGTTTTGCCGGGGGCTTCGGATGAAAAAGGTCCGCCAGCATCTGCGCTTGGGATTGTGACGACAACACTAAAACAACCTGATCTGGATGCTGTTTTGCTGAAAAAAAATGTGCCAAACGCTGTAGCAGCTTCTGGATATGTCAGTGGAATAGGAACGGCAAGGTATAAAAATAATTCTAGGCAGAATAATTTTCAAGGTGTTTCCGCGGATTTTATTAATGTGGAAAAAAACGATTTGGGATCTGGAAGATTTTTTACTAGTGAAGAAAATTCAGGTCTAGCTCGTGTGGCAGTTTTGGGTGCAACTACGGCGAAAGAACTTTTTGAAACTGAGGATCCGATTGGAAAAATGTTTTCTCTTAAAGATGTGAATTTTACAGTGATTGGTGTTTTGGCGCCAAAGGGTGGATCGGCAGTTTCTAATCCTGATGAGTTGGTGTATATGCCATTGCTTACTGCACAAAAAATTCTGCTTGGAATCGACTATCTTAATTTTATGCGTGTTAAGATTGATAATCCTGAAAACATAACTCGCGCAGTTGCAGATATAAAATATACCATCAGGGTTCAGCATAGAATAAAAAATCCAAGCGATGATGATTTTTCAGTGCGGGATACTGCACAGGCACTTAATGTGATCACAAACATAACCAATGTTCTTAAATATTTTTTAGCTGGAATCGCGGCAATTTCTTTGTTGGTTGGAGGGGTTGGTATTATGAATATTATGCTAATTTCAGTTACACAACGTATTCGCGAGGTTGGTCTTAGAAAAGCTGTTGGTGCACGTAATCGTCATATTATCACACAGTTTTTGATTGAATCTGTTTTTATTACTTTGGTTGGTGGCATAATCGGAATTATTTTTGGAATTTTAATATCACTTTTAGCAGCAGTAATTATTAATGCCTTGGGATATGATTGGGAATTTTTGATTTCATTTAGTTCGATTATAATTGCAACGTTGGTTTCAGTGCTGATAGGATTGTTATTTGGACTTTATCCTGCAAAAAAAGCAGCCAAGATTTCACCAATGGAAGCATTGAGATATGAGTAATAGTTTGTAAAGTTTATAAAGTTCATAAAGTTTGTAAGGTTCATAAAGTTTGTAATGTTTGTAAAGTTCATAAAGTTCATAAAGTTTGTAAAGTTTGTAAAGTTTGTAAGGTTCATAAAGTAAAATGAGAAGATTAATATTATCAATTAGGCTTGCATTGCATAATCTGACGAATAATGTCGGCAGGACTGTTTTAACATTGGTTGGAATTGTGATTGGGATTATGTCGGTGATAGTGGTTTCTTCTAGTGGACAAGGATTGAAAAATTATGTGCTTGGCCAATTTGATAGCTTTGGAACTGATGTGATTCAAATTGAAACCAAGGTTCCGGCAACAGGAAAAACTTCTGCGGCAAATGCACAAGGTCAGGCAACTGGAATTCAAATAACCACCCTAAAGATTTCAGACGGGGAAGCATTAGCGAAAATTCCTAATGTGGCAAGTTTTGCTGCGGGGACAATAGGTCAAGAGTTGGTTAGTCACAAGGATGAAAATAAAAGGGTTATGCTTTTTGGTGTGGGTGCAAGTTATCCTGAAGTGGATAGTGCGGTCAAAGTTCAGGAGGGAATTTTTTATGATCAGTCGACAGATGATAGCTTGGGGCAGGTCGCAGTTATTGGTCCTGATATCAAGGAAACTCTTTTTGGCACTGAGGATGCTATTGGAAAATCAATCAAAATTAAAAATATGGATTTTCGTGTGATTGGCGTTTTGGAAAAAAGAGGAGCTGTCACGTTTTTTAATTACGACGAACTTATTTATATTCCAGTACAAACTTTGCAAAAGAAAATTTTAGGTATCGATTATGTGCGTTTTATTACGGTTAAAGTTAAGGATCAAAGCCTCATTGAAGTAACAGTGGCAGATATTAATGACACACTTAAGCGAATTCATCGTACGTATAAACCCGAGCAAGAGGATTATTCAATCACAACTATTCAAGAGGCGCAAAAAATTGTAGAGGATGTTTTTGGAACAATTAATATTTTGCTGCTTGCTCTCACTTCCATTTCTTTGATTGTGGGTGGAGTGGGGATTATGAATGTGATGTATGTGGCTGTATCCGAGCGAACATTTGAAATAGGCCTTAGGAAGGCAGTGGGTGCAAAGGAGAATGATATTCGCAATCAGTTTTTGTTTGAAGCTGTTTTCCTTACGATTGCCGGCGGAATGGTGGGGGTGGTGTTGGGATATGCTATTTCACTTGCTTTTTCTTATATTATCAGTTTGCTTGGCTATACGCTTAATTTTTCCCTTACTTTAAATTCTATTTTAATAGCAGTTGGTTTTTCAGCTGCCACCGGAATCATTTTTGGATATTATCCAGCTTATAAGGCATCAAAACTTTCACCAATGGAGGCGCTTCGAAAGGAATAGGTAATTAGGTGCTAGGTATTAGGTGTTAGGAAATGCGAAATACGTAGTTTGAAATTTGTTAAAACCTAATATCTATAACCTAGAACCTAGCAGAATACTACACAATATTTTCTACAACCTCGCAAGTTGTAGATTTTATGCTGTTATGGTAACATATAAGGACAAATTAATCTGTAAAAAACAGGTTTATTCTGGTCATATTAATGTCAGGATTAAATATAATAATTAAATAATGATAAGTTGTTTCTCCAAGAGAGACTCAAATCTTATTTAACAAGGTAGATGCATCAAGATAAAAAAAGAGAAGAACGTCAGCAAAAGGAAGAATTTGAACAACTTCAGCAAGAAGAATCTTTTGAGCAAGAAGAAGTTCAACAAAGCACACAAGATGAAAATATTGAGGAAAAAGAAAAATTGCAACCAATTGAAAACGAAATGGAGCGTGCAAAAAAGAGAAGACGAGAGGTTGTTTTTGAAATGGCATTATTTTTTGTGCTAGGCGTTCTCCTTGGGGTTACAATGAAAACAGAAGCGATAAAAAAAATTACAATTGGTTTCAATGATTATCAAATAAGTAAACCACTGGAGAGTTATAACATTGCTGATTTGAAGAAAAAGCTTGATGATCAAATTGCAGAGCAGCAGCAGATGCAACTGGAGAGTCAAAATCAGCCGCAACAATAAAATCACAAAAAGACATAATCAGTAACTTGTAACTAATCACTAAAACAATATGGAAGAAGAAAAAAAGGAAATCAACAATGCTTCTATAGGGGAGGTTGTTGAGGAAAAAGAAGTTGAAGAAACAGAAGAAGAAAAAAAGGATAAAAAAATTAAAAATTTGATTTCAGCAGTGATTTTGCTTGCCGGTTTGTTTGGAGGTAGCTTGTTTGTGGATGCAATTCAAATGGCGAGAGGTGGTGGTTTCTCTCAGCGCGTACTTAACGAGGCAGATGTTTTTGCAACAAATGGAAAAACTTGGGTTGCTT
>Ga0209000_1000536_pt1 | contig 35309 bp, 71 predicted proteins | sample RifGroD2_FD_183998 | JGI IMG/M metagenome (GOLD analysis project Ga0209000, IMG submission 183998) | Groundwater microbial communities from Rifle, Colorado, USA - Groundwater D2 (SPAdes) (version 2) | ecosystem: Environmental > Aquatic > Deep subsurface > Groundwater | place: Rifle, Colorado... | reverse complement strand
AATATGAAAATGCTGACAAATTTGCAAAAGAATTAGCAGAACAATTAAAAATTGAATATGTTAGCATGAGATAAAGAGGGATAATAAACCCTCTTTTCTTTTTTTCAGTGTTCCACGTAGAACAAAAGGTAAATATAAAATACTTAAATAATTTATCTCTAAGCTATAGACATTTAAATGTTAATTTGATATACTGTTATCAATATAATTTTACTATCTCAGGAGGTGAGTCAGCTTGACATTAACTGCCCATGTAAAACTAAGAATGCAACAACGTATTATCACCCTACAAGACATTTACAATTGTGTCAAGTTGGGGACACCTGAGCCAGCAAAAAACGGGCTAACAAAGTATACATACGATGATATATATGTTATCATTAATATCGAATCTAATATAATTATTACTACTTGCTTTACAAATACCTATACGAGCAAAATTAAGAAATACGCAAAAAATAACTGTATAGGATTTTATGCAGCAATCAGAAAATTAAGGAGTTGTTACAATGCAGTTTAAATATAAAAATGTGGTCATAACAAATTATGACATTAAAAATGATATTGTTTCAGGAGTAGTAGACGATCAAAAGTTTACTACTCAGATTTTAACGGATGCATTTGGTCAGTATATAATAGTTAATAATTGTAAGTATTACCTTAATTGGTTTAAATAAAATTTTACCATTAAATAGGAGGTATTAAAAATGTTAAATCCTATAACAATATTAAATAAAAGGAAAAATGGTGCTTGTATGAATCTTAAAGGCAAATATGATATGCTCTATACTTTTGGTTGTGTTGAAGATGGGATTAAAAAGATAGTTGAAGTATTAGCCTTCTCAGCAAAAGAAGCTAGACAAAAAATAAAAGAAGACAAATGCTTAATAATAAAAACATGTAAAAACTAGCTGAATAAAGTTAGTTTTTTATTTGTTTTTTCCGATTCTCTAATATCATAGAACAGCATAACAGACCCGACACAATCACCACCACATCAGACACAAAATTATAAAAATAATTGTAGACAAATTAAAGTAAATTTGCTATACTGTATTTAGTACATAGACAGTTAAATTTTATAATAGACTCAGTCAGCCAAGAAAGGAGTTGATCAAGTGCCTACTTTTAATTTAGCTAAATTGTTTGTTGGTGGTAAATTGTCCGACAAGGAGATTAAGAAAAGGATGCAACTAGCAATAAAAATACATAGTATTAAAAAATAACTTTATGGGAGGCAGAGCAAGTGGAATTATACCCAGTTTACGACAGGTTAACAGATAACTTTTTATATCATTATCCTGCTAACAGCCCGGAAGAAGTATATACAAAAATTAGGAAAAAACTAATTGAAGGGAATAAGCAAGAAAAATTAATAAAAGGAGTTATAACTCTCCAACGGATTAAAGATAAGCTATACATAAACGGTCACGACGACCCGACAACATTAAAATATAAATTTTAACCGCTAACAATGCGGTTATTTTTTTGCTTAATTTTACTCATACCTATAATTCACCTTCACAGAATCGGCCACAACACAGTTAAAAATTGAATTAGGTGTCATTGTACCTGCATATGCTGTATGGGACTGTCAGAGGCTTTATAATTGATTTTAGATAGAATTTAAGGAAAATGTAAGCTGATTAATGTCACTGGGAGTATTGAAAGATATCAAAAAACTTTAAAGAAAGTAAAAATAATTATCTAAATAGTATTGACTTTATCTGTAGAATGTTTATAATTAATATTGTAAGTTGCTTTTTGAAAATTACATATTAAATTTAAGGAGGCCATACACAATGAAATTAAAAGAAAAAATCCAAAAATTAGCTGGTGAGGTTGCAGAAAATACATACAGCGATTCAAGAACAGTTATAGTTTTTACAGATTTTACATTTACCGTTGTAACAGGCTCATGGGAGGCACAAAAACCTGTTTGGGTTGCCTTTACTGGACAATGTACAGAATCAGAAGTATTTGAGGCTTTAGTAAATGGTTATGAATCAAAAGAGGGAATTCCTGGGAGTATGCTTGGGATTAATTTAATTTATGGTTTATCTCTTCTAGATATTACATTAGTTGGGATATGCGAGGAATTGAATATTATTATAACAGGAGGTCTATAACAATATGAGAAAATTCAAAATTTTATCTAACGGTTATACAGTCACAGCAGGTCAAGCACTTTTAAGCGAACTATTTGAGAATCAGTTAGAAATTATAAATGGCAATAATGCCCATATAATTAACTGGTTTAATTTCAAAGCTGGATCGATATTCTTTGACTATAACGGCAAGCCATACTCAGTTAAAGAGATTGACCACGATAACAAAACAGTAATATTTTAAACATTGCTTAAACGGTTTACGGAGGTATACCCGGTAAAAACCTCCTACCAGTAAATATAAAATATTAGTATAACAGGAGGTAGTTGTAAATGAATTTAAAAAAGGTACTTGAATCAATACCAAGTTATGGAGTTATTATTAAAGCATTTTATAACACAGAGGAAATATTTTTTACAGGTAAAGTAAAAGACGTTCCGAAAGAATTTATTGACAAAGGTTGGATAGTAGGGGAGGCTAAACTATCAAATGTAAATAATTATAATTCAGATTACATTTTAACCGTTTATTAAAAATATTACTTAAAACCATTGATTTTTATGTCAATGGTTTTTATTTCCTCTATAACAGCATAACAGAACCAGAACAACAGAACCACAAAATAATAATAGCCTATTGACATTCAATATTATTCTGTTGTATAATTAATAAAATTAAATATTAAATAACAGGAGTGATATTAATGGCTAGAGAATCAAAGCAAGAACACTATACTAATATAATAACTAGAAAGTTAAATAGAGAACTGGAAATACTTAAAAAAGCAGTTGAACAAGTTGAAGGTATCTTAAACGCCGATTTGCTAGAGATAGAATTTAAAGCGATAAAAACATTTGAAGCAATTCAAAAAATACAATTTGATTCTGAGATATTCAGGGACATAATAAGCATGAAAACACCTTAAAAATGTAAAAATTCAAAATAGCATGCCCGATAAACCCTTGATTTACAAGGGTTTTATTTTGTCAATTTCTGCATAAAATATAGCTTTTGTCATATGTGGGAATTATAAGCATAATTTCATTAAAAAATATAAAATTTATACTTGACAATTATATTTAATGTCTATATACTTATAGTTAATCGAATACATAAAATAAACTTTAGGAGGAATACAAATGCAAAATAATATTAATAATATCAGAACAATGGAGTTTAAAGGTCTGTATGACTGGAACAGACCCGTTTATAAGTGTTTAGAAACAGGTACTTTATGGAAAGATATAACTCTTGGAAATGAAATACCAGAATTATATAGTTGTGGCAATAATTTTTTGGGTGAACCAGATTGCCCTATTAAATCAGATTTAGAAATAAGTTTCATTAATCAATATTATGAGGAAAGGAACAAATTCAGTTATATGATGCTTGACAGATTGCGGAGTGATTGCGATTATTTTCTAGGGAATGGGAACAGAAGTAAAAAGAGATTATATTATGAAGATCCACGGCAACATATTGACGAGATGAAAAAATTGTATGACAGTTTTTCAGAAGATAAAAAACCAGAATGGTTAACATATGAACAGATATTAAACTATGAAAAAGCAATGATTGAGAAAGAAAATTAAGGCTGAGAAGCCTTTTTTCTTTTCCCTTAATCCTACTACAACCCCACACAACATCTTTAAACCTCCAACACATACAAAACTATAGCCAGCACTTTAACCCCTCTCAAATAGGTCGCAGAACGCAAAATAAACTCTTTACAATTATATTTATAGTGTGCTATAATAGTTTTAATAAATAAATCGCTGGGAGGTAATAAAATGAAATACGTTGAAGGCCAAAAGTATCTATATCAAGATAAAGCAGGAGATTTTGAAGTAACATTCACTGGGGAAGAGAAAAATTTTGCTTGGTTCAATTGTGATAAATGCGGAAAAGAAATAAACCATATATTCTTTTTTGAAGATGCAGAAGAATCAAGTTATCAGCTTGGAAGTAGTTGCGTTAAAAAGATAATTAAGAAACTTTTGCCAGCAATGGCTTTTTATTATTTTGCTCAATAGTATTGACAATTAAAAGGATAACAAATATAATAGTAAGTATAAATTAACTTTTGGAGGTTTTACTAATGGAATATAACAGAGTATGGGAATTAACGAAAGAAGGGAAAACTAATCTATATGTCCTAAAAAATGGTCAATGGCAATTAGATAATAATTCAGTTATTGATCAAGATACAATTGTAGCAAGTAATTATATTAGTCTGTGTTTTATAAATAGGGATTTTAAAAACCTTGATAAGTTTATACAGTTTATCAGAGATAATAATTATTAACCGGGGAAATCTTATTCCCGGTTATTTTTTGCTCAAAATTAGTAAATAACACTTGCAATTATATTAAATTTCTGTTAGTATTGATTTAATAAATTAACTGAGGGAGGAATTATTATAATATGAATAACAACAATAATCGTCAAGTAACCAGTGAATTAATTAATCAGTTGACCGGGAGCAATACAAAGACAAAAAGCCAAGTTAAGCAAGTTGACGCTCAGACTATCTTAAGATTAAGTAGAATCTAAATATAATATACATAGAGTAATAACAAAATCCCTGCTGATTATGGCAGGGATTTTATTTTTAAAATTATCATAAGAACGCAAAAATAATTAATAAAATGTATTGACTTGTGTTGTCTAATCGTTTATACTTGTAAATGTAAAGAGTAAGTAAATAATAAATAAGTTAAAGGTAGGTGCTATTAATGCCTAAACTTAATAATTCAGATATAGCAAGAATTGAAGCAGAATACATAGACCAACCAGATTATAATAAAAAATGCCATGTTTGCGGAAAGGAACTGTCTGGATATATCTTTACAATTAATAATAATCCTTATTGTAAAGATTGTTATTATGAGTACTATGACGATCTGGATGATTTTTAAAAAATATTTGAGGAGGTTTTAAAATGGAAGAAATTAAAGTAGGAATTATTAGAAAAGGAACACATTATACAAAATGTTACCAAGAAAATTATAGGCAAGAATTAGGATACTGCATCTTAGAAACTGGCAATCCCTGCATAAAAGAATCTAATGCAAATTGCCCAAATTATGGATTATCTGTTGAGTGTAGAGGTGATAATATGCCAAAATATTATAGAAATGTAAATAAAGAAAATCATAAAAAAGGTGAATTAGACATATATGGAGTATTATAATCCTCTAAATTGAGGGTTATTTTTTTGCCTATAACAGAATGAACATATTGACACATAGCAATAATTTTAGTAAACTATATCTAAGCAAGATAAATATAAAAGGGGTGACCGAACAATGGCAAAAAGAAGATATAAGCAAGATATGAATAACATGAGGAATGTAGTTGATTCTTATCTATTATTTAATAATAACAATCCACACGCAGCCTATAACCAATACATAAAAGATCATTTATTATCAGGTAAGACCCTTCCATACTTCATAAATGGCATTAAGGATTTTGTCAATGTTAGCAGGGATAAAAGTAATAATACATATTTACAGACAATGAAGAGAATCGAGACAAAGAAAAACATTAACCAAGAGAAACAAGAATTATTAAATAGCTTATCCGAGGAATATTATATAGAAAAGATTATGCCAGCTTATAAGAAACTTGATGTTAAGAAATATCAAAATACCAGGATGGCCATTGTTGGCTTATGGTACGCCATTAGTCAGAAAAGTATAAGTTATATAAATAATCAAGAATTTATGTACGTAAAAGAATTTTTAAAGGAGAATGATTTAATGTTAGGATTATGCTAAGTGTACTAACCTGCCTTAATTGACAGGTTTTTATTTTTGTCCTGAGTGAAAATAGATGTTGACAATTATATTATACATGTGTTAGAATATAATTGTCTTTTAGATACATAGCATCGAGAGATTGAAAGGTGGCTTAAACATGAAACGTAAAACATTAAAGAATATGGAAAAAGCTACTAAAATGATTGTAGAGAAAGGATATGATTGGAATACAGCAAATCAAATTGCGATTCAATTATTTGATCAATTAAAGCAGTTAAAAAATGGTATGAATATAGAGTGGCTTATTAATAAAGTAGAGGTAATAAATAAATAAAGATGTTGACAATTATATTATATGTGTGTTAAAATAACAGTGTAAAATAATACATATTTTAGGGAGGTTAAGAAATGAAAAAATACGAATACATGATAGTATACAAGGGATCAGATATTGGTAGAATATGTATGACATTGGACAGCCCAATATCATCATATGATGACGTTAAAAAATTAGACAAAGAACTAAATTATAAAAGTTTCGACAGAGTTGAATTATTAGTAATTGATTTTAAACTATTAAGAGAATATGAAGAAGATTAATACTCCTAATTAGGAGTATTTTTATTTTTAAATCGTCATAAATATTTGATTTTATATCAAGTTTATTATTGACAATTATATTTGAATTGTGTATACTGTTAATAGTTAATCAAATAATTATCGAGGAGGATTCTATAATGAAAAATTTCAATAAAGCCAACGTAGTAAAATTCAACGGCAACATTTATATTAATACCACACCACATAGCATAACCCTAAAATCTACTTTAACAGAAGAAGAATTTATTGTTCCTGCTAGTGGTGTTCTAATCAATTCCAAACCACAAGAATCAGTAGTAGGTGGCAATGGAAGTATAAAGTTTGTTCAAACTACTTTTGCATCTAACCATGAGGACTATGTAAAACTAAATATGCTTAATGATATGTTCCCTTGTGCTATTATTATTGGTTCAATCATTGCAGCTCAGGCATACCCTAAAAGAGTTTATGGTCTTATCCCTTATCCAGGACTAGAGCGAGTACCAGTTGAACAGAAAAAGATGCAAGCTGAAAAATTTACAATATTTTAAAAGGAGTCTTCGGACTTCTTTTTTCTTTTGTCTGAATAATAGAATAACATAACAACAATATAATTAATGTTCCACGTAGAACATTAGAAAATTTAGCATAAACTCTTTACAATTATATTGTTATAGTGTATAATAAAATATCGGTTAAATTATATGTGTCGGAGGTGAATTGATTGAATAAGAAATTTTGGCCTAATGGAGTCAATGAAATAATTGAAAAAATACTAAATACTAAATGGTAAAAGAACAATTCAACAAGTTAAATTTCACATGAAAAATAAGTTTGTCGGAGATAACAGAGAATCTTTTAACCATAAGGCATATATGGCAACTTCAGCCGACCAGACAGCAGAAATGACGGTCTATAATATGCTAAATGATGCTATAAAGTTGGGGTACGGAAAGGATTTAAATTTTGAAAGGGTATTCAGATAACTGTATAAATCTAGTATTTCATTTAAATTTTAAGGAGGTCAAACTAATGGAAAAATATTTTATATATCTAGATGAGAAAAGAAAGAATGGAATTAAAAATCTAAGGGGAATAATTGATAATATGCAGAATGAATTTCCTGAGTTAAATTATAAATGTTCAGAACATATCTATATAGAATGGATACGAACATTTATAACAAGACATGGTAAACCAATCTATAAAACATGAGCCGAAAGGCTCTTTTTTGTTTGTAAATATTCCTTGACATTATTATATTTATAGTCTATAATTGATTTATTGGCAGGTAGTAAATACATATTTTTGAGGGAGGCTATTCAATTGAAAAAATTCTTTTTTGCTATTGAAGGAGATAACGAAAATGATATTCATGAATTTCATGTAACTGCTTTTACATACGAACAAGCAAAAGAAAAAGCCTATAAAAAATATCATGAAAAAACTGGTAAAATTGCTACTGGTGTATGTGGCTCAGTTGAATTGTAAAAATTGAATAGATTAACGATTCGATCATATAATATGGAAGGAGTTTTTATTAATGAATCCTTACATGATAAGTGACGGTTTTAATAGTTTTAGTTATATGTATAGAAGCCTTTGCCGAGATTGTGCCAGATTTAAACCTTTTGCAGTTAAAAAATGTGATAAGGTTAATAATGTAAAAGGTGATACCTTCTCTTGCAGAAAACACTATATACCAAAGTCTGAAAAAGGATTTAGAAATTAGTTAACTGAGTGCCTAAAAAGCACTCTTTTTTATTTGCTCAAATAGTAATAAAACTATTGACAAAATTATAATTATAGTCTATTATAGTAAGTATCAGATACATATATTTTGAGGAGGTTGTTTAAATGAATATCAATATATTAGATACAAAATTTAAACACCATTCTATATTTAAAGGTAGCAATTTAACTAAAAGGCAAGTTATAGAATATTTTGCTTCTAGTGATGAATTTAGACTTGACAAAATACCTGCAAAAATTCAATCTACTAATTTATTTGATCCTGTTGTATATGAGCCTATACTTATATATTGTGGAAAGAGAAAAAGCACTTATAAATTAACTGAGGAAGAAAAAGAATACTATTTAGAAAGACGTAAATTTTGGTTAACTTTTAAAGATAAAATAAATCAAGAATGGGAAAACTGGGGTAAAAATGAAAATTATTTAAAATGGTTAGATTATGAAATAGAGCAAAGAATGGCAGTTAAAGAATATGCTGACTATATGAACGCATATAAGAAAATATCTTAAAAATAAATTGGTATAAAATGACAAATTGATCATAATATTATATGGAAAAGAGGTAATACAATGAATGCAGAATATAGAGGTTTATGTCCTCAGTGTGGCAAGGATGAAATTTACAGTGAAACATTAACTAATGGTTTGTGTTTAACTTGTTATACTAGAAATCAAGAAGATATGAGACTTGCAGATATTGAAGCCGAATTAGATTATGAAAGTTATTGTTAATTAACAGGGACTAAAAATCCCTGTTTTTTATTTTCACCTCTTGACATTCTAACGAATTAGGATTATAATTATGTCAATAGCACAACACATTAAAAGGAGGCACACACATATGTTAAACTTAGAAAACAGGGATTTAAAAAGGGTATTAAAGAAGGCCGAGGAATTAAAAGAACTTAGTAATAAACAATTCAGCGATTTAACAGTATCGGAATTAAGCCATCTTTTCAGCAAGACCCAAGTATTAATTGATTATATTTTCAATCTTAAAGAAGGCTTAGAGATGCAAGAACAAGAAACAGGAGAATAAAACCTCCTGTTTTTCTTTTTTGCATCTTGACAGTTAATAAGAAATAAAATATAATTATATCAATACATATATAAGGAGGTAATATCATGATTAATTATGAACAATTAAACCAAAGAAGGATTGAATTAATAAATAAAAGTTTAACTACTTTACTGACACAAAAGGAAAGAGTAGAACGTAATACAATAGAATGGTTATTAAAAAATCAAGATAAAACCATACAAGAATTAAAAAAGCAAGTTAATACCCTTTACAGTGCTTTTAAAAGAGTTAAAGAAAAAATGTATAAGGGTGTTGATATGGATAATTTATATTATGCCTTTGACCACGATGTAAATATATTTTACCCCTGCTTAAAATCCAGATATGACTTTTTGAAAACTTTAGAATAAGGAAGTGGTAAATAATGTTAAATAGTCAGAAAATATTTGCTAATGCAAGAAACCAACTTATAAAAGATATGAAAAAAGATTTTAACATGATTAAAATATGTATCAATAGGATAGAAATGGTAGCTTTTAATTATTTTCTAACAGAAGTATTCAACGTACATAAAAATGATGTTGATGATAAAACCGTTGAAAAAATGACAAATGAAGCTAAACTAATAATATTAAGATGTATAGAAATAGATAATAACCTTACTTAAAATAGTAGGGTTATATTTTTGCGTTCTATTGCGTTTTAAGCAAAAGTAATATATAATAATAAGCAATACATAATCAATAAATCACATAAGGAGGCTTTTAACGTGGTTAAATTTGAAACAGGTATTATATCAACTAAGACCGTCAAAAGAGGTATTACAAAGCAAGAATCAACCTACTATGGATTGATTTTTGATACTCCAATAGTAGAGACAATAGAAATATACAACGACGGAAATAATAAACATTCTTTAAATTTTCAATACGATTTTGACGGAGCACTCATTGATCAGTATTGGACAAAAGGAAATATAGAATGTAAATAAATACCATATATTTATTTTGTCCGTACCCTTGCAATTATTTTTCTAATGTGATATAATTAGTTATAATTTAAAAGGGAGGTAATACAATGATATTTCAAAAGGTTATTAAAACTAATCCACAAGGCAAGCCAGTTACAGTTGTTACTAAATCAGGGTCGACTGGTTATGAGATTGAGAAAATTAACCAGAAAAATGGTGATGGTGCAAGCATATTTTTAACCAGTGGAGAAATTGAAAAACTGATAGAATTTTACAATGAAACTAAAGGGACTACCGAATAAGGTAGTTTTCTTTTTGTGTCCGTACTATTGTATTTATCTAAGAAAGGTATTATAATTATCCTACAAATTAAAAGGAGGTTAACATCATAAATCAATCATCTAATCAATTAAACCAATCACAGAAGCCACCAGAACGTCAAGAAGAGGTTTTAACCATACTCAGAAGGGTTATGTATCGTTATGAAGAACAAGGCCGTACAACGAATGATCATTATCTCAGTGTAAAAGAAAAATATAATTACATTGTCTCAGGTGGTCAGTTTAAAATAATAGATGTAACCAACGAGTTAAAAAACATGATAGCTTTTGTAGGTGGTCAGATACCTACATTAAATTATAAGGCTAAAGGTGAAATGATTGGTAAACCAAGTATAACATGGGAAGGAGCGAAAGAAAGAGTTAAAAAATTTAATAGTGAAGTGTTGAATTAGTATTGACAATGAAACAGAAGTATTATATAATTGTATTTGTAAGAGAGATATATTAAAATTAATTGGGGATGCCATATCATGAAAAAAGTAGGTTATTATTTTGCAGAGTATGACGATGATTCACAATCATATTGCGTATTCCATACTGGTTTAAATTCAGGTCGTGCATATAGTAGTTTTTCAAGTATGCGAGAAGCTGAAAGGGACGCAGAACAGAGAAATAGCAATTAAACCCTATTAAATAGGGTTTAATTTTTTACGTTCTTATTATTGACAATAATATAAAAAATATTATAATAATTATAGAATTTTAAGGATGTTTATTATGTATAATTTCATAAGTAAGAATGAAGCAAAAACCCTTTTAAATATTACCGATGCAGCTTTTAAATACATAGTAAAATGTAAGTTACTGCCACAATTAATTATTACAGATAATGAAATTATGATAAAAAGATATTGCTTATTAGATGTTGAAAATGTTATGTTTGCATTTAATTGTAATAAAATAGATATGGAGAAAATTAATAAAATATTTAAGGAGGTAAATTAATTATGAAGATTAATCAATCTGATATAATTAAAGCAATGAAGGTAGCAAATAAAATAAATTCTGTTTGGAATGGAGAAAATTCTTGGGTAGATCTCAATACGCATATGGCAATATATGGAAATTTACAAGATATACAAATGTATTTAAATATTAATGAAAAAACTGCAATTGATTATGTTTTTAAATATGTAAATTTTGAATTAAATTTATAATATATTAATGCCTTATAAACCCTTATTATATAAGGGTTTTCTTTTCCAATATTTGAATAGAAGGAAAATTTGATCATGTTTTTATTTTTAATAATCTAATTTTGATATTGACAATATCTAATATTTGATATAGAATAGTAATATAAATAAATACATAAACCATAGTAACAAAAGGAGGCCAATACATATGTCTAATTATTACGAGAAAAGAAAAGCAGGGGTAAATATTGCTCATGCTTTGATGAATTTAGGATGGAATGTTTACGGATACAAGAAAGACGAATCAGACAGTATGACAGACTATTATTCACCTGCTTATTGGGACGGAATAGCTGAGAAAAACGGTTTTATCTTAGTAGTTAATAATAATTATCCTAGTGAGGAAAAGGAAATTAAGAAATATAATTATACTAAAGTTTCTTTTGCTGATAGGGATAAAATTTCTAAACTTGAAGCAATGACACAGGAAAACGGAGCGACAGCAGGAGAAGAAGAAAACGCCAAAATATTAATTGAAAAAATCAAGAATAAAGAATCTGAAGGTGTGGCTGAGTTTGAAGTAATCGGCAAAATACCTGCATACATGGGCAATCCTGGCAAATGTATTTGGCATATAGAAAAAGATGGTAAAATTTATGATAAAGGAAATGCATTAACAAAATATGCAGACATTCCTGCTGATTACGAATATGATTATGTTAAAATGGAATATAAATCTAGCTATGATAAATGGTTTGGCGGTGAAAAAAAGGTTTTAACTGAAGAGCAAGTTAAGGTAGCCAATGATTTTAAAGCCTTAATTTTGCGTTTTGAAAGAGTAGTTAATAATATGTCTGGTATGGGTGATGGCACAGCAGAAACAGAACAGAAGGGACTAGAACAACAACAAAAGGAAGGATACGAGAAAGTAATAGTATTAGAAACAAAAACTAAATTAAAAATGGTTGAAGTAGATAGAAATAATATCCAAGTTGGTGATTATTTGACACTTCCTCATCATGGTGGATATTGGAAAGTAATAAGTGAGTATATGCAAAAAGGCACTTGGAAAGGTGTTCAAATGGAGAAAAAAGCATTTACTTATGAAATAGTCGGTAAAGAATCAAGAGGATTTCAACAGTTAAAAAATGGAAAAAGATACTATGACTATGAAGAAAGAATGCTTAAAAGTGTAGAAAATGGAAAAACTAAAATTTATACCTTACAGAATGTTGAAGCAACAGAAGAAGTTGAAAAATGGGTAAAAATAGATAAATCTAAAACTACATATAACAAAAAGGCAGAAGTTAAACCTGAAACAACAGAACAGCCAATAACAGAGACAATTAACAAAGAAGTAGTTAATAGTATTATTTCAGATTATGAATTGACTATAACTGCTGATGTTGATACTAGAGATAATTCTCCTTTATGGGTTGTTAAAGTTGTAAATAAACTGAGCAAAGAAGAATATAAAAATGTAGCTTCAGAGTTTGGAAAGTTAAAAGGCCATTATAGTAAGTTTAAGCATGGTTTTATTTTTAAGTATGACCCTTCAACCGTTTTAAAAGGTGAATCATTAGAGCAGGAACAACAAGAAACAGAACAGACAACTGAAGAAGTTATAACAGAAGAAATCAGAACACCAGAACAGGAAACAGCCGACCACATTATTGATATATCTGTTAATATTATTACTGAATTAGGTATTGATGGATCAACCATTGATAATAATGAGCAATACAAAGAAAAACTATATAATGCTATTAAGGATAAAAATATATCTATAACTGATACTGTAATTAACTGTCTAAAATCAGAAGAAGGATATAACAATTTAGTTGATATATTGGAACTGATTCAAGCAGGATATTATCAACCTATTAAAGATGGTTACGTATATAACTGTCATTTTAAAGAATGGGATTTACCTATGGAACAGATACAAGAATCCATATCTTTAATGAATATTGATTTTATTGATATGGGTAATAAGATAGGATTTGAAGATTTAACAGCAGAACAGACTAGGAATATTAAAAATATTTCAGACATTAACGGATCTATTTTGTTTATTAACAGTGAAACACCTGAAATAGTTGTTAGTGTTGATAAAAGCAACATGGAAACAGAACAGCATGAGAAACAACACCAAGAGGAAACAATAGAAGAATTAAATAGTAACTTCAATTTTGATGATGATATATTAAGTAAATTTGACAATATAGAAATTAACAATAACAGCCGTATTTCTGCTGATGATGAAGAATTTTGCATAGTAGAGCAGGAACAATATAATATAGCAATAACAATGATGTTAAACTTAATGGAAGAAATTAAAAAATCTTCTGGAATGGATTTATTAAATGGTAAATGGTATGAAGAAAAATCTACTAATAGATATTTAGATAGTTATAAACTTAAAGAAATAGTATTGATTATTGACGGAATTAAACAAACTTTTATAGATAAAATAACATATCATTTTAGTAATAAATATAATGTGACCATTAAACAAGAAAGAATGCAGAAAAATTATGGTTATGATATCACATATAACAATATAATTAATGATATTATTTTACAACTTGATGGATTTACTTTTACGGAAAAGGCAATAAAAGAATTGAAAGATAAAACAAGAACAACTTACAGTTACTCAGATTATAGAAAAACAAGTAACATGAGTATTAAAAATAATAAAATAGTCATTGATGGCAGATATGCCTATAAAGATACTATATGGAATCAATACAGGTTAAATGGTGATTTCGGAAAGATATTTACAGCATTATATCATTTTGAAAATGGAACAATACCAATAAATGGTACAGAATTGCATAACAGATATTGTGGTTATGATAATGAAAGAAAAGAAAGAAATTATGATAAATACGAAATTGCAACATTAACAAAAACAACAGCAATAAAATTCTTTAAGAATGGCAAACTTGAAATTGAATTTAAAAGTAATCAATATGCATCTTATTTTGCAAAAGAATATTTAGGATATGTTGAGAAAGTAGCATAGTAGTATAATAATTAAGGGTTTATGGCTTCCCTTACAAAAAGCCATATGAACATATAACAGTAAGGGAGTTTTAGTTGATGAAATACCCAATTAAGAATATTGTAATACCTCAAGAAAAAAGAAAAGATGTTAATAACAAATGTTTATATGTAATTGAAAATGGTTTAAGTGTATTGTCTCAAACCGACATTTTTAATGCATATACAGGTGATGGCGGTCTACATGGTTTAGAATATAGTAACTATAACAGTTTCCATTCTTACACTGAAGCTAAGAAAGAAATTGAACAAGGCCAATTTTTCACACCACATAACATTTGTAAGTTTATGGTAGATTGTATCAAACCATCAAAAATAGATATAACAGCAGACTTAACTTCAGGTATAGGAAATTTTGCAAATTATTTACCTGTGGAAGAAAATGTATACCTTAATGAGTTAGATATTAAAGCTGTTAAAATTGCAAAATATTTATATCCAAAAGCCAATATAACAGCCGATGACATAAGGCAGTATAACACAGATACAAAATTTGACATAATATTCGGCAACCCTCCCTTCAATTTAAAATGGGAATTAGGCAGGGAAGAATATTTAAGTCAATTATATTATTGTATTAAATCAAGTCAGTTATTAAAACCTGCTGGTTTAATGGTGTTGATTGTTCCTAATTCTTTCCTTAAAGATGATTTTTCTGATAGTGGAATGATTAAAATAATAAACAGTCATTTTAACTTTATTTGTCAATTTGATTTACCTGTGGACAGTTTTAAAAATGTTGGGGTTAATCATTTTGAAACAAAGATAATGATATTTCAGAAAAAAAGTGAATATTTAGAGGAAAGATTATATAATACTTCTAAGATTCCTATAACAGACATGACAGAACAACAGTCAAATATTATTTATAATACATATATTAAGCCAGTGCAAGAACAAAAGGAGAAGATTAAAAGCAAGTTATTTTTTGAAAATCTCCATTCTTCAAATGAAACAGAAGATCAAGAATTCGCATCTAAAGTTAAGAAATTGCTCTATGATATAAAAAGAAATCCATTAGTCAATAACAATTATGGTAAATGCTATGAGTATATAAACAAATACTATAACCAGAAAAAACCTGATGATATGAAATGGCAAGAATGGGATAAAATCAGAATAACAAAGAACAAAGTAATTAGTTATTTAACTAGAATATTAAGAAAACAGAATGAGACCGAGCAGGATAAAATTGTTTTAGTCAAGACAAATTATGGATTAAAGTTGAAAGGATATTCCAGAAAAAATAAACTGTATATATCTAAATTAAAAAGCGAAAAAGAAATGTCTTTTAATGATATGGTATTGCAGAATAATTATCCTTTTTCAGATAAGACATATCAGAAATTAGTTGAAAAGAAGAAACAATCTTATTTAAACCAGTCTGAATTATTTGTGAATATTACTGAGGATGATAATATTAAATCATTCCTTGATGAATTAGTTATAACAGATTATGAGAATATTGAGGAAATTAAACTTAATGATATTCAAAAGTTAGATACTAACAAAATACTTCAAAAACAATACGGTTTTTTACAATGGGGGCAGGGAAGCGGAAAGAGCATTTCAGGTATTGCTAATTCTTTATATAGACTTAAAAATAGCAATATTAGAAATGTATTTATTGTTAGTACAGCTATAGCAATCAATAATACATGGGATGTAATACTTAAAAACTATAAATATGATTACATAAGGATTAACAGCCTATCAGATATAGAAAATATTCAACATGGTCAAATGGTTTTGATTACTCTTAATATGCTTTGTAAGTATCAGAAACAAATTAAGAAGTATGTTAAAAAACAATCTCAAAAGGTTATGTTAATATTAGATGAATCAGATTCTATTAGTAGTCCTACATCTAAACGCACAAAGGCAGTATTAGACTGTTTTAGAAGGGTTAAATATAAAACCCTTATGACAGGTACTAGTACACGAAATAACATCTCTGAGGTAGCTACACAGATTGAATTATTATATAATAACTCTATTAATATGTTGAGTGAATCAGAATTTATTTTTCAACAAGATAAAAAAACAAAAGAATTAAACGAAGTAAGAAATAAAATGTTTATGCAACCTATTCCAGCTTATCACAAAGGTTATAAGTTATTCTCAGAATCACATTTACCTGAAAAGATAACTGTATTCGGAGTAGGACAAAAGACACAGGATATTTTTAATTCTGATGTATTGAAAACTTTAATTGATAAAACAATTATCACTAGAACATTTAGAGAAGTCACAGGGAAAGATTTATATGAAATTATTCAAGAAACTTGTAATTTTAATATTCCTGAGAGAGAGTTATATTTAAAGGTTATTGAAGATTTTCATTCTATGAAGTATTTATTCAGCAGTACAGGAAATTTAAGAAAGGATAGAATGTTAGAGATATTAAATCAATTATTATTAATGTTAAAAGTTTGTGTTATTCCTAATAGTTTTAAGGAGTATAAAAGTAATTTACAGCCTTCAAAGATTAAAAAATTATTATCTATGTTAAGTAAATGGGATAATGAAAGAGTTGCTATAGGTTGTAGACATATTAAAACCGTTATGATTTATGCTAATGCTATTAAAGCAAAATTTCCTAATAGACCAGTATTCATAATCACAGGTGATAAGGTATCATTGAATAAACGCAAAGACATAATTAAACAATTGCAAAATACTACTGATGGTATATTGATTAGTACACAGCAAAGTCTTTCTAGTAGTATGAATATAGGCTTTGTTAATAAGGTGGTCATACCTGAGCTATCATGGAATGATGCCTCGATGTCCCAATATTATTTTAGATTTATCCGTTATACTTCTACAGAATGGAAACAGGTTTATTTCTTAACTTATGAAAATAGTATTGAGAGTAATTTACTATCTCTAATACTTGCAAAGGAAAGATTAAACCTATTTATGAAGAATCAAGAATTAGAGGAAGATGAAATTTATGAGAAATACGGAGTAGATTTTAATTTACTTGATATGTTAATGACTAAAGAAAGAGATTTAGAAGGTAAAGTAAGAATTAATTGGGGAAAACAAAATATTATTTAGAGGTGAAGTTGTGAATCAATCTGAATTAATTAAACTAATTGAAATATGGCAACGTGCAGACCCTTCAGTATATAAAGCTAATATAAAGGTTATATGTCATTCTAAATGCATTAAACCGAAACAAATAGAAGAATACCTTAATGTTACTTATAATTCAGCTAGAAGCTATACAAACTCATCTCATACTGCTAGAATAGAAATATTAACCGCATTAAAACTAGCTGAATTATTAGGTGTAAAAATTGAAAAGTTTTTAGAAGAAATTTAAAAATAGATATTGACAGTATCTATTATAGGTGATAGAATAAGCACATAGAAATTATATTTACATTCTCTCAAAGGAGTTGAGCAAATGAAACCTAAAAATATATATTTATTTTACTCTTGTGACATCCACAAAATGCACAGTAGTATGAGTTTAGTAATGGCATCAACAAGTGAAAGTAAAATCAGAAAAGAAATTAAATCACAGATTAAAGATGGTAATATGAGGTATGGTGCAGATGAAAATAATTTAAAACTTGCTGATTTAAGCTATCTTAATACCAGTTTAGATTTTGGATACATTGAAATAGTCGTTGACGGTGAAAGACAATAAATTAATATACTACATATAGTATCATAGTTAATTTACATATACTATATGTAGTTGGAAATCATAACCAAACAAAGATTTTGTCATGATTTACCAGATTTTAAACCATTATAAAATAATACTTTAAGAGGTACATAAAATGTTTAAATTTGATTATGAAGTCGGAGACACCATTTTATTGACAGAAGGTAAAAATAACAGGATAATAGGATATACACCAGCAGGTAAAGTAATACTTCCTGTAAATAATGTTAAGGTAGGATATGCCAAAATATTAACATTGGAAGAAAAAGAAAAATACAATTTATGCAAACTACAAAACGTAGTAAAAGATTATTATGAAGGTATATCCTATGAAGAATTTTTAACTGTATTAGAATTAAATGGTTATAAAATTGGATTTGATATCCCCTTTCAATCACCTTATGAGTATGGAGAAGAACGTCAAATATTTGCCTACAATCTTAATATTAATACTGTTATTGTTGCAGAAACATTTTTCGGTAAGAAAAGTTTTAATTCAATTGATGTTTATTGTCCTAATATGAACGGACTTGAATTAAGATCAAATATTTTCTCTCATGGTAGTTGTAATATGTCAGTTTTAAATTTATGTCATGCAAAAAAGAGTCAAGCAAATTTACTTGAAAGTATAAATAATCAAATGTTATATATCAAAGAAACAAAAGGAATAATATGGCCTAGTAAAGAAGATGTTTCATTATGGAATTATACTGACCGCAGGAAAGATGAAAATGGAGTATGGAATTTATGGGACAACACTATAGATAGAATATTGTTAGTTGATAAAGAAGTTGATGTCATATTTAAAAACTGTGAAAGAATGAAGCCGATATTAGCAAAAAGAAATAATAAAATAGCATAAATATTCTAGTTAATATATTTTGTATCTGCCTTACAATCACACTTTATAAACACTCAGTAAGGTATAATAGAGAGTATAATAACTAAGTTAATCTAATAATTAAATCTAAACTAATATAAACCAAAGGAGAGTGTTCTTAATGACACAAATAACATTAACAACACCTAACACAATAAAAGTATTTAGCACGGAAATATTATGTGATATTTTATGTAATCATACCTTTTTACTTAACTTATCCGAAGAAACAATATTTGAAAAATGTACCAGTATGGAGAAACAGCATGATTTTAAAAATATGTTTTTCTTTATTGATGAAAGTTTAGAATTGTATTTTTATCAACAACAGAATGAACAAGAAATTAAAAATTATATTTTAAAAGAGTTTAACATACCAGAATTAGATGAGCGTACATTTGAAAAATATAGTAATTATTTGTATAACTGTCATGGCAATTCTCCCATTAGAATCGGTGATATCACTATTGATAGTATTGAGTTTTATGAAGAATTGGAAAATAGTTTTATGACAGGTGACACAATTATTAGTAAATTAGTTTTCGCTGGAAGAAAGAATAGATTTTATTGGGAAATGGATAATGTTAAGAAATTGTGTCTTATGATAACACTTAAGAAAAAGTATGAGGAGGCACTTTTAGAAATTAATAGTTATGAGTTTGATGAATAGTCACAAAAAACACCTTGCAATTATATTTACTATCTGATATAATATAGTTGCAAGGTAAATTAAAGTATCATAAAGGAGGTAATACATATGAAAACATTAGATATTATAATGAAAGAAGTTTTTAGGGAGTATCTTGAAAGTATAAATATACCTGTTAGATCGAATATGAAACTTAGTGAGATGACAGAATTGATTAGGAATAATAATTCAAGCAATTCTTATAGACCAGTTGGAATGATGACGAAAATAGCTATTGAAAAATTTGAAAGTCAATTTTAAAATCATTGTAAAATAATGGTTTACTGATACCAAAAACTGTATAAAAGCATAATTTCATAACGATATTTTAAAGGAGGAATTAACCAATGAAAAAATATAAAATTGAATTAACTCTTATGCCTACTGGCAAATATATTGGATGCAGATACATTAGTATAGAAATGTCAGCAGATGATGAAGAGCAAGCAGGAAAATTTGCAGTTGAAACTATGTCTGTTATTGTAACACCTGATGTAAAAGTTTTGGTGAGAAATGTAATTGAAATTTAATTCATAAATTAAAACAAATAAACGGAGGTATGTAAAATGCAAATTATCGTAAGTAAAATTGACTTGGAGACAGCTTTAAAAATGGTTGATGAATCAGGCGAAAATATTCATCAAAAGAGTATTGACCGTTTAGTTTATCGTAATCTTACAGGGGATTATTCGATTGGCGGTGCTGAAAGTGATACTTTTAAGATTGATAAGGGAACAGTTTTAACTGCCATCAATCAATATCCAGAAAATATTTATGTGTCTGGTGCTTGGTTGATTGTCAAAAGAGATTTACCAGATATTATTTTTATGTTGGATATTGAATATGTTCAGAAATATGAAGAACCAGACTATATGGAAGATTTAAAGAAGTATTATAAATAATCATCCTACCTGATGAGTGCTGGATAGCAACCAGCCGATAACATGTCATAAAGACAGGTAGTAGGAAGTTAAAATTAATAATGAATAGGAGAGATTTAAATAATGACTTGTAAACATAAAGAAGTAGATATTTATTATTGGTCTGGAGCAATTGCTTATAAAATGGTTTGTCGTGAATGTGGTATATTAGATGAAAAATTAAAAACTGAAAAACCTAGAAAATTTAAAGTAAAATTATTACCTGGAACAATTCAATATCAACATTACTATGAGAAATCTACTCCAAGAGTTGTAATTGTATCAAATAAAGAGCAAGCTGAAATAGATAGAAAAGAAATGGAAAGAAGATATAAGGAACAATTTAAAGAATGTGACGATGCAACGGAAAGAAATAAAGATTAAATAATGTAATTTAAATTTTATTAAATATTTGTTGCAATTATATTTACATTGTGATATAATATCTATAGTTAAATAAATCAATGGGAGGTATACATAAATGAGTGAGAGATATAATGCCAGTTTACTAGCAAAACATATTGAAAATGCAATAGACAATGCCAGAAAGCTAGGAATTAAACTAGCAATAAATGGAAATAAAATTATTGTAGAAAATACTGCACATTTAAACGCACCTGCATGTATTAATGCTAGTGCTGATGATCCTTATTTTAAGGCATATATCGAATTACCAATGGATGATGATGAAGAATAGAAAGGAGAATAACCAATGACAGACCAAGAAAGATTTGAATTATTTATCGCAGAATTATCAAAGTTAAGTATGAAATACGGAATAACAATTCAATCTTCAGGTGGTGTAAGGATATTCGCAGAAGGTGAATTGTTAGAAGTAGAATATAGTAGTGATAGTACAAGCGGAAATTTATATCATTATGTAAAATAAAAATTTAAAGGAGATGATGTAATGATTATAATTCCTTGGTATTGGTTAATTCCGATATTTTCAATTGGTATGGCATTTGGTTCATGTTTGAAATATATTATAAAATAATAATGTGATCAAAGGACATTTACATTAAATAATTGCTTGACTTTTATATTTATATTGTGTTATAATTAATGAAATTAATAATAAAAATAAGGAGGAATACATAATGAAATTTAAACCTTTAGAATGGGAATCGGGCAGAAATGATTATAGTATGAAAGGAATATTACAACGTACAAAAGCAAATATCGAATTAAGATTTAAAAATGGAAGTTATAAGATTTTCAGAAGTTATAATGTAAGTAGAGGTGCAACATCTGAAACACAGGATAGATGGTTTTTACTTATTCTTGAAGATGGCAATGTAATAAAACATGATGAAGTGGCATCATTGGAAGTAGGTAAAATTATTGCAGAACATGATTGTCAAAATTATTTAAAAGAATACTATGAAGAATTTCAAAAGTTTATGTTGTGATCAAAGAACGCATTTATAACATTAATTGGAAGGAGATGTTAAAATGAAATGTGAAGAATGTACTAATTCAACTCCTGGTTTGTATGGTTTTACATTTTGCCTTAATTCTCAGTTAAGAGAAGTCAGGGTAGAATGGAATGAAGATAAGCAGGAGTATGAATGTGATTGTTTTAATCAGAAGTAAACAATCAGTATAAAAATAATAAGAGGTGAAATATTAAATGATAGGAATTATAGAACTTGCTATCGGATTATTCATATTATCACTTTTTAAGTAAATTTCATTAAATATCATAAATTCACAAAATTACACCGTCAATAAACCCCTATAAATCAATACTTTCTTAATGTCAATTTCTGTATAAATTAATCGTTTTGTCATGTAGCAACTTCCTGAGTATTTATTGCTTTGGAAGTTTTATTTATATAGAATATCTCTTATTTTTATTCAAATGGTATTGACACGTTACTACATATCATGCTATTATATAATAGACTTTTAAGGTAAGGAGGGTATTATGATCAACAACAAAAATAAATCAACACCGATCAAAGATGAATATATACAGTTTAAAATTGACAGTGAAACAAAGAAGAGATTTAGAAAATATTGTGATACTAACAATAAAAATGCTTCAGGTATATTTAGAGATTTTATTTTAGATTTATTGAAAAATGATTCAAATAGTATTGACAGGTAGTGACGTGTTGTGATATACTAATATTAATAGAAAACTAAAAGGAGAATATAAAAATGACATTAGAGCAAGTATTCAAAACTTGTAGATGGGAAAGAAAATTTCAATCACTTCCGCAACATAATGATAAAGTTATAAGGAGTTTTCGTGATCCTATTGAGGCATCACGTTATTTAGGCAGAAATCGTGAAGAAACAAAAGCATTATATCGTTCTTTACATTTATGCTCTGATTCTATTGGTACTACTTTATGTGTAACCGAGGGAAAATGGGAAGAAGAATAGGATTATAGGAGGTAGTAAAATGATAATAGATTTAAATCAAATATGTGATTGCGGAGCAAAATTGAATCTTGACACTAATATAGACGGACATATTATTGATAATTTGCAAGAAGATCAACTTTACAAAACCATTTGTCCTGAATGCGGTGAACACTGGCAATTTAGAGAATCAGACGTTATCATTAAAAAATTCTATGTTTATGGTTCCGGTTATGTTGAATCTGAATTGATTCGTAAAGGCGAATCTTCTGAAGAAGCAGTGGAGTATGCGATCAGCAAAGGGATAAAATTTGATAATCCTGATGATTGGGCAGTAGAAGTAGATGCAACAGGTAGTGAAATGGATACTGCCACAAGGTTTGATAAAAATGTTTTAGGTTATAGGGAGGTGGAATAAAATGAAAATAATCCATTGCTCATTAACTTGTAGAAATAATCTCAATGGTTTATGTCAACTTGACAAGATAACTATTAACATTGATGGTTGCTTATGTTGGGAAGAAGAGAAATTAACCATTGGTACATACGAAAATGACTTATTTGAATTTAATCCTGAATTTGACCATGACTTCCTTGATAATCCTGATTTTACTGCATCTCTTGATGAAAGATTTATTCATGATGATTCAGGATTATATTTTCTTGGTAATGAAGATGATTATCGTCAAGTTATAAAAAATGCTATCAAGGAATTTGACGATTTCAATAATCAAAATGGTTAAATGTACTTGCGGAGTATGTAAAATCTGTTTAAATCGTGAATATGCTAAGAAGCATCGTGCTAATGCCATTGCACATGGTTTATGTGTTGTATGTTTTAAAAACTCTGCTCGTGAAGGATTAAAAACTTGTCAAGAATGTTCTGATAAGTCTACATCTAATTCTAAAAAATCAAGGAATAAAAGAAAGGATAAAGACAGCAATATAGAATGGTTTACCACATCAGTAAAAGTAGTAAATAAACCTGCTATTAAATTAGATGAGAAATATGGTAGGTTTATGTTTAATAAAGAATTGTGTGATAAAATATTAGATGTATACAAATTACCTCAGAAAGTTAAAATAGGTGTGGATACATCTAAAAGTATTATTCAAATAAAATTAGATGAATCTGGTAATATGAGACTAACTATGGCAACTAAGAAAATCATGGGTATACATTGTAAACCTGTAATTACTTGGTTGAAAGAGAAAGACAACATTATTGAGTGTGATACTTATTATAATGCTGTGTTTGATGAAAAAAATATGATTACTATACATTATAAATAAAGGAGAGATATTAATGACTAAATATCAAATTTGGGAAGATGAATCTAATACAAATTCAGATCGTGGTGGTATGTTGATACCTGAATCGGAAATTTCACAAATGGTAGATTTATCTAATATCTCAATTTGTAGTATTGATGATTTAAATATTGCCGAAGTTGATATTCTAAATGAAAAATTGAAGCAATGGAATCCATTATCTGATGAGGAAGATTTAAGAAACTTCTTGACTGAAGAAGGTTATAAATTTGGTGGTATTGACTTTCTCAGTAATTCAGAAAGACCAGATGAAATTGTTTGCTTTGATTTTCATAATAAACAGTTTGGCGAATTGAATTTATTTGAAACTACTCCCTGGTATGCATGGTATAATGGAAGTAATCATAAAGAAGAATGGGCAGGAGAGAATGTTAATGTTACTAAAGTTGTTGTAGAGGATAATAAATATCTTGATTTAGATGAATGGGACGGTAACGATTGGTGTACTGGTGGTAGTAAGTTTTATCATGAATCAGTATATAGAATCTTAGAATTAGACGGTGAGAAAGTTGATGGTATGTATTTGTTGCGTGAGTGGTCTAATTATCAAGGAGACCATGAGACAGCAAGAGTATTGAATAAGGATGAGTTAGATGAACATTTGAAGGAAATTGGTTATATTAAATATGATGAAAGTGAAGAAGATTAAGAATGATTAATCAAGTCTGCTATCTCTACACATTTGATTTTATATAAGTGTGTAGAAGTGGTAGGATTGGATTAAGTAAAATTAATTTGAACGGAGGAAAATATAAATGTTTAAATTATTCATCATTATATCTATTATCGTGCTAATATCATGTTTGCTTGTGTATCATAGATTGAAAAGTAAGTAAAATAATTTAGTATAAAATATATTAAACGGAGGTATGTATAATGAAACAAATGTTAGAAAGGCATGATTTAGATGGACTTACCGAAAAACAGAAAGATAATATTCGTATATTATGGTATCCACAAATAGGGAATATGTATATAAAAAACTATAATGATATAATTTATCTTGTTACAAAAGAAAATATTAATTATTTAAATCTTTATTCTGCATTGCCATTACTTACTATTGGGCAGATGATAGAAATAGTAGGATTGAGATCGTTAGCGAGAATACTTGATAATAATATTATTGAATTATGTGATGCTCTATGGGATATGACTAAGGAAGTATTGAATACAATTAAACTTAAAGGAGAATGGTGATTTGTAAAATAATGTAATAAAATAAAAGAAATGTTTTGTCATGAGTTAGTAGAAAGGAGAAAAATAATGGAATGGAATAAACAAGAAAAATGTAATAAATGTGGCATTAAGTATCAAAATAATAAACCAGTATTTAAAGAATGTTTTCAATATGGTTTTTCTGGTGGTACACTTAATACTAGTGGCAGAGGAATGTCAATATGTGATTTTGGTTCACTTAGATATTGTAAATGGACGATAGAAAAAAGTAAAAATAAAAAATATTGGATTATTCAAGGTGATAAAGCAAATTTAATTTATCCGACAAAAGAAAAATTAATCTATATTAAGGATTTTACAGAGTATGAAGAATATATTGAAATAGTCGATATAGATGATAATAAGTATAAAGTTTGTTGCTGTGACTGTATTTATGTTGAATGGTTGCCGATAAGGTATTTAAGAGTTTAATCAATATAAAGGAGGTATTAATTATGAAAGATTGTTTTACTTGTGAGTATGCGGAAAGAGATAAACACAATAGATTTATTAAACAATGTTCAGGCTCAGGCAATTGTGACTATTCTGAATTTAGAGGTGAAATTAAGCCTACACTTGAAGAATTTATTAATACATTGAATAGAAATATTACTAATAAAAGCAAGGAGTATATGAATGGATTTAGGGACTCATTAAGACTTATTAAAAATTGGGATGATAATGAGTAAATATTGCTTGCTATTATATTTGTTTTGTGTTATAATAATGAAAATTAGATTAAAGGAGGAATTGAGAATGAAATTAAAAACTAAAGAGCAATTAACTGAAGAAGGATTTGTTTATATTTCAATCAATGCAACAAATGATATGGAAGTATGGGCAAGATTTACAGGTTATGAAGATTGTATTCAGTATATTGATTATAAAGAAGGAGTATATACTGGAGATATTCAAACTACTACCTTTGGAAGATTAATTCTTTTTGAGCAAATGTACCATAAAATGATGCAGTACCCGAAGGTTAATCAAAACGGTTATATAGAAAAGGTATCTGAGAAATGGGTGTAAGTTTTAACTCGATCTTGGCGAGTATAAATAGACTTTAAGCCAGATGCGTTCCTGTCAGAGATGGCAGGAGGTAGTTAAAATTGAGGAAGGAGATTGATAATGTTCAAATTAACCGAAGAAGAAAAAAAAAGATTAAAATCCATAGGTCTTAACGAATCAGATTTAGAAAGTATTGAGAATACAGGATTAATGTTAAGAAAATCTATGTACCATTGTATGGGATGGGCAGTAATAGGATTAATAATTGGATATGTATTAGGTAAGGTATTTTAGATTTAGGAGGGAGATTAATATAATGATACTTGCAAAATATATAGAGCAACCAATAGAAAGCAATATATTAGATGATACTCAATTGACTGAATTGCAAATTTATCTAAGTAAATTCAGCAGGGATGATTGTTCGCCAAATTTTTATCAGGCATGGAAAATACTTATATTAGGTACAACAGAATATAAGAGCAATCAAGATATAATATTAAAAGGTGCTTGGGAAAAGTATTGGGGGAATGGTAAGATATTATGGAAACCATAAATTTAAAATAAAATATGCACATGAATTAAAAGAAGGAAATGTTATTATAAATGATAAAAATTGTTATGCTATTCCTAGTAATTTATTATTAATTACTGGTATTGATAATTTGGGTGAAGAAATAAAACTATTGATACAAAATTTTAAAAGACAAAATATTGTTATTAAATTGCAAAAAGATGATGTTTTAGCTATAAAGTAACTTATGACAAAAAATCAGTTTTGTCATGTTTTAGCATTAAAATTAATAAATAGGAGGACATAGATATGTTATTTGAAAGAAAAATTAGTCCAGAAATTAATAATAAAATTGATACAATTATTGCACATGTTGAAAATAAACAAATACCAGAATCATATCCCAATGAAATGGTAGATAGATTTCATATGGATAGGATTGATTTAAGAGGACAATTTATTAAAAATATAGGATTTTCACTTATATCTAATGATTGGATTAAGCCATTATCTAAATGGATAGGAAATAGGAAATGCTTAGAGGTTATGGCAGGTACAGGTTCGTTAAGTTTTGCATTGCAAAAACAAGGTATAAATATAGTTGCTACGGATGATTATTCTTGGAATGGTCAGAGTAATTGGAATAATCATAAAAATTATTGGTTAGAAATTGAATGTATAGATGCAATTGAAGCAGTTAAAAAACATGGCAAAGATATTGATGTTATAATAATGTCGTGGCCTTACATGGATGATACTGCATATAGAATTTTACATACTATGAGAGAAGTAAATCAAAATTGTATTATGATTTTTATTGGTGAAGGTATGGGTGGATGCACAGCAGATGATGAATTCTTTCAATCAATAGAAGAAATTGAAGATGAAGAGTTTGAGCAAGCTGTAAGTAATTTTAAGCAATGGTGGGGATTGCATGATTATCCGCAATTGGTTAAATAATATTAAATATTTAAAGGAGGATAAATAATATGAGTTATAAGCAATGTTTAGAATTAGCAGGGGCAAAAGTTTATGAATTTGATAATTTTGGTAGTTATCAAGGTGATTGGTGGGCAAAAGTTGAATATCAAGGTAAAATAGGTTGGATTCATGGATGGTTTGGTAGTTGTTCTGGTTGCGATGCTTTTCAAGCAGAATTTGATTTCGAATCACATGAACATGAGGATGATAATTATATAAGTTATTATGATCTTCCTGAAAAATTTAAAGAAGATTGTCCTCATTGCCAAGATTTAATGAAAAGAATGAAAGAATTTGGTGAGAAATATTTAAATGATTTATATACACAAAATGAAGCAGAAATAGAAGCAGGTAGAAATTTAGATTGGGATGGAGAAGCACGAGAAATGTTAGATTTTATTAAAAATAATAAGATTGAATAAAAAGTTGGTTTGGTAACAATATTTGGTAAATAAATTTTAGGAGGTAATATAATTATGTTAGGATTAAGAATGGAAACTATCAGATTTTATGATTTGAAGAAATTAAACGAGTTTTTAAATACTCTCTATGTTGAAAAAGAAGTTACTGTAAAAATTTATCTTAGTAGCAGTCAGATATTTGAAAGAGAAACAAAAGAAACCGTATTGGTATTGAAAGATATGCAGGAAGATTTTGTTTTTATAGCAAGTAAAATTAATGGTAATATTTTTGGAATGTCTGGAAGTAATTTTTCATATTACGAACAACATCAACAGGACGAAGATGATTATGATGAATACTATATTGATTATTATGGAGATTTAAAAAATAAAAAAATACTGCCTACTGTTTTGTATGACTTTGAAAATAATATCAATATTTTAACCTATCTTAAAAATGCCATCAAATGTAACCATGAGTATTGCAGAATACTTATTAATCGTTCTTTTGATGATGATAAAATGAGATTTTTAAGTCATATTCTGAAACTAGAAGATAATTTTCAAAAGAATCAGATTAACTATACAAAATATATTGATTCTTTTGAAATTAATGGTTGCTCAGAACACCCTGAATTGATGAATATAAACAAAGAAGATGAAGTTAAATTGGTTATTAACGGAAAAGAATATGATATTGAACATATAGGTATTTTTAATAGATAAATAAAATATTGTATACCTCCTAAACCCTTATATTATAATGGTTTTTATTTTACAATTTTTACATAATATGAAACAGATATTTTGTCATGAATTGGTAAATAATTTTACTTGACAAATTTTTAAATTTGATATTGCAATGGTGATTAAAGTATAGTATAATAAGAATGTAAATATATTTGTGGAGGAGTTGATAGAGAATGACAAACAAAAAAATTAAAAGTAAAATAGCAAAAATGATTAGGAAAGGAACTGGATATAATTTTGTTCACTCATTAAAATTGGCAAAAGTAATATTACATAAAATGGAATGGGAGAATACATTAGAAAACGCTAAATTAGGATTTATATATGAATTTGAGTTTGATGGATTTAATGATAACCAAACTTTTCAAGGAAAGATTGAAAACTATAATAAGAATATTATTTATGATATTCCTTATGAATTGTATATATTAAGGGATACTTATAGAAATAATAGAAGAATATAAAACAATAAAAATTTTCAAAATTTAATCAATTAATTTTAATTTAGGTATTGCTTTCTTGTTTCAAGTGTGGTAATATAATAGTAACAGATAGTAAATATAATAATTAAACGAAGAGGAGAGATAAATAATGAAAATATTTGATATTAAACACTTCCCAAGAACACCGCACGATTTAGTTAGAATGAATAAAGATGGTAAATTGAGTTTTGACAATGCTGTTCAACGCAATTTGGGATGGAATGAAGACCAAAAGAGTTTGCTAATACATAGTATTATTATCGGTTTTCCTATTCCCGCAATGTATTGTAACTGTATTTTTGAAAATGTTAAAACTAAAACATATGATTTTTTGGATGGCAAACAACGTACACTTGGAGCAATCATTCCGTTTTTAAATGATGAATATGCATTAACAAATGTACCTATAATCAATATGGATGAAAATTCAGATGATAACGAAGGTGCAGATCCTGAAAAATTATTAAATATTAATGGTTTAAAATATTCACAATTGCCAGAAGAATTAAGAGATAAAGTAAGAACACGTAGTTTGAATATATATTACTATGAAAATTTAAACCAAGAAGAAGCAGAAGAAATGATTCGGAGATTAAACAACGGTAAGTCATTTACTGCAATTGAATTAACCAGGATTAAAGCCAAATCACTTGACACAATTAAGGAAATTGGTAGACACTCAATTTTCAATTCAGCACTAACTGAAAAGGCAATGAATAAATATACCAATGAAGATATTGTTATCAAATCTTGGATAATCCTGAATAATGAAAACCCAAGTTTTGAAACTAAGCAAATTAGACCAATCTTAGAATCTGCTGAAATAACACCAGAACAAGCCGAAATAATAACAACAGTTTATGATAAAGTTCTTGAAACATATACTGTACTAACTGCAACAGGTGATAAACAAGATGCCAAAGTTGCTAAGAGATTGATTACACGTACTCACTTAGTTTCTATCATGCCTATAGTGGCTAAGTTAATTGCTAATGATACTTGGAATACTGAGAAGTTTACTGCATGGACTAGAAAGTTTTTTGCAGGGACTAAATCAGCTACTATTAGTGAAATTTACAATGAAGCTGCTAGAAGTTCAAGTGGGAAAGTTGAAAGTGTAAAGAAAAGATTAAATGTAGTTAATGATGATTATACATCTTTTGCATGGGTAATAGCACCTAAAACTAAAGTACAGTCAGAAACAGAATTAACTAAACTGACTACAGCCAAAGAAATATTTGCTGTATTAGACGAAATGAAAAATGGTGACACTGTATCCGATACTACAGATGCAGATACACAACCTAATCAAGAAGTAGTAAACGAATCCACAGATATTACAGATAGCACCAATGACGCAGAAGAAACCTTGCCAGAAGAAACAAATACAACAGAAGACAACGCACAACCACAACCTGAAGTAGTAGAATTGACTGTTGGCGAACTAACCATTGACGATATTCCTGATACTGATGATGATTCACAAGGTACTCAGGAAGATAATCAAAACCAAGAACAGGCTAGTTAGTTTAATAAAGGGAGAGTTAAGAAACAACACTCTCCCTTTATCCTGAATTGATAGATAATGAATATAATAAATACACATAACAAAGGAGATATAATAATGCTATATAGTGACAACAATGAAACTGTTAGAAATAAACCAAATTACAAATACTTGAATAGTATTTATGCTCATGGTGAGTTAGAATCTATTCTAGGATTTGATATTGTAGGCACTGATGATATGATTGAGTATAATTCAATATTTAAAAATTTTAAAGACAAAGTAAAAACAATTGATTTGAAAATAACTGACGACAACGGAAGTATCCATGACGTAAAAGGATATTTATGGATGGCAAATAATAAACGTATATTAGGTTTGATTGTATTAGAATCAGACATAAAAAGTGTGGAGTATGCAAAAAAGAAACAAGAAATTAGACAAGGATATATTTAAGGAGTGACCACAATGCCATTAAATAACCCCACAATCAACCTACAAAACACCTTTTTAGGCTTCACAGACACACTCACACCTATGCAAAAAGCAAAAGCAGAGAAAATACTATCCGACTCAAAAAACTACAACGGAACAATCATGTCAAATAAGCAATTTATTTTTAATCAACTCATTTCAGGTAGCACTCCACAATTAATAGAAAACTATCAATACTACAAAAGAGATGGTGAATTAACCAAACCTAAGACTGATTATCGAATTAAATGTCAAGATGATTCATTCTATCAAGTAGAGAAAACATTATATAATTTTGCTGTTCATATTGTAGAGAATGGTTTTACTGAAAAGCAAAAGACTACAGAATTCATAACAGAAGAACAAACTAAACTTGCTCAGTTGGCACAAGAGGAATTTAATCGTAAGCAACAAGAAAAACAACACAAGGAATTACTAAAGCAACAGAAGCAAGAATTTGATTCATGGTTATCCGAGCAAGCTGAAAACTACTCAGACAATGTTAAACTTGACATTGCTAAATCTATCTTCTTAGACTGTCAAGGTGATTATAACGAATTATATTTATGTAAACTTCTTGTTACAATAGATAATATAGACATTCTTGCTTGCAAAGACAAATTAAAGAATTCTTTGTATAGTCATAACAAAACTAGCAAAAAGGTATTTTACCATTTAACAGGAGTTAAACTACCTGCAACGGATAAAGGCACAATGGAGATATTAGATGGATTAGTTGTGACAGATTATAAAGGTATTATTCCTTATAAAAAGAAGCAATCTAAGACCAGTAACAATAATACTCAATCAATAGCACCAAAAACAGAAATATTCTACAAACTTATAAGAAGGAATTCTAGTTATCATTTTGAACCAATAACAGCCTTACCTATAACAAAGTACGACATTGACATGTTTATCACACAGGACGAATATGGTGGTTATCAGTTATCAGAATCTAAGAGTGGTGTTTTAATTATTGCTAATGTATTTACTAAGAAAGAATTGATGAGCAAATTAAAATCACTTATAGATCAATATGGTATTGAATATGCCAAAAAACTTATTCAAGATTCGATTGATAAGTATGGCATTAGTCCGAGACATCAGGATGTTGTATGACTGTATAACAGCAATAACATAAGCACCATAACAATTTAACAAAACCTAAAAATAATTGTTGCATTGTATCTAGTAGTATGATATAATATATTAACTAGATAGCAAAGGATGATTATTATATGTTGCAAGGTATTAAGAAATTTATCAAAAGTATGACCAAGGAAGATATTTTTATTATGTGTGTAGCTATTTTAATTGGTGTATTGTATGATATTGGATTATGGATTTATTTTAAGTATTGATAGTTTTAAGTTAATAAACTAACAAAATAACAAAAGGAGTGTTTATATAAATGTGTAAAGCTAAACATTATACCGAGCAATTAATTGAAATATTTGACAAAGTGAAAAATGATATTGAAAAACATACTGATGAATTAACCAGATTGCAATTATTGGAACAAGATTTTCTTCATGCTATAGAAAATAAAAATTTCAATGTAGCAGAAGGGTATAAACTTGCTAAAGAGATTAAAAACGTAAGAAATGATCGTAGAAACGTAAAAATAGAATTAGATACATTGATTAATCTTAAAAGAAGTTTTTGTGATAAATATATTCATCAATTAAAATGTACATATGGAAATATTTTAAATCAAGATGAAGTTTTATTAAAGCAGAAAGAAGAAAAAATTTATAAACCAAGGATATTAGAAACAATAGATTTAAAAGTAATTGTACCTTTGAATAGAAAGGTTATATAATAAGTTAACAAAGTGGTTATTTTATATTGAAATTTGAGGAGGAATTTTATTATGACGAAGATTAATTATTCTGAATTAGATGATATGGAAAGATATAATAAAGATTTTGTAAGAGCAGATTTTGAGAATATGAATCAAGACGATGCAAGAAGAAAATTCAAAACTTGGTATTCTAAAAATCTTCCAGTAGATTTACTAACATGGTGCAGAGTCAATGAACCAAATGATGATATGATTTATAAAAAAGGTTATTGGAATCAGATTATGTTTATTAGAGATACTTTGATGGGTATGATGTGCAATAGTTATGAAGAATATAAAAATAATCCTGTTTTAGTTATTAATACACATACATCAAAATCAATTGTTCTTCCAGTATATCAAATTAATTTATTTGATGAGAAGATTAAATTAATTATAAGATATAATTTTTATGATTGGAAAGTTAGTGTTGATTCTGATATAGAAATTAATATGGATTTTATGGGATTAATTAAGATTGATGAAAAAATCAATTCTATATATTGCGAAGGATTTAGCAAAGAACAGGTATTTAATTCATACGAAAATAATAAAATGCAATTTACTTTTGAAATAGAAGATAATTATAAATTATATACATTTATGTATTTGTTAAAGAATTTTATAAATTGTAAAAAGGAGATATAACACAATGCAAACACCCCAAGATAAACTCAATGAAGTAATCTCAGAATATAATTCAATGTATAATAGAGTCAACGACATGACTAAAATTAAACTAAAATGTTGGTTACAGCACAGTGAAAGTAGAGTTAATAATAACAATCCACCATTTAAATTTAAAGCTATTAAAAAAGTATTGTACAAAGAAGATTATTTAAGTAGAATAAAATATGGTATGATTGATTGTGATGATTTAGGTGGCAAGGATAAGGCAATTGAAATTGTTGAGAGATGGTATAGTTAGATTGTAAATAATATATAACAGGAAGGTGTGATTAACAATGAATAAATATATTGCAAATATCAAAGTAAATGGCAAAATCATAGAATTAGAAAGAATATGATGCAACACCTATAAATGGATTAGATTTGTTAAAATGGTGTGCTCCTGTAGGTGCAATGATTCAAATGTAGATGAAATAAATTTAAATAAAGAATATATTCTTGAATTTATAGGTTGTGCAACACATATAGCAATAGAAGTAAAGAAAGATGATTATAAATATTGTGCAATATTACCATTAAGAACAGGAGTATCAAAAGATATATTAGGTAATAGGGTATTCAATTGTGAAATTAATAATGGTAAAGTTAATATTATAGATGATAATGGTAAAACCAAGATACATGAGATAGGATTAGATAAGGTGCAATTTGTAAAACCAGAAGAATTTTATCGTGAAGAAGATACTACTATGTGGATGAAATAATATTGAAATAAAAACTTGACAAATAGTAAATATAATTGTATAATACAGATAGAGTTGAAAAAGACTCTATCTATTTGTTTTTTATAAATTTAATATTAAAGGTGGTAATACATAT
>Ga0209000_1000532_pt1 | contig 35494 bp, 46 predicted proteins | sample RifGroD2_FD_183998 | JGI IMG/M metagenome (GOLD analysis project Ga0209000, IMG submission 183998) | Groundwater microbial communities from Rifle, Colorado, USA - Groundwater D2 (SPAdes) (version 2) | ecosystem: Environmental > Aquatic > Deep subsurface > Groundwater | place: Rifle, Colorado... | reverse complement strand
GTTCAGGTGTAAGCTTGCACGTAAACGTAGATTTTTTTGCACGTAAACGTAGAAACTTCTTGTAGCACATCGCGCGGTTTGAAACCACTTTTGCAGAGCGCATTCTCCCCTCTCAGTTGCCAATTTGATCGCCCCCAAAAACCACCTTTAAAGGTAGTTTGAAATCAGCAGTTCGTTCCTTGTTTTTGCCCTTCCTGCTTTCGAGGAACAACAAGAGTACTTTAGAGTTGTTCCCTCCACAGAAAAGTCTTTGAAGATATCTCTGACTTGAGGTGTATCGTTGATCGTCATGAGGAACTTGCCCTGAATGCCGGACAAGAGACCGCGCAGGTCGATGAAGTCCTGTTCGGTAAAATCGTACTTATAGCCGGGAATATTCCAGTATGGCGGGTCCAGGAAGAACAGCGAGTGCGGCCTGTCGTACCTGGGGATCAGGTCGCGGAAGTCTTTGCACTCAATTACCACGTTGATCAGCCTGCGCCAGGCCTCTTCTATCGCGCTTTCCAGGGTAAGGAGGTTGAACCGTGGTTTCCCTGTTGTCGAGGTGCCGAAGGTCTGGCCGGTGACATGGCCGCCGAAGGCGCATTTTTGCAGGAACAGGTAGCGGGCCGCCCGCTGGACGTCTGTCAATGTTTCAGGGTTGACCTGCTGTTCCCGATCGAACTCCGATCGGGAGACCAGGCTGAATTTGTATTGTCGATACAGTTCTTCCGGGTGGTGTTTGATTACCCGGTAAAGGGTGACCAGGTCGCGGTCGAGGTCGTTTATTACCTCGGCCCGGGATGGATCTTTTGAAAAGAAGACACTGGCACCGCCAGCGAACACCTCGACATAGCATGTGTGCTCCGGGATCTTGCCGATGATGGTTTTTGCCAGTCGTGACTTGCCGCCGAAATAAGGTATAACTCCTTTCATTTTTGCCTTTAAATTTAACGGCTCATCTGCTACAACACCCCGCGTGCTTACCCAGCATCGGGACTAAGCAGGTGAACCCTGTCGCCCCCTTCCGTGCTTTAACACGGACGAGTGGTTGGGGGATGTTACTAGCATCCCCGTCCCGTCCGTCTATGCTTATTGTTGTGCCGGCACCGTGCTATGGTTATCGGTTGTCGTGTTATCCTTGGTTTGCGTGGTGGTTTGCGCCGGAGAAGACGACGGTGCTGTGTTGGTCGAAGCCGGCTCGATGGACCCGTTGCCATGAGACACTTGAGTCTGAGTGTAATGAGTTTCGGTCGCCGTATTGGTGCCGGAATTCGAAATCCCCTCTTGAGCCTGGTTTGTGTCTCGACCAGACTCAGTTTTATTCCCGGCGACTTTATCACCCACCATGCCGCCCAGCTTATCGAGCGCCATAACTCCACCACTAACTCCTGACGCGAATCTGAGAGTACTTCCGCCCTCATGCGCGTATACGCGATTGGTCTGTTCGCGCTCTTTGACCCATGCGATGGTGGCATCCCAGACATTCGTCCCCGGCCTGCACTGATCTTTATCCTTCCCCGCCAGCGCAACGGCGGCCTGCATCATTGACCGAGTACTCAGCGCTCTTTCTTTGTCAGCACTATTCATCCCTGAATACATGGACATTTCCTGTTCGTCCTTGAATTTCTGATATTCGAAACAGGCGACAGTTATTGCGGCTTCGCCGCTCCCGGGTGCGCCGCTTGTTTTTACCTGATCAAGGGGGGATTGAGTTGCACAGCCAGTGAGGAAAAGCGCGGTGATCAGTAGGAGAGCGAGATGGGAAAACAATCTGGTCAGGTTTTTCATCGTCGTACCTCAATCTCAAAATTTTGTAGTCAATTTCTGCAATCCAGTGACGCGTTCCAGCCGGCAACTCCGAATCCTGAGACAGCCATGAATCCGTAGAGCCAGTTGCGATAGGTCTGCTGTAACGGTTGCTCATCCAGTAAATATTCCGTGATAAGGTAGGCCAAGCCCAGGGTGCCGGCCTTGACCAGTAGCAGCGACCCTGTGGATGGATCTTTACCGTAGAGGGGATTGCCTTCCGCGCAGCCTCTGGATATCGCCGTGCGAGTGCTGATGATGTCTGCGGTCTGACCACCAACGGCGAAGGCGAACCAAAACTTATTCCAGGCTGTCCAATCGCCGGAACTGTCCTTGCTGCTATAACTTGTCATGGGGTCAACTGGTTTGAAGTCTTGAGCTATCCACTCATCAAACGATTGCTCGGTGACAACCAATGGCTGCACGGTAACTGTCGATTCCTTTGCACATCCGGTGATCAGGGCAAACAATACTGCGCCCAGCACCATTATCAGCCATGCCAGGAAAACACCTATCGGATTGCGCTTATCGTCTTGCATCATGATTTATCCCTTTATTTAGTGTAGTTGCCTACGCCCCCAATAATCTGCTTTTGAGATTGATCTGAGGAATGTTCACTTTGGCGTTCGCTGAGTTCCCGTTCAGCAGAATTTTGTTTTTTGCGCTTAACGACTTCACTTGACTCGTGTCCAGGGTATTGACGACGGTCAGGCCGTTGAAGACGGTGATCTTGTCCGCTCCGCCAACGTAGAGGCTATCTGTTGTTGCATCATGAGATAGCGCATATACGTTGCTGTCTGAGCTTTGCAGGGTGCACTTGCTTTCTGGTTGGCACATCCGGAGTTCATCGCGGTAGATCTTTGCGATATCAGCGTCAGTGAGCGAGCCTGCACCTATTTTGTAGAGTACAATTTTACAATTCGTTGCTGGAGTTGCAGGAATAGTTGCTCCACCAATACCCACATATAAGGGGAAATTCCCAGACAGCGATTCCACATTGGCAACAGAACCAAAAACTGTGCTATTCATGAATCCATAGAGCACGCCTGATCTTCTAGTCAATCCAATCAATACAGGTTGGTTGGCAATTGCTGGTACTGACAGCACTCCTGATTTTGTTTGCACCACAAAATTTCCTGCACTGTTAATATATATGGACATGCGGGTTCCATATGCCCCGTCTTGCCTGTCGAGCAGTATTTGATTGGTGGTTATATTGCTGGCGATAACAACCAGGTATGCGTACATATCCCCAGTCCCAAAATCCAAATCAGCACTGTAAGACTCCACACCGTAGTTGGTTGTGGAGAAACCAGAAACGCATTGCAACTCCGCCCCTTCAGCAACTGGTGATCTCAGGAGGGTGCCGTTGACTGTGAGGGAAGAGGCTTTTACTGATCGGTCAAGGATTTTTTTAGATATAATAATATTGTCATAATAAATATCAGTTGCCGTTCCGCTGTCTTGCAACCACAGGTGTAAATAATGTACTGCTGACGATGTAGCGGTATATGTAAACCACCCATCATTAATATCTACAGAACTGTTATATATAGCTGTGGCACTTGGTTGGGAATCGTTACTGCCGCTAGGGGCATTTGTGCTAATACCCATGCGTATGTTACTACCAGTGATCTTATCGGCCAGCCCAATAAATATACTGATAACATCACCAGATATTAGTGCGCCGATTGACTGCCCCATCTTAGGATATAGACCAACTCCACCGGATAGCTGGAGTCTGCATTTTCCGGATACAACTGAGAGTGTTGTGTTCAATCCTCCTGTCCATCCGCTTGCATCAGTATTAAAAGTCCCGTTGGTGACAAGGCTCTGAAGCGTTTCAGTTGTCCCCTCAGCATCGCAAAAGTACGCTCGCCTGACATCTCCCTTCATCCAGCCGGTGTTATAGGCGTTGGTGATGTGGGCAGTCATGCTGCGATCATCGCTAATGCGCGTTAGCCCCGACAGCCCCCCGGCCGCATAATTGTTATAAAGCGTCTTCAACTGTTTTGCTGCGGTATTATCACCCATCAACGCCGGGATTCCGGCAGTAGACATACGATATGTGGAGTTGTATACCGTATTTACATTGGGAATCGCAAAACGATACAATGCATACGGATGGACATCGCCGTAGCCAAGAAGCGAGTAGATATAGCCATCATCATCGACGTTTACAGCAAACACCTTGTTTCCGCTCTGGCTTAAAAATGTCGCATTGACCACAGTCCCAACTCCAGCAGGGCCATCAATTATTGAGTCACCACTATTGGTGGCGGCTACAATAACCGGATCGAGCAGGCCATAGGCGTTTGGTGCTCGGTCTATGGTGGTCATGGCTACATCATTGATCACATTGCTCAAAATCGCTGGAGTTGAGGTTGTCGTATACCACGTCTCAGCCCCGGAATTGAAATCATACCGGTATAGGCCATGGGCAGCAGTTCCAACGCACAAGACCCCCTCTCGCATGGCTACAGATGTGATCGTTTTCCCGGTGAAATCCATTACTCTCCACATCGGGCAACCGAGTGCTGTGGCATCGTTGAGTGTTATTTGGGTTGTCTCGGCGATGATGCTGACAATCGCCGGAAACTCCCTGGTCGCCCCCCGTGTAGCTGTATTTAAAGTCTCCCAATACCATAATTGAGTGAGCGCCTTATCCGTCCAAGCTCCGCCATCCGAATCCGCCAACGTGTTGTAAATATCGGCATCGACGATATTTACGGAGGTGGCGAGGATCTGCTCGACCGCGGGAATGATGCTGTTATCAACAAACATCGGCCGCAGGTCGGCGATCCGCAGGATACCGGTGGCGCTGGTGTCGACCAGGGCGATGGGGATATAGTCCCCTGACGGCGGCGCCACCGCCGTCGTGAGGACGCCGGAGCCGTTGACGTAGATCCAGTTTGCCACGGTCCGCACGTTGCCGCTGGCATCCGTGCCGGTCGCCGCCGCCGACAACTCCAGGTTGCCTGCGGCGATATCCATCAGTTGCCCGTTGCTCAGGCGCACTACGGCTGCCGCGACACTGGCGGTGAGACCTCCGCCATCGGTGACCGCCCCGCCGGTAATCACCCTGCCGGTCGACAGCAGGGCGCCGACGACGACATCATCTATTTTGGCATTATCGTGCCACTCGTCATCCCAGTCATAGTCGCCGGCGCCCGGCATCCGCATCCTGATTTTGGCCGTGTATGTATTACTCATGTCTCACTCCTTAAGCGGAAAACGTCAAGACCCAGGTCATTGACAGGGTGTCGGCGGCGCCTTTGTTTTTGACCGGAAACACCGACCGGCACAGCATCGTCCCCGCGGCGGCGCTGTTGAATATTGCGGCCTCGGTAATCGCTCCGGTACCGTCTCCCGCCGCCCAGTCGCAAACGTAGTCGACCTTATTGGCATCGCCGCCACTGCCCTGGGTGATGCTGGTCAGCGCATTGCGGTCGAGCTCGGCCTGCAGGGCCGTATCTCCGGCGACGGCGGCCGTCGTGCCCGTACCCACGGCCATATGGCTCATCGGCGCCAGGCCTCGATCGCCGACCTGGTCGGCGATATAATTTTTGCCGCTGGTGACGACCAGATTATCATGCCATTCATCCACCTTGACCCGGCCTGTTTCGTCCTTGATCAAGAAATGGACCCGGCCGGTTATTTTCATGTTTTCACGCATCTCAAATCTCCTATTTTACATTTAGTGTCCAAACGGAATGCTGCCGACCCCGACGCCGAAGTGACCCCTGGAGCCAAAACCGTCACTGAAGATGATCTCATCCGCGACGGTAACGGTGTCGGTCAGTCGCCCCCCTGTCGCGGTGCCCAATTGATCCAGGATCAACACCTCATCCGGGCTGCTGGCCTTCAACTCTCTAATCCCGCCGAAGCCATACGTGCCGAACTCATGGCTACCAAAACCGAAACTGTTCCATGCCGTCAAACTGTCGAGCATCGTGACGGTCTCGGCCAACTTGGCCCGCATGCCCATGGTCAGGGCATCGCTCACGGCGACGGTCTCGGCCATGCTGCCGATAAAACCCTGAACCATGCGCAAGACGTCCATCGCCGTGACCACATCGCCCACGAGCATGGCATCCGCGGCAACCAGTGCGTCCTGCACGTGGATCTGTTCCTCCTGAGCCACCACAGCGGCGCTAATGGCGGTCAGACTGTCGAGGATCAGCACCTGGTCGGTCACGCCGTGCTCGATCAGGATGTAGCGCAAACACTCGGCGATTATCCGCAGATGGTTGATGGCTCGGTTCTTGCCACTGCCGAATAGTCGATCGACCGATCTTACCCTCAGCGGCATCTTGCGCATCTTGTGGAACCCGGCCGAGGTCAGGCCCAGCACGTCGTCCTTCTCCAGCTCGAATTGCTCCAGGTAGGCATTGAACTGGCAGTACGTGCTGGGGCTGGCGAGCGTATCCAGATAATAGCCGGCCAGATCGGCGGCCATGGCCGGCGAGCGCACGAGGTCGAATTGGAATTGATCGGGTTGCTCCCGCTGGCCGTGGGCGGCGATCGACGCCGCGTCCCGCCTGATCTCCGTCGCCAGATATGCGCCGGACAACCGGTCGACCTGATACCCGAGTTCGATGTGGTTGACCAGGTCCCGGACCGGCTGCCGCTCGGCCCTGATCGATTTCAGCTGATAATTGTCCGGGCCGAGGTATTTGGTCACGGTCTGCTCGGCCGAGGTCCGGCGCAGCACCAGCTTGGCCGTGCCGCCGCTCCAGAACAGCCTGGAGCGGGCCTGGCGGCAGATTTTGCGCACGGCATCCTGGACGGTCAGCTCGCCGTCAACCACCCCGTCGATCGCGTAGGCGCGGCTGGCGTACTCGGCGCCGGCATCGGCAAAGCCGGCGGTATCTACAAAGCCTGCCGGCAAACCGGCTTTGCCGAGCAGAACCTGCAGCACCTGATCCGGCCGGTTGCCGCCGCTGCTTGCCGCCGTGGCCGTGACCGCGTCGCTGAACACCTTTTGCCTGGGCCGGTACTCGATGGTGAAGGTCAGCCAGGGAATGAAGACATTGACGCTGTCGCTACCGGCGTTGACATAGCGGATCTCGATGCGCCGCCCGACGAACCAGTCCCATGTCGGCAATACGTAATCGCTCAGATCAAACTTGTCGGTTAAGGTCCGCGCCGGAGAGCCCATTTCGGTGAAATCGATGATGCGGTTATCTGTTGTCAGATCAGAAACCCGGCCGGCGCTGTTAACATACGCCGACACCCCGGTGTCGTTGACGTCTACCGTTTTGAGCAGGGCTGAGTAGGAGATCAGGGGCAGCTTATAGTAGACAGTTACCGAGCCGTTATTGACGTACAGAGCCGTTCTGATTTTTATCCAATAATTCTGATTGCTGGCTTGCCGCGGCCATGATCCGCCGGCCAGGGTGATGGTGCCAACCGCGCCGGTGACGGGATCGAAGTTATCCAATAGCAGAGTTCCGCCCCACTCTGTAATTATCTCAATAAAATCTATCCGTGCCGTGCCGCCGCTCCGAATAGTGCTGACGTTGACGCTGATGGTGGAACTGATGGCCTCTGCCGACAGGTCGTTAAACCAGACGGTGGTTTCCTTCGTGGTCCCGTATGCCCCGTTCGAGCCGATGCCATGGCCGAATGACGAGGGGGCGCCGTTCGCCGCCCGACCGGCGGTGGCCCCGGTATTGTGCGGGTGGGTCGGGTCGCTGGTGGCGAGTCCCGGCTGGGTGTTGCCATGCGGATGATCGATATCGACATTGGCGTTCAGATCGATGACATCATCGACCGATGGTCGGGCCAGGCGGCCGACGACACCGACACCATCAACCCATACGTCGCAATAATCATGCTGATAGAGATTGCTGGCCCAATGCTGCACCTCAAGATACGCCGTCACTATCAGCCCGAGATCGGGCAAAGGGTCAGCGCCGAGCGCCAGCGCCAGTGTCGGATACGACTGACTGACCAGGGCGCTGGAGCTGGATTTGTCGGCATCGACGGCAAAGTGAGCCTGCCAGGCCGTATTCCCGTCCGCCACGAGCCAGCCGGGCGGCTGATAATCTTGGGCGGATGCGGCGAACTGCCATGAGTAGGGCTTCTGGCTAAAAACGATCTGGCCGTAGGTGCCGGTCAGCGAGGTCGTATAGATGCCAGCCGGCGCCGGATAGCCATCCACCTTAACATTGGTGATGGTACCGCCCGGCATCTCCCCGACTATATACGTATGGTCGGTGATCAGCTGGTGGACCTCGGCGTTGTCGGGGTGGCTCTCCGGTTCGGTACCGCCGTAGCCCCGAGCCTGGACAGTAAAGACCTTGTCGCCGCGGGAACTGTATTGGATCTGCTCATCCTCGACCTGGATGATGCCGGCGGCGGGGAATGGGGCCAGGGACTCGTTGCATTCGACGGTCAGCGAGCCCCGGGCGATCGACCCCCTGAGCGTGGCCTTGGGCGCGGTCTTGACGCAGAGGGTTTTACACTCACCGGCCTCGCCGAAAATCAGGGGGATGTGTTGACCGACATGTGCCGGCATGGCGTCGGGCCACGTTTCGGTTGTGACCGTGGCGCCGCAGCGGCCAACGTAACGCATGTTGACCGACACCAGGTCCAGGGTCAAAAGCCGAGATGATTCATCAAATTTGATCGGATCCTGGACCACGAAGCGGTCGACCAGGGCCTTGTCGCTATCGGCCAGGCCGGCGAACCACTGATAGAGGAGGGCCTCGACGTTCTCGGGATCCTCCTGAAGAAAAAGATCGGAAATCGGGCGGCTGCCGCCGTTGAGCAGGGTTATCGACATCTGCCGGACCTCGGCGGTGAAATCGCTGTCGGTCCCCGCCGCCTCGGTCAGTTCACCCCAATCCTCGACCAGGGCCTGGTAGGTCACGCCGCCGAGCGTGATGTTCTGGTCCGAGAGATAGACGTTGCCGGCTACCGGAAACTGCAGGACCAGGAGCTGCCGGGGCCTGCGGCTGCTGCTGTCCTTGGCGGCAATAAAGGCTGCGGGCAGGTCGCTGCGCATCAGACCAGCTCCAGGAGCAGCTCGCCGGAAAACCGCTGGTGGCTGGTTTCCGGGAAGTTGAAGGGGCTGGTCAGCATCCGCACCGTCATGGCCTGCCCATCCTCGTCATAGTAGGTGAAGGGGTTGAGCGCCCCGCAAGCGATGGTGTCAAACCAGTTACAGAGGGTGTCATAGTCGGTCTGCGGGAGGTTTTTGAATGACAGGACGCGGGTTTTGATATCGACGCCCAGATCCTCGACCTGCAACGATCCGCCGGCGGTGCGGTCGGTTATCTGTAATTTTTCGTGGGGTTTCTCCACTGGGAAGCGGATGCTGCGCGAGAACTGCAGGACATTGGCCCCTAATTCGAATCTTGGCTTTGCCATCAGCTCCGTGCCTCCCGCCGCTTGGTTTCATTGGCGATCGCCACCGCGTCCGACCGGCTCATTTGTTGGTTGAAGTTGATGATAGTGGTTCCAGCCGCGTTTTTGCCGTAATAAGCCGATTCGGCCGCCGCGACCTGGCTTGCCGACATGTTGGGATCGGTGTTCTGATAGCCGCCTGATGCGAGTGTTGATACTGCCGGGACGGATGAGGTGGCGGCGGACACCTCGGTGTTCAGCCGCTGTATATCTTGGATCAAGCTATTGACCCCCGTGACCACCGCGCTGCCATCTAGGCGGGCGGCCAGGACTATCTCCTTGCCGTTCAATTCGTCGGCCTTCATTCCCAATCTCTCCAGGGCTTTGGCTCCGTCGGTTTCTGCCTCGTTAAACTGCTCCGTGATGGTGCCGGTCATGTCCTTGATCGATTGCACATTCTGACTTGCCGCCAGTTCGCCTGCTTCAAAGGCCTTGTCGGCGAGCTTGCCCAGCTGGTCATAGAGCCATTGCTCAACCGAATACACATCGGCGCCGGCTTTTTTCCATCGTGCAGCCTTTCGCACCAATTCAGTCGCTTCAGAGGAGAAATACTTTTCAGCGCCAAGGCCGGCCTCTTCGTACATTTCCTTCTCGGCGTCGGCTTGTTTTTCGGCTTCCGACTTGTGCTTGTCGAGAATTTTCTGCCGCTCTTTCTCCTGGTACTTGAGGGCATTGGTTGTCCGATTAATCTCGTTTTGAAGACCTTTCTGCCCCTTGGCGCCTTCCTGAGCCAGCGCGGCCTGGCTCTTTGCAACAGCCTCAGTGGATCCGAGCATAATCTGGTAGGACTGGTTAGCCTTCATAGCCAACTCATCGGCTGCGCCGAAGGCGGCTTCGGCATTCATCTTCCACTCAGCCGCTGCATTGTTGGTAATATGGAGCTTGTCCGTCAGGCCGGTTACCCCTTCAATGATTTTGAAAATGCCTCCGGAGACTGCCAAGGATGCGGCGGCGACCGCCTGGAAGCCTCCTCTGAAAAAATAGAAGACGCTTTCGCCGGCGCCGAGAATCGCCCCAGATACGGCTCGTATCTCATCTTTCCAATCAACCATCCGGTCGGTCGCCCAGTTCATGAAATCGGCAAAGACCGGGGCAAGTTCGGCGGCGATGGAATCCTTCAGGCCGCCGAAGGCGCTGGTGGCTTCCCTGGTCGCCGCGCCGGCTTCCCTCAATTTTTTGCTGTCGACCTCGCTCAGGGCAATGCCCAGCTCCTTGGCCCGGGCGGCCTGCTCTTTCAGCGCCTGGCCGTTTTTCTCGAGGAGCGGAATCAGCAGGGTAGCGTCGTCGGCTATCGATTCCAGATAGAAGACCTGCTCGGCGGCGCTGACATTGGCGTCATCCATGGCCTTTTTCACCGCCACCAGCACGTCCGGGCCAGAGAGCTTCTGCAGCTGTTCGACGGTCAAGCCGACCTTGGGCGCGACGTTTTCCATGAAGTCCAGGAACTCGCCGCCGCCGGTGGCGATGAAATCGCCGAGCTTGTCCTGGACGTCCTTGCTGATATCGGCAAACTTATCGAGGGGTATCCCGGCGGACTCCGCGGCATAGGCGTATTCCTTGAACTCGCCGCTGCCCATTTTCGCCAGCCGGGCCAGGTTTTCCAGCTCTTTTGCTTCTTTGGCGGAGGTGATCACCAGGGCGGAGACGGCGGCAAAAGCAGCTGTCGCCGCAGCGGTAACCATGCCCCAGACGCCGACCACCTTCGACCAGGAGCCGCCGATCTTATCAGCCGCCCCGGACCCGGAGGACTCGACCTTGCGGAATTCTTCCTGCGATTTGCCGGAGAACTCCTTAACCCGCACCGACCCCTTGTCGTCGACGTACAGTTCGATAGCTACTTTGGCGTTCTGTTGCGGCATGGTCGTTAAATGGTCGCGGTTCGTTGTTGATGATACTGTTTGATCGTTCGATGGATGCCGATCAGGCAGCGCCTGGCCAGGCGGCGATCGGCCGGGGCGATCTCCAGATCGTCCATGGCCTGGGGCACTGCCGACATGACCAGGTCGCCCCAGGGGCAGCACCGGTCATGCAGGGCCAAGAGTCGCCGGGTCAGCATATCCCAGCCATCAACCGGACAGCCTGCACATTCCGGTTCAATTTCGTCGTCTTCAAGGTTTTGGCGGCACTGCCTGCACTCGACCTTCGGATAGTCGAGCTGGAACTGCACCGCCTCTAGGACTTTTTTTCGGCCTCGGCCTCCCGCTCCGCGTTGAAGCGCTCGATGTCGAAGGTGACCCGGTTCAGCCAGGCGGTAAAACCGGGCGCCCAGGTCATGAGGAGTCGCCGCGAGGTCTTGTCGAAGGCGATCTCCCCGGTGAAGCCTTTCAGCTTCTGAAAGTCCTCGATCAGGACCAGCCGCCGCAGATCCGCAACCGTCAGGCCGCGCCAGTCGACTATCACGTAGTCGCCAAACATCTCCTGATACTTGTCGCTGCTGAACACCGGCCGCTTCTTCATCAGGGCCAGATCCCACTGCAGCTCGGTTGCCGCCTCCACGAACTCCTGATGCTTGCCGCCGATCGGCCGCGCCAGGACCTCGAAAGTCGCGGAGCCGGGGTAGGCCACCCAGATCGGTGGCTGTTCGTCCCGGGTGTCGATGATGTCGGCGAGTTTCAATGTCTCATCCATGGAGGGTACCTAAGCCAGAAGACCAGTGGTTTTGGTGTTGACCAGTTCGAACTGCAGCGGCTCGGTCAGGTCGGTCATGCCCGCCGGCGCCGTATCGGTACCGTAGCCGGACAGCTTCATCGAAAAGGGGATCTTGCCCGGGCCGGAAAACGCCGCCTCCGGGGTGTCCACCCGTAGATGCGGCAACCTGATGGTCAGCGAGTAGTACTGGCCTGTCACGATCAGTTTGCCGGTGAAGGTGATGTCCATTTTTTTCGGCGTCCCCGCCGCCCAGGCATCGAAAAAAGCATCGTTGGCCGTGTTGTAGCGGGGGAACTTGAGGGTCAGCGACACGGCCGGGAAGCCGTTGTCGTCAGGCTCCGCCACACCGGCCTGGCCGGCGACCGCCTCGGTATCCATTGGCCTTCCGACGGTCAGCTCGAACCCGGACGGCTTGATCACGTCACCAGCCCCGAGAGCCGCGGCGGTCTGGTCGTTCATTCTGAAGACCGCGGCGCTCTGCATCATGATCCGGTTGCCTTTTGCCACCGTGATGCCCGCCATGGTGGCAACGGTGTTCACCAGGCTGTCGCGGACTAACCGATCACCGGTCAGGTCGAACGATGCCTTGAGCGGCTTATTGGCCTCGCCGGAGAGTTTTAAGCCGTGGATCTTGGCGCTCGGATATTCCCAGGTCTTGTTCGCCAGCTTTTTTTCCGCCAAGGTGCCGAAGAGGCCATAAATCTGGCTGGCCATGTCGATGGTATGACGATAGGCGATGGTGGCGGAGATCTGGGCGACCGAGGCGCTGCCCATCAAGAGCGCCAGCGGCAGGCCGAGGCCATCATAGCGGGCATACATCTCGATGTTGCCGGCGCAGGTCATCTCGCCGGGATCGGTGTCGGTGACCCACGGCTGCCCGGCGGAATCGTCGTCCTCCATTTTGATCGCCGGCTTGATGCCGTCGGAGAGGAGCAAGAGCCCGTTCCCCGCTCCGCATGCCGCCGCCGTTCCCCAGGTGGTTCCTTTCTTCAGGCCGCAGACGAATTCTCGGCCGGTTATTTCATTCGCCATTTAGGAAATTCCTCCTTAAATAAGTTCCCGTTCCAGGGTGTAGATCATGGTCCGGACCAGCTTGACTATCCATTGCTTGTTCTCGGCCTGGAACATTTCCGTCGGCCGGTCCGGGCCGATCTCCACCTTATCGATGTCGGCCAGCCCGAGATCGTTGTGCATGAGCAGATCACTGGCATCGTCCATGAACTGGTACAGCCCGGTAACCGCCTCGCCGCCGTCGGCGGTCATCCTGACGAAGGCGGCCAGCTCGACCCGCATGGTCAGCTCAAGCACCCCGCTTGCCTGTTCCTCCCGTATCACCCCGCCGTCCTTGATACCGAGGCACGACTGCCTGGTCCCGGTCGGCATGTAGTTGACATGGGGAGTGATATAGCAGTCGCTCCGCCTCGGCAGCTGGGGCAGGGTCTGCAGTACGTTCTTGATGGCCGGGAGCAGGGTCTGCATTTAAATGTCCTTTAAAGTCTTCCGCGAAAAGAGCCGATCGGGGCCTGCGAAGACCGCCGCCGAACTGCCGGCGGCGGCCTTCTCTTCGCCGCCCAGGGTCTGCTTGCCGGTCGAAAGCCGCTCAAGGGTCTTGACCGCTTCCCTGTAGCGATCCTTCCTGTTCTCCGGCACCCCGCTCGCATCGAGCGAGTAGAGGTTCCAGATGGCGATGTCGACGGCCAGCGTCGAAAGCAGCGGCTGAGACCCGGCAAGCGGCAGTTCATAGCGATCGTCAACAGCGAGATAGCTGTCGATCTCGACATCCGCCGCTTCCAGGGCCGCCTCGATGGTGGCGGTGTTGACCAGGCCGCTGTCCGCCTCATCGGTGAGGCGGATCAGCTCATCCTGGGTGATCCGCTTGTTCAGATCGTCGACTGTGGCGTACATCGCTTATTCCTTTTTGTCCGGTTCGGCCGGGGCGGTTTTTGCTTCCTTGCCTTTTTTACCCTTTTCCGCCGGCTCCCCTTCCGAAAGAACGACCGTGAGCATGGGCTCATCCTGCAGGGCGGCAAGTTCCTTTTTGCTGAACGTATCATCCGCATAGCTTGTCGGGGCAGTCGAGTGAGCGATCCCGCACCGCCGAAAGCCCTCCTTTTTGCTGATTATCGTGACCATCGTTTTCTCCTTATGTTCAAGGCGTGAAGGAAAAAACCCTCACGCCGATTCATCTCTCGGGCCGAGCTTGAATTATGCCAGCCAGGGCACCTCGATCAGCTTGACGCGGTTGAAGTTGGTGTTGGACTCGCCGCCGGCGAGGTTCTGGGCGGTGATGATCTTCCGGGCCTTGCTGGCGTTCGACGGACCGACCGCCAGGAGGCTCGGCACCACCCCGAGGGGTTTGCCGGAATCGCCCTTGAAGGCACCCATGGCGTCATAGGCCGCCTCGAAGTTGGTGGCGTCCAGTGTCGCCTTGGAGCCGAAGGCCATCTGCCAGAAGCCGAAACCGACGTTGCAGCGGCTGTCGACGCCGTAGAGCAGCTTCTTCTGCATGAAGACATTCTGGTCGGTCTCCTTATCGAGGGCCACGAAGTTGGCCTTCTTCCGATCCTGGAAGATGATCGGCTTCAGGGCCCGACGGGTATCGAGGAGGAACCAGGGACTGCCGGCCCCTGCCTGGACGTTGTTGACCGAGGCGACACTGCCGTCAGCCTGGATCACCGGATGATCTGAGTCGAAGAAATACTGGCCGTCGTAACAGGGGGTAGCAAAGCCCGAGGCCATCAGCCCGAAAACGAGCACGTCCGGATGCACCTTGCCGTTCTGGCCGAGCATCTCGAACATCGGCGCATAGATGCCGTACTGATCGTCCTCAATGTGGTCGCGATTGACCCCCACTGTGGACTCGAAGGACTTGTTCTTGATCGTGTAGCCGTGCTGCTTGAGATTGTTGATCTGCCGATCGCCGATCCATTCGCGCATGCCGGGAATGTCCCCGAGCCAGCCGTAGTCCTCGATCGCCGTGGACGACGGGACGGTGGTGGCCACCTCCTGATACATCGACGGGGCCCCGTCGAAACCTTTCTGGAACGACGCCTTGAAGGCCCTGTTGAGAATTGCCAAATTGCCGCTATTGAGAATCATACTGCTCTCCTTTTGTGAATTGTGGTATCGCCGAAACTGGTCCCTGTTACCTGAAGTCTACCCAGACGCCCAGAGCGTCGACGTCGAAGACCTTGCCCGCCACCGATCTGGTGCTGGTGCCGTTGGTTTTGGCGACCGTCTGATCGTCGACGATGTAGCAGTCGTTGCCGATGTCGGCCCGGGCAATCAAATCGCCCGACGCCGAGTTGCCGAAGCGGAAGATGCCCCTGTCGATCGGCACCGCAAGATCCCCGGCAGCTCCTCCCGAGTTGTCCACCGTTTCCGCCGCCCGGCCGACGCCGCGCAGGGTGGTCGCTACCGCGCCCGGGGTGGCGTTGCCGCTCGCGTCCCTGGCGACCAGGGATCCGGCGTAAATTTTCTTTGCCGCCGCAACGGGCAGGCTGAGATTACTGCCGCCTCTCTCGACGGTATCGCGGTCTGCTGTCAGTGCTGCCATGATCTACTCCTTTTTTGAATGTGACTTTTTCCCCGCCGAAACTCTCAGCAGGCCGTTTTCTTGAAGTCTTCTTCGCTGATGCCAAGGGCCGCGCAGACTTTCTTCTCCTCGGCGTTGAGGGCGGTTTTGGTATCGTCCGCCTTTTTGCCGTCCAGGCCCGACTCGCCGCCGATCGCCGGCGCCGCCTTGCAGTACTCGGTGAACCGGGCAAGCCCGCCTTCCTGCCGGCACTGGGCCTTGTGGTAGTCGGCGGTGGCCGGGGTGATCTTGCCGTCTTTGAGGGCCTGGTCGATGGCGGCGTTCACGGCGGTTTCGAGTTGTTCATCCTTCACCGTCTTGAGGGCCTGTTCGGCATTGGTGGCTCTCGCCAGCGCCCCGTCGTAATCGCCCCTGGGCACGAACTTCGCAAGACTCGGGTTCTCGGCCCGATTGTTGGCGGTCGAAACTTCATTTTTCAGTTCCTTGATTTTGGCCACCGCGTCTTCTTCGGTGGCGGTCTCCGGCAGCCCCAGGGCCACGAGAATTGATTTCAGCATTGCTTCCTCCTTGTTTGCGGGGCTTGCTGGCCCCAGCTGACTATTGAGCGCCGGCAGCACCAGGTTCGGCTGGTTGGTCAAACCGACCGAAGTGAGCCCGACGATGATGCCGCTGTCGCGGTTGTAGACGATCACCGGGCTCACATACCGGTAAGCCCGTTCGCCGATAAGTTTTTTGCCTTCCGGGTTCCAGTCCACCCGGCCCCAGATCTCACCGTTGCGCACAGCCAGTTCTGTTACCCAGCCTACCGCCGGCGCCGGCTCGCCCAAGGGTGCCTTCAGTTCGCTGCTATGCTCGATGTCGAACGGCAGATCGCGGGCGAGCGCGGTGAAGGCCGCGAGGATCCCCTCCGGCTGACTGTTGAGCCAGGACCGCCCATCACGGCCGGCGGCCTGGCCTGCCGGAATAAGCTGTATCCATTCCGGGGCCTCGCCGGGGGCGGCCTGTAGTTCAATGGTATTCAGGGCGATCGCGCCGCGTTTCATAACAAGTCTCCTATGAGGATGTATTCTTCCAGCTGCTCCGTGATATCCGGCCAATCCTCATCCTGGACCATGAGGTAAGGCCTGGCCGGGATCGTCACCTTGTGGCCCCGCCCGGCCTGGCCGCCGAACTGGTGGATGGCGCCATACTTTTTGTCAGTGCCGACCATGACGGAGTTGTTCTCGGGCTCGGAATGGATCGAGCCCATCAGCCCGCCGGCAAAGCCCTTGCCGATGAGGATCTTGCCGCCTTTCTTCATGGCCAGCGTCACCGGTGAGAGCTGCTGCCAGCCGTTCGGCCGGCCGCCGTCCTGGAAGTTCTCGACCACGGAGGACTTGACCGTCTCGCCGATGATCTGCATGGCGGGCAGCAAATTGCCGCAGCGCTTGGCGATCGCCGCCAGTGCGCTTGTCATCTGGCTGTCATCTATCTTTATGCGGATCGTCGTTCCGGCCACTTGTAACTCCTGTCAACCTGAGGTACTATTTTGTTTACGGTTATGGCGATTGAGCCGCGAATCGATAATCGCCGTACAGTGTGTGAGGATGTCGTGGCATCCTCCGCTGTCCTATTCCTTCCGATACACAAGCTTCCCCGACCGTTGGTCATTGAGATATTTGCCCTGCTTGGTCGGCAACATCGTCCAGGCCTCCAGCCAGCCATCCTTGACGTCCGCGACAATCAGGATCGCTTTTTCTTTGCCCAGTCCCAGAACCTTGACGATCCTTTGCCGCAGGATCACCTTGCCCGTCCCTATATGCCTTTCGAAGCGTATCCAGACCTCTTGCGGATCGGTCAGCACTTCGGGGATGAACGGTAAAAAGGGACTGCGACCGGGATCGATATGACTGCCGAGAACCTCCGCATTGACCAGCAGGTCATAACGGAACCCATCCGTTGCAAAGCTGAAGATTTTCTCCTCTCCGCCGAGGATTTCGGTTAAGGCGGCCACCGTGGCTTCTTTGTTCGGCAAAGTCGGGCCAAGCTTCGCTTCAGGCTGGGCCGCCGGCAATGTCGCGGGCAGGCCGCTGGTCATCCAGTCGCCGGGCGTGAGCTTCTCCCAGGCCTCTCCCTTCATCGCCTGATATTCCTTCATCGCATTCTCGGACAGCTTCCGCCCCCAGGCGGCCTGGCCGGGGCTATAATCCCAGCCGGGATCGATGCCGATCGGCACCTGGCTGACCTCGCCGGTCTTCTTGTTCACGTACTCGTAGGTGCCTTCATCCGGAGCCTCGGTCCGCAGCTTATCCTTGTTGCGCTGATATGCGGCGTTGCTCATGGTCGTTCTGCCGCACTTGCACCCCCAGCCGTTCGGCGGATCGTGTGTCTTCCACCAGGGATCGTCATGGCGGAGCACGATGCCGTACCACCGCATATGCTCTTTGCGCTGGTGGTCAGAACTGGACGGCATGTATTTCCACCAGGGCCGCACCGCCAGCACGGCCGGTTCGGTGCTTGCGGCATAATGCCCGGCGCTGTAGGCGGTGGAGAGATTGGTGTCGAAGATCACCGCCGTCCGCCAGTCCCGGCCGCCGTTGTACTGCCAGCCGTGTTTCTCGATGGTCTTGTCGAAGTCTTTGCGGAAGTCGGCAAGGGTCGTGCCCTGGCTGATCGCCTTGTCCACCGCGCCCCGCAGATCCGCGAGCAGCTGGCTCTTGGTCGCTCCGGCGACGACAAAGGCCCGGCTGTGCATCCCGCGTGAGAGATCGTCCCATTTCTTGGTCGGGAGACTGACTTTATCCCGGAAGAAACGGATCGCCTCATCGAAGGGCAGGTTGAGATATTCGGCGGATGGTGCGGTCATGACGGATATATGTTTAAAACATGTTTAATTTTTTCTGTGCTGGACGCACCGGACCGGGTCCGAGGGTTGGGGCGCGTCGGGCAGCAAATGCGAATTTGGGCATTCTCGCGCGTTTTCATTTTTCCGCCTCTTCGCCTGCGTCAAACCGGCCGGCCAGGTCGGCCAGAACCATCCCCCGCTGCAGCAGGTTGCCGAGTTCGGCGCCATCCATTTTCGGGTACAGCTCGATGAACCGGTCCCGGAACTCTTCGAGGCTCGCCACTTCATCCAGCAACTGCCGCATCGGGGCGAGCAGGGGATCGAGCGCCGCCTCCCGGGGCAGGGCGTTCAGGATCTCCACCGGATGGGGCTCGGTTTTGTCTTCCTGATTGGAACTCCGTTCCTGCCGATTCTGGGCCGTCTCGGTGCCGGGCTGCTCCGGATCGGCGCCCGGTTGCACCTGGGTGGCCGGCGCCTGCAGGCATTTTGCTCCTGGCGCTGGGTCGGGCAGGCCGAGCTTGTCACGCACCACCGACTGCTCCACCTCCAGGCCCATGGGGACCAGATCCTTGAGGGCGGTGGTCAGTGCGACGATGTCCTCTTTTTTCGGCTTCCGGATAAACAGCTCCGGATAAATCTCCCTGGGTCCGAAGTTGAGATCGATGAAGGGCCGGACCAGATCGCGGTTCAGGGTCTCAGCCAGTTGGACGGCATCGTCGTCCCTGATATCCTCTCGTACCTCGGCCTGGGCATCGTCGCCACCGAGCTTGCCGGGCGTGCCCACCGTGGTGGCGGTCTGGCCGAGGATCCCCCGGCTGACCTGGGCATCGAGATAATCGGCCAGCTTGTTGAACAGTTCATGACCGCCGGTCGACTTGGAACTCTCGGCGAATTCGATCTTCATCGAATCGGGGAAGACGGCCGCGGCGTCACTGCCGAGGTTGGCCACCGCCATCTTCAGGATGGCGATATCGTCGTCGCTGGCCCCCGACTGATACTTGCCCACCCGGAGCGGCATGCCGAAAATCTCGGCGAAGGCCATCCAGTCTTTCAGCGTGTAGTTCTTGAACATCCAGGCCCAGGCCGCGACGCGGGCAATGCCGCCCCGAATCGGAATGCCGGTCTTGAGATGCGGCAAGTGGGTGATGAACTTGTACGGGGCCAGCGGGATGCCTTCCGCCAGGTTCTCCGCATCGAGCAGGCGGATGGTTCGCCTGCTCACCCGGTCGAAGGTGAAGAAGCGCGGATCGCGCCATTCGTAGCAAGTCGGCGACCATTTCACTCCACGCTGCCAGATGATTTCGACAACCGAGTAGCCTTTGGCGAGCGCATCGAGCAGATCCTTCAAGAGGCCACGGAACCCGGCCATCTTGACCATCGCCCGCACTTCGTCGGCCAGATTCACGTCCTCCGCCTTGTCGGTCGCCGCTTCGACGATGATGGGAAGGGAGGCCGCCGCCAGCTTCCTCTTGCCGATCTCGCAGCGATAGTGGAGGTCTTTTTCCTCCATCTCTTCGGACAGAGTCAGGTAATCGTTCGGATCGCCTTCGGCCGCGCCCCTGAGGATGGCGGCGAGCCGTACCGGGGTGAGCCCTCCGGCAACGGACTGGTCCCAGACGGTGCGGATGCCGGTGAGGGCGGGGGCCGCGTGCTCGCTGGTCAAGGCTTTCGTTTTGACCGGGTTGCCCCGGTGATCGTAGATGGTCACCATCACCATGTCCCCCTGGCGGCGCCGAAGCCTGCCGTGGTTTTGATCGCCCGAGTCTCTCGGTCGTCATTCATTTCGCGTTTTTTGACCGGGTGGTAGGCGTATTCGATCGTCTGCCCGTGCCCCGCATTGGCGGCGAGAAACTTCGCCCAGGTCCGGTCGGCATGGCCGCTGCTGTCGCTCTCGGCGATAAAGCGCGGGGTGCCGGTCGGGCCGACGATTTTTTTCAGCTTATGCAGATCGGCTCGAAGAACCTTGTCGCCCATGGCGATCCGACACTTGCGGTTCTCGAACTGCTCCTTGCCGAGGGTCGCCATGATCAATTTGTTCGGAGCGGTGAAAAGCACACCCTCGATCCGCGAACCATAAAGGGCCTGCGCATCCTGCACCGGCTTCTCGCCCATGCCGGTCTGGTCCATGCAGCAGCGGACCACCTTGTAGCGGGCGAACACTTCGGCCAAAAGAGCATCCTGCTCGGCAAAGCTGATCCGTTTCTTGGCAATGATCTCGCGGTTCCAGAAGACATCGCCGACCAGCTCATCAACCCAGATAACAAAGAGGTCGTTACGGGCGCCGATATCCACCCCGACGTAGCATGGGCCACCGCCGTACAGTTCGGGCCGGCCGGCCAGATCGTCCTCGCAGCCGCTGATCAGTTCGAAACTGAGCCAGGCGGAGGCCTCGTCCAGCCACTTCAATTCATATTCCTGAGCCCAGGCGTCCTCATCGCCGAGGGCGGTGCGCAGCTCCTCGATATCGCGGGGCAGACCATCGGCCACCGCCTGATAGATATCGGTGGTCTGGCGGTACCAGACCGGATCGATACCGGTCATCAGGTCGTAGAACTTATTGCCCTTGCCGTTCGGGGTGGAGACCACCCGCAGCCGGTGTCCGGCGCTGATCACCGGGAAGAGGGCGGTCCAGATCTTGCGGCTGTCCTGATGAAAGGCAAACTCATCCAGGAAGACATTGGCGGAAAAGCCGCGCGCGGTGTCCGGATTGGCGGGCAGGGCGGTGATCTTCGAACCGTTCGGGAACTCGACCTCCAGGGCGCGGTAGCTGGCCCCGTCGGTGCGGTAATCGCTTTCATGGCTCTTAACCAGCGAGCCCAGGGCCTGGCAGTGGCGTTTCACCCCTTCCTCGATCGCTTCTTTCGCCTGGCGCTCGCCACGGCTGAGGATCACCCAGCGCATCCGCTTGCCGCCGAGATCCGCCAGCTGACAATCGCTGGCGATCTCGAAGGTCGTGGTGAAGGTCTTGCCGGTCTGGCGGGCGAACATGCCGATCTTGAAGCGGCTGTCGTTGCCGGCCCAGCGTTGCTGGTATGGATAGAAGATTTCAGATCCCATAGACCTTGCGTATCTCCGCCTGCAGTTCTTCCGGGGTCATCGCCCGATTATCTTCGGCCTGGCCCAGGCCGGCATCCTTTTGCTGCAATTTCTCCAACAGCTCCATGGCCTGCTGCAGTTCTTTAATCGCCGTCAAGTTAATTGTCCCCGGCTGAGACAGCAGCAGCGCCACCTTGTTTTTTATCGCCTGACTGAGCCCCTGGACCATGTCAATGGGTTGCCCTTCCTGTGCCGGTTCTGGTTGGGTGGCTGTGGCCGCGGGACTCTGCGCCCGCTCCCGCGCCTCCTGGTCCAGCGCCTTGCCGCTGCTGACCAGGGCGGAAAAGGCATAGGCCTTCTGCGCGTCTTCGGTCTCGATGACCGATTCAATCAACTTGGCTTTCGCCAGCATCACCCCGCGCCGAACCGAAGTCTGCGCCTGGCGGTATTCGCGCCGGCGGTCACTCCAGGACGGGGTGCTGTCCATTCCCCAGCGTTTCAGCTGGGAGATGGAGACGCCGGTTACCTCGGCCACCTGCTCGTAGGTCCGGCCGTCTATTATATAGAGCTCCTCGGCGGCCTCGCGGACCTCCCATGAATACGACTCGGGACTCATACAATCCCCAGGGCCTTCTTCATGTTGGCGATCTCGGCCAAGAGGCCAAGATACTCGGCGTGTTTGCCGGCAAGCTCAACCGCCTGGACCGCGGCCTGCTGGGCTTGCAGCTCCACGATCGGGGCAAAGGGCGGCAGCAGCATCCGGACCGTCGCGACATCGCCCTCGATCGACAGCGCCAGGTTGCGGGCATCCGCCTCTTTCACGGCCAGCCGGCCTCGTATGGTCAATCTTTCGGTATCAAACACCATTTCTGCGGTCCCCTTTGGTTATTGGGCAAAACATGTTGTTTTCGATTTTTTCGACCAGCTTGGTCATTACCTGGGTGCTCATATGGATGATGCCGGCCAGCTCGTTGGCGAGCTTCTGATAGTTCTCGACCAGCAGCACATTGCTCTCGTAATTCCGGACGACCGCCTCGAAACGCTTGTCCTGCTGGGAGATGATCTGCATCATCTGGCGTTTGAATTCGGCCATCTCTTCCTGGTGCCGGGCCTCGGTCCTGCCCCGTTCTTCGACGATCTGCGACTGGCGGAGACCATCCGCCTTGACCGCCTCCAGCCGCTCCCGCTCGGAGCGTCGGTGGTCGGAGTACATAAAGGCCATGATCAGGCTCGGCCCGCCCATGCAGATAATGATGATCCCCGGCGCACCGAGGGTCTTGATGATGGTATCAAGCAGTCCAAGCTCAGGATTCATTTACCTTGCCTTCTCCCATAGTTGCTGGCAATCCCTGCACCGGGTGCAGCCGGGGGCGGCCAGCCTGCGCCCTGCCGGTATCTCGTAGCCGCAATCCTCGCAGTGGGTGTTGCTCAATGTCGAGTTGCGGGTGTTCTCTTGCCGCCATATGTCTAACGCCTGCTGCTGGTAATAGGCGTCCAGATCCTGGGCGCGGTCGAACTGATCCGGCATTACTTGCCAAGAGCCTTCTCAATTTTATGGCCGATGCCGACCAAGGCCAGCGCCGCGATGATCTGCTGCATGCCGGACTCGGTGTCGCCATTATAGATACTCACCACGCCAAGACCGGCCGTACACGCGGCGGCGAGCCATGTTTTCCAACCTTTCATTTGCCGCTCCCTTGCGCTATCCCGGCGACGATCGATTGCCACTGATCGCCGGGAAACATCCGCCCGCAAGCACGCTCCTGGGCGCGGACGATATGGCCCGGCCCGGCATTGTATGAGCCGAGCATGAAGCGGATCCGCTCCCGGCCGCGCTCCGCCTGCCAGATGTCGAAGCACTTGCGGTCATAGGCTATCCCCAGACGGATATTGACGTGCGGGGTGAGGATGGTGCCGTCTTCGCCGGGGTATCTGGCCGCCATCTCGGCGGCGGTGCCCGGCATGAGCTGCATGACGCCCATGGCCCCGGCCGGCGATACCGCCTCCGGATTCAAGGCGGACTCGACAATGCCCTGGGCCTTAAACCACAGCCAGTGCAGCCGGCCGCCGAAGAACTCCTGGGCGGAGCGCTGGAAGTATTGGTCGTAACAGTTGGTGTCCATCTTCTTCCTCTGAATGTTGCCGAATCCAGGCAGCCGGAGCGGGCCGCGTGCGGACCGTCCCGGCTGTCAGTCGGAGAGCAGAATGCCAGTCACCGTTATATGGGGTTTTGAGGATGGGGGTAAGGCTGAGTTGTTTCAGGTGGGGGGTTGCGGGGAGGGTGAAGGGATCGCGCGGGCGCGCGATCCCTTTGTTGAGGTTGGCTCAGATCAGCTCACGAGCCTGGTCGATGGTTTTATTGATGTTGTCGAAGATCAGGCCCAGGCCGAACGCACCTTTTTCGGTGATGCCGTCATACTGGCCGTCGTGGGCCAGGGCCGGCGCAACAGCACCAGCAGGCCTTAAAAGAGTCGCAACTGTCTGTCCTCGCCAGGCTCCTGGCCGAGGATGTTATAGACGTGCCGTTCGGACAGGCCATACTTCCTGGCCAGGTCGACAACCGACACGCCGCCCTTATCGTATTCCGCCCGGATCTGCCGATCGCGCCACACCACCAGCCAGCGGCGATGGCCGTACAGCCGGGCAGGCGTCCCGTCGAACAGCTCGGATATCTGCAGCGCCAGCCGCACCCCGACCTTTTCGGCGAGCATGCGCAGATCGCCCTTTAGCTCAACCACCGCAGGCAGGGCTTCATCCGGCAGTTTATCGATGGTGTAGCTGCTCATTCGTCTACTCCCGCGCCCACTTGCCGTTTTTTCAGATCGGTGATCAGGACATGCAGCTGATGCGGATCCGTCACCCACTCGAACCGCTCGACCCCGAATTGCCGTTTGCACCGGCTATGCAACTTGTCCATGCCGTAGCCGAGAGAATTCCACATCGCCAGGACCTTGCGCTGCTGGGCGGCGGTGGGGCCCGGCTTGATGGTGATATAATTGCCGTCCCGCCGTATCTGCCCGGGCGCGGGGGCTGAGCCCTTCTTCGGCTTCCAGCCCTTGGCCCGGAAGAGATCGAGGAGCTGCTCGGCCTGGCGGCCGGTGAGCTCCTTGGCGCTTGCGGCCTTGAAGTGCAGGGCGAGGATATCGCGATAGGTATCGTCGGTCAGCTGCAGCTCTTTTTTGGCGATGTGAATTTTGGCCAGTTGGGCTTTAGTTGGCATGGTTAGCTTTCCTCCTGGATCTCATCAGTCCATGACAGTCGACTTTCCGACAAAGCGCGATCACATTCCGGGCAAAGGCTTGCAGCACCGCCAATCAACACCCCGCAGCCACCACAAATCCGTTGTTTATCGACATGATAATTTTCAAACCTGATCTTATCGCCGATAGCGATGACGATAACCCGGCCCTGCAAAGCCTCTCCATTGGCACAGCTGCAGAGATTTGAATGGGTTACCATCGCAAAAAGAAACTCGGTAACCATCAAAGGACGATGCTTGCCGTAACCGTTACGAAAATGGATCTCGTCAAACCTCCGGTTCCATCCATCATCGTTGAAAATTCGTTTATGCCAGTAGGCAGTATCCTGTCGATACTCCATGGTCTTATTGCCCGATGCGATCAAGTCGAACCACGTGCGGTGAAGAGTGAGGTGTAATATTGGCATCAGTCCATCCCCTTGATGATCGTTGGGATACTATTCAAATGTATAGTATCGGCTGCAGCGCCATGCGTTGCGTCCCAGTCCCGCCGGGCTTTTTCCAATGGATCGAGCGAGGCGTCGGCAGGCCTGGTCCGGGTATAGGTTTTTGCCGCCTCGGTTTTGGTCTCCGTCTGGCGGGTGGTCTCGGTGGCCAGGTCATAGGCGACCTTGCTCAGATAGACATGGCCATTCGGCAAGGGGAGACTCAGGCTGCCCCGCCGCTCGACCATCTGCTCCATGGCCTGCGCCCAGATCCGCGCCGGGCAGTCGCGATCGATACGGCCCTGGACGTGGACAAAACCCTTGCCGGTGAGAGCCTCAACTTCCAGCGCCAGCCGCAGGGCCTTCTTCCAGGTGAGCCCGTGCTGGCCCGGGCGGAAGAGGGAAATGTAACCCAAGGCGATTTCCGGCAGCGGTGCCGGCAGACGGCTGATGACCAACAAGGTCTCGCGGCAGTTGGCATCATTCGTCCAGCTTTCAGCGCTGCCTACGGCTGCGCAGGATGGGCATGTCAGTTTCATCAGATCCTCTTCCATTTGCAGATATTGCCGTGCTTGTCCTTGCACCAGTCGCCGCGCGCCTTGCGGCACCACTCGATCGGACAACCGGAGCCGGCCGGATAGGCGATACAGCCGGGGAGCTCGACCGAGACGTTTTCTTTTGCCTGGGTGCTCTCCTCGGTTTTGACCATGACTTGTCACCTATCAGCCTGGCCGTATCGAGAATGGCGGCGGCGTCTTCGAGCTCCATCCAGCCGAGGACAGGGACATCCAGGGTTGCCCCTTCGGCATCGCACCATTGCTCGCCGTCATGGTAGCCCGGCCAGAGAAAGAGAATCTCATCGCCCAGCCGCAGCAGCACAGTCATGTCCGAGTCCGGCAGCGTGTCGGTTAGCCAATTTTGTTTTTTCAATGGTTCCAGCTTGTCGTAGGCATCGAGAACGGCCGCTGCATACGGGTCACGTTCCTCAATCGGTTTCAATTTTCGTATTGCCATTTTCTCCCTCCGTTTTAGGCTGCTCATCTTCTTCTCGGTACAAACGGCACCGCCTGGCGATCTGCCAGTCATTCATGACGACGGTGCCGTCATCGTCAGGCCCGTCCAGACCGGCAAACGCGCTGACCCGCACATAGTTTTGCGCAGGCCGGCCGTTCGTGCCGGGGACTCGTTTGATAAACTCGATGACCCGTCCTTGCCCACCGAGGCCGCACGGCCAGAGGAGTTTCGTCCCTGGCGCTAACTTTGTTGGCTTCATTTGCTATCCTCCATGTAGGCTGCTTATTCAAACCGGCGGCACCACCCGCCGATGACCCCGGTTTGGCCGGGGTTTCGCTTTGTTAATTATTCAGAAATGGCAAGGCGCTCTCTGTATCTGGACGGTGCCCAATCGCAGACTTCATCCTCGGCAATATGCCCATATATTGCATTGCACCTTCGGAAGTGGACGCAGTCATTACACGTTTTCCCTGCAGGCAAATCCATCTCGGCCTCTCGGCCTCTTTTGTATGGTTTTCTATCCATGATTATTCCCCTTGATATCCACAGTTAACCGCCGACCCGTTGGCGTTCGTATTCGATCCCAGATAGTGCCCGCACGTTACCTTCTTCTTCGGATCGGTGATCATGCTCACACAGACACATTCCAGCGGGCAATCGGCCACGGTGCAGGCCGAGGTGATGATCGCCATCCGCCGCACGCTCTGTCTTCCGTCCTCTGTCATCTGGTCTCTGCTCATCACACCCCCGAAAAATCCAGACTGATCTGGTTATAATTCCCCTCCTCATCCCGCTCATAGATGCGGTAGTAGGTGCACGAGCCGACCACCGTCACCGCGTCGCCGATCGCGTCCATCGCCTGCTTCCAGGTCGGATGCTCGATCTTCAGGGTGCGCAGGGAGAGGATCCGCTTGGCGTTGATCCGGCCCTTCTTGTCCACCTGGAAGGCGCTCTCGACCAGGGTCCGCAGCTCCGGTCCGGCATCCTTGCTCCACTCCCTGAGGCAGGCGTCCACCAGTTCCTTCGCGGCCTGCAGGCGCTCGTCAAAGTCGAGCCGCTCACTGACCGCCCGGAGCACCTTGAACCGGCCGTCGTAGGAGGTGAGCGACAGATTGCCGCGCGCCCCGCCCAGGTCCGCCCCGTATTTTTCGGCGGACAATTCGAGAAAGGCCTGCATGTCGCCGGCCAGCTGCCGCTTGAACTGGTCGAGGATCTCGCTTACCTCGCCGGCCTTGGCGACGACGCTCTTGACGAATTCATCCCGGGCCAGGTCGATCTCCTTGATGCTCTCGATCGGAACCAGGTGGCCGATGCCGTTCATCATGTAGCCGTCCGGCACTTTCGTTGTATCCATGGTCTTACCTCCGTAAACTTCCATCACCTTTTGCTTTATCCCAGCAGTATTGCCGGGATAGATACCGGCCACCGTCTGCGAGATGGTGGCCGGACTGTAACCGAGCCTTACGGCAACGCTGCCCTGGCTGCCTTCGGCGATGATCGCCTTACGCAGCAGATCGCGCCAATCCATGGCCACCTCCGCACAGGCTGAGGGAACACAGTTTTCGCACTGTCGCCAGGGTGTTCTCGGCGGCCATCACCAGTACCACCATAGCCTTGATATCACGGGGGTCGCCGTTGTCGATCATCGCCTGCAGGACGGAGAGCTGTTCTTTCGCGTCATCGCGGCAACTGTCGAGGATCGTGTAAATTCTGTCTGTCTCCGGTGTGCTGCTCATCTTATTCTTCCTCCATGGTTTGCAGTATTTGTCTGACTTCGCCGAGAGCCGTAGAAATGCTGTCGAGCTTGGTTATCATCCGCTTCTTCTTCAGGCGGATGTTGCGCAACCTGGCCGCCTTATCCTCATCCACCGGCATCTCGGCGCTGTCGTTGATCAACACCCACAGGCCCGCCTTCCCCGGCTCCTGGATCTTGCGGGCCACCTCTCGCCGGACCAAGATCACCAGCCATTGCCGGGCATAATCCCGGCTGACGCCGGCCATCTCCATCAGGTCGTCAACCGTCACCCGGCGCCGCATCTTGAGCAGCCGCCACATAACTTCGCGCTTGTCCGGCTCGGCCGGGGTTGCTGTCGGCAAAGGGGGGCCGTAGACGCCCTGGCGGATGCGCCGCAACTTACCTTCTCCGGTCAGCTCGCCAAGAGTATTGAGCATCCTTTTATGCTCTTTCCTGTTCATGATCATCAACAGGGTGGAAAGACTATCGGTGGTTACCTCGCCTGATTTTTCTTTGCTGACCTTTAGCGCCATAAGGAGGACATCTTTCCTAAACGATTGATGTGCCATGCCGCTACCCCCTCAAACTCTGTTTGATTGCCACCTTGGCCATCTCCATGTCCGGAGCGGCCGTGCCCTTGGCGTTCATGATATTCACCAGGGAGATCAGATCCCTCTTGATTACCCGGAAACAGCCTTTGGCCTCGCGGTGCAGGGTCTCCGCCACATCGGCCGGCAGGTCTACTCCCGCCGACTCGCGGGCAAACATCACCACATCGCCGAGGCCCAGGGTCTCAAACTCCAGCAGCTGAAAGGTCCGGTTCCAGATCCTGGTCACCTGCTGCATATGGCTCTGCAGCTCATCCTCGCCGATCAGCACAAACGGCGCCGCCGACAGATCGGAAAGATCGCGGACCAGCTCCAGATGCAGGCGCGGCAATTTCTCGATCTCCTCGATAAACACCGGCCGGCCGCCCTGGGTGTTCAGCGCATCGAGCGCCGCCAGGAAGGCCGCGTCCTTGCGATGGGGGATGGTCTTGATGCCCAGCTCCCGGCACAGCGCCTGCAGGAAGCCCAGTTCGGTATGCCGCCAGATCGACAGGCAGCGGACAAAGGCGCAGCGGTTGTTCGCCGCGTACCACTGCGCCGTCCGCGTCTTGCCGCGACCGGCCGGGCCGATCACCGCGGCGAGGCGCCCTTCACCGGCCGACATCATCAGGGCGTCGATCATCGCCTGAAAGTTGCGCACGTTTCGGACGTTGACAAACTTGGGGAAAAAACGTATTTCTTTCATTACACCTCCTGGGTAAAACGACTTAAGGGTTGGTTATTATCCGGCTGCAGCTTCACCTGCAGCCGGATTTTTTGCTCTGTGGAGGATGGCCAGCGCCGCTCGCTGACTATCCCAGTAATCGCGGTCCCGGTCATATTCCGGCATCTGCTCATAGACCCGCATGAACCGCCGCCACTCGCCGGTAAGCTCCTCGCCGCACATCTCCATTTCAAGCAATTTGCCGTAACGGTCGAACTCTTTCATATCCGCCAGGTCGGCTGCGAGCTGGGCTGCTTCCTGCTGCCGGTGATGACGCTGGGCTTCGTCAGCGTCGAGCATGGCCGCTTGCCGTTCTTCGCTAGTGAGTTTTATTGGCCGGTCTGCTCCCGGGAGCAGCTTGATGTTGTTTCTTCTGCCGCCGTTGCCGCCATTGAGGTTTTTTTGTTCGTCAGTGGCTGAGCCGAAACCGGACTCCTCGATCAGCCGCTGCGCCTCGGGGATCACGATCTCATCGGCCATGGCCTTGGCATGGGCCACCGTTTGTTTGCGCAGGCTGCCGACCATTTCCAGTTGATTTTTCAGGAGGGCGACATCCTTCTCGCCGCCGAGGACCAGGGCGGCGGGATGCACCTTGGCAACACGGGACGCCTCGCAGATAAACTCATCAGTGCGCTGGTCGTAGATCAGCACGGAGTCCCTTTCCTGCAGGTCGTACCGCACATATACCTGGTGGTTCCGGCCGTACAGCGCCGGGTGATAGTAATACTCGCCGCTGTCGTACACCTTGACGCCGCGGCCATAGATCTTACGCTCTTCCTTTTTCATCATCAGGATACGCAGGGCCTCCGGATCGACGCCGGGGCCGCGCCCGGCGTCGAAGATCTCTTGCGGGCGGATCCCGGCCAGATGACTGTTCGGCCCTTGCTCGCGGCCGGCGTAGACGTCGAACCAGGCGGCGATCGCCCGGTGGCTGTCGATCATGGTCGGCACGTAGCCCCCGGTGATTTTGTCGTTGATCCGCCGGTGCAGCTTCTCGCCGCGGTTCAAATGGGCCGGTTTGGTGTCGATGGCCGTGCCGACAAAGGACGGCGACATCCGCTCCAACTCGCCGAAGGTCTTGAAGAACCGCTCGATGGTTTTCGATTGGCCGTGATAGGGCTTAGCGACGATCAGCTTTATCCCCAGGCGGCCGTACAGGCCGGGCAGCTCGGTCTGGTCGAAGTCGGTACCGGTAAAATACTGGCCTTTGAAGGCCCGGCCGTTGTCCAGATAGACGATCTTCGGCACCATGCCCAGGCGGATGATGGACCGGCGCAGGGCCGAGGAAATCGAGGCGGTGTTCTCTGTCGGCATGATCTCCCAGCCGCACGGCATGGAGCTTTTCATGTCGAAGAACAGCACCAGCATCATCCGCTGCGCCTTGCCGGTCCATGGGTTGATGATCAGGAAGTTGAGGATGTGGCCGTCCGCCACCAGGATATCGCCGACACCTATCGAGTCATAATCGCGCTCGGTCCAGAACAACACCTTATCATTCAGGCCCTTGTCGCCTTCGCGCCACCAGATCCATTCGTCGTAGTTGACCGCTACCCAGTCTTCGAGGAAACGGCGGTAGGTGGCCTCGGAGAGATTGTCGACTCCTTTCAGCTGCATGACGTTTTTCGCCAGGCGGATAATCTCGGATTTAGGCAGGCTCTTGCCTTTCGGCTGCCGGACCATGGCCAGGATGATCTGGGCCTGCAGGGGAGATATGGCCCGTTCGCCTTTCTTCTTGCCGCGCCGATCGGCGAGCTGGAGGGTATCGCCGCAACTCTTTTTCAGCGTGGTCTTCCAGCTTTCGACGGTCTTCCAGCTCAGTTCGCCAAGAACTTTATACAGTTCAGGATAGGCGGCGCCGCTGTTATAACCGACCATGAAGTTGTCGCGGGCCTGGACCTTGTGGCCCCAACCCGCGGAGGCCAGCGCCTGCAGGTAGAGCTTCACCAGCGATGCCTTGAGATTAGCCTTGCACGCCTGGCCGGCGCAGACGATGGTGTTGCCGGCTACGGCTATGGTGGCGGGGAGGTTGGCGGCGCTATCCACGGGGACCAGGGCGTGGATCTCTTCCTGGTCGAGGATGGCCTTGCGGATATAATCCGGCAGCATGTAGGCGCGGTACATTTTGCATGAGCCTCCGCGCACCGTCTCCCAGTAGTATGGCCACTGCTCGCGGTCCGCTTTGCGGGCGATGGAGCGCTCGGTGTCAGGTAACACCGGCAGGTTCATGGCCACCAGGTCTTTCACTGTATAAGCTGATTTCATGACCGACTATCCCTGCACGTGCATGTCGTTCTGTAGGATAGTCTTGAACGCGGCATCCATCTCTTTCAGCGACGCATAGGGACCGGCTGTTTGTATCCACCCCCCTTTTTCGCTGCGCTGCCTGATGGTCATGCTGGACCGGTCCATGCGGAAGATGGAAAAACCGGCTTTCTCCAGTTTATTCAAATCAGCCGACCCGCCGTGCGTTACACTATCCTCGATGGTGTCGCCGTCCTCGGCCAGTTCGGCGCGGAGCTGGTCGAGCGCCTTGATGATCATCTCGCGGGAGGTGTGCTTATAGTTGGCCTTACGTGCCTCGGAGATCTGTTCGGCAAAGGCATCGAAGGCCTCGGTAAATTCTGCGCTGCAGGTCTGGCTGACTTTTTGCCGTGCTGCATGGACGGTCTTTTTAATGTTCTCGCCAAGATAGCTTTTCACCACCTTATTGACATGACTGGCTGTCACCTTGCCGTTTGGTGCCGAATGAGTAGCCTCTTTCCACATCGCTACTATCTTTTCGGGATGGCCTTTGAACTTTGTCAGCGGTCGGACCTGGGCCTCATTCAGAGGCAAGTTTCTTTCCTGCGAGCCATCCTGAGAATCTCCACAATTTGTGGACAAAAACTCACCGCACTGTAGTTGCAGCTGGCCGTATACTCCCGACGCATCGATCAGCTGGTAGGCTTTGCTCTTCGACATATCCCAGAGCTTTTTGCAGTATTGCTCGAAGGTCCGGCCTTCTTCGGTACGATAAAGACGGAGCCTGTTAATTTCTGCTAACGCCTGGCCGACACGATAGAACGCGGCGAAATCTTTGACTATCGTGTGCTCATATTCTGCCAGCATCATCGCCTCTCTCGCTGATAAAGGCTTCTCTATCACTTCGAGTTTGATTGTTTTCATTTATTTCTTTCCTTTCATCGTCTTAGGCAGATCCAGATATTCAACCGGGCATCCCTTTTCGACCAGATACCGCAGCACCCGTTTATTGTTTTGCCTTCCGGCCAGAGTGTTGGCAACCAGGCTGTGACTCCTCATCCGCAGCGCGATCTGGATATCCACACTGCGGATATCGTGTGTCAGCATCCAGACCCTGGCCTGCTTTCTGACATCCCGCGTCCTTTCAACCTGCTTGGTCATAACTCCAACTCCAGCTTGCGCATCCTGTTGCGCGCATCTTTGGCCCGGTGATACTCCTTGGCCCACAACAGCAGCTTCACCTCATCTTCATCGATCAACATTCCGCCCAGGGGCGCAAGCATCTCCCGCATCGGCGCCAGATCATCGAGCGCCGCGCAGAAAACCATCAAACTGTTAATGCCCGGCATATGTTCCATAGCTTCCGGATTAAGCCATTTTTCGAGCGTGGCCATGGTCAGCCCGCTGCCGTTGCCCTTGACCAAACGGACCCCGTAACGGCTGGCCAGATCGTTCATCCGGTCAAGCAGCTCTTCCCGGGAGAACTTGCTCTCCCGGGAAGACAATGCCATCTGCTCCTTGAGCTTTTTGCCGACATTCAAACTCGGCTGGCTGAATAGGTTGAGCTGCTTGACCATCAAATTCTATCCTTCAAATGACTCCATCCTTGTGCTACTTTCTCCGGGTAGTGCCAACTATGAGCCACCGTCTGTGCCCATTTAGTCGAATTGGAGCTACAACGTTTTTTTCACTGTCCGCCATACCCCCAGCTCACTATCTGAATTGAATCAAAACTCATACATTGATATCCGTCTTACCGATGTGGTAGATTGCTCATACTGGCAGTAACAATTGTTACTGTTAAGCAATGTAACCACATTATAATTAGCCTGTAAAGCTAAAACGAATGCGTCTAGCTTAAAATTCTTCACTTTATTTGACGAAGCTCATAAGTATCTGTATTTTCGATTAATACAGCAAACATTGCTTTTTCTCTCGCTGTCCAGCTTTATGTCGGACTTCGCCACAGTGAAGTCCGACGCGAATTGATGAATTATGATTCCATTTGGTGATAAATTTAAATTAGCCAGAAACCATCTCGGCAAGACGCAGGCCGAGATGGCCGATGCTATTGGTATCAGCAAAAGAGGGTGGCAGACTTACGAGGAGGAAAAGAGTGTTCCTGGTGGTAATGTCTTCAGGGCACTATCCGACCTTGGCTTTAATGCAAGCTGGTTTTTTAACGATGATGTGCCGATGCTGTTGCGGGAAAACTCCGAACGCCCTTCGGCTGTCAAGGAAAGCGCTGACGCCTCGCCACTTCCCAGCGACAACCTGGGCCTTGGCGAAAGCGTGGAACTTCTAGCCAAGATCTACAATTCAGGCAATAAGGTGTTGATCAGGGCCATCGCCGCCAACCTCAACGCCTTCGGCGAAGCCATTGACAACAAAGCCCTGGCCCAAAAAGCCATAGATATGATGGATGAAATGAACAAACGAATGCTCGCCATGGAGAAAGATCTTGCCAAACTAAAAAGCGAAAACGAAGAACTAAAGACACGCGAGCCTGTAAAGGATCAGCATCAGGCTACGGGCTAAGGGATGGGTGGTGGGGGGAATCTACGGCAAGAGGATTATCATAAAACTTTCAAAAGCGCAGTGGCAGATCAGCCATAATAACAAAGTGGTCTGCCCATTTATGGTGATTGTTTTCTAAATAGGGAGGTTATGTATATGCTAATTTTTCTTGGAGTTATAGGGATAGCTTTTCTCACTGCGATAGCAGCAGTTTCACGGGGACGCAGTAGCCTTGGCTGGTTTATACTTGGCCTTCTGTTTAGCGTCTTCGCCTTAGCGGCCGTCCTGATCATGCCCTCAAAAAAGAACGATCCATTCGCCATCACTCCAGACACTCACTTCCGTTGCCCGGACTGCAAAGAGTTTGTCCGTAAAGAGGCAAGCGTTTGCAAACATTGCGGCTGTAAACTCGCTGTCCAGACAGAAGAAGATCCACCTAAAAAGAAGACTGTCGCCAAAAGCCCAGACAACGACGACCAGCCCAACGTCTACATCATCAACTAATGGCGTAAAAAAAAATCAGCCAGGTGATTCCAATCAAAACTCTGCGGTTGGGTGATTAAACAAGTACAAGATATGACACAAAATAACACCTGCCACTTTGTATCACGACAATAGGAACTTAAATGAGAACTATCAATAACTATGATGAATTGCTGGAATACACTTTCGATTGTCTGGATAAAACTAAGCCTGCTGAATTGATGGAATTGAAAGGAGATTTCAATTATACTATAAAGGTTTCCGGCCAAAACTGGGACCAATATATTGACTGGAGATTAGCCAAACTCATCACCGAGTTTCAGAATTCAATCAACAGGGCGTTAAAAGAAGCAAACATAGACCTCACCAAGGAAGAAGAGCAGAAAACAACTGTAAAATTCAGAATTTCAAAAGGAAGTTCGCTGGTTGAGATCAACTGTGGGGACCTATTCAAAGTGGTGGCAGATCATATGACCGGTGGGCAGTTAACAGCAGTAATTATCGCGGCGATATTGGTTACCGGTGGCGTGTTGACGGTAAGGAGAATTATGGCCCGTCGCGAAAAAGAGTCAGACGAGAGAACTAAAAGGGAACTCGCTAAAGTGATAGAAAATGTAGCGCAGTACGAAAAACCAATACGTGGATTACTAAGCCGGATGGACAAGGAAGATACTGTTGAAATATCTCCAACCGATAGAAAACTCAACAGATCCGAGCTGCGAGCCGAATACCCTGGTAAAAGCAAATATCGAGCAGAGAACGTTTATATAGATGGTGTTTACACAGTAGTTGCTATCAAACTCGACGAAGGCACATTGGCAGTCGAGAAAGAAGGACACCGTTTTGACTGCCACTCTTCACTTAGCCGAGAAGCATCAGAAGAGTTATTCTCAAAGGTACAAGAGGCTCATTCTAAAGGGAAGGGCTTTGACTTGCCTCTAAAAATCACTGCTGAATATTATCAAGGCAGCAAGCAACTTAAAAAACAAAACATCTATGAAATTGGTGAACCGCGAATAGGCACCAGAACCTTGGTTGAGCTTTTAAATTAATCGCCAAAATTCTCAACAAGATTTTTCTATATTCATCTGCAAATAAAGCCACTGTGTGGCACCTCAACTCAATTTTTTTCTACGATTAAAAATTCATTGCTTTTTACACCATACCACTCGCCGCAAACTCAATAAAATCCGGCAAAAGTATCATAATAGTTTCATGCTTTGCCCATTCTGTAAATATCTCTGGTCATCAGTCCCCCTATAGA
>Ga0209000_1000529_pt1 | contig 35598 bp, 37 predicted proteins | sample RifGroD2_FD_183998 | JGI IMG/M metagenome (GOLD analysis project Ga0209000, IMG submission 183998) | Groundwater microbial communities from Rifle, Colorado, USA - Groundwater D2 (SPAdes) (version 2) | ecosystem: Environmental > Aquatic > Deep subsurface > Groundwater | place: Rifle, Colorado... | reverse complement strand
CTCTGCTCCACCAATACGTCCAGCAAGTGCTATACGAACTCCCTTCACGTCTCTGTTTGCAATCACCTTTTCAATCGTTTGTTTCAAAACACGACGGAAAGGCATACGCTTCTCAAGACTTTCTGCAACCATTTCAGCAACAATTTGCGCATTTGCTTCTGGATTTCGTATCTCTTCAATATCAAGCTTTACCTCAGGTATTTCGGACAGTTTTAGAGCACGCATTTGTTTTGCAATCTCCTTATGAAGCTTTTGAACGCCTTCACCGCTTCGGCCGATAAGCATACCAGGACGGGCGGTCTTCACAATAATGCGAAGCGTACCTGCACCTCGTTCCATTTCAATATCTGCCACATACATACCTTTCAGACGCTTCTTGAGCCACTCTCGTAGTATTGTGTCTGCTTTGAAGTACTCTTTGAATTGCTTACGATCACGGACAAACCAACGTGACTTCCAGTCTCGGATGATTCCCAGTCGATGTGCGTATGGATGTACTACGTGCGTCATAATAAGTTTTTGTAATTAAATTAGTTTTCGTGATTTATTTAGCAACTATTTCTACTTCCTTGTCCGCCGTAGCTTTAGCGGAGATGGATTCTTTTTCTACTGTAACTGCATCTTCCGTTTTTGCTTCTTTGGTCTCTTTCTCTTCCTTAAATTCCTTGCCCGTCGGTTTGTCCGTCATAGCTTCTTCAGCGATAGGGGAAGCTTTAGCGGTGGGTTTCTTCACTTCCTTTTCCGCCGTAGCTTTAGTGGAGGTGGGTGCTTTTACCGATGTCTTCACAACCTTAGTATCTGGCACCTCTGCTAGGAGTACACGAATATGAGAAGACTCCTTGTGTATTGGTGATGCGCGACCAAAAGCTCGAGGCATGAATCGCATAAGTGTCACACCCTTATCAACCGTTATGTTCTTTACCATGAGCGTGTTTTCGTTGAGACTACTATCTGCTTGTTTCGCATTTGCGACTGCGTTTACTATAAGCTTACTGAGTGTTTTTGCTCCTTTGTGAGGCATGTAGGTAAGTTCAGAAAGGGCAACAGCTACAGTCTTCCCAACAACAGCACGTGCAATTAGACGTACTTTACGTGGAGCCTGACGGTTGTTTTTAAGAAAAGCTTGCATGATGGTATGTTATTTTTTTGATGATGCGGCTGCCTTTGCTGCCTTTGCTGCCTGAATTTCAGAATCCTTTCGAGCTTGTTCAAGCTCCTTCTGAATTTTTCCTCCATGACGCATGAATTTGGTAGATGGTGAAAATTCCCCAAGTTTGTGCCCAACCATGTCTTCCGTGCACAACACTTCAATATGATTTTTTCCATTATGAACACCAAAGGTAAAACCAACCATCTCTGGGCTAATGCTACAGCTTCGTGACCACGTCCGAATAACACCCGTTTCTTGTGGTTTCTTCCCTTCTACCTTTTTCAAGACTCGAGGGTCTACGTATGGTCCTTTTTTAAGTGATCGTGTCATAATTGTAATAAAAATACTCGTGGGCGAGCGTGCGCTCATACTACGCAACGCTACACCTATTGTCAATTAACTCTATTTTCGTCTCTTACCTACTTTACGACGAGACACAATGAGTGAATCGCTGTATTTCTTTGGACTTCGAGTCTTGTGACCCTTGCCTGTAGGCTTTCCAAAAATACTTCGTGCTCGGCGGTGTCCGCGACCTTGCCGTCCTTCTCCTCCTCCATGTGCATGATCAACTGGGTTCATCGCTGTACCACGTACGGTAGGTCGTTTACCAAGCCATCGACTTCGTCCCGCTTTTCCAAGCGTAAGCAACTGGTGCTCTTCGTTTGAAACAACACCAATAGTAGCCCAGACAGCACTGTTGAGTTTTCGAATTTCAGATGAAGGCATTTTAAGGTGCGTGTGAGTACCATCCTGTGCAAGTATCGTTGCTGAAGTACCTGCTGAACGTATGAGTCGTGCTCCGGCTCCCGGCTTGGTTTCAATATTGTGAATCGCGAGTCCGATAGGAATGTTACGAAGTGGCATACGTACTCCAGGCTCAGGCTTTGCTGTTTCAGAAACAATAAACGTATCACCAACTTTCATATCCTTATGAGCGGTCGTATAGCGGCGTTCACCATCAGCGTAGCAAAGAAGTGCGATGTATGAACTTCTGTTTGGATCGTACTCAATCGTTTCCACTTTTGCAGGAATGTCGTGTTTGTTGTAGGTAAAGTCAATTTCACGGAACTTTCGCTTGTGCCCACCTCCCATGTGCCGGGATGTAATCCTACCTTGACTGTTACGTCCTACAGCACGCTTACCGCCCTTGGTGAGAGTTTTGTGTGGCGTAGACACCGTCACTACCTTCTTGTAGGAACGTGTGGTCATGTGCCGTCGTGATGCTGTTGTTGGTCGGTAGTTTTTCATATACTTATGCTAAATCAATTTTGTCTCCCTTTTTAAGAAAAACGTATGCTTTCTTTACTCCCACTTTTGTTCCGCGTCGATTTCTGAAACGTGCGACGTATGCGCGAGGACCTCGTCGAACAATATTTACTTTACGTGGTGTAATTTTGTAGAGTGCCTGCACGGCCGTCACAATGTCTCGCTTTGTTGCATCCATAGCCACCTCAAACACATACGTACCGCTTGTCGTCATTTGCAGAGCTTTCTCAGTGATACGAGGTGTTTTAATAATTCGCCCCGGTTCTTTGGTAAGGTTGTAGCCAGCTGTATCACCCTTAGGTTTAACAGCTTTCTTGTTTTTTACCACAGCAACATCCTTCTTAGCTTCTGCTTTCTTTGTTTCGTCCTTGCCTTCTGAATTTTTGTTAAAAATTGCCATATCTCCTTTATTTATTTGACTACTGGTGTCGTTGCACCACGACTTTCGATTTCTTTCACTGCGTCCTCTGCTCCTACAAGCACGAGATACTTGTACTTGAGTACATCAACTGGATTGAGACTTCGCACGTGCTCAAGCATCATATTGTTGAAGTTTCGCAAGCTCTTAACCGTATTGTCATCTGTGGTGATGCTTGCTATAAGGGCAGTGTTTGCGCGCTTGGTTGCAAGTGACTCAAAGCCTTTTATCTTTGCAAGTGCCGTAATCGTGTTCTTTGCCTCCTTTGTCTTCGGTGCCGTAAAAGTCATCGAATCGAGAAAAAGCACTTCGCCGTCTTCAAATTTTTTCGTCAATACCGCATAGAGTGCCTTCACACGCATTTTCTTGTTGATTTTCTGCTTAAAGGTGCGCTCGTTTCGTGGTCCATGTGCAACACCTCCTTTGCGCCAGATAGGGGAGCGTCGTGATCCATGTCGTGCACTTCCTGTACCCTTTTGCTTCCAAGGTTTTTTACCTGTTCCAGATACTTCGGATCGATCTTTCGCATGAGCTATAGGTGTTCGAGCATTTGCGAGCATCGCGGTGACTACTTGGTGTACAAGATCTCCATTCCATGTTGCACCAAAAACAATCTCAGGAAGTGCTACTGTTCCAGTTTCTTTACCACTCATGTTGTATATCTTTGCGTCCATGATATTGATTAGATTACAAGCCTCGAACCTCTATAAGGGTGCCTGTTCTTCCAGGAATAGCTCCTTCGACAATGAGCTGATTTTTTTCTTTATTGATACCTACAACGGTAAGGTTCTTCACAGAAACAAGACGTCCTCCAGTTCGTCCTCCCATTTTCATACCCTTGGGGACACGACTTCGTAAACCACCTCCAATAGATCCAGGAGAGCGTTCGTTGTGTTTTTGTCCATGCGTGCGAGGTCCTCCTGCAAAATGGTGACGTTTTATAACTCCCTGATGACCCTTTGCCTTTGCAAGGCCGGAAACCATTATCTTATCACCTACTACAAACGCGTCATCGACATTGATAACTGCTCCTTCTGCAACTGCCATGTCCTCTTTGTTTTTTGATCGATACTCACGAAAATAACGGAAAAGACCCTTTGGGCGTTGCGCCTTGTTTACTCGGCTTTCCTTGCGTACGCCAAAAGCAACTTGTACAGCATTGTAGCCGTCTTTTTCCTCTGTCTTTACCTGTGTGACCGTATTTGGGCCTGCGTTAAGGACAGTGGCAGGATGCACACGACCCTCCTCATCGAAGATTTGTGTCATGTATTCTTTTGTAGCGAGTATAAATTTCATATTGTAAGACCTTGCTAACAAAAAAGGCCTACACTGAACCAATCGCCAGTGAGGCTTACGGTCCAGAGGTTCCAGAGTTTTGCTATCGTTGGAACATGGCTAGTATCTTACGATACTTCTATTAGCCTCGGTACTATACAGGAACGAATTAAAAAATGCAAATTTTTATGGAGATAGTTCAAGGCCGATAGATTGTTTCTATCGGCCTTATCTTTTCGTCGTTCATGCACATCACGCAGTCATAGGAGTTGTTTCGCGAACTGACCCGGTCAGTGCTGAGAGAACAATATTCTGTTTTTTTGTCCAGAGTACGAACGCCTCATGTTGGGGAGTATCTTCCTCCGGCGGCACTCTGACCACCAACAGTGTGTTTTCATGAGCGGTTTTTCCCCTCAAAACCTCGGGGAGGGTGCTGCTCAGAAGAGAAGCATTATTACATCTGATTGTATACTCATTCCATATCCACGGTTTACGACCACACATGGCATTCTCCTTACTGTAGATTTTAATCTTTACTTTCCCTATTTTGTATGGTACTCCGAATTTCGAGGACGTCAACACAGTCTCCTAACGTTGGTGGATAAGTAAAAAAGAGTGCAACCAGTAAAACGTAAAGACCGGAGACAAAAAGTGCCTCCGGTCTTTTTCAAGCCCATTACTTGAAATACATCATCTCAAAAACTGAAGCATACCACATATCCCGCATCAGCTGACAGTTTTCGAGTCCCTTCACGATGGTATTCGAAACAACATTTTCAATACCTATAAAAAGATTGGTATCCTCATCTTTTACATACCAGGACCGTATCCATGGAGCCATATGTGCAACGGGCAACATAAACGGATTCCTGTCTGAAAGAAGGTTATGCCTTGATCGAAGCGGATGGCCTTGACGCATGTGCTCCGCAGACCGCTCAGTGACAAAAGGCTTAATCCAAGGTCGAACAAACGTCTTGTACATCGTATCAAGCTCTTGGGACACCTCTGACACTTTTGAAAACGTCGCAACATCCGTCTCACCGCACAGTATTTCAATATCACGGACACTTCTTTTGTGAATTTTCAGACTGTACAACATTTTTTCAGGATTATCTTCATGATACACGCCGCCCGACTTCACAGCATCATCACTCACATCAAGTTCGTACAATCCTGGAGGAAGCGATTCAAACGCTTCCGTCAGACCAATGAACTCTCGATGTTGCTTATTATTGGCATCTGAGCTGACAAAAATAGCCAAATGCCCTATTTTTTTTCTAGAAAGGCAGTAGATAATCTTGAGATTCCTCGATACGATTTCTTCATCCGTAAAGACACGTATCCAACCAAGTGCTTGCGGTGGCGGTGTGATATTGTCACCATCGCTCGTAAAAACCTGAACAACCATATCATGCAAGTTATGCAGATCTATAACTCTCCCGTCTTCCATACGTAACGTACCCTGCTCCAACTCATTGCCGAGGAAAAGCTTTTCAACAATGAATGCAATCTCAGCTCCAGATATTCTTGAAAATCCGTTCCACCACTTCTCAAAACCTAAAAAACGTTCGACATTTTCAAGACTAGGGTCGGCAAACAGCTTGTGGTCTTTTGACCACATCGAGTTGGCGAGATTCAAATCTTCGAAACCTGATACGAGGAGAGCGCCATCAAAATCATCATTGCCTAAATCAGACAAAAGTGATGACAAGTATTTGCCACCAAGTACCGCACCACGAATACGCATCACTTGAGAGTTTGCTTGGCCAGCCCAAAAAGATATCGGACTACCGTGTAAAGCAACGACTCTTACGAAATTAGGTACAACTGCAGCTACAAGCATTGCTGCCCAACCACCTTGGCAGTTACCAATCAAAAACGTCTTTTCCCCTGGATGACGTCTCGCAATTTCTTCGAGGAATAGAATTTCTGCAGAAAGAACGTTATAAATTGTCTGATTTGGCTCAGGCTTTGGAAAAAACCGTACACAGTACACTTCGTACCCATACTCAAAAGCAAGTCCTAGTTGTGAAAGAGCCTTGAATCCTCCTATTCCTGGGCCGTGGCCGGCACGCGGATCAATAATCAAAACTACACCTTCTTTTTCAACGAGACCACGTAAACGTCTTTCTTCTTTGCGGTTTTCTTTTGAAGTGAGTCGCGCATCACCATCTTCTCGTCTGTCACCCTGCCGACGATCCTTCATGCGAAGGAGTGCATAGTTAACAGGCTTTTCGAATGTTCGCCCATCAAGCACTACTTCATACTCAAACTCATCCGCAAATACAGGTGGCAATCCCTCCGCCTCATGTTCATAGTACATGTTACCTCGTTGTCGTAAGGCATCGAGATATAAGAACCAACGCGCACAGAGACCCATGTTATAGGTAATCAAATCTTGCATCATCTTAATCATACCCACCTCCTCGTAGAATATTTATCTCTCTATTCTTCCTTCAAAGAACAGAACTTTGTATATTTTCTACGTTTGATTTTATACTCCTCAACCATGTAAAACTACTATCCATAAGAACATAGGTGTGGTTGAAATTTATAAGTATGTAAAAATCGGCAAACATAACGTTGCCGATTTTTTTAGAGAACTTAAAATTCTTATTGTGAGACCTCCGCTTGTATATCATTTCTTCTGCACCATTCCATGAACTTTGTAAAAAGAACATGGGGACTTTCGGGAACTTCTACAATCAAAGCAAACTGCGTAGGAATTTGTTTTTTTTCGACCCGTCCAGTTAAACCGCTTGGGAGAGTTTCTTTTAACTGTCTCGCTTTTCTTGAAAGAATAATATATTCATGCCTTGGTATTTCATCCTTCATGACGTCCTCCCTGTCCTAAATTTGAAATTGCTTTCCAATTTCGATAGTACCTCTGAAATAATTTTCGTCAATATAAAAAAGTGGCCACTCACAAAGAGTGGCCACTCGATTCACTACTCGGATAATTAAAGGTGACCATGTTGCCATTTGTGTTCAATGCCTTGGACAGCACACCATTCAATGAATGCGAACGCCTCGTCAGCAGGGTATCTTGGCACCATAAACACAAGATTCTCACCTTCAATATTCCAGTCTAGACCTTTAGGAATTGTCCCCACAAGATCCTCATCTACGTTAGGTATTACATGCTTGACTAAACTCATAGCAGACTCCTTTATAGCATTTATACATCTTTTAGCTCAGTCGCGTCTTTTCGACGAGATTCCCACCTACGCAGGCAGTACCTGAACGACTGGCAACACCAACTGTTTGTTGGCGATAGCGGTAGTGTTATTAAACAACAGTCTCTTTGCCCTTTGACGTTCGTTAGACGTAATACTTACATAATTTGAAAATCGCCCTGTTGGGCGATATTTCAGTAACTTTTTTGACTTCCCCGAGTGTTGCGACACTCGAAGATGTAAGGAAAAGTTATTGAAAAATCGTCCTTTCGGACGATTTTTCAATAACTTTTCCTAACTTGCCTCGAGGGCACCCGAGAGATTAAGGTCTAGGCGCCGTCCACTGCGTTCCCGGCATGTAAGTGCGACTAAATCAAGTCTTACTAACTCATCTTGACGTCAATGTTGACGCCTGACGGTAGAGAAAGGTTTGTTAAAGCTTCAACTACTTTCGGATCGGGATTCAAGATATCAATCATACGCTTATGAACTCGCATCTCAAATTGTTCTCGCGCATCTTTGTGAACGAATGTAGCGCGGTTGACCGTGTATTTCTTGATTTCCGTTGGCAATGGTACAGGACCAACCACTTTTGCTTCGTACCGAAGTGCTGTGTCCATAATCTGCTTAATGCTTGCATCAAGAATCTTATGTTCGTAGGCACGAATGCGGATACGTAGTTTACTACCCTCACCCACCGGCGCAGTCTTTGAGCTTTTCGAAACCTTTTTTGTGGTTTTAGTTGCCATAGTAAGTAGTGATTAAAAACAATGGTTTAGTTAGGCGTTGATTTTAGTAACAACTCCCGCTCCAACAGTCTTACCTCCTTCGCGGATAGCAAAGCGCTGTTGCTCTTCAAGTGCGACAGGTGCAACAAGCTTAACCTTAAAGGTTACCGTGTCACCTGGCATCACCATTTCTACTCCTTCAGCTAAGGTAACTTCACCTGTTACGTCCGTAGTACGAACATAGAACTGTGGCTTGTATCCGCTAAAGAATGGAGTATGTCGTCCTCCTTCCTCTTTCTTAAGAATGAGTACTTCTGCTTCAAAGTCAGTGTGCGGAGTAACTGTTCCAGTCTTTGCAAGCACCTGTCCACGATGAACATCATCTTTCTTTGTACCGCGTAAAAGAATACCAGCGTTATCACCAGCCTGACCTTCAGAAAGTTGTTTGTTGAACATTTCAATACCAGTGATAGTAGTCTTGGTTGTTGGTGTAATTCCCACAATGTCGACTTCCTCTCCAATCTTGATGACTCCTCGTTCAATACGACCAGTCACTACCGTACCACGACCTTCAATAGAGAAGATGTCTTCAATAGGCATAAGGAAAGGTTTTTCTATCTCTCGTTTTGGAACAGCCACATAAGAATCCAAAACATCAGCAAGTTCAAGAATCTTCTTAGCCCACTCGTCATCCATAGACGTTGCTTCAAGTGCCTTAAGTCCTGAACCACGAATAACAGGTGCATTCTTACCATCAAATCCGTTTGCTGTGAGGAGATCACGAAGTTCTTCTTCGACAAGATCAAGCATGTCCGCATCGTCTACCATGTCACACTTGTTCATAAACACAACTATCTGAGGCACACCAACTTGGCGAGCCAAAAGTACGTGTTCACGAGTTTGTGGCATAGCTCCGTCTGTCGCTGCTACTACGAGTACAGCTGCGTCCATCTGTGCAGCTCCAGTAATCATGTTCTTGATGTAGTCGGCATGTCCCGGTGCGTCTACGTGCGCATAATGACGGTTTGGCGTCTCATATTCAGAGTGGTGAAGAGCAATAGTAATACCACGAGCTCGTTCTTCTGGAGCGTTGTCGATACCGTCTACACCTTCAAGACGTGCAGAATATCCCTTGTCTACTGCAAGAGATCCAAGCACATGAAGAATAGCGGCGGTTGTAGTGGTCTTGCCATGGTCAACGTGGCCTATGGTACCAACGTTTACATGGGGCTTTGACCTATCAAAAGCTTCTGCTGCCATAATACTTAATGTTAAGTGTTGAGCTTCCTTGCGAAGGTGAAGGCGCGAGAACTTGGCCTCAACTTCGAAAGGGTGCTCCGATTGTTGCAGTCAGACACATCCATTAAGGTGGGAGTAAAAATGAAAGTAAAATTTTTGAAAACAAACTACGTATGCTCCAAATTTTTTATTTTCGTTTTTACAAGCTCAAAAACGAATTTGTGCCATCTCTAACAACATTTAATAAAACCTCATTACGTATACCTTTCTCAGGCATTGGAGACATACAAAGAGCCTCCGCATATCACAGAAAAAAATACGCGCAGATGCGGTAAAGGAATACTACCGCAAGTCACACCGAAGTCAACCCCGTTTTAGGCTAAACTCCGAGGTATTTTATTGCTCATACTATAAATCAGGATAAATATGTTTTTAGGGTAGTCTTACATGTAAGAAAAAAGGCGGTACCAACAGGCTATACACAGGAAATTCACAGGGTTATCCGCACACTAACTCTCCTCTTGTACTGCAAAGCAGTACAAGAGGAGAGTTAGTGTGCGGATTTATCTTACATATTCTTCCGTTTTTAGTAAGTGTTAACTACACCTTCCCATACAGGTATCTACATGACGACATTTTGCAACATTACAAAAACCATTTTTGATTATTTCCTCGGCAAGTTCTCTACCTCCTTGACGAACCATGCTCCCCGCACTCATTACATATACATGTTCGGGAGCGAGGTGGTCGAGAAGTGAAGGATGATGACTAATCACAAGGAATCCTGTACCCTCTTTTTTGAGAGCATCTATAGCTTTAAATACGGTACGGAGCGCATCCACATCGACCCCAGAATCAATCTCATCAAGAATAGCAAATTTGGGTTGTAGAGCGGCAAGCTGTAGCACTTCAGAAAGTTTTTTTTCTCCCCCTGAGAGTCCTGCGGTAAGAGGTCGATCAAGCAACTCTGTTTTGATTGAAAGTGCTTCGGCCTTGTCACGAAGAGTTATGTAGAATTCTAGGACGGATACGTCGGTTTCATGTGTGGCGGTATATGCTTTGTGCAAAAACATCGCTAGTGTTAGTCCTCCAATTTTTGGCACGTTCTGCATAGAGAGAAATATCCCTTGTTGCGCCTTCTTTTCCGTTGAGAGGTCGGTAATATCGACACCATCAAGTACGAGTGAGCCGGAAGATACACGGTAGTTTGGATGCCCGAGAAGCGCATTAACAAGCGTACTTTTTCCTGAACCATTTGGCCCCATAAGTACTGAAACGCTACCACTTTCTATACTCAATGATGTATCCCGTACCACATTTTTACGGCTTTCTTCCTTTGAAACAGGATCTGAAGAAATCTCTATGCAAATATTTTTTATTTCAAGCATATGTATCAATTTATAATTTGAAATTTTTAATTTTTATTGAATACAATTTTTTTCGAAAAAAATATCCTCACCTCTTTTTCCTAATTCTTATTATCTAGGTTACATTTTAAATTTAAAGATTTAAAATTGATTACAAATTTCAAATTATAAATTACGCAGTGCTTCTTCTAATCCTCGGAACAAAAGCAAAGCACATTTTTGTCTTCCAAGGGATATTTCTATCCCGAGCATGGCATACATGTCTTCTTCGATGAGTGCTCGTGCTTCTTCGACATCCATACCAGTGAGCTTCTCAGTCAAAAGCGATGCTGCAGCTTGCGACACCGCGCATCCCACCCCTGAAAAAGTAGCTTGAGTAATACGTTTATTTTCTATGGCAAGATAGAGTATATACGAGTCTCCACATGAGGCATTTTTTGCAGGCACGGAAACCGTAGGCTTATACATCTCTTCTTTGTTCCTCGGGTTGTTGTAGTGGTCAAGTATGTGCTGTTTGTATATTTCTGAATTTTGCATAGTTCTTTTTTATGCTTGAGCAAAAATCCGCTGTGCCTCCTTTACACTTTCTATCAGGGCATCAACATCATCTTTCGTAGTATACAGATATATACTCGCGCGTGTTGTTGCAGGTATACAAAGCTCGGTGTGAAGCGGAACAGCACAATGGTGCCCTGCACGCACTGCCACGCCATTTTTTCCCAAAATTTCAGCCATGTCGTGCGGGTGTACCGTGGCAAGCGTAAACGATACGATGCCGATATTGTGCACAGGGTCAGATGAAAATATTTTTACACCTTCAATTTTTTTCAATTCTTGTTGCGTATACGCAAGTGTCTCATGACAGTGTGTTTGTATGTTTTCGACACCAATAGTCTCAAGATACTCGACTGCTTTTTTTAGTCCTATAACCCCCGCAATGTTTGGTGTCCCCGCCTCAAAACTCCACGGTTGCTCACCAAGCACATAATCCGTGCGTGTTACCTCCTCAATAATTCCACCACCCAAATAGCTTGGGGTCAGTTTTGCAAGTTCACTCTTTTTTCCATACAAGACCCCAACCCCTGTCGGTCCGCACATCTTGTGTCCTGAGAAAAAAAGAAAATCTGCATCAAGTTGTTTTACATCGACTGGCACGTGACCCACTGCAGCAGTCGCATCCACCAAGACCAGCGCTCCCACTTCGTGTGCACGCCGTGCAACGCGTGTAACGTCGTTTATCGTGCCGAGTACATTGCTCGCGAGCGTGAGAGCTACAAGCTTTGTCTTTTCTGTGATACATTTTTCAGCCTGGTCGTAGTCGAGTTCGAAACATTCTCCAAGCTCAATGTAGCGGAGGTTGAGTTTCTTTCGTTTTGCAAACGCCTGAAGAGGCAGGAGTACGGCATTGTGTTCCATAATAGTTGTCACCACCTCATCTCCTTCAGAAAATGTGTCTGTAAGTTCAAACGCGTACATGAGCATGTTTGAAGAGCCTGTCGCTCCCGCGGTAAAGATTATTTCATCACTGTCTGCTCCAATAAAATTTGCAATAACCCTCCTAGTTGCCTCGTACTCCACACTTGCCTTTTCTGCCTCCCGATACAAACCCCGATGTATGTTTGCGCGATACGTTCGGTAGTACTCATCCATAGCTTTGAGCACCGGCTCAGGTGTGAGTGAGGTTGCTGCGGAGTCTAGGTATACGGAAGAACCTTCCTTTTGAAGAATTGAAAAGTCCTTACGGATTATATCTATGTCCATATTAATGCGAATTTGAAATTTACAATTTTTAATTTTTATTGAATAACATAATGATTTAATTTTAAATGAAAAACGTGGATTGCTTCGCTCTGCCGCAATGACACGCTTTTCAAATTGTGACATTAAGTCTTCATTTCAAATTAAAAATTTCAAATTAAAAATTAAAATCTTATCCATTACTCTCCATCCCGTTAGAGATAGGAAACCGCAGTTTCCGTCCAGAATGATTTTCTTCAGTATACTCTCACTTGAGCCCACAATTAATAACACTCTAAAGTACTCAATTTTTTTTATCTCTAACGGGATCCATTTCTAGCTCAATCAACTTATTAAATTCGACGGCATACTCAAGGGGGAGCGCTTTCGTAATGGGGTTCACAAATCCTGAAATAATCATACGTATCGCATCATCTCGTGAAAGCCCTCGGCTCTCCAGATAAAAGAGTTCCTCCTCGCCGATACGTCCTATGGTTGCTTCATGACTTATCATAACGTCATCTTGTTTGTTCTTCACCGCCGGGAAAGTATTTGCCTCAGACAAAGAATCCAGGAGGAGCGAGTCACATACGAGCGAAGCGGAAGCCCCTACGGCTTCACGAGTAACTTTGATAAGGCCTCGATAGTTTGAAATGCCTCCATCTTTGCTCACTGACTTTGAGCGAATCGTACTTGAGGTGTGGGGTGCAAGGTGGATAGCTTTTGCTCCCGTGTCCTGCACTTGTCCCTTGCCCGCGAAGACGAGACTCAAGTTGTCACTTTTTGAACCCTCCCCTTTGAGTACGGAGCACGGATAGAGCATCGTAACCGCCGACCCCATGTTACCACTCACCCAATTCATTTCACCATATGCCTCTACGATAGCTCGCTTGGTGTTGAGGTTGTACGTGTTGCGGGACCAATTTTCGACACTGATATACTTAATCTTGGCGTGCGGATGTACAAAAAGTTCCACACATCCTGCATGGAGTGATGAGGCGTTGTACCGTGGCGCACTACAGCCCTCGATATAGGTTACCTCAGCACCCTCATCAGCAATGATAAGTGTGTGTTCAAACTGCCCGCTCGCGCTTCTGTTCATCCTGAAATATGCCTGAAGAGGCTCCGCTACCTTCACACCTTTGGGAATATAAATAAACGTCCCTCCGCTCCACACCGCTCCATGGAGCATGGTGAATTTGTGGTCCCCGGCAGGCACGCACGTATTCATAAAATATTTTTCTACCATATCAGGATAGTTTTTGAGCGCAGTGTCCATGTTCTCAAAAATAACCCCATCTTTCAGTAAGGACTCTTTCAATTTGTGATAGACCACATTTGAATCGTACTGTGCACCCACCCCACCGAGGTACTCTTGCTCTGCTTTCGGTATGCCAAGCTTTGTAAACGTTTCTGTAATTTCGTAAGGAAGCTCGTCCCAACGGGTAGCTTCAGCAACTTCCGGATTAATGTAATACACAATATCCTTCAAATCGAGCTTTGTTAGTTCAGGACCCCATGTAGGAAGTGGTGTCTTTTCAAAGAGTGCAAATGCCTCAAGACGTTTTTCTTTCATCCACTGCGGCTCCTGCTTACTCTGAGATATATGCTCTATGAGCTCCTTAGTTAACCCTTTTTGAAACGCTTCGTATGCCATAGGTCTAGTATATAGATGTGTAGTAGAGGCACAAGATTTCGGTGTCAAACTTCTCAAAATGTCGTTCATCCCGTCGTGGCGGGACTCACTCCATCTTGTTTTCCTAGAATGTATCCGTTTGTGCAGGTCGTCCCTATGACTACTTACGATTTTTGTGCCACAACATCAAAATATTCTGAGTCAACCAACACGACTTGGTGAAAGTCTCGACCAACTGTTCGATACAACAGGGTAGCGATACATGACGCGTCTTTTCCATTCCACTCATAATCCCTCTCCATCTGGTCGTACAGATGAACCGTTACACCTTGAGTGACACTCTTTTGGAACACCATTGTCTCTCCTTGAAAACACACGGTAGAAATGTAGATATTTGCTGCAATCTTCTCAGGATTGTCCATTACTGCTTTATACGAAACGGTGTCGCCATACTGTACCGTTCCAGATGATTCCAGTGTAAGTGTCCCCCCGCCAGTAGGAATACTGGGTTCGAGTGCTTGTGAGAGTTGTTTAGCAGCACTAGAAACCATGAGTCCAAACCCCAGTGCCATACTTCCCACAAGCAAAATACCCAGGTAAGGTCTAATGTGTTGAAGATTACTCTCAAGATTAGTATTTATCACTACTGCTAGTATACCATTGCTCGCCGTACAAAAAACGTAAAACGTGTATACTTTGAAGTGTAAGCCGCCTTAATAAAAATATGAAACAATCACTATATAAAAATCCTACCGTCCTTGCGTTGAGTGCCGCTTGTATCTCTGGCATGTCGATTTTTATTAACAAAATTGCGGTTACTTCTTTGCAAGACCCAATCCTGTTTGCAGGATTGAAAAATACAATGGTTGCACTATGTTTAGTTGGTATCGTACTCGCGTACTCAAAAAAAAAGGAGCTACGTACTATTTCAAAAAAACAATGGGGACAGCTGATGCTGGTCGGTCTCATAGGTGGAGCGATACCTTTTGGACTCTTCTTTACAGGACTCAGTATGATTCCAGCTATCAATGGAGCGATGATACACAAGACTCTTTTTGTGTGGGTTGCACTTCTTGGAACACTTGCCCTGCGTGAACAACTCGCACCTTTACAGTGGGTAGGAGTTTCTTTACTTTTCGCTTCAAATCTAATAGTTGGTGGCTTTGGAGGGTTTACAGGAAGTACGGGTGAGCTACTTGTACTCAGCGCAACACTTTTCTGGGCAGTTGAACACATTCTTGCAAAGAAAATGGTAGGTGAACTCTCTGTACGTATCGTAGCGAGTGGACGAATGGTGTTTGGTTCAATATTCTTAGGTGCTTTTCTTGCGGTGACAGGGCGCTTGTCAGGTCTTGGTGACATGTCTTTATCGAGTACCCTTTGGATAGCACTTACTAGTATCTTTTTACTTGGTTATGTCGTCACGTGGTATTCTGCATTGAAATACGCACCCATGGCATACGTTGCTGCACTTCTCGTACCCGCTACACTCATCACCAACATTCTTACTGCAGTTTTTATAACAGGTACACTTACTGAAACTCAGGTACTCTCTGGTTTTCTCATGATACTTGGCACCACCTGTATTATCTTTTTTATGAAACAATCAGGAGCTATTACCAAGTCAAAGATGACCGTTACAGGGTAACATATGGATGGAGTACTTCGATGTAGTCGCTATGCATTTGGCCCCAACAGGCTCCATTTTTGTGGACCCGATGCAAATAGAGAAATATGGGATTACCTCAATGATGGCTTTACCGACTTTGGACTCCAAAAATTACTGAAGGGGTTTGAAACACTCTACCCCTACCTTGACCGCATAGCGCGGAGCAACCACATCCCTGACCCTTTCGACCCGCGAGTTGTTGAAGCGTATTGGATAGGAAATGAACTCCTCGGTGGCGTGGACAAAAACACTTTACATCAATATTTTATTGATGATTTGCGACTGAAAGATAAACTTCCTATAAAGACTTTTAGAGTACTTGAAGACAGGATAGGGAAAGGAATTCTCCCGAACCACAATTATCACGTGATAAACGTCCCAAAAAAAATGGGGCTTCAAGAAACGGAAGCGAGTATCGACGCAATGGACTCATGCAGAATCAGCTGGGGGAAGGTTACAGATGTTTCTGGACCAAACATTACCCTGCTCTACGAGCCACTCTTGGTAGCTAACAATAGATTTTTTCTTGGAGATCCCATTGAAAAGAAGATAGTGCGAAGACTTGAAGCAGACTACGATATAGAGATGTTGCAACCGGGACAATACGTAACGCTTCACTGGGACATACCTTGCGAGGTACTCACCGAGAAAATAATCCAGCAACTCAGGCACCATACACTGCGCGCTATACAAATAGCCAACCTTGACTAAAGACTGTTTGCACACATAATAGCAAAAGAACAATAACCGTAGTTTCATTTAGAAAAATCGAAGGAGGAAATTATGATGCCTTGCTCAACAGTCGCAGAACGCAGTACCAACCAAATTTTCCTACCAGTACCACCTGTATACGCTGTCCCCGTTCCGAAAACTCCCGCACAAGTCCATGCGCTGTATGGTTTTACCTGCTTGGGAGCGCACAACACACGAAGGTGTTTCCCGCTTGACTTAAACCCCATACTCAGAACAATCGTTAAGTATAGTCGCTTTCCAAGTGACGAATTCATCAGAAAATTTATTCCACGTCCCTTTTTAATCCTTGAAGGACACAGTCACAAGAAATGTACCATGGAGGAGGCGTACTACTTCTGGCGGATTACACACCAAATCGTACGAGAGGGGGAGACGCCCGTTTCCATCGCTGAAGTGACCAAGTTTGGGCCAGGTGGTACGTATGTCGGTAAACCAATACACCACCGTGGTAAACCAATTGGTTCAAAAGCCTTACAATATCAGTCCTGTGTTATTTTCAACCACCTCAGGTATCCCGTTGAGGTTGGAACAAAAGTTTTCGTGCACAACTTCGAAATAGCAGAACTCGTCCCACCGGATTTTCCTCTCTAAACTGTTCATTCCTTTCTTTATAGAGCGCCGACAACTTTTGCAGTCGGCGCTTTATCTGTACACTAGCATGTATGCATGTATGCATTTTTGGAAACCCCGACATCGAAATGGACTCACTCCCTACAAGACTTCTGCCGAAGCTGAGAGAGCTTTTTCCTGAGGTAACATTTACAATTCTCGACCCAAACGAAGAATGGGAAGTCGAAAAGGATATGATTATCATCGACACTGTTGTTGGTATAGAGGAAGTCACCGTGTTTGAAAGTCTCGAAGCCTTTAGTAAAACACCTCGCGTCACCTGTCACGATTTCGACGCGTACACCAACCTGCAGTTCCTCAAGAAACTCGGCACCATAGACAGCACCTACATCATCGGTATACCAGTAGGTATGCCAATAGTGAGACTCATTCCAAAGCTTACTAAAGCCATACAATCTGCATTCCAAAATAATACTAGAATTAATTCTAGTATTATTTAGAATTTAGTGTACAGTACTTACCAGAATGAGTGTTCACAGTAGCCCTTATGTTCAAGGTAAAACTCCGGAGGATAGAAAATGTCAAAACTTATCGCTTTCCTGCTTATTCCCGAATGTGGAGCTTGCGAATCTTGCACTTGCACAACGGATAACTTGCCCGAAATTTTTCGGAAAGAATTCGCCGAAATACGTCCGTGGGCGGAGTACACCCCCCACCAAAATCACCGTCTTGTCGTATGGCTCGGTGATGGGAAAAACAAGAAACAGCAGCCTGACAAGGAGATGAAAAAGTTGCTCGGTGATAACACTTCTGATTCAGTGGAATACTTTTGTCTGTGTTCTGTGTGTCAAAAACTCATCAGCATGCAAGCATACCCGCATGATCACGATAATGATGAGTTCTGGAATCTTGACAACTGCGAATGTCCTGGCACTTGGAGCCACCCAAAACAAGTACCTTAAGCATTTTGAAGTTGACCAGACGCAAGCCCCTCACTCAGGGGCTTGTTCTTATTTTATCGTCAATAATCCATATCCCGACATAAAGAGGAAATTGGTTTTCTAAATATTTAATTTTGAAATGGTTGCTCTGAGCGAAATACTGAAGACTTCATTTCAACATATTGCCAAGTAGTTTTTCTTGCTTACCCTTTGACCTACGCAGAATGATCTACATAGTGGACTCTTTCGTGTAATTCTATTTTTTTATCGGTATACTCATCATCTATGATTTGCCTAAGGTTTTTGCAATCTAGCCCTAAAGATTCAAGTACTTCACATTTTTGCAGAAGATCGTTTCTCCATTGTTCAAGAGCCTGTAAATCTTTTTGAAAAATTTCGTCAGTTTCAGTTTTATCTACTGAAGATTCGTTTTGCTCTTCACCGCTTGGCACAAAAACCTTCTGGCTTTCTCGTTCTTTTTGTACTCCCTCTCCAAAATTCATGGTTATATGTTTGTCTATTAGAATTTTATTTTTTGATAGCATCTTCTTTTCTTACTTTCATACATCTTAAAGTAGTATTTTTATGATAGCCACGATTGCTATAGCAGTCCAGACCATGTTCAAAACACCAGGTTGGTAGGCTTTCTTTTTAAAAGAGATATACATAACCCCAACAGCACCTGTTGCATTGAGTAGTTGATACATGAGACTATCTGAAACTATCACATTAAAACTCAATAGTGCGTAGGCAAGCACTATTGCAATCGTTCCATACCATCCTACTATTTCACTACCATCTAATTTGCCCATAACAATTGATTACTTAAATAAATTACTTAATCGTCAAATCCACCTTCAGGAAGTGTGCGGCGCAGGACATACAGGGGTCATAGGCACGGATGAGCTTTTCGAGCTCGAAAGTTATCGCCTCCACGTCAGTCACCCCTTTTGCCACGAGATCTTCGACGAGTCGTCCGCAGTCCTCTTCGATATTTATCTGGTTTTGCCCTGTAGGTACGATGACTTCTCCATCCATTATCTTGCCGTCCGCCCCTACATGAATCTTATGGTAGAGCGCTCCACGAGGAGCCTCAATAACCCCAATACCTGTGGCTTCTCGATATGGCATCTTAACCAAATCTTCTTGTACTATAGGGTTGTTTTTAAGAAGGTCGATACTCTCATCAACCGAATGCATAATTTCTATTGCTTGCGCGAGGTTGTTGTGAAAAATGTTTGTCGAGGGGAACAGTGCAAGCGCGGATTGGCACGATTCTTTCGTCTTCGGGTGAAGTTTATCTCGAGCTATGTTCATACGAGCAAGTGCACCCACCATATAGGAGTCTCCTTTGTACTGGTACGCACTCGCTTGTGAGTAGGGTAGAACCACGTGCTCTACGAGTTCACGGTACAGTTTTTCATCATACACCTCACCCTTACTCGTACGTATTCTGCCATTGATGTACCCGTACCCTTCGTCAGGCAAAAGTGCCATGTAGTCGGTATGTCGGTCAAAGGCAAACGTGCATTTCTCAAACTCCGCGACAAGTCGTACCGTAGCCTCGCGTACGCTTTCAAGTTTTTCTATTGCTTGCGCGACCTGTTCGGCATCCGGATACTTAATAAAGCCTCCAATAGCCGGGAACATTGCGTGAATAGACCTCCCTGCAATGATAGTAGCGAGGAAATTTCCCGCGCTCTTTATCGCAAACGCATCATGTAGCAATTGGTTCTCATGGGGGTCGTTTTCGTCAAAGTCTAAAAATGCATCCTTACCGTATATGTCCGGCATGCAGAACAGGTAGAGGTGTAGTGCATGGTCACGAATCGTGAGCCCGTGCATAGTAAGTGCACGAAGCATCTCAGTTTGCTTTGAAGGCTCTATGTCGAGTGCCATTTCACAAGCCTCAATAGCAGCGAGCACATGCGCGTTTGAACACGTACCACATATACGTGAGAGGTGTGATGGTACTGAAAGAATACTCTTACCTTTCAAAGCTTCAGTAAAGAAGCGCTTATACTCTTCTGTTATAAAATGAACCTTGGTCGCCTTGCCGTCTTCGACGGTAATACTGATAGACGCATCCCCTTCAATTTTCGTGATGTGCTCCAACTCTATGTTTATCATGTGCATGGTAGTGTGTGAAATTACTGAGTCTGTGCTACTAATTCTGGTCGAAGCTCTGCTACAAGTGCGTTTACGGCTTTCAAGAACATGTCGGCGTTCATCGGACACCCTGGGACCGAAGCATCTACCGTCACCACATCGGCCACTTTCTTTACTTCAGGCAATGCGCCAAAACGGTCCACCAAAAACTGTATCGCCTCTTTTTGCGGAGGGGTAAAGGTATTGCGCTGACTAGCAGGAACTCCTGTGACTGCACATGCACCGACAGCAACCACCTTTTTACTGCGACTACGGATATCTTTTAGCTTCTCCTCATGCTCTGGGCTCGCGATAGCTCCTTCAATAAACGCAATATCGAACTCATCGTAAATATTATTCTTTTTAAGGACTTTGACATGACGAAAGTCAAAAATCTTTTTCCATTCTTGCCAGTGATCATTTAAAAGCTCAGTAAAGAGTATGGTGTTATCTTCCGAACAGGAAAACACAAACCACCCGATTTTAATTTTCTCAAAGTTTTCATTCATATAGTAGGTAGTGTACCAAAAGAAGGGTACTTGTGCCCATACCTCCGCTTAAGAATTTAAACTCATCATCTCGCCTTAAGTAATTTCAAAGCAGCGAAGACCATATCTGTTTTTTCTTCTGGGATTATTCCAAGAACAAGTAGTAAACGAATAAGTAGTGCTGTATCCAATCCTTTAGATGAGTTGTTCTTTGAAGAACCCACGTTCTCACCATTAAGTATTTGCAATGTACGTGGTCCTACCACACCTACAGCCAGGATACCGTTTTTTGTTTGATACTGCTTAACAGCCTCTGCAGTAAGTGACCCATAGAATCCAGTATTTGTAGGATACGTAAAGAATCCATACCTTCGCAGAATTTTCTGAAGTTCGACAACATCGGGTCCTTCACTTCCTGGTTGTAAGAATCGAGTGAAAATGAATGCTGAAGCAGGTAGGGTTGGTTGTGATACCTTTTCAGCTTCAGAGTCTGTGCCAGTATCATCAACTTCAGGTACTGTTTCAGTATTTTGGGTTTTGAGTTTTGTAGTACTCGGATTTAGCAAAGCTCCACCACCTACAGAATCAACAGCAGAAACTTTAAAAGTATGCTCGCTGTAGGTGCCAGTGTAGGTGAACGCTATTTTTCCTTCACTATTTGATTGACAGAATCCGTCTGTGCAATCAGCACCTATGATATTTAAGCCCTGAGTAGCATCTACACTTACACTGTAGCTTTTGTTGGCTCTCAAGTCTCCGACAACATGAAGTATGTTGGTGAGAGTTGAGCTACTTGAGCTTTCGGTCCATTGTTTAGTGGTCGCTTCCCAGGTGATGTTTTTGATATCAAGCCATTCGGGACGTACTTCGTCAGCACCAAAGGACTCAAAGTTACCACTTTGAGGGGTAATTGTTAGATCAGCTAAATTTGCGTTGGTTGTTCCTTTGTCTCGAAACTTTCCGTCTCCATAAATGCGAGCTCCAGCTTCGATATCTATTTTATCTGTACCTATTGTGTGCGGTGGCTGATATTCATAAGCACCGATATCAGGAGTGCCGTAGATAGGATTACCCACGAAGTCGGTGGTGAGACCAACAGAAACACCAACATCGATTAGCGGAGAACTAGAGAGAAGATTAAAATTCCTCGCATTAAAATCTGAAAACAATTGCTCACCATAAATTGATTGTGCATCCTGACCAGTATTTTTCCATGCAGTTAAATTTGCGTAGCTAGTTGTTGAACTCTGCACTAATCTATTATGTGGTGTATTAAAACTGTTGTAATTACTTTGCAGGCCTATTGCCGGATTATCAACTATAACTATGGTCGTCTGTGATTTGTTTTGGTCAAAAATATTATTTTTAAGACTCGCATTATCGACCCCGGTATTTATATACACAAAAGCTCTACCTGTAGCTTGAGCACCTTCCACAAGAGTATTGTTATATACAAAACTTGAATCAGCAGTAGTGAAATATAGTCCTCCAGTACCACCCAATGAACCGTAGGTATCATCTGACAAGTTAACCAGTTTGTTATAATAGACACTCGCTGGAGCAGTTAGATATACACCTCTCGCAGAGTCATGAATATAATTCCTGTAAATACTGGTATTTGGTCCACCACTTCCTATAACATAATTATTGGATCCCCTAATATCATTTCCAAAAATTGATGTATTAGAATAGCCAGATTGAATATCAATTGCATTTTCGTTTATTGTTCCAGAAACAGTATTGTTTGATATTGTATTGTTTGAACCAGTCCCGTCGTGTAATGTGATTCCGTCATTAAATGCTCCTGAAAGAGTGATGGTATTGTTATCAATAAGTCCATTGGATAAAGCGTTACTGGTTATTCCATTATTTGCACATCCAATTAAGGTTGAATTCTTCACATACCCACCATTTCCACTCAATCCAATACAATTTTGAGAAACATCACGCACCGTCACATTATCAATTTTCAACGCAACACCAGGTCTGGCTTCTATGCCAGTACCCGCAATATTGCGTATTTCTAAGTTGGAGATTACAACCTCACCACTACCAGCGTAATAAGCTGAAACTCCCCTATCTAGAACATTTTGACCATCAATAATTGCTGTTTGGCCAGGTGCAGAGGTTATCGTATACGGATTCCCAACTGAGCCATACGCGACCATATTTAAAGAATTGCTAGTTATAGTGCCACATAAATAAACTGTATCATTATCACTGATTTTATTATCCCCAGAACCCCAGTTAGCTGAGACATTGAACCATGAAGCAGGACGGGATTGGTCACAGGAAGATCCATCACTAGCGCCAGCACCTGTATTGCTTATATAAATCTCTTCCGCATTTACTTCCCCAACTCCCAATACCCCATTGAACTGAAAAAAGTGTGGAACAGGCAAAAAACCAATCACGATAAAACAAAAGAAAAAGAATATTTTAAAGTTTAACTCACTAGATAAGATTCTCCCATAACAAATCTTAGGGGACATCTTTTCTAGCTTCAAATACAATTTTTGCCTCATGTTTTTATGTTCATTGTCTCAATTGATTTGAATGAAGGATACCCTGATATATCCCTCGTTTACAAAAACTAGGGTTTGGAACGTTGGGTATTTTGAAGAACGTTGATATTTACGCAGACGAACTCACTGCAGTGAATCCTGTCGGCACAGCGGGTGGTGTCGTGTCAGTTCCTCCTGTTGCTGCCTGTGTTGTCGCACTCTTTGCTGTAGATTGACTGGATTCATTCCCTACCGCATCGATAGCAGAGACTCGGTAGCTGTATGTAGTAGCTGCTGTAAGACCAGTGTTACTGTACGAAGTGGAGGTTGTTGTGGTAAGGTAGGCACCGTTTCGATATATCTTGTAGCCAACTACCCCGACATTGTCAGTGGAAGCAGTCCAGGCGAGATTGATTTGTGAAGAAGAAACTGCCAATGTTAACAAATTCGATGGTACAGCAGGTGATGTCGTGTCAGTTCCTCCTGTCCCTGCCTGCGTCGTCACACTCTTTGCTGTAGATTGACTGGATTCATTCCCTGCTGCGTCGATAGCGGAGACTCGGTAGCTGTATGTAGTAGCTGCGGTGAGACCAGTGTTGTTGTATGAAGTGGAAGTTGTTGTGGTAAGGTAGGTACCGTTTCGATATATCTTGTAGCCTGTTACACCTCCGTTGTCAGTCGAAGCAGTCCAAGAAAGGTTGATTTGTGAAGAAGAGACTGCGGTTGCTGTGAGAGATGGTACGGATGGAGGGGTGGTGTCGATAGGAGTAGGAATAGTAGTATCAGTATATTCTACTCTAAAAGTATGCTCGCCGTATGTTCCTGTGTAAGTGAATGCTATTTTTCCGGAACTGTTTGCTTTGCAAACTCCATTTGTACAGTTGGTTCCGGTTACGTTCAAACCAACAGTACCATCCACTTTAACGGAGTAGTATTTATTGGCTTCCAAATCTCCAACAGTATGAAGAGTGTTGGTAAGAGCTGAGTTGCTTGAGCTTTCAGTCCATTGTTTAGTGGTTGCTCCCCATGTGATGTTTTTGATATCAAGCCATTCGGGACGAAGCTCATTTGAAGTAAACGTTTTAAAGCTTCCACTAGAAGGAGTAACTGCTAAATCAGCTAAATTAGAGTTGGTTGTTCCTTTGTCTCGAAACTTTCCGTCTCCATAAATTCGAGCCCCGGCTCCAATGTCTATTTTATCAGTTCCGACTATATGAGGGGGTTGATATTCGTAAGCACCGATATCAGGAGTGCCGTAGATAGGTTTACCAGCATAGTCAGTGGTGAGACCGACAGAAGTGCCGGCGTCGATTAATGGAGAATTATAAAGGAGGTTAAAATTCCTAGCAGTAACATTTGAATACAATTGCTCACCGTAAATGGATTCTAAATCATACCCGACATTTTTCCAAGCAGTTAAATTTGCATAGGTGGTTCCTCCGCTCTGTACTAATCTGCTATGAGGCGTAGTAAAGTTGTTATAATCACTTTGCAAACCTATCGCGGGATTATCGACTGTGTACAAGATCGTCTGTAATTTATTCTGGTCAAAAATATTATTTTTAAGTTTCATATTATCAACCCCGGAATTTATATATATCATAGCTCGACCCATAGCTTGGGCGCCCTCTACGATAGTATTGTTATGTACAAAACTTGAATCAGCAGTAGTGAAATAAATCCCTCCTGTATTACCCACAGAACCATAACTATCGTCTGACAAATTAACTAGCTTGTTATAATAGACGTTTGCTGGGCCAGATAGATACACACCTCTCGCAGAGTCATGGATATAATTCCTGTAAATACTGGTATTTGGACCACCACTTCCCAAAGCATAAAGACTAGCTCCACTAAAATCATTTCCAGATATGATCGTATTAGAATAGCCAGGTTGGATATCAATTACATTTTCGTTCATTGTCCCAGAAATAACGTTGTTCGAAATTGTATTGTTTGTACCAGTTCCGTCGTGTAATGTGATCCCGTCATTAAACGCCCCTGAAAGGGTAATGGTATTGTTATCGATAAGTCCATTAGATAACATGTCACCATTTATTCCATTGTTTTTACATCCGATTAAGGTTGAATTCTTTACATATGAACCATTACCGCTCAATCCAATACAATTTTGAGAAACATTTCTCACGGTCACATTATCAATTTTCAATGTAACGCCACGTCTGCCTTCTATACCAGTACCAACAATATTGCGTATTTCTAAGTTGGAGATTATAACCTCACCACTACCGGAATAATAAGCTGAAATACCTCTATCTAGAATATTTTGACCATCAATAATCGCTGTTTGACCAGGAGCGGAGGTTATTGTATAGGGGTTCCCAACAGAGCCATATGCTACCAGTTTCAAAGGACCACTTGTTATTGTGCCACACAAATAAACAGTATCGTTATCGCTGATTTTATTATCCCCAGAGCCCCAATTAGCAGAGGTACTGAACCATGAAACAGAACGGGATTGGCTACAAGAAGATCCATCACCAGTACCAGTATTACTTATATAAATACCTTCTGCTCTCGCTTCTCCCACACCTAGAGCAAACCCACCCATAACAAAACAGAGGAGTAAGAATATTTTTTTAAACTTAAACTCACCATTTAGGACTCTCCGGAGGAGAATTTCATAGGTTGTTTTTTCCAACTCTAAGTATTCTTTTTGTTTCATGTTTTAAGTTATTAATTATATTTTACTAATATTTTTTGTTGTTACGCGGCTGTTCAGTATTACCACTCCATACATGAGTAAATTCAAAATAATACTTGAGCTTAAAACATGGTATCACATTCTGTGGGGGGTACATACTCCACTTAATACGGGAAAAGTCCACAAGTTTCGCTAGGCTTGTGGACTTTAACCACGTACCAGACGGTACATGGCATGCCCCGTACTAGAGCGTAGCTTCAGTGCAGGGCATGCTTTTAACTTATAGCGAAAGTGTCTTTTCCTCTTTCCATGTGTTTTCGTTCAATACTGTTATCTTCTCACTACCAACAACATACAAGTTATCATTGATAAACACTGCACGAAGGACGTCATAGCCACTAACCGCAGCCTTAAGACTAAGCTTGTTGTTGTCATACGAAATAACATACCCTCCGTTACTTGCTGGGATAAAGACAACTTTATACTCACCATCTCGCAGGAATGCATGATGATTGTTCTCCACTTCACTCCAACTCTCCGCAAGTCTATACACTGCATGCTCTATAGGAAGTACTGGATTACTCACATCAAAGAGAGAGAGCTTCACACTGCTTCCATCGCGCCCCACACCAAGTACCGTGTTTTCATCTATCGCTTCGAGATAGCTTGAGTACCCTGGTATCTTGAGCTCTCCTGTCATCTTAGGGTTTAGAGGATCAGAAAGGTCAAACACATAGAATGGATCAATCTGTCTAAAAGTGACGACATACCCACGGTCTCCAATAAAGCGAGCGGAGTACACTTGCTCGGTAAACCCAAGATCGAGGACACTTCCAACAATTTCAAGCGCACTGTTAAGCACGTACACATCATTCACCTGTGAACCCCCTCCCCAACGTTCTCCAACAGTTACCGCTACACGGAGGTAGCCATTATACTCATCAAGCGAGAACTGATTGAGCAAATGTCCTGGGATTGACTTGGTTTCTTTTATGGTAAGTGTGCCGACATCTACGCGGGAGATGATTGTTCGGTCCGTATCACGCAGGTGTTTTGCGAGATAATCTTGCATCCGGTTTTGAACTTCCGTCTCAAAACGAAGTGCCTCATTTTCACTCATTTTCGCCGTTACTTCCTGAAGAAGAGTACCTATTTCTCTCATCTTTGATTCGTTGGTAATATCGTAACTGTTGATAGTGGCTATGCGTGCTCGCACTTCTGCAGACAACAAATCGGTGAGTTCAAACTCAATAAAATCGAGGGTCGTTTCTGACATACCTCTTGACTCATGATGCGTAACATACATATTGTCTTCAAACATTGCTACCACCGTGTTATCTGCCTTACCTCCAAATGTTAGTTCCTTATCAACGTTTCCATCTTTGGGGTCAAGGGCGAGTATTGAGTAGCTTGTGTTCAAATTTTCAAGATGTTCCGGTATCCACACTCTGTCGCATGGCAAAACCATACCTGCATTCATGAGTGGTACGACAGGACAAGGATGAATACGGTTCAAATAGGTAGAAGTTACAAGATACACCACATCATCTTTTGCTCGAGCAGTAACTAACTGTACACCGTCACCATATTTTCTATCCCATTTCTTTTTAGGATTACTTGGAGTAGCTACGTCATACGCGACGATGCTTTCGTAGGTAAATATGAGTAGCATGTTGTCTACAAGCAACATTTCTCCACTTTCCTTTATCGCATCTTTTGAAATCACGCCCAAATCTGAAAGCGGAAACGCATCGACCACTTTCGTCGCAGGTACCACATACTCTATTGGAGGCATTATGCTTTCTGGCATCGTACTACCTATTGTGGTCATAACTGGCGTCCCTCTAAAGTAGGGGCCATTTGCACGAGGTGACACAAAGATATTTTCACCGTCAGTTTTTACAATATCTGACTCGTCTATTCCTCCCACCTGCACATTTGTCGCGCTAAAGCGATTTGCCACCGCCTTCTCACTTGAGCCATCTGCATCTCTTGCTTCTGCACTTACAGGTACAGTTGGTGCTGGAAAACCAGTGGGAACAGTTGTCATTCCAATACGGGCTGTATAGTACACTTCATTCCGTGCATCAATGTATTTTAGAAGCTCAGAAGCTGACGATGCTTTCTTATACGCATACTCTTTTGACTTCGCCTCCCCTGTTGGTTTTGTGTGTTGCGTAGGATTTGTCTTTACAAAGCTTCCTAATGCAGCACGACCTTGCGGACCGACTGATCTTCCATCCCAATCACTTAAGTTTAGGCGTGCCTTATAAAATGCCTTCACTGCCGTTTGTGTTTGTGTGCCATAGTAGCCTGTGGCACCTGCAGGAATACTATATCCTGCATCTATGAGACATTGCTGAAGATTTGCCACGTTAGTGCTCGACTGACCAAAAGCTACCCGCGTGAGCGTCCCCGCAGTACATGTTGCTGCCTGCGCCTCTGCTACAAAAAGTACTGACCCGAAAGCAACACAAAGAATACACATGTGCCATTGAATATATTTAAGCATCATAATTTTTGAATAAGTAATAATTATTTACTATAAACTATACTATTGAGTAACCTGTTTGTCTCACCAACACCACACAATTGGTTTTGTACAACAAAAAAATTAAACGTAGTTTAGCCCACACATCTTGCGACATATGGGCTATTTCTTTTCTATTGTGTCTTTAAGTTGACAACATTCCCAGTACTGGACGTGGATGCATGACAGGAATTGCATCCAAAGGAACTTTTCCTTCCAACTCGGCTTCGTAAACAATACAGGCACGGTACCCATTAACAGTGTCATCTAATTCACCAAGTGTTTTTTTATTCCCCAGTTCTGGTAGGATTGTACGACCACTACCAGGGTAAGCGACAGTAATTCTGAAAATTCCTCGTAACTCTTCTCCATCAAAAGCCACAGCATGTCCTGATATGGGGACAGATTGACCCTCGTCCAAATACGGAAACAGTGCTATGGGTACATATTCTTTCAGGGGAACGAAGTAAATTTTTGCCTGTTCCTTACCATCCACGTAGTTTCTAAGAATAAAAAGAACAGTACTCATCTAACACCTCCTTAAACCAGATATTTTTCTTTACAAAAACAAAATGCCTACCTAATGGGTATAATACCAAACTACATCTACAGCAAATTTGTTTGTGTTTATAACTTTATACTCCAATTTTTTTAAAAGTCTAATTGGCGAGTTTGCGAGTAGCGAAAAAATTGTAGAAAAAAGTAAAATTGGTTTTTTGAACTAAGAACTAGGAACTAGTATTCTTTGTTAACTCGGTAACTCGTAACTCGCTTTACTCATTACTCGAAAGTGGATAGCTTTACTGTGAACTACATATCAAGCAAGGTATACTCAACACACTGATCTCTGATACTTGTTTGCTGAGAGTCGAAACAGAATGCTCATTTATTTACATGACAGATTCAAATACAAATTCTACCGGAACTCATTTGGCAATTAAAACGATTGCTATCGGTGGGGCCGCCGGTGATGGGGTACGCGAAGCAGGCATCAATTTTTCTGAGCTTTTCACTGAGCTTGGTTACAAAACATTCTCCTCATTCGATTATCCTTCGCTCATACGTGGGGGTCATAACTATGCACGCATAAGCTACAGTGTTAACACAGTATACGCAGACTACAGGGAACTCGATGTGCTCATAGCGGTCAATGCAGAATCTGTACGCGTCCATCAACACTCGCTCCGAGCAGGGGCTCGTGTCTTTGTAGAAGAAGCATACCTTCCTGAAATTGCTGACCTAGGAATTGCCGTTATTCCTCTCCCCATGAAAAAAATTGCTGAGGAACTTAAAGCACCTCAGGTGGCACGCACCTCAAGTGCCTTTGGAGCGTACGGCTATACACTCGGCATCCCCTTAAACCAACTTAAAGCCCTTGCGGACAAAGTCTATGCAAACGTCGGTTCCGAAATGAACGTAGCACTTGTAGAAAAGGGGTACGCTCACATGAAAAAGATGCAGTACCCTCAAGACGAGTGTGCTATCCCGACAGAGCACGGCATAGTTGGTGAAGTTACAGACGGCAACAAGGCAATAGCAAAGGGTTTCCTCGCAGCCGGCCTTGAGGCGTACGTAGGCTACCCTATGACCCCGTCCACTTCAACGCTCCAGTTTCTTGCAAAGATGTCGAAGAAGACTGGACTGAAGGTAGTGCACCCAGAGGATGAAATAGCTGTACTGAACATGGCACTCGGCATGAGCTATGCGGGAAAGCGTGTTGCGGTAGGTACAGCAAACGGCGGTTTTGCACTCATGCAGGAGACGTTCTCACTTGCAGGAGTATCCGAAATCCCTATCGCCATCTTGGTATCTATGCGCATGGGACCCGCTACTGGTGTAGCAACACATACAAGTCAGGGAGACTTGCAGTTTATCTTACACGCTGGTCATGGAGAGTTTCCTCGCTTAGTCATAGCCCCTGGAGATGTTGAGGAATGTTTCGAGTGTGCTGCAGATGCACTCAATCTTGCATGGAAGTATCAGATTCCTGCGGTCGTCCTCTCTGACAAACACCTTTCTGAAAGTTATAAATCGGTAACACTCGATACCAAAAGTAAGGGACCTGATTATGGAAAGCGTGCGGTCCCCGTGGGTACACATTATGTACGCTACAAGATTACCGAAGATGGAGTTTCTCCTCTTGCCTTCCCTGGCAAGGCAAACGTGGTGGTGAAAGTTACTAGTTATGAGCATAACGAAGAAGGTGAGGCTGTTGAAAGCGCAGAAGAAGTTCAAGCAATGCAGGATAAACGTTTCCGTAAGTTGAATGGTCTGTACCAAGATTTCGCATGGTTTCCAACAGTCAAAACATATGGTGACGAATGGAGTGATGTGGTAATTGTTTTCTGGGGTTCAACCAAAGGAGCAGTACTTGAGGCACACAAGCAACTCAAAACCCCAGCAAAGCTTGTACAGATACTCTGGATGGAGCCTTTTGATGCAGACCGTGTCAAAGCTGAGCTCAACGGAGCACGTGTCATAGTCGACGTGGAGGCAAACCACACCGCACAACTCGCTGCACTTATACGTGAAAAGACTAGTATTGAAATTCACAATAAGGTTCTTAAGTATGATGCACAACCGTTTACTCCGACTGACCTTGCTAATGAAATAAACAAATTTCTATGATCTACAAAAAAACGACACACTTCTTTGTTGCACTACGCGAATTGTATCCGTTTTTGTAAATCATCATCTTATAAAACTATGGCTCTTGACCTTACAACAGATATAAAAATTACTTGGTGCCCAGGATGTCCAAACAGCCAGATACTGGTTGCTTTCCGTCAGGCAGTTGAAGAGTTTGTTTCAGCGGGCACGATGGAGCTTCACAACATTGTGGCTGGAGCCGGAGTTGGCTGTCACGGCAAGATAAGCGACTATCTCGAAGTCAATTCATTCAATTCTCTTCATGGACGAATGGTTCCCTCACTTACCGGTATCAAGCTCGCAAACCCCAAGCTCAATGTCGTCGGATTTTCTGGAGATGGAGACTCTTTTTCAGAAGGATTTAACCATATCACGCATGCAGCGCGGAGCAACAGTGACATTTCTATTTTCTTACACAACAATCAAGTATTTGCACTCACTACGGGACAAGCAACAGCTACTAGTCCAAAAGGCTTCAAGGGCGGTACGATGCCCGAAGGTTCTATTAACGAACCTATAAATCCCGCACTTATTATGCTTACCATGGGAGCTACGTTTATCGCACGCACGTTTGCATCTGATATTAAAAAGACGAAAGAGATTATGAAGGAAGCAATGCTCCACAAAGGGTTTGCTTTTGTTGAAATCATTCAACCATGTATCACTTTCTTTGACACTCGTGAGTACTACAAGGAGCGCGTCTACTGGCTCGATGACAAACACAAGAAGAGCAATCTCGACAGTGCATTCAAAGTCGCACGTATGAACACTGCTGACAAAGTCCCCTGCGGTATCATCTATCAAACTTCTAAGCCTACCTTTGAGGAGTTGGTGTAAGGACTTACGGAAACGGCGCATTTCGTTGTCAGACTTCACAACATGTCGTTCACTGTACCAGTAAGTACAGCTTACTCATGTTGCTCGTCTTCCTAGAACTGCATCCGTTTGCGTAAGTCCTATCGTATACGGGAACGTATAAGAATTCGTATGGGAATGAGTATGCGTATGGGGCGCCTCCTCCTTCGCTAAAGCTCCGGGCGGACAAGTCGAACTTTATCCGTTTGCGTAAGTCCTGACGAATTGATTTGAGTTACCTGCGCAACTACCTGTAGAATAGAGAGATGATGAATTTACACACACTTTTTAATCCAAATAAAGTAGCAGTTATTGGCGCCACGAATGACGAAACGAAGGTTGGCTACGCCCTCATGAAAAACATTCTCGCAGGAAGTGCTCGTGAAGTATATCCGATAACACTCAGTGAGACACACGTACTCGGTCATGTAGCATACACCTCGGTCAAAATGGTTCCTGGAGAAATAGACCTTGCGGTAATAGCGGTCCGTGCTGATATTGTTTCCACTATTCTTAAAGAGTGTGCGGAGAAAGGAATAACAAACACTATCGTTATTTCAGCAGGATTTAAAGAAGCAGGCGAAGCGGGTGTACGACTCGAACAAGAGATGGCTGACATAGCAACTCAACACAACATAACCCTCCTCGGACCCAACTGCCTTGGTATCATGAACGCGCACGCTGACTGGAACGCTTCTTTTGCTGTCGGGAAACCTGCGGTTGGTGGTATCGCCTTTCTCTCACAATCTGGAGCACTCGGTACTGCACTCCTCGACTGGGCAAATAAGGAGGGTGTCGGATTTTCAAAGTTTGTAAGTCTTGGCAACGAAGCATCACTTACCGAACTTGAGTTTTTGGAATACCTGATAGATGACGAAGACACCAAAGCCATACTTCTCTACATTGAAAAAGTTACTGATGGACCACGCTTCTTAGAACTCGCACGACGAGTTACTCAGAAAAAACCACTCGTCGTACTTCGCGCAGGTAGGAGCGTGCGGGGCTCCGCAGCTGTCGCAAGCCACACCGGATCTCTTGCCCCATCCGACAAAGTGTTCGGAGCAGCACTCGCACAAGTGGGCGCTATCCCCGTTGACTCACTCCGCACCCTTTTCTCACTCTCAAAACTCTTTGAACTTGGATTCAACACTAAAAACTTACAGAGAATAGCAATAGTCACAAATGGTGGCGGACCATCAGTAAACACCGCTGACCTTATAGGCATGTCAGACTCACTTACTCTCGTCACCTTTTCTGATGAAACCGAAGAATCTCTTCGAGGTGTTCTCCCCCCTATGGCCGCGGTAGGAAATCCTATCGACGTAATAGGTGACGCCGGCCCAAATAGGTATAAGGATGTGCTAGATATATTGAGTGATCTTCCTCAAATCGAAGTCATTATTGTACTTGTCACTCCACAGATGATGACTGATCCTGCGGGAATTGCCGAGGTGCTCATATCGCAACATACAAAAAAACCAATCATCCCTGTCTTTATGGGCGGTGATACCGTAGAGGCTGGAATACGTGTGCTCAAGCAGGCTGGTATGGTGTGTTTCAACTCACCCACAGATGCAGTTGAATCTCTCGATGCCCTTGCTCGACATTCAGGGAAAGCGCCTGAACCAGTACCTTCTACACCTCGACTTTCGCCACACCTCACTATGCTTCCCCTCGCTGAAATGCAAAGAATTTTAAGTGAGTCTAACTTACAACTTGAGGGTGTATTTGTAGAAAACAAAGAATCAGTATTCGATGCACTCACAAGACTTGGCGCTGGGCCATATGCTATGAAAGCTATTTCAAGTGCTCTCGTGCACAAAAGTGACTTGCAAGCCGTCAAACTTCACCTTGCAAACGCTGAAGCACTTCTGCATGCGTGGGATGATATAGAAACATATGTTAGAAATCATACCGAAGGAGCGGTAATTGATGGCATGCTCATACAGCCAATGGTAAAGGGTGTTGAGTGTATTGTCGGCATGAAGCGCGATCCTGTTTTTGGCCCTACTATCGTTTTTGGCCTTGGTGGTATCTTTGTCGAAATACTGAAAGACTCATCCATTCGCATAGCACCTGTTACAGAAGAAGATGCATTTAAACAAATCTCTGAAATAAAAGGTATTCCATTACTTACTGGCGCTCGAGGAAATATACCTGTCGATATACACGCACTCGCACGAGTCATCACCTCCCTCTCACAACTTGCACTTGCTCATCAAGAAATAGAAGAAATAGACTTCAACCCAGTCTTTGCGACATCAACGGGAACGCATATAGTGGATGCGCGGATCATGGTGAAGTAACATGACATAAAGAAACGGTGCACCACAGGAGTACTTCATTGTTGTCAACCTTTATTGATTCTCCTCCCAATAGACGTTTTATCCCCCAGTCGCAAGACAGGGGGATAAAAGAACCGCTTAGCAGGTAAAAAGCGCAACCACATTGTCGGCTCTTTTACGAAGACCGTCTTCCTGGACTTTCCTTTCCTCCAAAACACCGAGTGCCATTGTTTGAACGTCGTAATCTCCTGAGAGATCACGAAATTCGTACAGCATGTTACGGCTCAGCTTCTCAGGATAATGAAGCAAAAGAATTCTTCTTGTCCCTTCCAGCACACTGGAGTTGTTGTGTTCCAAAAAACCCAGAAGGGTATCATAATCAAAATTTTCCTTACCAATCCTCTCAATAGTCTTTTGGAACAGAATTTTAGTTACGTGATATATACCAAAGAGCTCCGAATATTTCCCGTCCATACTTTTCTCCTTGTTAAAGTTTGCCTGAATTCTATGGAACCTAGCATGAAGGTATCACTGAAATATATTTTTGTCTACTTAAATTTCAAGCATCTCGTAATACAAAAGACTTTAATAGTACCAACAAAATGACCCGCCGAAGCGAGTCATTGAGATAGAAAAAGAAAAAAACTAAAAAATGATTGACTGCTTCCTTGGAGCCTCCTCAGGTGGATGAACTTGTATCCACTCACCCGATCCAATGTGTCGCAGGATCTGCTCCCCACCTTTCTTCCTCAACAGAAGATGCTCGGTGCTCTTGTCTATGTAGCCCTCGTCAAACCCCAACGCTTTCCATGATTCAAGCAGATCGCAAGGAAGTCCCGGTACCGACTTTAATGGAACAAATTTCTCACCTTCGTAACAGAGGAATCTGGTAACATCTTCATCACATGTGGTCATTTTTTGGCCTCTTTTGTATGATTAGTAGTTTTAGTTTAAATTTCTTTCAATAACATACAACAAAAAATAAACATTGCAATACATACGCCATACTACGTCTTAAGTAAGCCTTATTCTAGATGTTGAGTGAGAGTTTGCGAGATAGGACTTACAACAGGTGCGACAAGTGTTTTTATATCTAATGTCCCATCCCTAAGTCCTTCGAGCTTTTCACTCAAATCAATTTTTGCTTTTATTATTTTGGTGATTGCCCCCATGAGGTCAGGTCTATTTACCGTCGTTCCCCCGATAATGCGTCCATGCGATAGAATAATTCTGCAATGACTGTTTTCTTCAAAAGTCGGGTAGTGTATCACGATGCGATCTTCAAGTGCGCGCACATCGCCTGTCCACCCTATTTGAAAACCGAAACCGTGGCTCGTGTGGAAAGATACTTGAGCGAACGGCTCTTTTGTAGCATTGCTCATGTTTTTCCCTGCTATTTCACCCTGTAGACGGGCACTCATCCAATTCCCCATGATAACCGTTTCTTCTAGCATACTGTCCCAGCATTCTGTAGTGTCTCCTGCTGTCCACACGTCAGGAACGTTGGTTTCAAGAAATTGGTTTGCATATATTCCCTTGTGTGTAGCTA
>Ga0209000_1000528_pt1 | contig 35698 bp, 50 predicted proteins | sample RifGroD2_FD_183998 | JGI IMG/M metagenome (GOLD analysis project Ga0209000, IMG submission 183998) | Groundwater microbial communities from Rifle, Colorado, USA - Groundwater D2 (SPAdes) (version 2) | ecosystem: Environmental > Aquatic > Deep subsurface > Groundwater | place: Rifle, Colorado... | reverse complement strand
CCTTTTTATTTTTAACATCGGCGGATTTAATCGTCAACATAGTTATAAGTATAACAACTTTCGTGAAAATTAAAAATCCCTTGTTTAAGCAAGGGATTTTAAAGAATCTTAACGCGGACAAAAGAATTCTATCCCATCAAGTCCTTTTTCTTTTCTTCAAACTCTTTCTTGTCGATTTCGCCCCGATAATTGTCATTGAACCGCCGCCTCGAGAATCTTTTTGAACTCCTCGTAGCTTCGCGGATTCTGCAATTTTTTGCCATTCAGAAAGAACGTAGGAGTGGAGTTGACCTTAGCGTTAAGACCGCTTTGATAATCCTTTTCAACTTTTGCTTTCACTTCGGCGGAATCAATATCTTTTTGAAATTGTTCGGCAACGAGATTCAGGGACGCCGCGTATTTCGCGAAAAACGCCCGGGCGTCTTCGCTGTCCGACCATTCTTTTTGACCTTCAAAAATCAAATCGTGCATCTCCCAAAACTTGTCCTGTTTGCCGGCGGCTTCGGCCGCATAAGAGGCAAGCTCGGCGTTTTTATGCTGGTCAAGCGGAAAATGGCGATAAACAAAGAGAACTTTGTCTCCGAATTCCTGACTCAATTGTTTGACAAGCGGATAATAAGCCCCGCAAGCCGGACATTGAAAATCGCTGTACTCAATTAAAGTCGCGGCCGCTTCTTTGTTTCCTTTCGTCCAATCGCTCTCGCTGACCGAAAAAACGGATGAAGCGGATGAATTGCCGCCGTCTGAATCATTGTTGGAAGCTAATTTGACCGTTCCGAAAATCGCGCCGCCGACGCCGAGCAAAACGCATGAATAAAGAACCATCCGGCGCAAGGACTGTTTCCGCCAGCCGGCGGATTCGCGTCCGGTTTTTTCTGTTCTTTTTTCCTGACGCCGCAATTCCCGACGCTCTTTTTTGGTGATATTTTGATCGTCAATCATATTACACTTTTTTACTGCCCCATTGTAGCACCGCTTTTCCTTCCGCGCAATACTCGCGAATTAAAAAACTCATGGTAATTTTTACCAAGAGCTTAACATTCTTTTAAATTTCGTCAATAATAAGATTGACTAAAAAGCGGTTCTTGAGTAGTGTTTTAATATTGCTTTTGTTCCTTAACAACCAAGGAGAAGAATGGCAAGAAAGAATGATTTGTTGTTTAGGGCTTTTTTATTTGCTATTGCGCTTATTCTGGCCTTGTTTTGTTTTATTTTAATCAAAGGAAAGCTTACTTTCGGGACTGATTTTCCGGCCATGGTAAACGTTTCGTCTACCTTCGCCAATCCCGCGAATGTCAAAGCCCTTTATCTGACATCAGATACGGTTCGCAATCCAAAAAAAATGTTCCTAATAAACAAATTGCTTGACGAAACCGAGCTGAACGGCGTAATTATCGACGTCAAGGTCGGCAAGCCGGCGATTGACAAAGAATTGGAAAAAATCGTCGCGGACTTTAACCGGCGCGGCGTTTGGACAATCGCCAGAATCGTCGTAATGCAGGATAGCCGGCTGGCAACGCGAAGGCCGGAACTTGCCATAAAAAATTCCAAAGGAGAATTCTGGCGTTCCGGAAAAAGGGAATGGCAAAGATATTGGGTTGATCCGGCTTCGGAAGAAGTCATTGAATATAACATTGCGATTGCCAAAAAAGCGATTGACGCGGGTTTTAAAGAAATCCAATTTGACTACATCCGCTTTCCGTCGGACGGCAACATGAAAGACATGGTTTATCCTTATTACAAAGGCGGCTCGAAATACGAAGTAATGGACAAATTTTTTGCCCGGCTAACATCGGAATTAAAAACATACGACCCGGAAATCGTTTTAAGCATTGATATTTTCGGCGAGGTCTATGTCAACGGCCGCGGACCCGGAATCGGGCAGAATTTGAAAGACATTGAAAAATATTTTGACGTTATTTCTCCGATGAATTACCCTTCTCATTTCAATTGCGGAGAATTCGGCTTTCATGACCCGAATCGGCATCCTTACGAAATTATGTCCAAGTCGCTGTCGGCGGGCAAGAAACATTTAACAAAGCCGGGTGTCATAATTCGCCCATGGCTCCAGGCCTTCAGCATCGCGAACATTTATAAATGCGGCGGAAAAATCGTCTACGGCAAAGATGAACTCGCCGCTCAAATCAAGGCCGTTTACGACAACAAACATTACGGCTGGATGCTCTGGAACGCGTCAAACCGATATTCGGAAGAGGACTTAAAAGCAATTTTGGCTCAAAAAAATTAAAACCCGATCTTCGGGTTTTTTATTTGATTTTGCAAAAAATTTCCAGTATGATGAATAACATGCAAAACAACAATCAATACATCATGCCCGCCGCGATCGTTTTTTCCGGTTTAATCGTCGCTGGCGCGCTTGTTTATTCAAACGTAAATCCCAAAAAAGAGGCCTATTTGCCCAAACAAGGCGAACCGGCCGCGGATATTCAGCCGTCAAACGTTGAAAACATAAAGCCGGTAACTTCCTCCGATCACGTTCTCGGCAACCCGTCCGCGCCAGTCAAAATAATTGAGTTTTCCGATTTGGAATGCCCTTTTTGCAAAAAATTCCATTGGACGATGCAAACTATCGTGGAGGAATACGGAAAAAACGGACAAGCGGCCTGGGTTTACCGGCATTTTCCCATTGACTCGCGGCATCCGGTTAAGGCCAGAAAAGCGGCCGAGGCGACCGAATGCGCGAACGAACTTGGAGGAAACGAAAAATTCTGGGCTTATATTGAGCGTTATTTTGAAATCACGCCTTCAAACAACAACATTGATCTTGCTCAATTACCGCAAATCGCGGAAGATGTCGGGCTGGACAAATCAAAATTTGAATCCTGTCTCGCGAGCGGCAAATACGCCAAGCACATTGAAGACGATTATCAAGACGGAGTTGCCGTGGGAGTTGAAGGAACCCCTTACAGCATCCTTATCGCGCCAAACAATCAAAAGTTCGTCATCAACGGAGCACTATCTTACGCCACGGTCAAGCAACTCATTGATTCCTCTTTGAAACTTAAATGAGAGACGTCATTTTAACGCTTAAAACGGCGTTCGACAATTTTCGCTATCCCGCGATTGCGGCGATTATTTCTTTGGCGACATTCATCATCTCCGTCTGGTTGCGCAACTTCCGCCTGCTTGTTGAAGTGTTCGGCTCCGCGGCGATTCCTCTTTCCGACAAACTGTCGCTGTTCACGAAGATTCTCGCCGGCGCCGGCTCAAGCGTCGGTTTGTTTTCGTTCCTTCTGATTATTTTAACGTCGGTCTTGTTCGGTGTAAACGCGTCCCTGATTATTTATTATTTTGCCCGGAAAAGAAAATTGCCGAAAAAAGAAGGGGCCGCGGCGGCGGGCGGCCTGGCGAGCGGAATTTTGGGAATCGGCTGCGCCTCCTGCGGCCCTTTTATTTTAACTTCCCTTTTGGCGTCTTTCGGCGCCTCCGGCGCGCTGGCATTTTTTCCTTTGGGCGGCGCGGAGTTCGGCATTCTCGGCGTTTTCCTGCTGACAACGTCAATATTTCTGATTTGCAAAAACATCCCTTCCGCGGCCGTCTGCGTTGAAAAAAACTAAATAATTTATTAAACTTAATATATGCTTTTAAACGACAAACAAATCAGACAACTGGCCGAAAAACACCGGATGATTGATCCGTTCGTGGAGAAACAGAAACATCAGGGAGTTATTTCCTACGGCTTGAGTTCCTTCGGCTACGATATACGGGTCGCCGAAGAATTTAAAATTTTCACCAATGTCCACAGCAAGCACGTTGATCCGAAAAATTTTTCTCCGGAATCGTACATTGACGTGAAAGTAACGGGGGATCATTGCCTGATTCCTCCCAATTCTTTCGCTTTGGCGCGCTCGGTTGAATACATGAGAATGCCGGAAGACGTTTTCGCCATTGCCGTCGGCAAATCAACTTACGCCCGTTGCGGAATCGTCACGAACGTCACGCCGATTGAGCCGGGCTGGGAGGGCTACATAACGCTTGAGATTTCAAACACCACTTCTTTGCCGGCAAAAATCTACGCGAACGAAGGGCTTGTCCAGCTCGTCTTTCTCAAAGGAGAAAAACCCGACCTTACCTATAACCTTAAAGGCGGCAAATACCACAAGCAAAACGGCATCACTTTGCCAAGGATATAAGGAAATAAAAACATCTCAAGAAACAAAACAAACAATCTTTAAAGATTGTTTGTTTTGTTTCTGTGCGCCTACCAGGACTCGAACCTGGAACCCCCTGCTTCGAAGGCAGGTGCTCTATCCAATTAAGCTATAGGCGCTCTTTTGCATCTGGCATACTTTATCTTATCATAAAAGGGATGTCAATAAAAATTTTCGTTTTTACCCGTATTGCTGTAAAATGAAATAGTAAACACCACATTATTAAAATGGTTGTCAAATTGCCTTCCGAAATTTCGGAAATCCTGAAAAAATTCAATGAAGCCGGCTACGAGGCTTATGCCGTCGGCGGCTGCGTTCGCGATCTTTTGAGAGGCGTTGAGCCGGAGGATTGGGACGTCACAACCGGCGCCAAACCGGAAGAAATCCAGAAAATATTTCCTGACAGCGTCTATACCAACGCTTTCGGCACGGTCATCGTTAAAACCGGCAACGAGCGGCCCGCCTTGACTCGTCGGCGAGGCAGGCCGGAACTGAAAATAATTGAGGTTACGACTTTTCGGATTGAAAAAAAATATTCCGACAAGCGCCACCCGGACGAGGTCGCGTTTGCCGATAAACTGGAAGACGACTTGGGGCGCCGCGATTTTACCATTAACGCGATGGCCTCGGACGGCGAAAAAATCATTGATCCGTTCGGCGGACAAAACGACTTAAAAAATAAACTCATTAAAACCGTCGGCAGTCCCGAAGATCGATTCAATGAAGACGCCTTGAGAATGCTCAGAGCGCCGCGTTTCGCGGTTCAGCTTGGATTCGATATTGAAGAAAAAACCGCCGAAGCAATCAAAACAAACGCCGGCTGGCTTCAGGCAATCGCCAAAGAGCGAATCCGTGACGAATTCGTCAAAATAATCAACAGCGAGCGGCCAACCGAAGGCGTTGAACTCCTGCGAGAGCTTGGTTTGCTGCGCTATATTATTCCGGAACTTTTGGAAGGAGCGGGCGTAGGTCAAAACAAGCACCATATTTTCAGCGTTTGGGATCATAATCTCCGCTCTTTGGATTACGCGGCCAAGAAAAAGTATGATACGGAAGTCAGAATCGCCGCCCTGCTTCATGACGTAGCCAAGCCGAGAACAAAACACGGCGAAGGGCCTGATTCGACTTTTTACGGCCATGACGCGGTCGGAGCGAGAATGGCCATTGGAATTTTAAATCGGTTGAGATTCCCGAAACATCAGACGGAAAAAATCGCCGATCTCGTCCGCTATCACCTGTTTTATTACAATGTCGGTGAAGTAACCGAGGCCTCAATCAGGCGGCTCGTCCGAAAAGTCGGACCGGAAAACGTCGAGGATTTGCTGAAAGTCAGAATATGCGACAGAATCGGTTCTGGCGTGCCCAAAGCCGAACCGTATAAATTGCGGCATCTTCGTTATTTGATTGAAAAGGTTTCCCGCGATCCGATTTCGGTCAAAATGCTGGCCATAAACGGCGACATTTTAATGGCCGGGCTGGCTCTTGCGCCCGGACACAAAATAGGGTATATTTTGAACGTTCTGCTTGAAGACGTGCTGAACGATCCGAAAAAAAACAAAAAAGAATTTTTGATTGAGCGGGCGCGAGAATTGAATCAAAAATCGCAGGAGGAACTGAAAAAAATGGCCGAGGAAGCAAAACAAAAACGCGAAGAAGTGCAGATGAAAATTGAGACGGTGAGCAAGAAGAAATATTGGGTAACATAAATAAGCGGGTTTACCCGCCGAAGCTTCAGCGAAGGCGGGCCGTAGTATACCGGTAATACACACGCTTCGGGTGCGTGTAGACTGGGTTCGATTCCCAGCGGCCCGACAAACATATAAAAAACCGTCCCGAGTATGGTCGAGAGACGGTTTTTGATTGGAGGCGTTTTTATCACGCCGCTTCCTGAACAAAATGGAATTATGTTTTTTATGCCAGCGACGCGATTTTTACGATCTTAACAAACTCTGCCGCATCAACGCTCGCGCCGCCGACCAAAGCGCCATCAAGAATTTGAACGAAGTCAAAAATATTTTTGGAATTAACCGAACCGCCGTAAAGTATTCTCACTCTTTCCGCCGAAGGGCGGTCGTATAAATTCATCAAAACTTTTTTGATGAAAAGTTTGGCTTTCAACGCGTCGTCCGGCGATACGGTCAGGCCGGTGCCGATCGCCCAAACCGGCTCGTACGCGATGGTCAGGTCGGCCAATCGGCCTTTGGGAATTCCGGCCAAGGCGTTTTGAATTTGCGTCTCCAAAATTTGGGCGACTTCTTTTTCGGAAGCGCCGCGATCCGACTCTCCGGCGCACAAAACCGCTTTTAAACCGGCCTTGAACGCGGCTTTGAGTTTTAAATTTATCGTTTCGTCCGTTTCGTAAAAATACTGCTTTCGTTCGGAGTGTCCGACAATAGCGTAACGGCAGCCAAACTGCCTAAGCATCGGGCCGGAAATCTCGCCCGTATAAGCGCCTTTTTCTTCCCAAAATAAATTTTGGGCGCCTAAAACGATCTTCTTCGCTTTTATTTGATTTAAAAGAGGCAAAAAAATCGCCGGCGGGCAAACCGCGACATCAACGTTTTTAACCCCCTTAACTCCGCCAAGAACACTTTTGAAAAGCGTTTCCGCTTCCTGGGCGGTAACGGGATGTAATTTCCAGTTGGCGACAATAAATTTGATCATATTTTATTATATTTTTATTCCTCTCAAATATTCAGCCGCGGTTTCAGGGGCGATCGTGGCGATCTCAATGCCCGTGCCAAGTTCAAAACCGGCCCAAATGGCGGTTTTCGGCAAAATTTCAATATGCCAGTGATAATGCTGATATTGCTCGCCCCGGCAAGGCGCGGTGTGAATGAAAAAATTGTAACAAGGGTCTTTCAGCCCGATATAAAGTTTTTTCAAGGAAATTCTTAAGGCATCGGCGGCGAAAGAAATATCTTCATGGCTGATTTTTTCAAAAGAGGGCTGGTGATTTTTCGGGAAGATTCTTATTTCAAAAGCCGTTCTTGAAACAAACGGGGCGACCGACAAGAATCGCTCATTTTCGTAAATAATTCTTTTTCCCGAACTCTTTTCCGCGTTCACCATAACGCAATGGACGCATTCTTGCCGGTTTTCAAAATATCTCTTGGAACCGGCGATGCTTCTGGCGACGTCCGGCGGAATAATCGGCACGGCGATAAGCTGCGAATGGGGGTGCGAAATTGTCGCTCCGGCTTCCGGGCCGTCATTGTGAAAAATCAAAATGTACTCCACACAATCCTTTTCGGAAAGATTCAAAAATCTTGATTGATAGGCCTTTAAAACAAGTTCGGTTTCTTTTTGGTTAAAGAGCGCCAAAGGCAGGGAGTGATCGCGGTAAACCAAGACCTCGTGAAAACCGACGCCGTCCATCCAGTTAAAAAGGGTTTCATGTCTTTCAACCATGCACAAACCCTCGCCGAAAGCGGGATATTTGTTGGGTATAACCGCGACAAACCAATTATTTTCGTTTTTTTTGTTATTTCTTCCGGAATTATCGGAGTGCTGATACTGCAGAAGCACCTTTTTCCCTTTCAGCGTCTCAAAAGGGCAGTCCTTTTTCGGCTGAACGGGGCGGCGATGTTTGCGTTTGAGAAAATCGTGCGGCCGTTTTGCCCTGGCTGTGGCAATAACCACCCAATCACCGGAAACGAGATCTTGCCGGAGTTCTGAAACGTTTTTAATCATACTTTTTTCTCAAAAGATTTAACCGGACCTTCATTGTTTCAAATAATACTTGAAAATAAGACCGGGCGGTAACGTGAGAAAACGGATCGTTAACCCATCTGACCGGCATTTCTTTGATTTTGTATCCGCGAAGCCGGGCGATTGCCAATGTCTCAACGTCAAATCCCCAACCGGGAATGGTTAACCGGCTGAAAATATCATTTGCCGCTTTTTCCTCAAAAACCTTGAATCCGCATTGCGTATCCCAAATTCCCCAAACCGCGACTAATTGAATAAAAAGATTGCCCGCTTTGCCGAGCAGCCGCTTGAATAAACTTTGCGGAACGGCGATCACGCTTTCCCGCAGTGCCCGCGAACCGATGACAATGTCGTAACCCTGCTCCAAAAACGGCTGCATTTTGGAAAAATGTTCGATTGACGTTGAGTTGTCCGCGTCCGTGAAGAGGCGATATTTTCCGCTTGAAGCCAGCATTCCCTGAGTAACGGCCCAGCCCTTGCCGCGATTCTCCGGCAGGTTAATCAAACGTAAATTCTTGATTAATTTGGTCAAATTATTTACGACAAAGGCGGTTTTATCGCTTGAGCCGGAGTCAACGACCAAAATTTCGCAAGAATATTTTTGAACGCTCAAGTATTTATCTATCGCCAGAAGCGTTTGAGGGATTCTTTTTTCTTCGTCGTAAGCCGGAATAATTACCGACAAAAAAACTTTTTGCATAATTTTATCTCTTTTTGTCCAAATAACTTTGCAAAATAATTGCCGCGGCCGAGGCATCGAGTTTGACTTTCACGTGTTTATACCCCATTCCTTTAAAATGCCTTTTTGCCAATTCGGTCGTTAAAACTTCATTTTCAAATTCAACCGGCAAATTGAGCGCCTCTTTCAGGTCTTGGGCGAATCCGCGCGTATCTCGCGCCTGCTGTTCTTCTTTCCCCGAAAAGCTAATCGGCAAGCCGATGACGATTTTTTCCACGCTCTCTTTTTTGCAGATTTCTTTGAGCAGATTATATCTTTCTTTTTTCAATTTTTCGGTTTCGCAGGTCAGATAAGGGAAAGCAAGAAGGCCTTCTTCGTCGGAAATCGCCAACCCAATCCTTTTTGAACCGTAATCAATACCTAAAAATCTCATAAATTAATTTGTAAGCACTTCACATCCTTTTTCCGTCACCACAATCGTATCCTCAAAATGAGCGGCCAACTTACCGTCCTTTGTTTTGAAGCCCCAGCCGTCTTTATCAATTTCAACATGCCAATCGCCTTCGGTAACCATCGGTTCAAGAGCCAAAACCATGCCGACTTTAAGGAGCACTCCTTCTTTCGCTCGTCCGAAATTGGGAAGCCAGGGATCTTCGTGAATTTGATAACCGACGCCGTGGCCGACCAAATCCCTGACAACGCCGAAACCGCTTCGTTCAACGTACTTTTGAATCATCGCGGCGATATCTCCCCAGCGCCTGCCCGGCCGGATTTCCCGAATTGCCAATTTCAGCGCGTTTTCGGTAATTTCAATCAGCCGCGCCGCTTCGTGACCGATCTTTCCGATGCCGACCGTCCGCGCGGCGTCAGTATAAAGGCCTTCATAAATCATTCCCAAATCAAGACCCGCGATGTCGCCTTCTTTCAGTTTTCTTGAAGAAGGCAAGCCGTGGACAACCGTTTCGTTTATGGAAATGCAAAGAGCCGACGGAAAACCTCTGTATCCTTTAAAAGAAGGTTGTCCTCCGGATTTTAAAATAAGTTCTTCCGCGAGCCGATCAAGCTCCACGGTGGCGATTCCCGGTCCGGCGATTTTTGTCAGTTCTTCCAAAATTTCCGCCAAAATTTTGCCGCCCTTCCGTAGCGATTCAATCTCGCCCGGTTTTTTAATGGTAACGTTCATTTTTCCAAGCCCTCTAATTTTAACAAAATGTCTTCAAAAACTATTTCTTGAGCCGGCATGCCGTCAACTTTTATTAAAATGTTTCTTTGATTGAAATAATCAAGAACCGGCATGGTCCGTTCTTCGTATTCGGTCATTCTTACTTTTAATTTTTCCGGATCCCGGTCCAACGCTCTGGCCGCTCTTAATGAAATGCGCTTTATTGCTTCCTCGGCCGTAGTTTCCAGATACACGGCCTTCAAGTTGTCAGTTCCAAAAACATTTTCAAGAAAAGGCACCAAATTTTCCGCCTCATAAAGCGTTCTGGGAGAGCCGGCAAAAATAATGCCGTCGCGCCCTTCCAAACCGCCGGCCGTCAGTTCGGATATTTTCTCCTTCACCGCGCTCACGACCCAGCTCGGCGTATTCAGGACGCCTTTCTCAAAAATTTCTTTTTCTTTTTGAACGGTCGGCTCGGTGGGCGATTTTTTAAATTTTTCCTGTAAAAGATCGCTGGTGACGATCTTCAACAAATTGAACCGTTTTGCCAAAAAATCGGCCTGAGTGTCTTTGCCCGAACCGGGCCTTCCCATTACGAAAATAACGATTTTTTGCTTGTTGGCCGTCATTGTTTTAATTATACGCCAAACGCCCAAAAACAAAAAGTCCCTCGCCTTTTCACAAGCGAGGGACCCTTAAGCGGCAAAATCTTAAAACGATTCGTAATCGCGCATTACAAGCTGAGCTTGAATCTGCTTCATCGTTTCCAAAACAACGCTGACGACGATCAAAAGCGCGGTGCCGCCGAGCGTAAGAGCGGAAATTTTCGTAATACCCTGAACAATAATCGGCAAAACCGCGATTCCCCCCAAGAAAAGGGCGCCGAAAAGCGTGATTCTGTTTAAAACCTTGTACAAGAATTCGGCCGTTGAATTGCCCGGCCTAATGCCCGGAACGAATCCGCCTTGTTTTTGGAGATTTGAAGCGATGGCGTGCGGTTCAAAGGTGACGGCGGTGTAAAAATAAGTGAACAGAACGACCAAAATGAAATAGAGCGAACCGTAAAAGAATTGATTGCTGAAAAGTTTAGTGACAAAACCCGCGACCGTCGAAAGCCATGAAACGTTCAAGGCGCCGGCGAATTGAGCGATTACTCCCGGAAAAAGAAGTATTGAAATGGCGAAAATAATCGGAATGACCCCGGCCTGATTAACGCGCAACGGCAAGTAGGAAGAAACGCCGCCGTACAAACGGCCACCCCTGATTCTTTTGGCGTAAGAAACCGGAATGTTCCGCTGGGCCTCGGAGACAAACACCACACCGGCGATTACGACGACGGCAATCGCGAGAAAAACCAAATAAGTCGGGATCTGGGAAGGATCATAACTGAAAAGAACCTGCTGAATGGTAGCCGGTAATTGGGCGACAATACCCGCGAAAATAATTAAAGAAATGCCGTTGCCGATTCCTTTTTCCGTAATCAATTCCCCGAGCCACATCAAAAAAACCGTTCCGGCCGTGATAATTAGAATATCCCTGGCAAAATCAAACATGCCCAATTTCGCTATGATTTGCTGATTCTGCAAAAGGGTAAGCAAACCGACCGACTGAACAATTGCCAAGGGAACGGTTAGGAGCCGCGAATACTGATTGAATTTCGCGCGGCCTTGAGCGCCGGATTCCTGATAAAGCTCTTTCAATTGAGGAAAAATCATCGTCATCAGTTGCATGATGATTGAGCCGGTGATGTAAGGAGCCACGCCGAGCATTACCACGGACAAATTCGATAAAGCGCCGCCGGAAAAAATATCCAAAAGGCCGAAGATTTGATTTCCTTCAAAAAACGCTTTGAGCCGCGCGGTGTCAACGCCCGGGATTGGAATGACGGCCATTAATTGAAATATCGCCAACATTGCCAAAACAAAGATGATTTTGTTCCGCAAATCCCTGATTTTAAAAATTTGGATGACTTTTTCCCACATAAACCAAAATAAATTATTTCACTTCTCCGCCCGCTTTTACGATTTTTTCTTTTACGCTTTTTGAAACCAAACAGCCGCCGACAAAAAATTTCTTCGTCACCTCTCCGCCGCCTAAAATTTTTACTTTCGGCAAGCGTCCCTTTCTCAAACAGATCAAACCTGTTTTTAACATCGCTTGAGGATTAATTGCCGCGCCGGTTTCAAATTTGTTTTCCACATCAATAAGCCGTACCGTTTGGGGTTTAATCCGAATGCTCTTAAAATAAACCCCCCTCCTTTTAGGCAGTTTCTTTATTAAATCCCGAATCTCCGGCCTGATATTCGCGCCGGCGCGGGAGGTCTGCCCTTTTATCCCCTTGCCGGAATAAGTTCCCCGCTTGCCTCCGCGGCCGATCCTTTTGGCCGTTTTGCTTTTGTGAATTGGTTTTAAATTATTTAACTGCATGTTTTTTGACTTTTTTCAAGGCCTCAATCGCCGCCCGCGCGATGTTTAATTTATTTTTTGACGTGCTTAAAATTTTCGCTGAAATATTTTCTATTCCGGCTAAACCGCAAACGACTCGAACGGCGCTGCCGGCAATCAGTCCGTGGCCCGGAGGAGTCATTTTCAAAACGATTTTCGCGGTGCCGTACTTGGCTTCCACCTGATGCGGAATGCTACCTTTAAACAAAGGCACGACAATTAGATTTTTTTTGGCGTCCCTGACGGCCTTTTCCACCGCCGCGGTGACATCATGGCCTTTCGCAACTCCCACTCCGACTTTGCCTTTTTTATCGCCGATGACAACCGTGGCCCGGAAACTGAAGCGCTTGCCTCCGGCAACGACTCTGGTGACCCGCCTCAAATCAAGCGTTTTTTGTTCAAACTCCTTTTTTTCATCTTTTCCCGGGCGGCGGCGGAATGACGATGGTTTTGATTTTGGTTTATTATTCATCATGTATTTGCGAGAAAATATTTAAAATTTTAAACCGCCGGCTCTCGCGCCTTCGGCTAAAGCCAAGACGCAGCCGTGGTATTTATAACCGGCTCGATCAAAAATAACTTCCTTAATTTTTTTCTCCTCCGCTTTTTTCGCAATCAGCTGACCGACTTTTTTGGCGCGCTCTTTTTGGCTTCCGTCTGACTCTCCCCGCGCTTTCAGCTCCAAATCACTCGCGGCCGCGATCGTCAGGCCTTTCTCATCGTCAATCAGTTGGGCGTAAATGTGAGCGTTTGAGCGAAAAACGCAAAACCGCGGCTGTCGGGCCGTGCCGGAAATTTTCGCCCTTATCCGCCGGTGTCTTGCTTTTCTGTTAATTTTTTTTATTTGCGACGATTTTTTCATAAATTTACGACGCGCTGGCCAGTTTCTTCCCGGCCTTTCTTCTTATTTTTTCTCCGGCGTAATAAATCCCCTTGCCTTTATACGGTTCCGGTTTTTTCCGCGCTCTGACGCTTGCCGCGAATTGGCCGACCGCTTCTTTGTCGCGGCCGGTGATGACGACGATATTTTTTTCAACCTTTACTTCTACTCCATCCGGAATGACAATCGCCACGGGATGAGTGAAACCGATCTTTAAAACCAGATCCCCGCCCTGCACGGAGGCCTGATAGCCGATGCCTGATATTTCCAATTTTTTTTCAAATTTTTTAACTACCCCGTCAACCATATTGGCGATCAACGCGCGAGTCAAACCCCATAAAGCGGGCGTCTGCTTCGTTTCTTTGACCGGCAGGACCTTTACAACGTCCCCCTCAACAAGCACCTCAAGTTCCGGCCTGAACGTTCGCTCAAGACTGCCCTGCGGGCCACTGACAGTAATCTTATTATCCTCAATCTTAATCGTCACCCCAGTCGGAATTTGGATTGGTTTTTTGCCTATTTTAGACATAAAATGATTATGAAATTACCACACTTCGCAAATAACTTCGCCACCGAGCCGCGCTTTTCTGGCCTCCTCCGTCGTCATCAATCCTTTTGAAGTGGAAATAACGCCGATGCCAAATCCTTGTTTAACCGGCCGGATGTCTTTGTATCCGGAATAAATTCTCCTGCCGGATTTGGAAATCCTGCGCGCGCCGCTGACCGCCGGCGCTTTCGGCTGGCCGGGCTCAGACGGATGATATTTCAGCGTCAACTCCAGCACTTTTTTTATTTTTTTCCCCCGCTTTTCCGCGCTCCCCAAATAGCCCTCTTTAATCAATATCTTGGCTAATTCCATCTTCATTGCGGAAAACGGAACACGGGCCATTTCTTGTCCAACGGCTTGAGCGTTGCGAATCTGCGTTAACATGTTTGCGATTGGATCCATAATAAGAAATTTAAAATTCAAAATTACCGATTACCAGGATGATTTTTTAACTCCCGGAACTTCGCCCTTGTTCGCCAACTCCCTGAAACAAATCCGGCAAAGACCGAACTGCCGCAAAAAACCGCGCCTGCGGCCGCAGCGAAAACAACGACGCACCAAACGGCTCGAAAATTTCGGCTTCTTCAGCGCTCTGGCGATTTGGGAAAGTTTAGCCATAGTTTTACGAAACTTTTTTAATCGGAAAACCCATCAACCTCAGTAATTCCACTCCTTCTTCTTTATTCCGAGCCGAAGTCGCCACCGTAACCTCAAAACCAAAGACGTCTTTCAACTCTCCTTCCTCCCTTTCCGGAAATACAATATGCTCTTTAAAACCAAAAGTCAAATTTCCTCTGCTGTCGAATGATTTCGGATCAATGCCGCGAAAATCGCGCGTTCTCGGCAGAGCCACGCTAATCATCCTGTCCAAAAAATCATACATCCGCCGGCCGCGCAATGTGGCCATAAAACCGACAACCGTTCCCTCGCGAAGTTTGAATCCGGCGATTGATTTTTTTGCTTTCGCCGGAACCGCTTTCTGGCCGGCAATCATTGTAAGATTTCGCGCGATGTTTTCCACGCGCTTTTCTTCCTTTACCATCTTGCCGACGCCGACGTTAACGGTCACTTTGACGATTTTCGGCACGGCCATATCGTTTTTATAGCCGAACTTGCTTTTCATCGCCGGCACGGCTTCTTTATTGTATTTTTTTTGAAGACGACTCATATCCGCGATTTAATTAACTTTTAACTTATCTCCGCTTTGCACTTTTTGCAAATCCTGAATTTGCCCACCTTTTGCCCTTCGTCATTGACCGCGACTTTAAAACCGATTCTGGCCGGAAGGGCGCATTTCGGGCAAAGCAATTTCACGTTGGCGGCGCTTATGGGAGCGGAAATTTCAATAATCTGGCCTTTTTGGCCGGCTCGGCGGGCTTTCGCGTGCTTTTTCCTGAGATTAATTCCTTCAACGATTATTTTCGATTCGGCCGTAAAAACCTTTAAAATCTTGCCTTTTTTTGTCCTGTCTTTCCCTTTTATTATTAAAACTGTGTCACCTTTTTTTAATTTCATACATTTACGAAGTTAAACGACTTCCGGCGCCAAAGAAATAATTTTTACATATCCTCTCTCTCTCAGCTCAAGCGGTATGGGACCGAAAATCCGGCCGCCTTTCGGTTCAAGTCCATCAACAATAACCGCGGCATTGTCGTCAAAACGGATATAAGACCCGTCCGCGCGGCGGAAAGGCTTGCGCTGTCTCACAATCACCGCTTTGACAACGTCTTTCTTTTTAACTATTTTTCTCGGCTCCGCCACTTTTACCGAAGCGACTATAATGTCTCCTATTTGAGCATATCTCCGCTTGCTCCCGCCGAGTACCTTAAAACACTGGATCACTTTTGCTCCGGTATTATCGGCAACTTTAAGCATTGTTCTTGGTTGAATCATATTATATTTCCTAGCGAGGCCACGCGAAAATTTATTTTCGTGATGGCCGAGCGACGGATATTCAAGAAATGCCGTGACATTTCTTATTTCGCCAATTCCTTTACCACCCATCTTTTATCTTTTGAAATCGGGCGGCTCTCTTCAATAATTACTTTATCGCCGACCTTAAAGCGATTATACTCGTCGTGCGCCTTGTATCTTTTGGTCATCCGCATGATTTTATGGTATAAAGGATGCCTCGTCATGCGCAGAACGGCGACAACCACGGTCTTTTCCATTTTGTCGGAAACGACCTCACCCTTTATCCGTCTTTTTTTTGTGCTTACAACGTTTTTTTCCATAAATTTTATTATGCTTGAATCCGCAGCAACGTCAATATTCTGGCAATATCTCTTTTGATTACCCTTATTTCTCTGACGTTTTTCACTTTTCCGGCGGCCAAATCAAAACGCATCGCTCTTAAACGTTCGCGGTTTTCCTGAAGCGTTGTTTGAAGCTCCGACGGCGATTTGGTTTTTAATTCCTTCGCTTTTGCCATAATTTTTTATCGTTTAACAAATCTTGTTTTTATCGGCAATTTATGGCTGGCGAGCCGCATCGCTTCTTTCGCGACATCTTCGCTTATGCCGTCCATTTCAAACAGGACTCTGCCCGGCTTGACCGGAACAACGTAATGATCAACCGCTCCCTTGCCCGAACCCATTCCAACCTCCTGCCCCTTTTTCGTCACCGGCCTGTCCGGAAAAATCCTTATCCAAACTTTGCCTTCGCGCTTGATAAAGCGCGTCATGGCCCTTCTCGCGGCTTCAATCTGGCGGCCGGTAATCCATTTGCTCCCCAGCGCCTGCAGTCCGAAACCGCCGAAAGCCAGTTCGGTTCCGCGGGTTTCAACGCCGCCGAAACGATTGCGGCCCTTCTGCCATTTGCGATGTTTAACTTTCTTGGGTAACAGCATGTCATTTTTATCTAAATTTTCGGGTTCTCCGCCCCTTTAAACACTTCTCCTTTATAAATCCAGACCTTGATTCCCGAGGTGCCGTAAACGGTGAAAGCCGTTGCTTCGGCAAAATCAATGTTCGCTCTTAAATTTTGCAAAGGTATTTTTCCTTTCGCCATCCATTCAAATCGGGCCATTTCCGATCCGTCAAGCCGCCCGGCAACGGAAATCTTGATTCCTTCAACTTCTTTGTTATACATAACCCTCTCAATGGTCTGTTTCAAAACGCGGCGGAAAGGAATGCGTTTTTCAAATTGATCGGCGATGTCTTGGGCGACCACGGCGGCGTAAAGTTCGGGTTTTTTCAATTCTTCAACCGTAAGTTTAATTTCCGGCCTGACTCTTTTCTCTTTTGCCGCGCCCAGCGCGGCTTTTGCCGTTTTGGCAATCGCGGCTTCTCTTGACCACGGCCTCCGGGGAATTTTGTTCAGCGTTTTAGCGACCGATTTTCTCAGTTCTTCGATTCCGGTGCCGGCTCGGCCTATAATCAGCCCCGGCCTCGCGGCGCGGATGGTGATTTTAACGAGATTGGCCGAACGCTCGATTTCAATTCCTTGAAGTCCGGTATTTTTTAATTTTTTCGCCAAAAAAGCCCGGATTGTCGTATCCTCTTCCAAATATTCCGTGTATTTTCTTTTATTAAACCATCTCGATTTCCAGTCAAATAACGGACCTAACCGGAAAGCGAATGGATGAACTTTTTGTCCCATGATTATTTCGTAATTATACCGATTTTCTTCTAAACATTCTTTTGGCGAAACCGCCGGCTCTTTCTTTCGCGATTGCCTCCTTCTTTTCCGCTCTGGGCGCGGATTTAATCTTTTCCGCCGCGGTTTTTTCCAAAGCGGTTTCCGGAACCTGTTTTGTCTGAACCGCTTTTGCCTTAATCGCTTTTTTGACGGCTTTGGCGGCAATTCTCTCGCCCAAAATAACGGTCAAATGGCTCGTCTTTTTCTGAATGGCGCTTGCTCGGCCCATGGCTCTCGGCATCCACCGTTTCAACATCGGCCCGCCGTCAACGAAAATCTTCGCTATGTACAAGTTATCCTTTGACAGTTGAAAATTATGTTCGGCGTTGGCAACGGCCGAATTCAGCGTCTTCAAAACGGGTCCCGAGGCCCGCTTGGGCAAAGCCCGCAGTTGAGCGCGCGCCTGATCGATGTTTAAACCCTTAATCAGATTGGCCACCACTCTGACTTTTCTGGGAGCCATCCTTAAATGTTTTAATTTTGCCGTTATTTCCATGATTGAATTTTAAATTACTTTGCCGCCGGCGCGGGCGCGGCTTCCTTTACTTTCGCCGCGGCCTCTATTTCTTTTTGCATTTTTCCGCCGTGCCGGACGAATTTCCGCGTCAGCGAAAATTCTCCAAGTTTATGGCCGACCATCTCTTCGGTGACGAAAACCGGAATGTGCGTCTTGCCGTTGTGAACTCCGAAAGTAAAACCTATCATTTCGGGTATGATGGTTGAAGAACGCGCCCATGTTTTAATAATCGTCTTGTCGCCGACTTTCAACCTGCCTATCTTTTTCAATAATTTTTGGTCAACGTAAGGACCTTTTTTCAAACTTCGCGGCATATTATTTCTTCTTTCTTCTGCTGATTATAAATTTATTCGATAATTTCTTCTTCCTTCTCGTCTTAACGCCCAAAGCGTGCTTGCCCCACGGGGTCTTCGGAAATTTTAAACCGATCGGCTGGCGGCCCTCGCCTCCGCCGTGAGGATGGTCAACCGGATTCATCGCCGAACCCCTGACCGTCGGTCTCACACCCATCCAACGGCTCCTGCCGGCCTTGCCTATGCTTACAAGATTGTGCTCGGGATTTGACAAAACGCCGATGCTTGCCAGGCAATTTTCCTGAACTCTTCGGATTTCGGATGACGGTAAAACCAAATTAGCATAACCGCCCTCTCTTGACAATAACTGCACGGAAGAACCAGCCGAACGGGCAAGCTGCCCCCCTTTGTTGGGAGACAATTCAATGTTGTGAATAAACGTTCCAAGCGGAATTTTGCTTAACGGCAAACGATTGCCGGTTTCAAAAGGTGCGCTTTCCGAAGTTAGCACCGCATCGCCGACTTTAAGATTTTGCGGAGCAAGAATATAGCGCTTGTCCCCGTCCTTATAATTAACAAGGGCGATGAAAGACGTGCGATTCGGGTCGTATTCTATTGAAACCACTTTCCCCGGAACTTCGAATTTGTCTTGTTTAAAATCAACCAGCCGATATTGTTTTTTATGGCCGCCTCCTTGATGCCTCACCGTTATCCTTCCTTGAGAATTTCGCCCGGCGTGCGACCTTAAACCGGCGGTTAAACGCTTCTCGGGTTTGCTTTTCGTCAGAACGCTGAAATCAACTACCGACATCTGCCTTCTTCCGGGCGTTGTTGGTCTGTAAATCTTCATATAATTAATGAGGCATTATGTCTATCGTCTGTCCTTTTTGCAAAGCGACGATTGCTTTGCGGTAGCCGGTTTTCAAACCTTTCCGGAAACCTTCGGTCCGGCCGAGCCGTCTTTTCTTGGGCGGAATATTGATAACTCTTACCCGCTCCACCGTAACATTATACAATTTTTCAACCGCCCGCTTGATTTCTATTTTATTGGCTTTTGGAAAAACATTAAAAACATACTGATTCGCTTCGGTCAAAAGCGCGGACTTTTCGGAAACACGCGGATTCTTTAAAATCCGCCACGCCGTGTCGCTGGTTTTGGCCTTTGTCCCGGTTGAAGTGGCTCCCGTTCTTTTTTCCGGCTTCACCTCGGCTGGTTCAACCGCTTCCGCCTTCTTTTCCTTAACGACTGACTTGGAAGTAGTTTTCGGCTTTCCTTCGGGTCCGGCTATTTTTTTAAATTTGTTGAAAATTGACATAATTTCAAAAAACGCATTTCTTATTTTATTCTTTTTTCAAGCGCTTCAATCGCTTCTTTCGGCATTAATAAATATTTGTAACCCAACAAATCGCCGACGTTAACGTCGTTGATCATTACGGTTTTGACCGAAGGCAAATTCTTTGCCGCCAATAATATGTTTTTATCTCGTGCCGGCAGCGCCACCAAAGTGCTTTTTCCGTTAATAGGCAATTTTTTAAGCAAATCGGCCATCAGCCGCGTTTTCGGCTCCGGAAACGCGAATTGGTCAAGCACGATAAGTTCCTTGTCCGCCGCTTTCGAAGAAAGCATCATGGAAACCGCGTTTTGCTTCATTTTTTTGTTAATCTTTTTGCCAAAATTTCTTTCCTTCGTCGGCCCGAAAGTAACGCCGCCGTGGCGCCAGATCGGAGAACGGGTTGAGCCGTGCCTTGATCTGCCGCTGCCTTTTTGTTTCCACGGCTTCTTTCCGCCGCCAGAAACCTCGCCGCGATCTTTTGTGTGGGCCAAAACCTGACGGCCGTTAGCTGATTGGACTACGGCGGCAAAATGCACCATATCGGGATTCACCGGAACGCCAAAAATCTTTTCCGGCAATTCAATTTCACCGACTTTTTCCCCATTCATATTATAAAGCGTTGTGGTCAACATACTTTAAATTCCAAAACAATAAATTTACGCTGTTGATATTTCTAACAGTGTTCCTTTTCTTCCCGGCACCGCGCCTTTTACCGCCAAAATGTTATTTTCCTGGTCAACTTTGACTATCTTCACGTCTTTCACGCTCACGCGATCAAAACCCATTCTGCCGGCCATTCTTCTGCCTTTTCTGACGTGTTCCGGAAAAGAAGTGCCGATGGATCCGGGCGCCCTTAAGCGGTCTTTATTTCCGTGGCTTGCCATGCCGCCGGAAAAACCATGCCTTTTTACCACTCCTTGAAAACCCTTTCCTTTTGATACGCCGCTCACTTTCACGCGATCTCCTTCTTGAAAAATTCCGACTCCGATTTTATCGCCGACTTTCAAATCGGCAACTCCTTTAAATTCCCGCAAATGGCGGAATTTTCCCAAATTCTTCAAATGGCCGGCCAGGGGTTTTGAAACTTTTTTTCTTTCGCCAAATCCAATCTGAACGGCTTGATAGCCGTCATTTTCCGGTGATTTTATCTGAATCACGACGCAAGGTCCGGCTTCAATGACGCTGACGGGAATTACTTCGCCTTCCTTGCCGAAAATCTGACTCATGCCTATTTTTTGTCCGAGTATGAATTTGCCCATATATAATCGCCATTTAAAGCTAAATCGGGGCGTCTGCCCCGATTTAAAATGAAACAAACGAGCAGTGCGTCACTATCTACATCTTAATTTCAATATCAACTCCGGCCGGCAAATTCAAGTTCATCAGGGCGTCAATCACTTTGGGATTGGGATTAAGAATGTCAACCAGCCGCTTATGAACTCTCATTTCATACTGCTCCCGCGAATTCTTGTGCACGAAAGACGAGCGATTGACCGTGTATTTGTGAATCTCCGTCGGCAAAGGTATCGGTCCTATCACCTCAACCCCTTGCCGTTCGGCCGTATCCACGATCTGCTTGACGCTCGAGTCAATGATCTTATGATCAAAGGCCTTGATTTTAATCCTTATCCGCTGTTTGAATTCTTTTTCCGGTTTGACCACCTGAGCTATTTTTTTGCCCCCGCTGTGCGGGGTTTGTGCGGCTTTTTCGGCCATAATTGATATTGATATTTTAAATTACTCTTTATCCGCGATTACAAAATTCTATTTTATAATCTTGGTTACAACTCCCGCTCCCACGGTTTTGCCGCCTTCGCGAATAGCAAATCTCTGTTTCTCTTCCAAAGCAACCGGACCAATCAGCTTAATCGTAAGATTCACCGTGTCGCCCGGCATAACCATTTCGGTTCCTTGGGGCAAGGTCACCTCGCCGGTAACGTCGGTTGTTCGAATGTAAAACTGCGGTTTATAGCCGACGAAGAACGGCGTATGGCGGCCGCCTTCCTCCTTGCTCAGAATGTAAACCTCTCCTTCAAATTCGGTGTGAGGGGTAACGCTGCCGGGTTTTGCCACAACCTGTCCCCGTTCAACATCCTCTTTTTTAACGCCGCGCAAAAGGATTCCGGCGTTGTCTCCGGCCATTGCCTCGTCCAGCTGTTTATTGAACATTTCAATTCCCGTGATAATCGTTTTTTGCGTCGGTTTCAAACCGATAATTTCAACATCTTCGTTCAATTTCGCGAGTCCCCGCTCAACGCGGCCGGTAACAACCGTTCCGCGGCCTTCAATGGAAAAGACGTCTTCTATCGGCATCAGGAAGGGCTTCGCGATTTCTCTGACCGGCTCAGGAATGTATTCATCCAACGCTTTTGCCAATTCCAAAATCGGCTTGGCGTCTTCGCTGTCAACAGAGGCGGCTGCCAATGCTTTGGTGGCCGAACCGCGAATTATCGGAACTTTGTCGCCCGGGTATTCGTATTTCGTCAAAAGCTCTCTGACCTCCTGCTCAACAAGATCAATCAATTCGGGATCGGTTACCTGGTCAACCTTGTTCAAGAATACGACAACTGCCGGCACGCCGACCTGGCGGGCCAAAAGAATGTGCTCTCTGGTCTGAGGCATCGGGCCGTCCGCGGCGGAAACAACCAAAATCGCGCCGTCCATCTGAGCCGCGCCGGTAATCATGTTTTTGATGTAGTCGGCGTGACCCGGAGCGTCAATGTGGGCGTAATGCCGTTTGTCGGTCTCATATTCCGAGTGATGAAGAGCGATGGTAATTCCTCTCGCTTTCTCTTCCGGCGCGTTGTCAATGTCTTCAACTTTCTCTTCTTTCTTCGCCCAGCCCTTTAGATGCAGGACATGGGTGATGGCCGCGGTCAAACTAGTTTTGCCGTGGTCAACGTGACCGATCGTACCGACGTTCAAATGCGGTTTTTCGCGTAAAAATTTTTCTGCCATTTTTTTTACTGTCCGGCTGATGATTATAAAATACAGCGGCTTCGGCTGTAAATTAAAAACCATTGACCGTCATTTTAACTTAAATTAAAAATTATTTTTTTGAAACTTAAAATTAAAAATACTAATCAATCTTATACAAGATGTGGAAATATGTCAAGGGCTTTGCCCGTTACTTCTTTCTCTCAATCACCATCTGGCTGATGTTCGCCGGCACTTCCTCATAATTACTAAACTCCATCGTGTAAGAAGCGCGGCCTTCGGTCATTGAGCGAAGTTTCGTCGCGTAGCCGAACATTTCCGAAAGCGGTATTTTGGCTTTGATAGCTCTCAAAGAGGCCCGCGTTCCCATTTCCTCGATTCTTCCCCGCTTGGCGCTCAAATCGCCCGTCACGTCGCCCAAAAATTGTTCCGGAGTCACCACTTCAACTTTCATAATCGGCTCAAGCAAAACCAACCCCGCTCTTTTGGTCGCTTCCTGCAGGGCGAGCGAGCCGGCAATTTTGAAAGCGGCTTCCGAAGAGTCAACATCGTGGAAAGAGCCGTCATATAAAGCAATCGTCAAATCAACCAGCGGAAAGCCGGCCATCACTCCCTTGTCCAGCGCTTCACGGACTCCTTTTTCAACCGCCGGAATAAATTCATGAGGAATCACTCCGCCTCTAATCTCATTGAGAAATTCAAAACCCGCACCCCGTTCCCGGCGTTCGGCTCTGAGCCAAACATGGCCGTACTGGCCGCGGCCGCCGGACTGGCGGATGTATTTGCCCTCGGCTTCGGCCTGGCCTTTAATCGTTTCTTTGTAAGCAACCTGCGGCTTGCCGATGTTCGCCTGAACTTTGAATTCCCTGAACATCCGGTCAACGATGATTTCAAGATGCAATTCGCCCATGCCGGAGATAATCATCTCCATCGTCTCTTCATCCGTCTTCACCCTGAAAGTCGGGTCCTCCTGGGTGAGCCGTCTCAAAGCCAAGCCCATTCTTTCCTGGTCATCTTTGGTTTTCGGTTCAATTCTCAAAGAGATCACCGGTTCCGGAAAAACGATTTTTTCCAAAATAATCGGCGCGTCCGGCGAGCAGAGAGTGTCGCCTGTCGTGGTGTTCTTTAAACCGACAATGGCTCCGATTCCGCCGGCGCTGATTTCTTCGATTTCTTCCCGATCGTTGGCGTGCATTCGCAAAATTCGACCGATCCGCTCCTTTTCCCCTTTCGTCGCGTTCAGAATATAAGAGCCCTTGGTCAAAGTGCCGGAATAAACGCGGAAAAAAGTCAGCGAACCGACGAAAGGATCACTGGCGATTTTAAACGCCAAAGCGGAAAACGGCGCGTCCGGCAGCGCTTCCCGAACGATTTCGGCTCCGGTCTTTGCGTCCGTTCCTTTGACCGGAGGTACGTCGGCGGGGGAAGGCAAATAATCAATAACGGCGTCAAGCATTAATTGAACGCCTTTGTTTTTCAGCGCCGAACCGCAAAGCACGGGCGCCAAAGCTCCGGCAATCACGGCTTTTCTCAAAACCCTCTTTAAATCGTCCTCCGAGGGCTTCGTTCCTTCAAGATACGCGGCCATCAAAACGTCGTCCTGCTCGACGATTTTTTCAATCATATTATGCCTGGCCTCGGCGGCTTGTTGTTTTAAATTCTCCGGAATTTCCCCTTCCTCAATTTTTTCTCCGTGTTCTCCGCTGAACCTGATTGCTTTTTGACGGATTAAGTCAATCACCCCTTCAAATGAATCTTCAATGCCCATCGGAAGCTGGATGGGTATGGCGTTCGGCATCAGGCGTTCTTGAATCGAAGCCAAACTTCGCTCAAAAGAAGCGCCGAGCCGGTCTAATTTATTTATGAAGCAAAGCCGCGGGACGTGATATTTGTCGGCTTGGCGCCAGACGGTTTCCGACTGCGGCTCAACGCCGGCCACGCCGTCAAAAACGACCACGCCGCCGTCAAGGACTCTTAAAGAACGCTCCACTTCAACGGTAAAATCAACGTGTCCGGGAGTGTCAATTAAATTTATCCGGTGCTCAAATTCTTTTTTCCGCTCCTTATAAGTCGGCATCCAAAAACAGGTTGTCGCCGCGGCGGTGATCGTAATGCCGCGCTCCCGTTCCTGTTCCATCCAGTCCATGATCGCCTCGCCGTAATGAACTTCGCCGATTTTATGAGAAATGCCGGTATAAAAAAGAACCCGTTCTGAAACGGTTGTTTTACCGGCATCAATATGAGCGATAATGCCGATGTCTCTGACTTTTTCCAAGGGATACAATTCGGGCATGATTTTAATTCAATTTACCAGCTAAAATGAGCGAAAGCTCTGTTTGCTTCGGCCATTCTGTGGGTGTCTTGTCTCTTCTTAATGGCGGATCCGACATTATTTGCCGCGTCCATCAGCTCCGCGGCCAATTTTTCCTTCATTGGCACGCCTTTTCTTTGTTTGGCCGCGCCGATTATCCAGCGCAAAGCCAAAGTTATTTTGCGATCGCCCCGAACCTCCTGGGGAACCTGATAATTGGCGCCGCCGACTCTGCGGGATTTAACTTCAAGCAGGGGAGAGACGTTTTTCATGGCCAAATCAAAAATTTCCAACGGCTCTTTTTGGGTCTTTTCTTTAATAAGGTCAAAAGCGCCATAGACGATTTTCTTGGCCGTGTTCTTTTTTCCTTTACGCAAAAGCTGATTTATCAAATGCGAAACAAGCTGGCTGTTGTGAATCATGTCCGGTTCAACGTATTTTGTGATTTTTCTTTTTCTTCTCATGGTTTAGAGTTTAAGATTTTACTTGAGGTCTCTTTGCCCCGTACTTGCTTCTTTGCTGTTTTCTTCCTTCAACTCCGGTCGTGTCTAAAATGCCGCGGACAATGTGGTATCGCACGCCCGGCAAATCCTTAACCCTGCCGCCGCGGATGACGACAACGGAGTGCTCCTGCAGATTGTGGCCTTCGCCGGGAATGTAGGCGGTAACTTCCATGCCGTTGGTCAAACGGACTCTGGCAACTTTACGCAAAGCCGAATTCGGCTTTTTGGGGGTCGTGGTAAACACTTTCACGCAAACGCCTCTTTTGAAAGGCGAAAATGATTCCGCCGGTTTGTTTTTCATCACGTTGAAAATCCGCAACAAAGCCGGCGCCTTGGTTTTTTTCGCGTTCGATTTTCGTCCTTTTTTTATCAACTGGTTAATTGTCGGCATAAATAAAATTCAGACAACGATAAGATAGATTAAAATTTAACAAAAAAAAATCAGTGTGTCAACCCCGACATAACTAATGTTCGCGTATATGCGATGCTGCAATCTTTTTCATTTTAAACCATCCAAAAACTCAGTAATTTTTTCCGTCAACACCACCGCTCGTTTATTCAAAAACTCCTGATATTTCTCATAACTCAACAGACTTCGGTCGTAAGGAATTTGCTGTCGTTCAAAATAATCTTTTCCATTGTATTTACTATGTACTTTCGGGAAATAGGTAGATGGATCGTCATTTGTTTTTATTATGTTTCCTTTCTTGGTCATAAACGCAATATTAGCTAGTTCATTAATGATTTTTTTGCGCTCAGAATTATCCAGTTTATTTTTGAAGAACGATTCTAACTTTGACTTTGGAAAAATATGATCGAACTCAATTTTATTATTTGTTCCAAAATTTGTATAGTTAATAATACCCCCCGTTTCTAAATCCCGTGCATCGTTCTTACGAGCTAATACATACATTATAAAGAAAAGAGGGTTACTTATACTCTTGCCCCTAATATCTTCTGGAGTAATTTTTCTATCTTTTCCTACCAATTGCCAAATATTATCAATCAAGGTAATCCACGGCTTTTTATTTGAAAACGCCATCAAATCTTGAGTCAACCTAGTTTCCATTGAAGCACTATATCTGCCCCAAATTGCTGCATTATAAAACCAATATAAAAATCCTTTCTCAATTTCTGGTGTTACACATAAATCCTCCTTAGATGAGTAATAAACAAGTGGCACTAATAATATTGGTGAAGGTAATAGTGCTGAACTATCGACAAAAGCATTATTCTTAAGAAAATTTATAGTATTTTGTACCCCTTTTTTTGTTAGCTCCCAAGAATCTTTTAATTTATCCAAAGACATCCGATTCGTATTGTCAAACTTTGCTTGGACTGTTGCTATACAGATAAGGCATCTTACAAAAAAGTTCTCATCCAAATAGAAATCTTTTTTTATACACTGATCAACAAATTCCTCAAATAATTTCATTGAACCAGGCCATGCTGATGTTATCTGAGCAAGTGCCAAATCTGAACTTCTCAATCTTGTGCCTGAAGTATTTACACGAATAAATATTTCAGTGACTTCATTGTATTCCTTATCTCTTATAATTTGAATCGGATATAAGTAGGACTCTTTTCGGCTATATAATTGATTGAGTCTTTCATTATACTTATCAAAATTGGGGTGGTCAGCTCCTATTTTCAGACTCCGTAAAATTGAGCCCACGCCATCTTTAAATAATTTCGTAACTGAAATCCAATTAGGCTTGTTTTCAATCTTTTTATTTTTTATTTGGAAATATAATTCCTTTTTGCCTTCTTCTCCCAAATCTCGCACTTCGTCAGACCAACCTTCGTCACCATCATCATAGATAATATAATATCTCTTGTTGTCAACTGCTGATATTTTCCCAGTATAAAATTCTCCATCTTCCCGTTTTGCTTCAACAAAATCGCTAACTTCAAATCGTGCTGTTTCTTTAATTTCAGCAGCACCTTCCTCTGGATGATCAATATTGAAATATATATCGACAAATTTCTCTTTTATTTTTGTTCCTTCTTTTATTCGAACTGGATGTCCAGTTAAAATACTTGCAAGAGAAGTAACTCTTTGTTGTCCATCTAAAAGCAGTAATCGTTTGCCAATTGGAAGTTGACTTGTTTTTTCAAATGCGTGTGTTTTAACTTCAGGAAGGTTGTCAGTTTCCCAAATAAGTATTGAGCCTGAAGGATAATCGCGGTATATTGAATCTATCAGGTCTCTAACCTGTGTTGCTCTCCATACATATTTTCTTTGCATTTCGGGCAATAATAGCTCCTGAACTAAAAACATATCTACAAGAGCTTGAATTTTTCTATTTGTTGGTTCCATTTTTTATTCCATTTTTATATTAGATTGCGATGTCGCCTAACTAACCGATAACCGTTCCGTGAGGCCCGCCTTGAAGGACGTCAAACAGATGTTTTGGGTTTCTTCCGCTCATCACAACGGTCTTAATCTTTTTTCTGTTTATCACCGCCAAAGCCAAAGGGTCTAAAATGCCGTACTGAGCCGGCGCCGTCTTTTTTTCCGCTATTTTGCCCAACTCGCCGAAAGACAACTTTTCAATCAATCTCGCGCTTTTATACTTCTTCGGATCTTTGGTAAAGATTCCTTCAACATTGGTCAATTTAATAAAAAGGTCGGCCTTGATTTTTTCCGCGCAGACGGCCGCGTTGGCGTCGGTCGAACGTCCCGGCCTGATTCCGCCGACCACGCCCGTTGTCTTCTTCGTCACTTCATTCAAATCAAAAATCGGCTTTAAGCCGAACATAAACGAGAGCAGACGGACATTCGCCCTCAAAAGCTCAATAAAAATCCATTCAATCTGCCGGTTGGGCAATTTGCCTTTAACGTTACGGAGATATTTCCTTATGAATTGCCCGCCGCCGACGGCAACTATGAGCTGATGCTCTTTCTTGAGTACGGCGACAACCTCGCCGACCCGCCTCAAATAAGCGAGGCGCGGGCCGTTTGCGTCAAAAGCCAGAGAGCCGCCGATTTTTATCACCAGCCGCATATTTAATAGATAATGAGGGAATTAATATTATAATTCTTTAATTTTTCCCTGCCGGGGAAATAAGAAAGCTCAAGCAAAAAACCAAGCCCCACGACATCTCCCCCCAAATGCTCAACGAGCTTTACCGCGGCATCGGCCGTTCCGCCGGTCGCCAGCACGTCATCAATGACCAAAACCCGCTCGCCTTTTTTAATCGCGTCAACATGAATTTCAAGAGTCCCCCGGCCATATTCAAGGTCGTGCTCGCGGACAATGGTCTGGTGCGGAAGTTTGCCTTTCTTGCGCACAATCACCATTCCGGCATTCAGAAGATAGGCGACCGCCGAGGCCAAAAGAAATCCCCGGGCGTCAATGCCCACAACCTTGTTAATTTTTATGTCTCTGAAAAAATCAACCAGACCGTCTATCGCCTCCTTAAAGGATTCAGGGTCTTCAAGCAAAGGAGTAATGTCCTTAAACTTGATTCCCGGCGTCGGGAAATCCAGAATTTCCCTGATTTTTTGTTTTAAATGCTCCGTGTTCCGTTTCATTAAATCAAATCATACCAGTTTTTTCACGCGACCGCAACTTGACCGATTGTCAAAACTGCCGTAAACTTTCTCCAGCTTAATTAACAATTGAAAACGAGGAGGAAAATGTCAGACGCCATTACCGACATTGCAAGAGACGAGCAAAGAACCAGAAATTTTTCTGAATATTTAAGCGCACTCAGGACATATCTTATGGATTCCGATTCAAGCCGAAAAAATTTCACGAAAGTCATTGAAGCGGCGCGAAGCACCGACGCGATAAGAAGGGGATATTGGAGCGGCCAAACTTCAATTTCGGAGAATATTGAAAAAAAGATAAAAAAACTGAAGAAAAACGACAAAACCGAATGGGCCCGGCTGCTTGCCATGACAATAACCGACTGGCCGGAGCATTACGGAGGGTTGAAAAAACTTTCTCCTTTCAAAGAGAAGTATCTTCATCTTGTTGATTATGGCAACGGATTTATGGATGTTTACGCCGTGCCGCGCGCGCCGTTCAAGCTTGGCAACGGGACCATAAACCGGATTATCGCGTCAAAAAACATGAAAATCTACGACACCGACGACTATCTGATTGCCATCTCAAAAAGCACAAATCCTTGCGAACTTGCTGATCTGGCTGATTCGGATAACCATCGAAGGTATGATCAAATTTTACAAACGATTGACGTAATATGGTTAAGATGCGGAATTGTCGGAATTAACGGGCCGAGGCCCGCGAAATGAATAACAAAAAGCGCCTTCTTCCAAACGGAAGAGGCGCTCTTTTTTATTCAATAAACTACATCACAATCGTCCTCGGCTTTGATTTTCTGATTATTTTAAACGCCTCTTCGGCCGTGTCAACAATGTAAAACAGCCACATATCTTCGTTATCAATCGCGCCATACTTTTTATAGACGGTGTTTTTCAAAAAATGATACAGCGGACTCCAAAAGTCCTTCCCTACCGCGATTACGGTAATCTTTTCAATTTTTTTTGTCTGAATGAGCGTGATAATCTCAAAAAATTCGTCAAGCGTTCCCATGCCGCCGGGAAAAAAGACGTAGGCCTGCGCCGAGTAGGAGAGCATCAGTTTTCTCGTGAAAAAATAATGGAAAGCGATTGATTTGTTGACGTAATCATTAATCCTCTGCTCGGCCGGCAGTTGGATATTAAAACCGATTGAATTTCCTTTGGCCTCGGAAGCGCCGCGATTGGCGGCTTCCATAATGCCCGGCCCACCGCCGGTGATGATGTCATAGCCGTTTTTGGCAAGCATGAAACCGAGCTTTCTCGCCTTCTGATAAGACGGCGCTTCCGGCTTGATTCGCGCCGAACCGAAAAAGGTGACCGATTTCTTGATGTCGGCCAAAAAATTAAATCCGTCAACGAACTCCGCTATTATCTTGAAAATCCTCCACTGCACCGTTTCCCGAAAATCCTTTATCGGCTCTCCGACGGGCAGTTTTGAAGCGGGCAATAAAAATTTGCCGTGATTTTTTTTATTGTTGTTTTTATTTTTTCTTGCCATGGGACTTACATTTTAACACGAACACGCCTAACAGCTCAAATCTCCTTCTCCGCAGGGCGACGGAAGTTCCTTAATTCCTTTCGGAACCCCCGGCTCTTTGCCGCCCACAACATAGTCAAGCACGTTTGTCGGCGCCTCGCCGTCATGATTCCAGAGATTCCAGAAATATCGCCACTCGTTCCAGCCGATTCCGAGGTGCTTCACATAAATGCCGTTTTCGGCGAGCATCTTTCCGATCTTTCTTCCGGTCATGCAGGGCGTGCTGTAGCAATAAACGATAACGTCTTTGTCCTTCGGCAGAGCGCGAAAAGCGCCGATAATCCGGTCTTTTTCGTCGTAAGCCGAGGTGTTCGGGTCTTTGTAAGCCGGGATGTTTACGGCAGTTATGATATGTTCCCTTTCGTACTCTTCCTGAGAGCGCAAATCAACGAGAACATAGTCGCCGGTCTGGCCTTTCATCATTTTCGTCCGCAAGCTGTGGGGACTGACGTGAACCGCGTTTTCGGTCAGGTAAAAATTCTTGATTAATTCCTCGTTGGTTGGTTCTTGCGGCTTTTGATAACGAATAACCCCAAAAGCGACGGCGCCGGCGGCAACCGCCCCGACAACCGCGGAAATCAAAATAGTTTGAATAATTTGTTTCATAAGATGATTAGTTTAATTAATTAATTAATTGGTGGTGTTTGTTTGAAAAAGTTAGAACCCATTTCGAGCAGAACCCCTGACTTCGCACGCGCGGAGCGCGTGGTGGCTTGAAACTGCATTGTACGCTCCGATTGCGTGGTGATGCGAACCAATGCGCCTCGGACACGCTCGCGGACTCGCGTGTGCAAAACCCAAAAATTTTCCTTACCTTTCTTCTTTTCTTCGGCGGGGGGTGTGGGGGGAGCCGACAAAAAATGGAAAGGAAATTTTTGGTTTTGCTTCGCCGTTTCAGTCTCCGAAAAGAGCAATCATATCATAACATTTTTGTTTGCTCTTTTCTCCGCCCTCACGGCGACCGAGGCGCTCCCGTATCTGTGTTTGGTGGTATCTCTAAACTCTATGCCTTCGACGGCGGACAATAGTAAACCAATAAAAGGATTGCGCTTTAGGCACAAACAAATCTATATGTGCTTGACCCACCCTCCCGTTCGCGCACAAATCCCCGCCGTTTTTAGGAAATATTATAAAACGGCGGGGATTGCTCCCAAGTAATATTAGATTAAATCTTTTTTCTTTTCTTCAAATTCTCTTTTGTCAATTTCGCCTTTTGCATATCGCTCTTTCAAAATCTCAAGTGGAGATTTTTCATTTGCATCATTACCATGACTGTGCCCTCTCATATGACCTCCTCCAAAATTTCCTCTTATTAGGGAGACGATCATCCAAATTATGAAGCCCCAAAAGACCAACATAAAAATCCAGCCGAAACCGCCAAAAGGCATAAATCCAAAGTTCATCATAGAATTGTTTGATTGATTAGTACTAAAAGGGGACGACCATCCTCCCCACATCATTTGCATCATCGGCATCCAGCCACCGCTGATGCCGGTAACACCTGCGGAAGTATCACAACCGGATAGCCGCTTACCCATTGCAATATGAATCTGCTCCTCGCCCTCTTCGCCATGCGCCTGAATCATCATGGCGTTCATCGCGGCGTGTGAATTTCCCATCATTTGACCCATGAAGTATTCACCAAGAACGCCAAATTGTTCATCGTCAAGATTTGCGCAAGCAATCTCTTTGGCTTGAAATTTATCCCAAAGTTCTTTACCCTCTTTTTCTTCTCGGCTTGTATGCTCGACTACCTCATTCCAATCTGCCGAGGAATTAGAAAAACCGCCCATCATTTGAGCATTCGCGACGGAGGAAAATGAGCCGACAGCTACTACGGTAAGAATTGCAAAAATAAATTTTTTCATAATAATTGCTGATTATCCAAAAACTAAAACTTTGTCCGACTCCTCGACCATTTTAAGTAAATCGGACATGGTAGAAATTGGGCAGACGTTGTTTTCTTTCTTGCCTCGTAATTCTAAACAAGTGCCACAAGCGTATATTTCGCCCTTTAACTCTTTGAATTGCCCCACCCTTGCGGAAATATCAAAATCATTACTATCGGGAATGGTATCAAGCTCTGACCCCTCATTCATCAGAAAGATTTCTACTTGATGGCTTGCTTTGAGTGCGGTAATTCCGAGGCGGAACGTATTCCACACATGTTCGGGTTTGTTTGATTGTAAGATAATGCCAAGTTTCATATAATTATTCTACTTGATTAAATCCTCTATGGCAACATCTAACGCTTGAGCGATTTTCTCAATCGTCGCAAGTGTTGGGTTTCCTTTTCCGCTCTCAATATTACTCATTTGAGCGCGATCAAAGCCGAGAGCACGACAAACGTCGCCTTGCGACATTTCCTTTCGCTCTCGTATGCGTTTTATGTTTTTCCCCAGTTTTATTGACGATGTTTTCATATCCACAGTTCATATTGTAGCAAGTTGTTGTGTCGTATAACAATAATGTGATATATTACAATAGATGAGAATATTAATAACGGCGAAGCAAAACCAAAAATTTCCTTTCCATTTTTTGTCGGCTCCCCCCACACCCCCCGCCGAAGAAAAGAAGAAAGGTAAGGAAAATTTTTGGGTTTTGCACACGCGAGTCCGCGAGCGTGTCCGAGGCGCATTGGTTCGCATCACCACGCAATCGGAGCGTACAATGCAGTTTCAAGCCACCACGCGCTCCGCGCGTGGCACATCATTTGTTTTGAAAATAGGTTCGAGCTTGGTACAATAAACACACCAATTAATTAATTAATTGGTGGTCTATTCTTAAAATAGTTCGGACGCATTTCGCCGCCTGTGGCGGCGAGAGTTTGGCCAAAAATTCCGAACCGAAATCCTGAACTTTGACAATTTCAAGTTTTTCTTTGGCTAAATTCTTAAGAGAACAATCCCAAAGACGGACAAAAGCACTAATCCAAACTGACGAATGTTTAGCTCTTCTTTGTGTACGATCTTTGCTAAAAGCACCGTAATAATTACCGAGAGCGCTAGAATCGGTGCGATGAGTGAAAGATGCCCTGTTTTAAGCGCAGACAAGATCGATAAGTAACCAATAAAATTAATAATACCTATGAGGAGTCCAAATTTTATAGAATCCCTAGTAATATTCTTACTAATTTGATTCGCCTTTCTCGTCACAAGGTAACTACTAGATGAGATCAAAATAGAAAATAGATACGTAACTACAATAAAGAAATTAATATTCGTATTAAGTGCCGCATATTTATTTGTAATTTCCATAGCTGCGGCAGGCAAGATAACCAAAAAGGAAATCAAAAAACCTATTTTATTTTCGTGATAATCTGAACGTTTCTTAGATTCTCTGTTGATTAAAACCCCGGCCAAAACAATACTAAGAATACCGAAAAGTTGTAGCGGTGTGATAGATTCCTTTAAAAGAACCAAAGCATAAATGACCGTTACGGCGACGCTACTTGATGTAATAGGAAATACTTTATTAGTTGGCAGATATTCTAAAGCTTTGAGTTGCCCCAGGGTTTTTAGCCAAAATAAAGATGCAAAAAGAAATCCGAGAATGGCAGTAAAAAGTAATTGCGAAATATGAGCTCCTTGGTACAAAAAAGAAAAAATGGCCAGCAATTCAACGGTAGCCATAAATGTCAACGTTACAAGAAATTTGTTACAACCTCTTGCAACAGCACTTTTATAAAGAAAGCTCTGGGTGCCAAATGCTGATGTGGCTATTATAGAAAGAAAAAACCAATTCATAAAAAGTTCTTATTTCTAAAATAAAGTTCGAGCCGATATTTTTTCAGATTCCTTGGCAGTTTTTAAGATCGCAACGGTTCGGTTCGGAATTTTGGGGGCTAGCCACGCCGCCGCAGGCGGCGAAATACGTTCAAACTAAATTCAGTATATCCAGTCAAATGTTTCGCCCTGCCGAGTCCGCGTTAGTTTTCAGGGTTCTCCGCAAAATGGGTTCTGACTTTTTCAAACAAACACCACCAATTAATTAACTGGTGGACCTGGGGAGAATCGAACTCCCGTCTCCACAATGCGAATGTGGCGTCTTACCACTGGACCACAGGCCCGAAAATTTGTCCGCCCCCTGGGAATCGAACCCAGAACCTTAGGATTAAGAGTCCTCTGCTCTGCCGATTGAGCTAGGGGCGGATAACCATAACGGAAAAGAATCTCAACCGATTTTTTATTCTACATCATTCTCAAAAATTTTTCCAGTCCTACTTCTCCTTTATTTCCGAAGCGTTCAGATAGCCGGACTTGAAATTATACTTCAGCTGTTCCAGAAAACGCGGGCCGTCTTTGGAAAAGATTTTTTGAGGCGGCGCTTGAGAATAATCCAAGATTCCGTCCTTGGCAAGATTTTCAATCAGCGCCTCGTCTCCCTCGCAAACGACAACCCCGTCCTTCATTCCGCAGGTTGCGATCACTTCCTGACTGCCGTCGTTTTTGAGTTTATAAAATTCCACGTATTGCATAGATTTTTTACTTTTCGATTATCCCCGGATCAAATTTTAACGCGCTCTGCGCATTTTCGGGAATCGTTCCCTGCCGCACAAATCGTTCCACGACTTCAACCCTCTTAAAAAAACAATCCACTTCATCTTTATCCAAAAGTTCGGAGAGCAAGTCGCGCAATATCTCCTTTCCCTCCTTCCAAGAATAAAACCGCTCAAACGCGTCTTTTACTTCTTGGGGAATTGGAGTGTCAAAAAAACGACAAAAAGGCCAGTAAAAATCATTCTTTCTAAAAGTCCAGCCGTTGTCAATGGCATAAATCTTGTTCTCTTTTACCAAAAGATTGCCGCCGTGACGATCTCCATTATAAAGCAAATAATCAAAAAACCACAATTTGAAAAGTTCCGATTTGAGCGATTGCTTTTGCTCCTTGGTCAGCGTTGGTTCTTTTCCCTCGGCTGGCGTAAGGTAGGCCTCGGCCGCGGTTTTGGCGTCGGGAACAAATTCTTGAACGCTCCCTATTTCTCCGTCTATTTCCCGTATGACGGTTGGCGGCACAAGACCGAATCCGAGAAATCTGTCCGCCAAATAAGCCGCTCTTTCTTTCTTGTAATTCCCCACGTGTTCCAGTTTTTCTTCTCTGCTACTGAGCTTAAAAATTCCGGCGCCGTCATCTTTAAATTCAACAAAAACCGGCCTGCTACTGCAGCCCCCTATTATGTCTTTGGAACTCGCTTTTTCCCTCATCTCCAAAATTTCTTCTTCCGCGCTACTTAACGGATTTTTCCGTTTTTCCGTTTCTTCTTTGGGCAATTCCCTTTTTGGCGAACCAAAAGCTCTTTCAACAAATTTCATTTATTTTTTACGATTACCTTTCATTTATAGCAATTTTTACAAAAATTTTTCCAGTCCTACTTCTCCTTTATTTCCGAAGCGTTCAGATAGCCGGACTTGAAATTATACTTCAGCTGTTCCAGAAAACGCGGGCCGTCTTTGGAAAAGATTTTTTGAGGCGGCGCTT
>Ga0209000_1000527_pt1 | contig 35700 bp, 49 predicted proteins | sample RifGroD2_FD_183998 | JGI IMG/M metagenome (GOLD analysis project Ga0209000, IMG submission 183998) | Groundwater microbial communities from Rifle, Colorado, USA - Groundwater D2 (SPAdes) (version 2) | ecosystem: Environmental > Aquatic > Deep subsurface > Groundwater | place: Rifle, Colorado... | reverse complement strand
TTTGTACCAGGAGCGAAGCGTCGAGTAGTACGTCAAAATCGCCTCGGCATTCTTCACCGATTGCGGGTTTGGATCAGCGTCCGGGTTCTGCTTGTTTTCCCAGTACCATCCGCCGACGCCGACGGCTTGCGAAAGCTCGCGCACCGCGCCGAAAATGTCGCCGTGATTGCGCCAGATCGTGTAGAACGTGTCGGTAGACAAGCGAATCTTGCCCACCGGAACACCGCCGACGAGCGTTGCTGAGATTTCACTTTGGAGCGACGTCTGACTTACTTGTGCACCTCCCCATGCAAGCGCGGCGGCTTTCACGCTGGATGCGACGCGTTTGATAAGACCCGGCTGTTGCTTTGCCATAGTTAGGATTATGAAATCTCGTAGACTCCGTAAGAGGAGCGCGGCATTCCAGCGATCTTGACCGCGATCGCCGTCGCCATGATCGTGTCGTCATGACACCCTGTTTTTGCCTCACGTTTGCCGTCTGGGTTGGTGATGAAGGTGAGCATTTCGCTTTTGAGTATAGCACTGTTGGGTACGAATGTACCGTCATCGACGAGGTCAACGAGTTCATTGAGCATCAGGTCGCGCGTGTGTCCGTTCGTGAGCCATCCGAGCTTCTTCGTTTTCTTGTTGCGGCGTTCGTCGAACGAGTACATCGCGAAGACACGCGGATAGATCGCCTTGAGACGTTCGATGACCGTGTGACCATGGTTGTTGCGTTCCGGGGCGACGATCGCCATGTTGTACATCTTGCCCAGGCGTGCGAGCAGTTCCGCGAACTCCGTCGGCTTGATGCTGTCGCTTGCGAACTCGGCCACCTGGTCGAGCGTGACGGCGTCGATGACCTCGGCGACGCTCCGGTCGCCCCCGACGCCCTCGGCAGGATCGCCGGACACGATGTAACGGCGTCCAGCCTTCGGCTCGGCCCAGATGCGCGTGCCGTCCTGGATCGTGCGGAGCGGCTCTTTGACCTGAATATCTTTGACAGCCTGCTCCTCGAAAACCATCATGCCCGACGAAAGGAAGGCGTCGTCGGGGAACGTCGGGTGCTCCTGATTCATCAAACGCTTGCGCTCGACCTTCTTTTGCCTCCACCAGAACACCTGCGAGGGTTCGAGGGTGACGCCGTAGCGTTCGGCCACCTTGGCGATCAGGTGCTCTTCCTCTTTTGTCGGATAGAAATCAGCCGGGGGAGTGACCCGGTTTTTTGGTACGGAAAACCACGGGAAAAACACCGGCTCGAACTGCGACATCTTTGCCTCGGCGTCGTACCAGCTGTCATGAAACCAGCCGCCGATGCCGTTCGCGGTGCTCTCGACGGTGATGTTTGATCCGAACTCCCGGTTCGGCACCGACTCCATGGTCGCCGCCATGCGCTCCTCGTCGTCGGGAATGTGGGCCGCTTCAGAAACGTGCAGATTGTTGTTCGTTTCACCACGGCTTTGCAGGGCGACGTAGATTTTCGAGTTGATGCCATCGAAGACGAGCTCATTGACGTTGTCGTACTTGGCCGTCGGCTTGTACCAAATCTTGCCGCTGGCGAGCTTCACGGCGTCCGGGGCGTTGCGGTATGCGGTCTTCACGATCTGAAAAAGTTTGCGGACGTCGCTTTCGGTGTGCGCCAAGATGCAGGACGTCGTGTTCGGCGTCCACAGCGTGTCGTCGAGATAGTAAAGCGACCAAAACGTCGTGACGCCGAGCTTGCGGGCTTTGACGTTGATGATGCGGATGCCCCGGTGCCCGCGCTCCTCAGCTTTCGCAAACAACGCCTCCTGAATGGGGCGTTCGCTCATGTTCAGGTAGCGGAGCTTTCGGTCTTCCGTTCGGATTGGGTAGAGGTGCTGAAGCCTCCACTTCCGGTTCCAGATCGTTTCCGCGTCCTTGGGGTGTACGCGGAGGGGTTCCATACGCTACGCCCCCTCCTCCTCGGCCACAATGCCGGCTGCCGCGGCGGCGTTGAGATCGTCGATGCTCACCGAGCTGATGTCGACCTTGTGATTCTTCTGCTCTGCGAACTCGTCCTTGTGCGCCGAGCGCAGGAGCGTCCAGCTGTCGGGGATTGATTTGATGTGCGTAACGGCTCCGATGATGTTCGCGCGCGCCGCCAAGATGGGGTGATCCATCCATTCCTCGATTTGCGTTGCGAAATCGGGATTTTCCTGGATATGCCGATAAAGCGTCGTCCGGTCGATACCGGCGTACGTGCACGCTTCCTCCTTCGTCGCACGAATACGGAACGCCTGCTCGAGTTTCGCAACGACCTGTTTGGTGATTACCGTCGGGCGTCCGACGTTGTTCCGCTTGATCTTTTTCTTGTGTTTCGGATTTTCCTCATCGAGGTACGGCTCCGGCTCCCCCATGACAACGAGTGCGGCCTTGCGCTCCGCCTTCGCCTTTTTGTCGGCGTCGGACTTCTTTGTTTTTGCCATATTATTTGATCAATCGCTTCGCTTTCTTTTCTGTCAGCTTTTCCCATCGGTCGATGATGACGGTGGCGAACTGGGGATCGAGCTCCATGGTCGCGCATCGGCGTCCGGTCTTCTCACAGGTGATGAGGGTCGATCCAGATCCGCCAAAGCTATCAACGACAATGTCCCCCTTGCGAGAGGAGTTGAGGATCGCGCGCTTCACGAGCTCCACCGGCTTTTGGGTCGGGTGCTCGTAGCCGGTTTCGCGCTTTTCGTGCCAGATGGTCGTTTTGCCATCCATGACACGTTTGACTTTGATGTCCTTCCCTTCGATTTCGTACGCCGCGCCGTCCAGCGTCAACGAGATTCCCCCCCCCTCGGCTACCTGGATCCGCCCCTCTTTATCGCCCATGACGGTGGTGTGGATGCGATCACCATCGAAATACGCGCGCTTGCCTCCGATCGAGCAGTACAGGATCGGCTCGTGCCGCCAGCGGTAATCGCCCCAGCCCATGGAGGCGACGGTCTTCACCCAGATGATCTGGGCTTTCACGGCGAATCCGGCCGCCTTCAACGACTCCTCGAAGTTGATGTGTTCGCTCGAGCTGTAGCAAACGTACACGCCGGCGTCCTCTTTGAGATTGGCGCGCATGGCGATGGCCCAGTCGGTCAGGAACGCCCGGAACGCGGCGGCGTCCATCTTGTCGTTTTTGATGCTCGACTTCCCACCCTTGGCCAGCTCTTTGCTCGCGCTGTGATAATCGACGTTGTACGGGGGGTCGGTGAAGACCATTTGCGCGCGCTCCCCCTGCATGAGCTTTTCCCAGCTCTCAGGCTTCGTCGAATCGCCCACGTAGAGGCGATGGTCGCCGAGTTGCCAGAGGTCGCCGGGCTTGGCGCGCGGCTCGATGTTGGCGTCGACCGTGTAGTCGTCCGGCTTCACTTCGTCCGCCATCGGGATGTCGAGGGGGAGGTTCGTGAACTCCGAAAGGTCGAGGGCCGACAGTCCGGCCTCCTTCACCCAGTCCGAGAGCTCGTCGCGCATGACGTCCGCGTACTGACTGACGTACGTGAGGAGCATGGTCTTGGCTTCCTTTTCGTCCTTGGCCTCGATGTCGATAACCGGTACGCCCCCCTCGAGAGTCCACCCTTCCGCCTGGAGGGCTTCGAGCGCGATCTTGCGCTGATGGCCGTCGAGAATGTTATTGCGCCACAAAAACACCGGCATGATGAATCCGAGCCGCTTGATGCTCTCGATCAGGCGCGCGAGGTTGTCCGGTTCGATGTGTTTGATGTTGCCTTGGAATGGTTGGAGATCGCTAAGCGAAACGGTGCGGAGTGTCTTTGGGAGTTTGTTGACGATCTTTGGCATAGGCAGGGCATTATTGTCCTCATTGTAACACCAGGAGCATCTGGAGCACGAATAAATAAAACGCCGCACAGGCGGCGTAGGCCCCGAGAAGCCACATTATCGGAAAGACAAGATATTTGTACACGCTTTGGTGCCGTTCGTAGTGCTCGTCAATCTTTGTAAAAAGTTCGGTCATATTTCGAGACAAAAACACCGGCGTTTCCGTCGGTATCTTTGTGCTAAGCCTCACGGAGAAGGAGCGAATAAGCGGGCGTCCGCGCGCCCGAGGGAGGCGACGAAGCGTAAGGCCACCACGTTTCCGTGATGATCGATCGCCACCTCGCTCGAGTGCGCGTGTGAGTAGCTTGAGCCAGAGCATCGTCCTTGCCGCCCCCGTACTTTCGTCCTATGCGTCGTGGCATCGGAAGGGTGCGGGTCGAACGTGTGACCCAGCTTGCCACTTTCCCCCCGACGCAAGCGTCAGGAGGCTTCATTGATGCCCCTGCTTTCGCAGAGGGGAAAATGGCGGAGGATTTCACCTGCAATCCTCCGAAGGTTCGATGCCCCATTGAAGGGGGTCAACACCGAAATGGTGCCTACCAATGGCGCGTACGCCACAGGATGGCGAGCATCGTGCCGATGAAGGCTCCGATCAAAGCGTGCACCAGCCATGGCGGCGCATCGCACAGGAGCCACATCAGGAGTCTGAACGCGCTATTTACGGCGCGTGTCACGCGAGGGCATTCCTTTGGGCGCGAACGTTGGGTAGTTCGCCTCCTTCGTCACGATCTCGCCTTGGAAGGCGTGACCGTTGTCATGTCCGTGCGCGTGGTTGAAGAGGAGCGTGGCGTACCTCTCGTCCGCGCCATGCGCTTTCGTGAAGGTTCCGCAGGCAGTGCAGGTGCCCTGTGCGCTCATTGCTTCCATATCATCCTCCCCCGTTACCGTTCCTGTCCGTTGCTATTGGCAGACACGAACGGCTACGGGGAAGTTCGACAATCAGTCGCGTGCCACCGCTTCGGACGCAGGGGCGTCGTCCATCGGGTCCGGCATGAGGAGCGATGCTCCAGCTGAAAACATGATGGTTGCCGCCGCGACCGCTACTGATAGCGCGCGTTTTCCGCTTTGAAGTTCATGTTGCATAGGATTTTACTCCCGGCACCGCTCCTGCCTTGGTAGGCCCGGCACGAACGGCCTCGGGAACAATCTTTACGATTTTGTCGTAAAGATGCCCGGTCTTAGTCCAAACCCAGGCTTCGACACCACACGGTTCTTTTTGTCTTGCGACACCCGGTGGTCGTTCTGAGTTAGTTGAATGAACAAGCGGGCGATAGCGCACGCTCCGGTCAGGATGACAGGAGGCAATGCTCCACCACCCTGACCGGAGCGGCCGAGAATCCGCAAACTCGGCACGCTCGCAAAAATCCTGACCGCCATTCCCAGCGACGTTGACGGGGGTCGATTCCCGTCATCACTATTTTACCACGGGATTAGGCGTGCGAGCATTCGTAGCACTCCTCGTACTCCGGTTGCTTGAACTGGCCGCAGTCACAAATCTTTCCGTCCGCCGCCATCGCATCGCGGTTGCATTGATAGCAGAGTTCGTATTCCTCCTTCTTGTATTCCCCGCAATCGGGGCACGTGTTTTCTGGGGCTGGCATAGCTACGTTTGGTTGGGGATGATGTGCATCTCGAGGCCGTTTTCCGTGGCGTATTTCACAGCGCATCCGAGGAGGTCGGTTTCCTCGCAGGTCGTCCCGAATGCATCGGTGTGCATGATGATGATTTCTTTGGTGGCCTTGTGCGCCTGCACCATTTCGTAAAACGTCGGGATGTTCTTTTTCACGATTGATTCGATCTGTTCAAGAGGTGTCATAGGAGCTTCATTTGCGGATTGAGTTTCACGCGAACGCTCGGGGTGATCGTGAAGTCACCGATGTCGAGCATTTCGCCCGAGCGGAACTTGCCGTCCGCGATCAGCTGTTCGATGCACCCGGCGATGACGTCCTGCTCGACGGCGATGTCATCGGCGAGGTCTTTGAGGTCGGTCTTCAGGCCGGTGCGCTCGCCCACCTCGTCCTTGATGCGTTTGATGTTTTCCTGGGCCTCCTGCTTGTCGGCAATGAATCCCGAGTAGGACGGTTCACGCTCGCACTCGGCGTTGAGTTCCTCGCGTCGCTCTTTCCGTTGCTCCTTGAGCGATCGCATCCGTTCGTGTGCCTTTGCCAGTTGGTCGATGATGTTTTCCATAGCGGTTAGAAAATGTCGGGAATGGTGATGATGACTGATGTGATGCCGGCGAGCGGCTTGCTGATCTCGAAGTCGAAGTCCCCGGTCAATCCGTTGTCGTCCTCGAATATCGAGTCGGCGATGCTACCGAACACGTTTTCGGTATCGGGATGCTGGCCGTTCGCGTAATGCGCGCGGATGCTCATGTGGGCGCGTCCGGTGAACGGGGGAATCGGCTTGCCACCGAGCCCGGCGCGCGCGTAGCACACGCGTTTGACCTCGCCTGCGAGCACTTTGATGAAGGCATCGGCGACGTGCTTTTTCCAGGCGACGTACTTCTGCGCCTTGACCGTCCATTGCTGACGCTTTGTCAGCTTCGCCTTCGGGAGCGGATTGCCCTTTTCATTGTCGGGATTGCCGAAGATGCAGAACTCGATCTTCACCTCGCCGTCGCTCTTGGGCTTTCGGCGCGTGGCGAGCTCCGGCATGGAGTCGAGAGGTCGCGGTCGGCGCGGCACGCGTGGGCGCGGCGGTCTTCCTCCGTACCCCCTTGGTTTGAAGTTGCCCATATCAGACGGAGAGGAACTTCGCCGGCTCGGCAATGAGGCAGTCGATGCAGAGCGGCGGGGCGCATCGGTTGATGTACGTTTGGGCGTTGTACTCGGCATTCATACGCTGATTCATCCACGGCTCACCGCCGCACACGTTGAACTCGAAATGGTAATCCTTGCCGCACCTCGGGCATTCGAGGAGCGCGATAACGTGCTTTCCCCCGCTTTTCATGTCGTCCTCCATCCGGATGCCTTTCGTTTTGATGATCACCTCCATAGGTGCGGATCCTTACTCCTCGAAGCGTCGAGCCCAGTCGCTCGGTCGCTCGAACAGGTACCCGATGCCCTGGAGGATTGCGACGCCCCAGAGGATGATCGGGACGACGAACGTCCAGCTCAAGAGGACACTGGTCAAAAACCAGATCGCCCCCGCCGGGTAGTTGCGCATGTAGATCAAGTGAAAACCGAAGTAACCGAGCAGGATTGCGATTGCGGCCGCAATGCCTTGATTTGGTGTCGCTGGGATGGTTGCCATATGCGTTGGATTTGCCGTCCGTTATTCCGGACGTGCGGTTTCCTCATTCGCCGTATCGTTCGCCGGCGTGGCGGTTTGCTGCGCTCCGGTGTCCGCCGTCGGCGCGTCTGCCTCGCCTTCCGGTTTCAGCTCCTCGATCTTGGCTTCGCCGTTCTGCTTTTTCATGTCTTCGTAGCTCTTGTACGTCACCTCGACGAGCACCGGTACCGCGTGGACGATGTGCGGCAAGCTCGGATTCGGATGCGTGATGATAGGGCGAATCTGCCATCCGAGCTCGGCCAGCTCGCGGGATTGCGCCGTGGCGACATCCATTGCCTTCTGCTTGTTTTCCGCGCGCATCTTTTCAAACGCCTTTTGCTCGTCGCTCTTGGCGTCCTCCTCGGCCTTCTGCTTTGCCTTGATTTCCTTCTTTTCCTTGTTCGCAATCTTTCCGAACATAATCTGTATTTATTAGCTGTTTTTCAAAGCCTCACTGCTTGCCTGCCACGTCGACCCACCTTCGGGCATCGGCGTGTTGAGGACTCGCACCGCGTCCTCAACGCTTTTTCGTCCGTACGTCATCCTGCACCCTTCGAGCTCCCCTCCAACGAGGAGGATTAGACACCCCTTGATGCGCCGCAGGATCGGTTCATTGACGAGCGAGAATGTCGTCATAAATGCGACCGATTGCGGGTAGCGCACCTTTGGCTGTTCGCCTTCTTCCATACGTTATTCGATCTGCTTAGCCACCGTGCCTTCGAGGGCGTTCTGCGCCCGCTTCGCCACCGCGGATTGATAAATCTGTTTCCGTTCCTCGCTCTCGAGCTCCGGCTTGTTGAGGCCGACGCGGATGTACTCAGCTTCCGTGAGCACCTCGTCGCGCGCGAGCTCGGGGTAATGATCCCACGAAAGCCGAACCTCGGGATTCCTCGCATCCACCCAGTTTCCGAACTGGCGGATGACGACCGTTCCGTCGTGCAGGCGTCCGTGCTTTTCGCGTTCCGCCCAGTATTCGTCCGGGTAGATCGCAATGCTCGATGATGGCAGGAGCGCGCCGCGCACGAGGACGTGCTTGTTGCCCTTGCTGATCGCCACTGCGATCTTGTTCGCCTCGTCGGACCCGATCGGGATGACGACGCCGTCCATCGTCTTGAGGATCATATCGTCGTGCGGATGAGGAGCACCACCATCGTCGCTCCGTAAATCAGCGTGAGGCTGATAAGCAGACCGATCAGGCTTTTATTACTGGCGAATATCGCGTTGTGGATCTCGTCTTTCTGCTTGTCGAACATGTGAGAAACCTCGAGCCTCGCGCGGCTCTTCGCTACATCATCTCGGAGTTCGTCGACCCTGTTGCTCCAGATGTTCTGGTGTTTTTCGAATAATCCGATTACTGCCTTTCGCCCGATAAATGTCGTACACGAGTTATTGTCACCGTACTCGTGCTTGCGTGGGAGCTCGTCGAGCTCTTTGATCCACGGCGATGGTGTCGATACGTGCATAGTCGCTGGGGTTACTTGTCTTGTCCTTATTGTACCCTAATGCCCATCTTGCCCGCCATGCCGAGGGGATAACTCCACGAGGCTTAGCTGATGATTGCGATTCCGCCGTTCGTCGGCTTCGTTTCGCGCGCCATGTAGACGCGGAGTGCTGGGAGCTTCCGTTCGAGCTCCGTCGGGTTCGTGATTGTGGGCGCGTATCTGTCGCTCTGAACGCTCACAGCGTACTTTGCGGCCGCGACTGCCTTTTCGGCCCCGATGCCGTCCACGATGCGTCCTGACGCGGCACGGTGGCCTTTGTGATCGAACTTGATCTCGGGGTTGATCGTCTTCTTGAACACGTCGATGATTTCGCCGATGGTCTTGTTGCGCTCTTTGCCCGCATCCGTTTCGTCCGGGGGTACCAGAGATACATCAGGATCAGTATTATTAACTGTCTTTTGTAACCTGTCTTTTGTGTGTGGCGCGGACGCCACTACCCTCGGGCGGGTTTTGCCACTGGCGTGTACGCCACTACCCCGTGGCTTGCGTGCCAGTGGCGCGGACGCCACTACCCCCCAGCTTTCCCAGTTCTTGTTGAGGCCGATTTCGTTACCCTTCTTTTCGAGGATTTTCCATCCGACGAGCCGCTTCGTCGATCGGCAGACCGACTTGTTGTCGATCCCGAGCGCGGCGGCGAACTGCGAAATGCTTATCCAGTCTCGCTTCTTGCCGAATCCGTACGTTTTTCGGAGGACGTGCAGAACCAGCCGCATCTCAGTTCCTGGAAGCGGGGTGCGGACGAGGGCCTCGACGATCTCATTGGCGATTTGGAGGTGTCCCTCCTCTTTCTGCGGATTCGCCATAGGACGGGCGTTACTTCGTTTCGATCTCGCCTGCCACGCTCTTGTTCGGTCGGGGGTTGAAGGATCGCTTGAGGCGTTCGATCTCGTCGCTCGGGATGAAGACGCGTGATCGCTCGTCGGTCATGCCGCGTACGACTTTGATCTTGCCCGTAGCGATGTGCCGGCGGATGCTCTTGATCGAGCTGTACGGAAGTATGCCCATTTTGAGCACCTCCGGTACGGTGTAAAACTCCTTTTTCATATTGCGTTAGATGAGTTCACCCTCATGCGGGGCGAAGTCGTAGTGCCTATTGTCCCACACTGTCCCTTCCGTTGCGAGGGCCTCTCGAATCGTGATCATTTCCGGGCTTCGTTCTTGGATGATTCCCCGCCAAACTGTTACGGATTTGCTCATCGCTTCGCCTCGCAGGAAGGCCCACCCCCACCGGGTGATTGCCCACAGGTTATCCTTATGTTTTCCACCTTCCTTCACCTTCGCGATGAGTCCGTGGTAGCGCAGGATCGTCTTCTGATCGGTTTCGGTTGCAGTGAGGACGTCATGGAGTCCGCTGATGTAAAGCTTGTTGGCCTCCGTAAACGGCTTGAGAGCCGCCACCCGGTCGCGCACGACCCCGGCGAGCTTTGCCAGGGTTCGTGCGGCCGTCTTGTTGATCGTGTACGTGTACATCCGCATGAGCGCACCGCAGTTGAGGCAGTGCTCTTTGTCCTTCCAGCGTTCGCCGTAGTGGTCCGAGAGCCGCGTCGCCATAAGGCCTATCAGATACTCACGTTCGTCCTCGGGCCACATCTCAGTGATAACATCCAGCATTTTATACGTTTCCTGGGGAACGATTTGTTTTTTGTCCTTCATAGTTTGTCGAGGTCATTCACTCGGCCGTGCTCGCGTGCAGATCGGACAAAGTGCTTTATCCACATCTCCTCTGTCGGGTTGGCGCGCACCATCTTGAGCCCGCTGATCCGGAGCTCGCCGGTTGCCCAGTCGAGCTCGATCACCACATCGTGCATCTCTTTGAAATACTGCCGTTCGATTGGGCGCGGCGCGATCCAGTTGGAGATGCGCCAGAGGAGTCCACGGCGTTTCTGATTAGAGTTCGTAGGCTTCATAGTCCTCCGTCGGTTTTACTTCGCGCACCTGGCCGGCGAGCGATATTTCGATGTCGCGCATGAACTCCGTCCATCCGTCCGAGTTGAAGAGCGCGTCGGGGTTCGGCGGGAATGCGCGGTCGAAATCCCGGCCGTTGTAGGCGATCATGATTTCCTCTTGCACCGTCGAGTAAAGTCGCGACCAAGCGGCACGATGTGCGTCGGTTACCTTCAGCCTGAGCTGGGTAAGCCTGCCGGTTTTTTTGTTGAAAATGTCGAAGATCACCGTTTCGATTGTGCCCTCGATGCCGAGTTCCTTGAGGAGCGACGGCGCGAGGCTTTCGTATGCGGCGGCCTGGAGTTGCATTGCCGGCGTGGCGACCAGGTTGCCGTCCTCGTCCTCCTCCGGATCGTCCCCCATGTACTTGTGATCGACGACGACCAGCTCCCCCTCGTGCCGCGCGATGAGGTCGATCCTCGCCTTGAGCGGGAAGGGGTGCGCCTCCTTTGTCTCGAAGTCGAAGGTTTCGCCGACGTGGGCCTGTTCAATCGCGAGCGGGGTGTAGACCGTTTCGTTCCGCTCCCCCATGTACGCATCGATGCTCTTGAGGACGATCTCGACGATCGCCTCCGGCGTCATGACCGCCTTGTAGGTGGTCGACTTCCGTCCCTTGGTGCTCACGTGCTCCGTTTCCTCGATCGTGCATCCCAGAGCCTCGTACTCCGGGATGTCGGCCTTGGCGATGCGCTTCGTGATCGCGCCCGCGCTCGGCGGGTACTCCTTCGTCGCCACCATCGTCATGGCGTGCTTGATCTCGTTCGGGTCGATGACGATGCCGCGCTTGACCGTGCTCGTGTCTTCCATGAGTCCGGCGCAGATCATCCCCCAGTAAATCTCGAGGCCGGCGTGGAATGTCGAGCCCTCAACGAGGGCGAGTTCCGGCTTGCGGCTCCAGTCGTGATCGATCCAACGCTTGCGGAAGTTGCGGCGGTCGGCGAGATAGTCGCGGACCGCTGAAAATGAAAGGTGCGAGATGCCGGTTTCGATTGCGGTATTCATATGGTCTTATTGTACTCTACTTGCTTTCGAGACACTTGTTGCATTCCCCAGCGAAGCGGATCGCCTCGCAATGCTGTTTGTCCTTTTCCTCATTGAAGGCCACCTTGCAGGTCGGGCACGTTTCGCCGGCGACGCTGAGCTCCGTCACCATCTGCTCGGGCGTCACGATTTCAGACTGCACTGGTGCGGTCGGCGTTTCGACCTTCGGGGTTTCGGTCGGTGGAGTCGGTGGAGTCTTCTCAGACTCCTTCTTTTCCACGGCCTCCTTGATGCGCGGGATGAAATCGCGGGCCTCGTCCTCTGTCAGGTCGGCCAGCTTTTCCTTGCCGTAATAGCGCAGGATTGTTTTGGCAAAGATGGCCTTATATTGCTCGTCATTCCAGCCGTTCGCGTCAGCGAGTTTGACCCAGGCTTCGTGCACTTTGATGCTGATGTCCTCCGGGAGTCCCGGCTCCTTAGCCGCCACGTCGACAACCTTTCCGTCCGGTTCCCTCTGAAGGCGCGATTCCTCCGGGTCTTCGACCTCCTCCTTCATGTAGAAGCCGCCGAGCACCTCCGGGCAGAAGAAGCGCACCGCCTGCGCAATGGCCTTATGTCGGAGCATCTGCTTTGGATATTTGATCCACGTGTCTTTGCCGGTAAGGCCCGACGCCTTCGCTTCCTCGATCGTGTACGTTTCCTCGTGCTTGTCGCGGCCGTCCGGGGTGACCAGCTCAAGCGACGCGATCTTATCGTCGGTCTTGAGCCATTTGATTTTGTACCCGGCGCGGCGGAGCTGAACGAGTACCGCGCTCCCCCAGATCGTCACCTTGCCATTGACGATGTAGTACGAGTTGATCGACTCCATCGGCGTCATGCCTGCCTCGTATCCGGCGAGGAGCACCATGGCCAGCTGGGAGCTGTTCTTGATGCTGTTCGGAAGCGCGCCGCTCCCCTGGAGCTTTGCGGTCAGTGCCTCGATCTGTGCCCACGCTTGTTGCGGCAGAAACTCGCCGCGGAGTGCGAGCTTGTTGCCTTCGTTTCGACCTGCCATACGTCGTATTGGGTTATGACTTATGTCCTCTATTGTACTCTATTGGCTCAGTAAATAAAAAACACCAGGAGGGGATAACTCCTGGTGCCTTTTTCAGATCACGTATCCATGGGACACGGTGCCGTCGGGAAGCATCACGCTCACGAGCGGGGGCTTCGCTATGCAGTCTTGGCACCACATTGAGGCGTCGTGGTTCGGGCAATGTTCGGCTTGGAGTGTGTGGCCGCAGGTTCCCCGGTCGCAGTCGGTTTGCTGCGCCTCGCGTATGAGCCGCTTGAGTTCCTTTGGGCGCGGCATACTTATTCACTTTCCACTAACGCTCGTCCTCTATCGCTGCATTGATACCCAGACCCCGCAACCTCTCCGTCCTCGGTCATCAAACCGCGCATGTAGGACGCCAGCCCCTTATCGCGGAGCGACCTACAGGCCTTGCGAATCTCTTTGATGTCGAGCGCGTCATCGAGGCCGTCTTGTATCTGTAAAAATGATAGGTAGTAGTCGCTATAGCTCGATTGGCTGTCCATGGCCCGTAAAACAGCCAGTTCGTTTGGTTCGAGTTGTGGGTTCATACTATCGGATCGCCAGCGTGCCGGCGTCGTAGATGCGGATACCCGGAATCTCGCGCGTGCCTGCGAGGATTGCCTGGCGGATGTGGTCGCGGCTCGGCTCGCAGTAATCGCGCGGCACCGCCTTGGCATCGACGATCTCGTACTGCCAGTTCGACTTCACCGTCGCCGTGGCGATACTGCCGCGCTGGGTTTTGATGTCCTCGACCTTCGGGGCGACCGGTGCCGGTTGGGGAACGTCTACCGGCTTGTGCATCGGTTCGCCGAGGTCTGGGATGCCTTCGGCTTCCGCCTTCTTCCGTTCCTCCTCGGCCAGTCGCGCGCGCTCGCGCTCCTCGGCGGCGATGCGCTCACGCTCTTTGCGCTCCTCCTCCGCCTGGCGCGCCTGCTCGGCCCTGGCGAACGTGATCATCGCGCCCTTGGCTTCGGCGATGAACTTGTCGATCGGCTCGGTCAGCTTCCTGAACTCGTCCATGATGAGCTTCTTCGACTGGTCGAGCGGCCGGGTCATCTCGAGCCGTTTATCCTCGAGGTTGCGGAGCTTCGTCTGGGCGAGCTTCACCATGTCGCCAGCGCGCGCGTAGTCATCGCGGCTGGCAATCGCGGGCACCTTGGCTTCGGTTACGAATGCCTGCACGTCGGTGGTGATTTGTTGGAGTTCCTGCATATTTTTTAGGGCAAAATGTCAAAGAGTTCGTGCAGTACTTTTAGCATTGCCTGGCGTTCTTCCTCCTCCTGCCTTGTTTCGTGGAACTTTTCCTGTGCTGTTTTTGCGTCGATTGATACGCGTGCAACCTCGAGCAGGTTAGCTAAAGCTTGGCATTCTTGTTTGTCGAGTTTGATGGTAAGCGTATGGAGTGTAAATACTTTGCTGTGTTGCATATTCGCTGGGATTCTTGCGGGTTATAGTTCGTCGATGTACACCGCGCTCTCGCCGGTTGCGCATACGCCACAGAGGCCGGTGAGGTCGAAGATGTCCTTGTTTTCTTCCATGTGATCGTAGACCGGTTGCCCGCACGATGTGCACTCGGCGTATACGCCGTTCGGTCGCTTCTGCTTTCGCGGATCACTTCGCATAAGCTAAACCTTGAGACTTGGATGCGAGACCGTGAGATCAGCTTCCCACTCCCCGGCCGTCATCTGTTCCATGCACGTCTTCACAATCGCTTCGAGCACCCGCGGTTGGAGCTCGAGCGCGTACCTTCCGACAATCCGGATCGTCATCTTTTCCTCGATGTCAGAAAGCAATGGTGAGTCCCTGAGGTTATTTTCCTCGATGATTTCGATTTTCATATACTACTTACTCCAGGTTTTACCTTTTATTATCAATGAAATCGTCCATCCGGCTACTCCGTATTTTCTACCGAGGCGGGCAAACGCGCCCCACCGTCCGTCGTACTCCGTCCGTATGGCGGCGATCTGATCGGTCGTCAGCTTCGCTCCCCCGTTCTTTTCCCCGGCATGATCCCTGCCGTCCTTCCTCAGATGACAGCTACGGCACAGCCACTCCCATCCCAATAAGTCCCGACTGTACGTTCCGTCGTTCGACACCTCCCTCGGTTTGTTTGTATTGCATCTCTCGCAACGGTCTGGTTTCGGCAGGTGATTCCTTACCCATTCGTGGAGTGCGGAGTTGCCCACGTGGTCACCTTTCCAGTTGGGATGATCACTGCCTTCTCGATATTTCATAGCTTCCAGCAATGAGCAGAGGCGTCCCACCATTCGGGGTGTCGCGGGTACCAAGTGACGAACGCGGCGATGGCGTCATCGCTGTCGAACGGATCACCGGGGCTTCCAATGTACGCCCATGTGCCGTCGAGGAACTGGTACAGCCCCTTGGCCGTCGAGTGCGGGTTCGTCGCTTTGGGGTTTAGCCCCGACTCGCACGCAGCGATTCGGACCGCGGCCTCCGGGTCGATGCCCGCCGCGCCGGCCGCCGCCTGGATGCGGTTCCAGATGTCTTCGCGGCTATCGCGCTCGACCTCCCCCGGGCACACGACCGCCTCCAGGTCGCAAGGATTGGGCATAGGCTGGCTTTCTGACTCCGGCTCGATGGTCCGCGGGTCAGGAGGCTCATCGTCGATCCTGGCCTCTTTGGTGTCGCCACGGAGCTCCTGGTAGTTCATCGATGCTTCGGCATTGGGGTCGTAGACCGCCGCGCCAACGAACGGGAACACTATCGAGAATGCTACGACACCGGCGACGCGTGCCTTCGCGCGCCTGACCGTCTTCGGTCTGAAGATCGGCCCCTTTTCCTCCATGAAGGTCATACGAGGTGGTCTTTTTACGTTTCTTACGCCTGCCATTGTATCCTATTTGCCTCTATCGTCCACATAGCAAACGGGGATAAGTGGATAACTTGAGGACAACAAAAGCCGCCCGGTCGGGGCGGCCTTATTCGTTCGGGCTATTCCGCGCCGGTTCGCTTGCTGGAAACGTTGGCGACTCCGTAGAGGCCGATGATCCCGGAAATGAAGGCGAGCTTTGTCTGGCCGTCGAGATCAATCCCGAAGGTGACGATCATGAGGGCGAGGACGGAAATGATGAACTTCCGGCCGCCGAGTTTGTCAGTCCAGCGCATATGTTTACGCATTAGGAATCTTTGCAAGGTCTGCCTTGCTGATGCCGGTGGCGAGCTTGGCGATCTTTGCCTGCACCGCGAAGGCGTCACCGCCGAGATCGACCTTCTTGCCTTCCGTGTTCACGAGGTACAGGCGTCCGCGCTCCTCCGGGCAGATGAGCGGCGTGCCGGCAAGACGCTTGCCGAGCTCGGGGTCGACCGGGATGACCGGTTGCGACGTCACGGTGCCGATTTCCTCCCAGTACGCGGCCCCGGTGATGTTGTGATACACGGCGAGCACCTTGCACGTTTTGCCGGTCCACGGATCGGTTACCTCGTAATCGTTGCCGACTTTCTTGTTGGCGATCACCCAGTGCGCCTTGTCATTCACCTCGAGGAGGACTTGCATCTCGGGGTTTTTGAGCGCGGCTTTGATCGCTTCGTCATTGCGACCGTACTCGCGGCGCACAAAGTGCATCTTGTCGAACTTGAGGTTCTGCCAGAGCACGAGGCCGGTCGGGGTGTAGTTCTTGGCTTCGCTCGCGATCTCAAGCGGCGAGCGGTAGCACCCGAGGCGATCGGACGCCATAGCGATGGCGGTCGTCGTGCATCCGTAACGGCCGACGGTGAGCGGACTGGCACCGAGTTTCTGTTGCGACCATCGAGGGTCGCGCTGGGAGAGGAACAGCATACGTTCGCGGGTTAGGGAGTAATCATAGCTAAGGCGTCGCTTGCCCAGTCGCGCAGAAAGAATCCACCGATGCCGACGAGGATTGATACGGTGACGGCTATAGTAGCGACTTTGGTGCGGAGTGTATTGTACGCGTCCGCTTCGGTTCTGGCGTTGCCGTCTATTTTCCCTTCAAGACTCGCAAACGCCACCTGCATTTCTCTACGGAGTTCCTTTTGATCGGCACGAATATCACGGACGTCGTTCTGCAATCCGTCCACGGTACCTTCGACACGCCCTATGGCTCTCTCGATGCTTTCATTGGACATATCCCCCTCTAATATTTATATCGCCTCTACCGCTGCGACGAAGGTGTCCGCAAGCGATGGCAGTTGATTCTCAAGAGTAAGCGTCAACCGGTCTGATGTGTATTGTACAGCAGACACAAGCATATTCGCTGGGAGTACTCCACCGGCGTTGCGAACGGTGACCGTGTGGCCTGGTTTGATACTCTCGATATCGTAGTTATTATTCACGACGATGCGCGCTTCGACCTTGGGGTCTTTGAAGTCGGCGATCACCTTGTTGCCTTGCTGATCGGCCGTCGCCAGGTTTGTGATCTTGCTATCCGTTTCGATCTTTTCGCGCACGCCGTAGTCCGTCTGGGACGTGGCGTCCTCGTACGTGGTTGTCGTCGGTCCGCTACCCCACGTGAGGCGGTATCGGTTAATCACCTTTTCAGCGTTTTTCACGATGTCGCCGCTTTCGACGTCCTTGCCGAGGGTGAGCAGGTGGGTCGGCGTCGCCGGGCGATCTTGGAGGTAAAACTCACCATCTTCGCCCACGCGCCACCACCAGTCTTCAGCGGCAAACTCGGCCGTCTTTTTGATGGCGTCTATCCATTTGAGATTCTCGAACTCGTAGGTGATGTTTGTGCCGACAAGGGTAATGTTGCCACCGGCGTATCCGATCAGGTTTCCGGAATACACGGTGTTGAAGTGATCGATGATGGCTTTGATCAGGTTGCCCGGATCAATGGCGGACTTGGTGAATGTGTAGTTGCCGCCGTCGCGGTAATGGGCCAGCGACAAAAGCGAAACGAGCCCGAGGCACGTCAGGCGTACGCCTTCGCTCCCTTCGCGGAAGTACGGCGTGTATTGCGAAACGAAGCCGGTATAGATCAGGCGTGGCTCCGGGCTGTTCACGTCGTCGGCTTCGTAGATTTTGACGACCTTCATCTGCGCGATAGTCGTCCCCTCGTCGAAGTCGTCGATCGGGAGATTGAGCTCGACGATGCATTGGCCCTGCCCTCCCCCGATCTTATCGGAAAAGGACACCTCATTCATGACCTGCTTCGGGTTGAAGGTCTTGATGTAGGTGCCGTCGAGTTCGTAGATTTTTACAAAATATCGTTTGCGCATACCGACGCGGAATGGGGAAGGGAGGCCGCATACGCGCACTGAGGCCGTACGCCTTTGCCAGTCCTCCCCATCCTACGTCGGGGGGCGATGTTGCCATCACCCCCGCCTTTTACAATGCCGTATCGACAACCTGAATGCGGTGCAGAAGAATCGCTGCGGTCTTCGCAACGCCGAGCATGACTTTCGTCGTACCAGCTGACGTTCCGATGGCACCGAAGTTCGAGTACTCCGTGATCGTCATCTTTGCATCGGCATCCCCCGTGATCGAGGTTCCGTCAGTTGATGTAAGCGCGCCGTTGGCATACGCGTTCGATGCGACGCCATATATGGTGAGCGTGATACCGGATTCCGCGTATACCTTGAGGTATGTTCCGCTGTCACCCTTCTTGACGGCCGCATTGAAGGTGAAGGTTCGGTCGATGAACGACCCGGTTCCGACCGATACAGACTGAGTTGATCCGATCTGCACGTCGTCGCTTCCGTAGAGCTGGCAATACACCAGGCGCGTGTCGCCGGACGTATGTCCGACTCTTAGTGTCACAGCTCCGATACGAGAGCTCGTCGGGGTGAACGTTTGTATTGCGTATTCACCAGATGGCACGTTCCAGTTCGCTGATTCAGTAGCCTGCGTGATGGTTGTGCCAGGACCAGTATAGTCTTGGAGGTAGTATCGCGACGCAATCGTGAGTCCACTCGCCGTCGCTTCGTTTCCAGGTAGAGCAATAAGCACGCTCGCGCCAATGGCCGCGCTTGAGAGTGCGATACCGACGATGGCGTTGAATCCGGCCGAGGCGTTTGCATATGCGCGGTACGCGTATCCATCCGTATGGATGCGGAGGACTTCACCTGCCGTGATCGTTTCACCTGCCGTGATAGAGGTGACTCCGTACGGCGTGATGCCGCTTTGGCTTTGCATCTGCCAGTACGTTCCATCGTAGCTGACAATAACGATTTGTCCGGCCTTGATGTCGCCATCTGAAAGGTCCTGGTCTTTATTTTTCTTGATGGTTACGGCTCCGAGTCCGTTTACGTTCAGGGTCGCCGCTCCGGTGTTCACCGTGTTCGCTTTGAAGTACACAGTCATGCCGGTCGTCAGCGCAGTCGGTGCCGGGCTGAGGGTAATCGCGTACGTGTCGTTCGATCCGGCATCCGCCGCGTAAAGGATCGAGCCGTCCTGCACGTTATTCTTTGTTGCGTACGTGCTCCCCGGTTGGCTTTGCATCTGCCAATAGGTACCATCATAGACCACCGTCACGATCTGACCCGATTCGATGTCACCGCTGTCGAGGTCTTGATCGTGCGCCTTCTTGATCGTCGCCGCGCCCAGGCTGTTGACGTCGAGTGTAGCAGCTCCAGTATTTGCGGTGCCGGCTCGGAATCGCACCTCTTGGCCTGTGGTCAACGATGTCGGTGCCGGCGAAAGCGTAACGGCATACGAGTCAGTTCCGACAGAATCTGCCGCGTAGATTTCAGATCCGGTCTGGCTTACCAAACCATCGATTTGCTCGATAATGTCTGAGATAACCGTGCTCAAACCATCGAATGATACCGACGTAGTAAATAGATACACGTAATCGCCCGAGTCGAACGACAGTGCTGTTGATCCGTCGTATCCACGGCCCGATGCGTTGACCGTGAGGTTGTCGCCCGAGCGGCTGTCGATGAGCACCTTCTCGCGCTTGAGGATCGTGGTGCCATCGGTGTCGTACTGGATGACGGTGATGACGAAGCGGTTGACCGCCCAGGCATCCGAGTTCTGCCAGGTGTTGTCCGATCCTCCCTTGAGGCGCGTGGTTGTCACGCTGTCTGCTGAAACCGCAAGCACGACGGCGTATGAGCCGTCGGTTACGTTTTCGATAATGTCACCGACCGAGATACCGGACGCTCCGATGCCGGTGTCATTGAGCAACGTCGATGAACCGAGCGACGTCGCGGCTCCGCTGTACGTCGTCGGTAAAAGCGCACCATCTCCGGTTTGAAGCGGGATAGTTGTTGTGATTGCCGAGATGCCAGCATTCAGCTGGGCTTCTACATTATCTTCGTGGGCGAGAAGTCGGTTTGACATAAGGTTTTATAGGTAGGTTGTGCGATATTTCACGGTCGCGGTGTACTGGATGCTCGTCCCGGTCGCCGTGATGGTGAACTCATTGACGCCCACCTCGAGCTCGGGAAATACGCCATCATAGTCCACCTCTACGCCATTGATCGTCACGCTCTTTTCTTCGCAATCGATCGTCAGGACGTCGCCGGCAGCAAATGAATCCGACACAGTGATTGCGTCGTCATTTGTGGTGTTTTCAAAGGCCAGAGCTGTGATGCTCGTCGCCGCCTGAACGATGATGACGATGACCGGCTGGGCTTTGTAGCTTCCGGTTACTTCCACCTCGCTCGGATAGGATAGGAGCGCGATATCCTCGGCCGTTAGCGTTTCGTAATCGAGCGCATGCCACATCGGTTCGACCGCCAGGAACGTCATGTCGAACGGCGCAAACGTGATGTGGTACCCCTCGCGCCGTGCGAACATCACCTGAGGGTCTTCGAGCGTTGCGATGATGCGTCGGACTTCGCCGTCGACCTTTATGTCGAGGTTGCCCTGCGACGTCGTCATCTTTCGCTTGAAAGTATCGAGCTCCGCCTCGAGGAGCGATGCTGTCGTCTTCTCAATAATACCACTCACCTTGATGCGACGCTCGCGGAAATAATCGCCGTTCCATCCGCCTCCGTCAGCGCGCGGCGTCTTGAATGTCACCAGCTCGCGGCTAGGGGTCGAGAACGCCTCGACGACGGAGCTGATGACGTCCGAGTCTTGCAGGGAGTAACTCGCAAACTCGAGGTTATCGAAATCCGCCGCCGTCACCGCCGATGGTGTGGGCGTTCCGGAGTTCAGCATTGCGCTGTTGAGCGTGAGGGCGTTGAGCATATGTTATGAGCTTGCAAGGCCGGCCAGCTCAAGCTGGCGGGTGATCTCGTTCACGAGCGTCGTGATGTCGCTCTGGCTTGCGAGGGTGTTGCCGGTCACGTTGATGGTGACCTGAGTCGTCACCGACTGGTCGCCGGCGGCCGATCCCGATGCCTCGCTACCGCCTCCCGGGGCCGAGATTGAAATGCCGGCAAGCCCCGCGGATGCGCGGAGCTCCTTGATCTCGCTGAACAGCTTTGTGATGCGCGCGAGTTCGGCCTCCATCGTCGCCACGGTGTCCGCCGTGTATGCTCCCATGCTCTCGAGGTTCGCCAGGTAGCTGTCATGGAAAGCTTGGAATGCCGCATCGACTTCCGCGTACATGGCCATTTTCGCTTCATAAACCACCTGCTCCTCAGCCAAGGCATCCTGTTGGGCGAGCACTTCGCCCTGAATCTCGACGATGCGGGCATCGTATGCGGCCTGCTCCTCGGCACGCTTGGCATTGATATCCTCGATCGAACGCTCAAAATCGGTCAGCGCGGCGCGGCGACGGGCTTCTGTCAGCTCGGCGTCAAGTCCTTTACGCTCATCGATATACTCCTGGTATGCCGCAGTCTCGCGTGCAATCTGCGCCTCGAGGATGTCGATCTGCGCCTGGTCATCGGTCGATAGTCCATCCTCGCCTCCCGAGTTTTTCAGCTCGGATAGGCGCGCCTGCATCTCTGAGATGTTTTGCTCCTGCTCGATCACGCGCTCGGCCTCCGTCTTATTGAGCTCACCCATGGCCTCCTGGTACGCCGTGGTTGTCTCCAGGAGGGTGACCTGGAGGTCTTCGAGCTTATCTTTGATTTTATCTACACTCTCGTTATGGCTTTCCTCGAGACGCAAAACTTCACCCGCGATTTTCTCGCGCGCGCTGGTGTAGTCGGTTTGCAGTTTTTCGACGGAATCCTGGAGCTTCTCTTGCGCCTCAGACATTTTCCCACCGGATCCGGAGGCATCGTCCAATACTCCAGCGTAGTTGCCGGCGGCCGTACCTGCGCTATTCATGCTGTCGACCATCTTGTCGAAGGACGAATGGTCGGCCGCCTGAGTAATGGCATCGCCTACCGCCTTACCGGCATCGAGCACACTCGCTCCGAGGTCGTAGAAGGCATTACCCACGTCGATGCCTTCCCGGATTGTGTATTTGAATGTGGTTGAAACGTGATCCTTGAGGGTGTCCCATGCTCCACTGAAGTCGCCAGTGAGGGCTTTCCCGATTGCTTTGAAAAGGTTTTTATACGTGTCCTCGAGGTTGATGGCAGCGCGCACCATGTCCGTGAATACGCCAAGCACCACTTGCTCGACTTGTACGATGAGGTTGGCAAACTTCACAGCAACGCCAATCACGCCGCCGACTGCTATCGCCATGATTCGGATAGCCTGGGCGGTGTCGTAGATACCCTTTTGCCACTTGCGGAGTCCGTCCTCGGACAGTTTCACCTTGCCGGTCTGATCGATCACGGTGTCAACAAAGACTGAAAGCGTCGGCATGAGGGCCATGCCCACCGTTTCGCGCACCTGATTGATCGCCTCATTGAGCTTCGCCATGCGGCCCTCGTACGTCTGCGCCGCGGCCGACGCGCTTCCGCCGGTCTGGGTTGCGAGTTCGTCGAGGATAACTTGCTGGGCACCAGCGACGTCGTTCGTGTCCATGAGCGTTTCGATGAGCTCCTTCTGGCTATCGGAAAGCTGGACGCCGGCCTTTGAAAGAGCCGAGACGCCCTGAATCGGATCGTTCATTGCCTTACCAAGCTGGATGGCCGTCGATTTGAGCTGTTCAGTCGACGGGATGCCACCGCTGTTCATGGCGGTTGCAAGGTCGAGTACGGCCTCGGTTACGCGGACAAAGTTGTCCTCGCCGATCTTCGTAAAGGTCAGGAGCATCGACTGGACGTTCGTGATGTCGCCGCCTGCGATTGCGGTCGCCGACGCGAGCTCCTCGCCCATGGCATTGAGCTCTTGGGCCGTGAGGCCGGCGATTCCCTGCGTCGATTGGAGCACGGCATTGAGCTGTGCCTGTTCGCGCTGGAAGTTGCCGGCCTCTTGTACGCTAAGCGCGAGTTGGTCCGTAAGGAATCCGAACGCCTGCTTTGCCGCGCCGAGCGCGACGCCTCCGGCAAAGACGCCCTTGGCAATGTTCTGCCAGGATGAGCTTTGCTGATTCAGCTTGCTGTTCAGGTCGTCGGATGCGTCTGAGATTTCCCGAGCCGAAAGAGCCACCTTTTTGAAGGTGCCGGACGCCTTGTCTTCGGCGATGAGTGTCCATTGCAGGTTCTCAAACGATGCCATACCCACGTTTGTTAGCGTTTTTTCTTCGCGCGCTGTTCGGCGCGTTTGGACTGGAGGTGCTGTTCGTTATTCTGCGCATCGAGGAATCCGATGTGCATCTCGACCACTTCGTCGCTTTGCTCGTCGAGCTCCGACGGCGTGCAATGGTAGAGCTCACGGATCAGGAGGAAGTCGATCCATTCTTGCGGCAGGTTTCCGTGCCGCCCGCGCTCGAGACATTCCTTCGCGCGCTCTGCTATTTTTTTGCCTTCTTGCGGCCGTCATTAAAGATTTCGAGGACGGCTTCGCTCACCTTCGTGAAGTCCTTTTCCGGGAGGTTGTCGAGCCATTCCTCGTCGACCTCGATCTGCTTTTCCACGCCGTCGTCGCCGATCGTCACGGCGCGTTCGATCATGCTGAGCACCATGAGTTCGCTTGCGAGGTTCACGCCCTTCGCAGTGACTGACTCCTTGCCGTCGGCAGTGACATGGGCGTTTTCGGAAAGGATCGCCATGTACTCGCGCGACATCTTGCGCGTCACGAAGTCTTTGATTTCCACGTAACCGTTACGGATTTCGAGCCTTTGCATATGCAGGGACTTAGTGAATGAAATATTGTGCAGGACTTACGGAAAAGGGGCACCGGCAAAGCGCAGGTGCCCCACATTCCGTCTTCCCAGCCCTCGCGCCCTGCACAGGACGAGGGCGGGACTTCCTCGCTTAGTACGCAGTTGTCTGCGTGTTTTGGAGGAGGACGTGCATCGTTTCGCTGTCGTCGACCGAGAACTCGCACTCAAAGCCGAGCGTCTGGCGAACGAGTGCATCATTGTCGCTATCACGCTCCCAGCTTTCAAAGGCACAGGATGCGAGATCGATACGGAGGCGCGGGTTCGATCCCGATCCGATCGATGCGCTCGAGACGAACTCAACGCGCATGGCCTTCTTCGTGCTGTTCACGACGTAATCCTTAAGGGTCGTCGAGTTGAAGAGCGCAGTCAGGTCACCCACAACGGTGAACTGCTTGTTGTGGATTGACGAGATGTCCGTATCGCCGAATGCCTGGTAATCCTCGAGGTTCTTCTGGATCGTGATCTTCACGCGTTCGAGCGGCGTTGCCGTTGCAGAGTCGAGCTCAGCGATGCTGTCGGCGAAGTACACGTCGGCTTCGATGGCCATAAACTCGTTTTCTTCCGTGTATGACGGCGAGGACGAGGTCGAGGCTTCTTTCTTTGCCTTCCAGGTGCTGGTGATCTTGAGGAAGTCGCCCACTGCACACTCGAGGTCGAGGGTGTCGAGCATACCGTACGCCGCGCGGTAATCGCCGACCGGGTCGACGCCGTAGAGCGTATAGCTTGGGTGGTTATTGGTGTTCAAGCGTTCAAACAAGTGCGTACGCACAGTGTTGTCGAATGTTGGGATTGCCGTTGCGCCCGATGTGCCACCGGTAATCTGGTTCGAGGCGGACGTGAAGGTGCCGCTTGTGATCGATACGTGGAGGATTTGACTTGCACCTGATCCGTCCACAGCCTCGATGACACCAGTTGCGCTCGATACTGCCTGCGTAATGGTTTCACCAAGAGCAAACGTGCCGCTCACCGTGCCGAGCGTCATGCGCAAACACAGGGTGTCCGAACCGAGGGCTGCCATGAGGAAGTGGCCAAGATACACATCGCGCGCGATGGCCTCGATTTCCACGATGGTCATCTGCTTGACCGTCTGCGAATCCCGGAGCTGGTCAATGTTGCCGTATGCGCTCATGTCCTTCGCCTTTCCAAACTCCGGACGGAAGACGCCCGATACCTTCGGAAGCCAGGCGGTCGCCGATACCGGCGTTCCTGCCGTGCTCTCTTTGCCAAGGCCGACTTTTTGTAGCCGACCAATATGTTCGTTGGCCATAATGGCTATTCGTTAGATGAATCTTCGGCAGGGACTTCTGGCTTTGCACTGAGCGCGGCGGCCTTTTCGTTCGCCTCCTCCTGCGAGGATGCGAGAATGGTCACGCCATTGCCGATGCTCGGGAAGTAGAAGCGTCGAAGCGGTGCTCGCTCCTCAGCCGCTTCCCGTTGACTCGCGAGGCGACGTTCTTGGGACTTCGATGGCATAGAAAATGGATTATGCTGTGATTGATTGTAGCACCTTTGCAGTGACCCGAATACTGAGCACTGCGACTGGTTGACTGTACTCATCGCTGAACGTCGGGCGTCCGCTCGCATCCACCATGAAATACACGGCATCGCCCGAGAGCGTCTGGTGATCGTCCTTGCGGAACTCCGCCTTGAGCGCGTCGTACAGGTTGAGCCATTTCTGATATGCCGTGTTGCTCTCGTCGACCGGGAAGACGGTCACGATGTCGAAGAGCATCGTCTGCTCGTTCGTTATCGTGTCGATCATGCGCTCTGCATCGCCGGCGAATAGCGTCATGACAGCCGGGAAGGAGGACGGCTTGGCCTCCGGATACCGGTACTTCACCGGGATAATCGACACCGATACGGTGTCGACGATGTCGGCGATCCGGTCATGGATTGATTGAATATCGGCCATATTTCGCTACTTTTTGAGCACTTGAATCTTCGCAAAGCGATCGCGGATTTCCTTTTTGTTGTCCTGGATTGCGCGCGTGAGGTACCGCTTCGGCTTGATGACGACCTGCTTGACGGTGGCCCATCCCTGCGCGCCTTTGAAGACGAGATACTTGCCCCTCTTTGGCTTGATCGTTCCGCCGAGTTCGTGGATGCGCGCGTAGTCGAGGTTCGTGCCGATCACGCCTTCCACGGCCGTTCCTTTCGACTGCACATCCCAGTTGAACGAGCGCGCGAGCGTTCCGGTTTTCTTCGGGACATATCCAGGCTTCACCATCGTCGAGTGAACCTGAAGAAGCGACGCCGTCATTGCGATCTTGAGACCGCTCTGAATGGCATCGGGAGCCCCCTCGAGTCCTTCGACGAGGCCGTTGATTTTCGCCCGGTCAAAGCTGACTCGAATGCTCCCCATATGCCCTTTTATTCATTGTAGACCGTGGCCTGCTTGTTGAGGCGCAAGGTGTAGATGTCGTCCGTGTCCTCATTGTTCTCGTGCCGCTCGATGCCGACGATGCGGTACTCGTTCGAGCTTCCATCTACGACCTTGTCGCCGACCCTGTAGTTACCTGGCTCAACGTGGCAGTCGTACGTTTCAATGCCAGGCTGTTCGCCAAGGACAGCTACGAGCTCCGGGGATGTGTTTTCGATGTATGCCGCCACACCCGAAACCGTAGCCGACGCTGAAAAGGACGACGTGTCCGAGCTGTCGGTCAGGCGGTACGTGGTGATGGTGGTGTTCGCTCCGATCATACGATGTGGAGTTTTGCGCGCTTGTAATGGCTGATTGCCGTCTTGAAATCCGCCGCATCCGCATCAGAGGCGAACGTGACGCTCTTGCTCCCGATGCTGTAGCTCTGCACGCGGGCGTTTTTGCGCTTGGCAAAGCGTCCGGCAATGAGTAGGAGCACTGCGCCGCGGATCCCTTCGGGGAAGTCGACGCCAGCGAGAGTCGATGCCGACTTCGCAAGGCGCACACTGTCGCTTGTGGCGAGCGTACGGCCCGTGGCTTGAGCCTGGTAATCGTCGACGACGTACACGACGTTCTGGAGCGCAAAGGCGCGCACGTTCGTCAGGGCGTCGATTGCCGCAGCGAGGTTCGTCGCCTCCTCGTCATTGTCCGCACCGGCCGTCCAGTCCGTTCCACGCGTAACGGTGCCGCCGCCCGCACTCGGGGTTGCACCGAGGATCACGGTCGCGGCTGCCGCGAGGTTGGCGTAATCGGTCACGGTGATCGTCGCGTACCCGCTGGCGTTCCAGCCGGATACGTAGTCGATCGTCACTTCGCGCTCGCCGCCGGTCAGGCCGTCATCGAGGTGGAGGACGTAGTTATCGATGTCGTATGCATCGTCCTGTTCGTAGAGCGTGTCTTCGTCCTCGTAAAGATCGCCAATGGCCTGCACGTGAAGGTCACGGAGTTCGAGGCGATCCGTTCCGCCGTTATGCACCTCCCCCGACACCTTGTGGAGTGCGAGATCAGTCACCGAGAGGATTCCATTGAGGTCGTCCGTGGCAAACTTGTTGATCATCGCAAGCACGGCATCTGAGCTGGAGCCCGAGATGCCGAGGTACGTTTTGATTTCGTCGGTGGTGACGTAGAGATTCATATCGGTGGGAGTTTTTAGAACAGCGCGACTATCTGGTCGTACCAGCCGTCTGCCGCTCTATCATAGCCTGTTTGATTCAGGTGGATTGAGTTGTACCAATCGGTCACCTGATAAGGGCCAAGATAGGCATATTGGTCATAAACGATGACCTTGCCGAGTGCCGGCGATGCTGAATAATCAGCCCTGAGTGCCATCTTTGCGGCGAGCTTGGTGTTGTAGCTTTCAACGAGTGCCGTGTCGCCGTCGATGTCGTAAATGGTGCCGACGATGATGAGGGCGTTGGGGGAGTCGATGCGAATCTGCGAGCAGATCGCGTCTACGTAGTCGCAGGCGTCATCGAGGTCAAAGCCCATTGATACATCGTTTGCGCCAATATCAATAAGAAAAACGTCCGAATCGGGATATAGAGGTGACTCAGTTTGCACGTACGTCAATAACTGATCAGTCCTCAGCCCGGGATATCCGAGCTGAGGAAATGAGCAGTTGTATTGCCATGTCGCTCCTTTGAATGTCGGACCGATTCCGAGATGCGAAAGGAGGCGCGTGTATAGCCTCGTCTTATACCCACCCTTGTCGATATCGCCACTCGACCCCGCCGTGCGCGAATCGCCACAACAGACCACAGCGAGTCGTGCGGCCTCGGGGTAACGATCGCCTGATGGTATTCCGCGCGGAGGCATAGTGTTTTAGGTGTATTCCTGAACTGCAACCGGCACCGATCCGGCACCCGATGCGATGGCGTTGATCGCGGCCGTAGTGAAGTCGAGCTCTCCCATGGTGTATTCCTCACCCGGTTTCAACGTACGTCCGGAACCTGCCACGGCAGTCGCTCCAAATCCGAGCGACACGTTCTGCGTTGCATCGAGGTTCTTGATATAGACTCCCTTGCGGCTGTTATTCGACGCTACGAGCTGTGCGCTTCCCGTGCCAACGGTACCGGCGGCAGGAGCTGATGCGGTCGATGACTTGCTGTCGTTCAGCGCCATGACCGGCTGAGTCGAAGGTGAAACCGAACCAGCGCGACCCATGATGATTATCTCCTGCGTTCCTGATGTGTACGTTGTGACGCGAACACGCAAGTAACGTGCACCGTGAGTCGGACCAGAGAAGACTGTCGGCGACGATCCTGCTTGGAAGTGCTTTTCTACGCTTGGAACGGACGAGTCTTGCTGAATGGCGTTTGCAACAGCCCAGTTCGTAAGGTCATTCGATACCTCAATCTGCCAAACCGCGTTATAGGTGCCGTAGAACTGTAGGTTCACGTAGGCGATACCTGTGAGGTCTACATATTGCAGACCGGTCTTGTCCCATGTATGTGCGGCCGCTGAGGATGCCGATCCCCTGTCCTTATAGACGAAGGCGTCCTGTGCCATTTGAGATTTGTACATATTAGACGACTTCAAATACTTGAATCGTGCCGCCAGCGACGTCCGAGATGATTGTCCATGCGCCTGTATATGGGAACGTATCCGCACTGAACAGCTCAAGCTCACCGGATCCCTGTTGTTTGAGTGCGTATTCCGTGATGCTCGCGGCTGAGGTACTTGGCCTCAGCCAGATCTTTTGCGTTACGTCAGTTACGACGCAATCAAAGACGATACGTAATCCCTTACGTTGTCCATTGGCCGCGATGAGCGTCGCTGAGGTAAGTGCCGGCGTCACCGTCGTTCTGGTTGCTGAACCAGCGGCGACGGCTCCTTCTTGTCTGTCTGTTTTGTTTTCCATAGAGACTATTCAGTTTCAATGGTTGGCATTGCGTACGCGCCTGCGAGCGTCTTCGTGAGCCCTCCGGTGGTCGACAGGAACCACACGATACCGGTGCTGGCACGCTTGAACTTGCCGTCGTAGTCGAAGCTGAACTCAGTATCCAGTCCGTTTACTTGGTTGATCTTGAGCGGTGGCATGAGGAGCTTTGTCGCATCCAGCGCACCGTTCGCCGGTACGGTCAGCGCGTCGTAGACGTACAAGAAGACATCGGCGGTCGGTGCCGTTTCATCGATATAACCGCTGATTCCGTAGAACTTGCCCGGGGCGGCCTTTACAACACCGCTCGTGGCAAGGGCCGATGGGATAGCGAAGTCGTGCTCGCGCTCCGTGTCTGCCTCGCCAGGTTGTGCCTGCATGGTGAGGTCAACCGATGGGCTGACTGCTGAGCCTTCGTCGAGGACGAACTTTACGCGGAAGAAGGTCAGCAAGTCGCTGATTTCCTCGCGATAGTCACCGTTTGCACTAATGATGATTGCAGGCAAGTCCTGCCAGTCGTCATTGTCGATCGACGTTTGCGGGGTGACCGTAAGGGTCGCGCCGCTTGTGAGGTTTGCTACTTCGAGGAAGAGCTTGACCACTTCGGCTCCGGCATCGAGTTGGAGGTCGTCTGTGACCGTCGATGCAACGCCACCCGAGAGGGTTGCGCCGCTAATGGTCATGGTGCCAGCGTTCGATACGCCGAGTGCCAGAGTGATGGCATTACCCGCCACACCCGGCTCATTGGCCTGCACCGTAATAATGCCGCTTGAAACTGACGAGTTGATGCCAGCAAGGGCTTCGATGAGTACTTCGAGTTCCGTGATGTTGCTGAACTCGTTTGCGCCAGGTGCGCTCGCAACCGCGGTAAAGAGCTGGCCGTCAACAGTAATGGTGTCACCGTTCAAGCCGCCCGTGAGCGTTGCTGCCGATACCGACATCGTGCCAGCGTTGCTTACGCCAAGTACGAGGCCGATCGAGTTACCGGTAGTTCCGCGTGTGGCGTAGGTGATGCTGATCACCGTTCCGTTTTCTGAGGAGTTGAGGTTTGCCACGGCTTCTACGAGTGCCTCGAGTTCGACAATGGATGAAAACTCGTTAGCACCGGCTGTACCGACGACGCAGGTGAACTTCGTACCGCCGACCGTGATCTCGTCGCCGTTCACGCCGCTTGCCGTTACACCCGAGAGACCGGTGCCAGCAATATCGATACCGCCGAGCGCGTTTGAGGTGACCGTCTTGCCGTTGCCGATAGTGCCACGCACGCTCCACTTTGCGGTAACCGTACCGGTACCCGCAGCGGTCCAGTTGCCGAGCGCATCGATAGCGGACGCGATAGATGCGCCGGTTGTGTTGTTATCCACAGCGGCAGTGAACTCCACGCCTTCGGTGAGGACAGTGCCATCAACCGTGAGCGTGGTACCGACGAGCTGTGCAAAGTCTGTAACTTGGATTGCAATCGATGCGTATTCTGCGCCTACCGGCACACCGTAAGTAATCGAGCCCGACGCGAACTCGGCCTCAACGGGGTTACCGTAGATGATTTGGCCGCTCGCGTGCTGGCTGAGGGCAGTTTGGAGGAAGTTGAGGTCGTTCATCATAAGGGCTTTGCTATCTGATTACTCTTGAGCCACGTCGGCTTCCGCGGCGGCTTCTACCGGTGCGGCAGTCAACGTTTCTTTGAGCAACGCCTTGAGCTCATCGAGCGAAGCGTTGCGGTTTGCCTTTGCGCCACGTGCCTTGAGGGCGTCGATGACGTCCTTTTTCGTATCCATTGCGTCGACATCAGCTTCTGTCAACGGAATGATTGTGAGCTCCGGAGCTTCCGTTCCTTCGGCCTCTGTCGCTTCGCCCTGTGCCTCTGGGGCTTCCGATACGGCCTTCTTGGCCTTCTTCGCAATGCGCGCCTTCATACGCGCGTCACGTGCCTCTACTGCTTTCTTGCGGGCGATCTCGTAACCATGAACGACGGGCTTGTCGCCCTTGAGCGTCCACTGGTGCGAGTACGACAGGAGTTTCTTAGCCTGCCATTCCGGCACTTCGACCGTGTCGCCGGTTTTGACGAGGGTCTTTTCACCCTCGTCGCCAATGCGGACAAGGGTCGATTCACCGTGCCACGTGAGCGCGATGGTGTTCTCGCTCTCTACATCTTTCAAAGCGTACTGACTCATAAGGGATTCGTTAGTTATTTCGTCTTTACAGCCCAGCCCCCGAGTTGCCTCGGGAGCTGAATGTCAGGGCGATTAGACCGTGACGTTGATACCGACAGCGACCGACGGATTGTCGAGCGATGCACCACCATCGACGATGGTGAATGCGAAGTCGAAAGTCGCGACGAGACGCCAGCCGTATCCAGGAACACGGACCACTTCGAGCTGGAAGTCCTGACCAAAGCCGTATTGAATAGCCGGCTTGTAGATGGCGAGGATTTGGCCCTTCGTGTTGTTCGAGCCGGTTGCCGAACGCTTACCGTCGGCCTCCGTGAGCTTCACTGCGCGGTGCTGGAGCACGTCCACACCGTACGGAGTCGGGATGATGCCCTTCTGGATCGTGGCGCGGTCACCAGAGTTCGTCATGAGTTCGAACTCGTCGAGGGTGCGCATCTTGGCGGTCACGAAGACTGGCTGGATGAACAGACAATCTTCTGGACGCTCGCCGTACTCACCGAGCACTCCGAGGAGCGCGGCGTAGTCGTCAGCGGCCAAGGTTCCGACGTTCACGGTGTAACTGTTGTTGATACCAAGTTCACGGATACCGTGGTCGATCATGGTCGGAGCGTACTTGGCACCACCCTGCGCGGCGAACGTGGTCGCCGGAGCCTGGTCGTCCGAGTTTACGTTGCCGGTTGCACCAGCTTCCGAGTCACCGTTGATGATGACAAAGTCGACGGTGTAGGCCATGGCATCGGCCAAGCGACGCTTTACGTACTCTTCCGTGTTGACGGCGTTGTACTTGAGCTGGCTGTCCGAGATGTTGACCTCACAGATGAACGGGACCTGTGCGAGCGTCACGTTCATCGTTTCTACCTTGCTCTGGCTGTGGTCGTCCTCGGTCTGCGATGCAGTACCGGTCGTCCACTCGCCCTTACCCTGGAAGAGCAAATCGTCCACCGAGAGACCAACGACCGGGGCCGTGTAGGTCTTCGGGAGCTTGTTGCCATGGAAACCAGGAAGGAGCGGGAGCAAGCGTGCGCGTTGAGGAACAAGGTCGTAGATTTCGCTGGCGAAAACCTCATCTGGGATGAACTCGGCACCGTATCCGGTATTGCCGGTGTGCATCACCTCGTTGGCTTTCTTTTCGACTTCGACGGCCTTACCCACGCCCGCGCTCGCAAGGAGTTTCATCAAATCCATACGATGGGAGAGAGAATAAGTTATTTGAGACCGAACTTCTGCTTGAACCATTCGCTCGTTTGCTTTTTGCGAGCAGGGGCATTTTCAGCCTCCTCCTCGACGCCAAACTGGCGATGGGTCGCGAGCGTCTTCTTGTCAGGCAAGCCGTTGAGCTTTTCCTGCAATCCGTCCGCGCGCTTCTGCTCCTCGTTTGCCCGCTTGTTTTCGGCCGCGAGCGCGTCATGGAGCTTCCGCAGGAACATGATCGTCGCCTTGTCCATCTTCGTCGGTACCTCGCCTTCCTTCGCCTCGCGGACTGCTCCGGCGGCGGCGAAATGGGGGAGGGCGTCGATGACGTCCTTGCTCACGATCAGCTCCTTGCCTTCCGATTCGTCCCCGGACTCGCTACCCTTGTCCGGTTCCGCGTCCGCGTTCGGTTCCTCAGTCGGCTTTTCGCCGCCTTCACCGCCATCGGCCGAGGGTTTCTCACCCTCGTTTTCAACGTCTTCCGGAGGGGTTGTCTTGCCCTCGGATTCATCTTTGATTTCATCGGCCTCGCCAGCTTTTTCTTCTTCCGGTGCATCCTGATGTTCCTCGTCTTCCGCACCTTCATCCTCGTCGGCCTCCGCGAGCGGAGCGGCCTTTTCGGCTTCTGGCTCTACTTCTTCCGTAGGTTTCTCAGGCTCGGACGACTTTGTTTCGTCTTCCGCCCCCTCCACGCCTTCTTCGCCTTCGGCCGGCTTCGTGCCTTCGTCCGCCGCGCCCGACTCGCTTTCGTTATCAGGGACGTTCGACTTGGCATCCATTCCGAACGCCTTGAGAGCGAGCTGACGCGTGAACTGCTCGAGCGACTTGGCGAGGGTGAACAGCGCGCCCGGGTTCGCCGGGGTGCTCACCACGGAAATCTCGACGAGGTCGAGCTCCTTGATGACGCGGATGTTGTTCCAATCCCACATCGAGTCGCCTTCGCCGAGCGGTTCATTGTCCTTGTTGCGGATTTCCGTCTTCGTCGGGATGTACCCGATCGAGAGCGTGCGGAAGAGACCGTTGGACACGTCGTCGGCAGTTTCTTTTTCCTTGACGATACCTTCGACCCATAGACCCTTTTCGGTCACTTCGGCCGATACCCATTCGCCGATCGGACGATCGGAATCGTGCGAGCGGAGCATGATCGGGTTCGTCATGAACTGCTTGAGCGCGCCCTTGAAGGCTTCCGGCTCTACGATGTCGCGATAGCGATCGAGTTGGGGAGTCGAGGCGTATCCACGGATGCGTACTGCACCGTCACCGCCCTCTTGAGAGACTTCCTTGACCGCCATTTGGAAAAAAAACGGCTTGTTCATAGGTTGATCGTTGAATGATTTTTGTTTTTGATGGCGGCCTTTGCTCGATTGTAACACGGCCGCAGTTTGTCAAACAGATATTTGTGCGCTACGTCGGCTCGCCGTTCGTGTCGACGGTGCGGAATGTTGTCACGCATCGGCATCGCGGGTTGCCCGCGCGCGGCGCGTTGTCGTCACCGCTTGGCCACGACTCCTGCATCCCGATCCACCCCTGCTCTTGATTCGCTTGGCACTCGGGAGTGACGCGATCGTCGCCCACGGTTTGCCAGAACTTCTGCACGATCGATCCTGTCTCTTTGATAAACGCCTCGACGATGTCCATGTTGCCTTCGCCGTACGCATGGCCCACCTGATTGACCGCGATCAGTTCGCCGCGCGCCCGGCTGAACACGCCGGCATCCCCTTGCTCCTGGATCAGCTTCGCCGTTTCGCTGTAGCTCCGTCCGGTTTCTGCGCTTTCGATGAGGATGCGCTTGATCTTGTCTTTCGTCTGACGGCCGATGCTCCCACGGAAGTTCGACAGGTGCAGGCTCCGCAGGTCTTCGAGGTACCGGACGGCCTCCTCGTTCACCATGTCGAAGCTCACGCCGAACCGGCCAAGGTCGAGCTCCTCGATCCCCTTGCTGACGCCCTTCTTGTAGGTCGGTCGGGCCACGGCGACGATGTCCTCGACGAGTTCCTCCTGGTACGGGAATCCGGCCAAGAGGTTGTCGACGTCGTCGTAGAGCGTCTTGCGCTCAAGCACACGCACGCCCTTTGCCTCCTCGAAGAAGGACAGCTTGGCCATCTCTTCGATAAGCCATCGCTGTTGCGCTTTGAAACGCCGGGCGACCTTGTTGGCCATCCGGCTTTCCATGCGCGCGAGGAACTTGCCAAAAGGCCGGCGGATCGCGCCGGCTTTGTATTGGTAGTATCCGATGATGTTAGCGAGCCTTTGTTCGCTCAGCCTTCCGTTGTTCATAGGCGCGGGCTACAGGGTCAATGCGACGGAGCATCTTTTCGGCCGCGTCTTCGTCGGCGATCGGTGGATAACCGTCGGCCATGTCGACGCCGATGTCCTCAAGCGGACGCGCTCCGAGGCCGCCATAGACGATCGGGGCGTCGACGAGATCGCCGTACTTGCCCGAGTCGAGCGGCTCGAGGCCACGCTCCTCACGCACCTCATTGATGGTGCGGACGCCGAGCTGGAGGTCTGCACGCGTGCTGGCTTCGTTCCACTCGCGGTTGTCGAAGTCGCGGGCTTCAAAGCAGAACTTGATGTCTTCGATGCCAAGCAACGGCAGGAGCTTGCGGTTGATGAACTCGGCGATCGCCTCCTCGAGCGGCTGTACGGTGCCTTCCCAGAACTTCTGGGTCTGCTCCTGACCGTTGGCGAGGTTCACATCCTCCGTGTATCCGAGGATCGACTTCGGCACGCCGTACGCCGAGCAGACCTTTTCGGTCGTGATGCGACGGAGCGTGGTGAACTCCATGTCCTTGTTCGTGATCGAGATCGTCTTGATTTCCTTCAGCCCCTTCATCGCCATGCTCTTGTGGCGATTCTCGGCCCCGCGGAGCTCGTCCTTCATCTTGGCAACGGCGCGCTCGACTTCTTCGTCCGGCATTTCCTCCTCGAAAATGTACATCGAGGCCGGGACGGCATCGTTTTCAAACAACGAGTAGTTGGAAATCATCGCGGCGAGATCGGTACGCACATCCCAGAGGATCGGCTCCATCGGGCTGATGCCGAACACTGGGCTGTTCGGGTCTTTGGTCGTCGTGAAATGCACGACTTCTTCCGGCTTGAACTCCACGGTTTCCGCGCCGGCGCGCTGGAGCCAGCGGATGAGGGTGCCGTACTTATCGGTCACCGCGATCATCATGCGTGGGTCGAGTCGGCAAATGCTCAACGGTTGGCCATTTCCCTTGCTCTTTTCGATGTAATAATAGGCGTTTCCCGAGATAGACGCATCGTTTACGAGCTCTTTGTACCAGGAGCGAAGCGTCGAGTAGTACGTCAAAATCGCCTCGGCATTCTTCACCGATTGCGGGTTTGGATCAGCGTCCGGGTTCTGCTTGTTTTCCCAGTACCATCCGCCGACGCCGACGGCGGATGGTA
>Ga0209000_1000521_pt1 | contig 36097 bp, 27 predicted proteins | sample RifGroD2_FD_183998 | JGI IMG/M metagenome (GOLD analysis project Ga0209000, IMG submission 183998) | Groundwater microbial communities from Rifle, Colorado, USA - Groundwater D2 (SPAdes) (version 2) | ecosystem: Environmental > Aquatic > Deep subsurface > Groundwater | place: Rifle, Colorado... | reverse complement strand
TCGCATTAACACCTTTGGTCTAGGGTTATAGGGAGCGACTCGTCCCTATTATAATCATCCCAATAGGGATACTTTATTGCCTGAACTCAATGTTTATCAGCGCTAAAACTCATAATTAGAACTGCTGGCGAATCTACGATTAAAACAACCCGAGTTGCCGTGGTTGTTTAACCTCCTCTACATTGATCTTGACGGTGTTTTCTTCTAGACCAAAGAGCAATTCTTTTGCTCTCGATATGACATTTATTGGAAGACCCGCAAGTTGCGCTACATGGATTCCGTAACTTTTATCAGCAGCGCCGGGAATAACTTTTCTTAAGAAAACGACATGGTCATCCTCTTCGGCTACTGCGATATTAAAATTATTCATACCATGATACTGTGAGGTAAGTCCGGTTAATTCATGGTAATGGGTGGCAAAAATCGTTTTGGCGCCAATGTTCATATGAATATGCTCGGCGACAGCGGCGGCGATACTCATTCCGTCATAAGTCGATGTGCCTCGTCCGATCTCATCGAGGATAACCAGGCTGTATTTGGTAGCATTATGAAGAATATTTGCGGTTTCATTCATTTCAACCATAAAGGTACTCTGCCCGGAGAAAAGATCGTCCATAGCACCTACCCTTGTGAATATTCGGTCGACCATTGTTAACTCTGCCGACTGGGCAGGCACATACGAGCCGATCTGAGCTAACAATACAATAAGGGCAATCTGTCTCATATAGGTGGACTTCCCTGCCATGTTCGGACCGGTAAGGATCATAAACCGGTTATCCGTCGAATCCATATCAACATCATTTGGTATGAAGTTTGAAGAGTTGATTGTTTTTTCTATGACCGGGTGCCGCGCAGCCTTGACCCTTAAAATCCCCTGATTTTCGTCCATCGGATAGACGGTGGGACAGGTGTAATTATTCTCTATAGCAGCTTCAGCAAAGGAGAGCATGACATCAAGTTGCGCTAAGCTTTTGGCTGCTTTTTGAAGCGGAAGTATGTACTTGGCTATAGCATCTCTAATTTCAGTGAATACCTTATATTCCAGCTCAAGCGCTTGATCGGCGGCATTCAGTATTTGAGATTCTTTCTCTTTTAGTTCAGGAGTGATATATCGCTCGCCATTGGTTAATGTTTGTTTTCTGATATAGTAGTCCGGAACCTGGCTAATGTTAGCATTTGTGACCTCCAGGTAATAACCGAAGACTTTGTTATAGCCAACTTTTAATGACTTAATTCCAGTCGATTCTTTTTCTTTGAGCTCCAGTGCCGCAATCCAGGCTTTGCCGTCACGGGATGCTAGCCGTATATCATCGAGTTCCTGAAAATATCCTTCTCGAATAATCCCGCCGTCCTTGAGCGCGATAGGAGGATCGTCGACAATTGCAGTGTCGATAACTTCAATTATTTCGTCAATCTTATTGATATCTTCCGCTGAGAGCATCGTTGCTATCATTGGAGAAATACAGTCCTTAATCAGTTCCTTAATTGTTATTGCCTGCTTGAGCGACGTACACAATGCCCTTATTTCTTTGGGGTTTGCAATCATCGATGCAATTCTTGTTGTGATCCTTTCGATGTCGTAGACGGACTTGAGTTTTTCACCCAGTTCCAATTGTAATGAATAATTCTTGAATAATTCCGTGACAGCTTCCTGTCGCGTAATAAGTTCATTATAATCAAGGAGAGGACTAGCAACCCAGTGTGCAAGTAACCTTCCGCCCATTGCTGTCCTGGTCTTATCGAGTACCCATAGTAGCGAACCTGTTTTATCTTTTTCACGCATCGTTGTGTTAAGTTCGAGGTTTCTTCGCGTCGCGACATCGAAGAACATGTACTTTCCCGATAAATACGGGGTAAGCCTGTTAATGTGACCGATATTTGTTTTCTGAGTTCTTGATACGTAGTTAATAATGGCTTTTACTGCTGGAAAAGCTAGTTGGAGTGATTGGCAACCAAAACTTTCGAGGCTATTAATATTAAAAAAGTCGAGAAGTGCTTTCTGTGATTTTTCTATGCTTTCCGCTTCATAGATAGTTATGGTCGGCAAAAGTAACTGCGAGAGTTCTTTTGTCATCAAAATCTCCGAGGGATTAACTCTGCTTATTTCATCCTTCAGGTTCTTTTCGGATTGTGCCTGTGACACATAGAAATCCCCGGTAGAAACATCGATATAAGCTATGCCGTATGCTGAACTTTTGTCTTCCTGATAAACGGCCATGAGATAGTTATTGCTTTTTGAGTCGAGCATAGTCGTTTCCGTAACAGTTCCAGGAGTTACGATTTTGACTACTTCACGTTTCGTTATCCCTTTGGATGCGGCTGGATCTTCTGTTTGTTCACATATTGCTACTTTGTAGCCTTTATTGATAAGCCTGGGAATATAATTGTTTGCCGCATGGTAAGGAATACCGCACATAGGCACATGCGCGCCTTCTGTCGTTTTTCCTCGTGCAGTCAGGGTGAGTTCGAGTATTCGCGATGCCAGTTTCGCATCATCGTAAAACATTTCGTAGAAATCACCGAGACGGAACATAAGGATACAGTCCTGGTGCTGAGCCTTGATTTCCTTATATTGCTTTATCATCGGAGTGTCATTACTGTCAGGCAACATGCTCAATCATTTATCCAAACTTTGCACCGGTTTTTGTTTTAAGGCTCTCGATGATCTTCTCAAAGAGCTGGTTTACTTCATCATCAACAAGAGTTTTTTCCTCAGATTGGAAGTAGAGTGCATACGTTAAATTATAGTAGTTATCGCCATGAATATTCTGGCCTGTGTATCGATCAAGGAGTTCCATGCTGACGAGTAGCTTTCCTCCTGCTTTGAAGATCGTATCTTCAACTTGCTTAGAGGTAACTTCTTCCGGCACCCATATTGTGGTGTCTCTTCTCGTTGAAGGGAATTTCGGGAGTTGCTTGTATCGTATTTTTTGTGAGGAAAATTGTGCTGCTTTTGTCAGATTAACTTCAAAATAATATATCTTCCCTGTCAGATCATAATTCTTAATAATATCCGGATGTACCTGTGCAACTGTTCCTATAACATTGTTACCTATTTTTATCTGAGCTGTTCTGCCGGAATGGAAGATTTTTATTTTTGCTGCTTCAAAAGCATATTTGGCTATTCTGAGCGTTCCCAGGAGATTCTCTACGATACCTTTAACGTCTAGATATTCTACCATGTTTTTCTTGCGTTCTCCACTATTGATTACCCCTTCAAACAGTTCCCCTTCGAGTGCTCCGGCAGCAATAGTCTGCTCTTCCGGTTTGCCTTCTTTGTTTTTTATATACACTCTGCCGATCTCAAATAACTTCAGGTTGGATAGTTGTCGTTTTTTGTTATAAGCGAGGACATTCATAATACTAGAGATCATCTGGGTCCTCATAACCGATTCTTCTACACTTAAAGGGTTTGTTATTGTGAAAGCCTGTCTCTGGTCCTCGATACTATTAAGCCGTTTGAATTCGTCAGGAGAAGTGATTGAAAACGTGACGGCTTCTGAGAGGCCGTTCCCCGTTAAGCTTTCTCGGGTTAAAGCAGAGAGCCGGTCGATGTAGTCGAGTTGTTCAAATGGAACATATCCGCAAGGCAATGTAACCGGGACATTTTCATAACCGTAAATTCGAATGATATCTTCAACTAAGTCTTCGATACGAGAAACATCACCTGTCCTCCAGGAAGGAACTTCTATAATACCCATTTCATAAACAAATCCGAGTAATTTCAGGATTGCTAACATTTCTTCTTGTGCAATGGACATTCCAAGGACTTTGTTTATTTTGTCAGCATCAAAGTTGATGGTGACCTTTCTGTTGAGCGGAGATGATTCATCTTTGACATCCGCATGCCCTTCAACTGCCTTGCCTCCACCGAGTTCGACCATTAATTGTGCAGCCCTGTTGAGTGCCTTTTCGACTCCGGCAAAATCAACGCCCTTTTCAAACCGGTGTGAAGATTCCGAGCGTAAGGCAAGTTTGATACTGGTACGCCGCACAGATGTTGGATGGAAATAGGCTGATTCTATTAAGATATTTTTGGTATTTTCAGTTATTTCAGTATCTGAACCACCCATAACCCCGGCAACCGCTATAGGTTTTTCCTGGTCACAAATGGCAAGCATATCTGATGCCAATTCCCGCGAGTTACCGTCTAGTGTCAATATGAGCTCTTTGTCATGCGCTCTTCGAACAACAATAGTATGATCTACCAATTTGTCATAATCGAACGCATGTAGCGGCTGTCCCATTTCCAGGAGAACATAGTTTGTTATATCAACGATATTATTGATCGGCCGTATTCCTGATGCTTCCAATTTGCGCTGCATCCATTCCGGCGACGGGGAGATGGTGATTCCCTTAACAACTTTGGCCATATACCGGGGACATAGATCTTTATCTTCGATGATTATTTTTGCGTCCATAGCTTCATGTATTACATTATTTTCATTGATTGAAAGGTCAGGATATTTCAGCGGCTTTTTCAGGAGGGCGCTGATTTCACGCGCTATGCCAATAATAGACAGACAGTCACCTCGATTGGGAAGAACTGCGATATTAAGGATCGCTTGATCCAGACCTAGATAGGTAATGATGTTTTCTCCCAGCGGAGCTTCACTGGGAAGTATAAGAATTCCTTCTGCATCTTCGGCAATGGCAAGCTCTTTTTCTGAGCAGAGCATACCGGAAGAATCAATTCCCCGCAGTTTGGACTGTTTAATCTCAAAGCCGCCAGGAAGCTTTGCGCCAACCATGGCGACCGGAACGACTGCTCCTTCGAAGACGTTTTTCGCACCGGTTACAATTTGAATAATAGTTTCACTTTTTGGTCCGACATTGACCTGACAGATAACCAGTTTGTCAGCATTCGGGTGAGGTTCAATTTTTTCTATTTTGCCTATGAAGACATTCGATATGTCTTTTCCTTTTTCAATGACTTCGTCAACTTCCAGCGCATGCATGGTCAGTTCATGGGCAAGCTCTTGCGGTGTTAGCGAAATATCAACATATTCTTTCAACCATTTAATTGGAACAAGCATTCGACTACCTCCAGAATATCACTTATTAAAACTGTTTTAGAAATCTAACATCGTTATCATAGAATAATTTAATATTATCGATGCCGTACTTAAGCATAGCAATTCGTTCAAGGCCCATACCGAAAGCAAATCCGGTATACTGCTTCTTATCATAATTGACCATGTCGTAGACATTAGGATCAACCATTCCGGAGCCGAGGATCTCCAGCCAACCGGTATTTTTGCATAGCCTGCATCCGTTACCGTTACAGATAACACACTCGACATCAACTTCGGCACTTGGTTCAGTGAATGGGAAGTAACTTGGACGAAGCCTGACTTTTTTTGTAATACCAAACATTTTTTTGATGAAGATCTCCAGAGTTCCCTTAAGGTCAGAGAAGGTAACATTGTGATCGACATAAAGCCCTTCCACCTGATGGAACACTGGAGAATGGCTTGCGTCGGCGTCACGGCGATATACTCTTCCCGGTGCAATTATTTTGATTGGCGGTTTCTGATTCATCATCGTATGTATCTGTACTGGTGAGGTATGGGTCCTTAGTAAGTACTCACTTTCGAGATAGAAAGTATCGTGCATCTCTCTGGAAGGATGATCTTTAGGAATATTTAGTGCTTCGAAATTATAGAAGTCAGTTTCTATTTCCGGACCCTCAGCTACCGAATAGCCAAGGCTTTTGAAAATATCAACAATCTCTTCTAATATCTGGGTAAGAGGGTGTTTAGTTCCTCTTTTTATTTTTTTTCCCGGAAGGGTAACATCAATTTTTTCTGAGATAAGCTGTCGTTCCTGTTCCTGCGCTGCAATATCCTGATATCTTTTTTCAATAGATTCTTCGATAGCAACTTTAACAAGGTTCACCAGCTTCCCGACAAACGGACGTTCTTGAGCCGTAAGTGTGCCAACATCTTTTAGCGTTTGACTCAAATCACTTTTCTTGCCGAGATACTTTACCTTAATGTCTTCTATATCCTTGGAACTTTTTGATTGATTAATCTCATTAATTGCTTGGGTTTTTATCGCATCTAATTTCGATTGCATTGCCTCAATACCTTTCTGTCAGGCTAATTATTATTGATATGAATGAAAAGATTATCAGCCATCACTTAGCGGTAACGGTGATAATTATAAGTCTCAATTATGATAATATTAATGATTGGAAAAATCAATAGAAATCAATTATTTGTTTTAGGTATATTTGATTTTATATGATTCTGTAATCTGGTTATCAAAGGGGTTTTTTAATAATTATCAGCTTTTTAAGAAGGTGCCGCTGTAATGCGTTGATTTTACCAACTCATTAGTGGAAAAACAAGAAAACAATTGACATCACCCAAAGAGCATCATACTATTAGTGCTTACCATGAAACCACTACTTTATCTTGCCCCGATACAGGGAATAACAGAAAGCTTATTTCGCAATATTTTTCCTAAATATTTTAAGGGATTTGATCTTGCTATTGCTCCTTTTATTGCAACCTCGCACAGCAATAAGCTAAGAGGTGTTGTCGCAAGAGAACTTGATCCAAAAAACAACTATGGAATAAAAACGATTCCACAGATACTTAGCAAAAACGCGCAAGACTTTATATCGCTTGCGAATTCGCTGAGTGAGCTTGGATATGACGTTATCAATTGGAATCTGGGTTGCCCGTTTCCAGTGGTTGTAAAAAAAGGCAAAGGATCCGGAATGCTTCCTCATCCGGACCAAATTGATTCTTTTTTAGAAAAAGTGATCCCGGATATTAAATCGAAGATATCGGTAAAACTCCGGTTAGGACTCTATTCATCAGAAGAAATACTGCAAATAATTCCTATATTAAACCGGTATCCTCTGCATGAAATAATCATCCATCCGCGGACAGGCAAACAAATGTATAAAGGTGTCGTTGACCTGGACGCTTTCGAAACCTGTCTTGCTCTCTCGAAACATAGTGTTGTCTATAATGGCGATATTGATTCATCCTCGACGTTTCAAAAATTCTCCGGCAGATTTAACACCGTCAATAAATGGATGCTTGGCAGAGGAGCTTTAGCCAACCCTTTTCTCCCTGAGGAAATCCAAACGAAAACTATTCATACAAATAATGAAAAACTTGAGATACTTTGTAACTTCCATAACGAGTTGTTTGACGGATATTCAAAAATTCTCTCAGGCCCAGCCCATCTTACAGACAAAATGAAAGAGATATGGTCATTCCTGGGTAACTGTTTTGAAGACAGTAAAACCATACAACAAAAAATATACAGGATACATACCACACAAAAATATAAAGAATTAATAAATCAGCTCTTTAATGATGAATTAAAGTTAAAGAAATAAGCTCGTGATAAGGCAAGTATATATTTTAAATTTCTGTATTTAGACAAGGCTTATTATGAATATATACATCGACGCGGATGCAAGTCCAAAAGTAATTAAAGAAATCCTGTTTCGGGCAGCTCAGCGCGTTTGCGTTCCATTGATCCTGGTTGCAAATCAGAATATGAATTTTCCTAAATCGGATTACATTTCGGGTATCGCAGTATCTGCCGGTCCTGATGAGGCTGATGACCGTATCGTTGAGTTGGTACAACCGGGAGACCTGGTAGTTACTGCAGATATACCACTAGCCAATCGTGTCGTTGACAAAGGCGCTTTTGCGCTCGACCCAAGAGGCCAACTCTATACGAACGATAATATCAAGGATCGTCTCGCCCTGCGCGATTTATTAGATAGGCTTCGCAGCACAGGAATGACCACCGGAGGACCTGCTCCCTTCAACAAAAAAGACAGCCAAGCCTTCGCTAACCAGCTCAATAGCTTTCTTACGAGGCACTGCCGGGATTAAGAATAGATCGATTTGCATTATTATTTTGTATATAATAGACTTTATTATAGATAATTCGAAGGAGGTTCCTCGCAATGATCAAGAGAAAGTCAGAAACAATAAAAGAAACCAGAGAAAACATGCGTGGGGGAATTGGTACAATTTCGATCGAACATTTTTTTACTATCGACGAGATCAAGGCCAATTGCAGATTATGTTCAAAGATGACTATGGCCCCCGGTACAAGCATCGGATTACACAAGCACGAAAAGGAAGATGAAATTTATCTTGTATTAAAAGGAAAAGCGCTTCTATCTGATGGTACGATCGAAACTATCATAGAAGCTGGTGACTCATCGATCACAGGAAAAGGAGAGAGTCACTCAATCAAAAATATTGGTGAAGATAACCTCGAAATTATAGCAATAATTATGAAATACCAAAGCATATGACCATCGGTAATAAATTAATTGTGCCGTCTATTACCATTACCGGCAAAGAGAAGCTTTTCACTTTAAAAGAGATTCTTTTAGGGCGCGGTAAGGGTTTGATTGTACATGGTACTTCTTTTTCTCTTAAAAGACAGTATCCTCTTCTTCGAGAATCATTAGCTCCATGTGGGCAGTTTTACCAATACAATGGGCGCGAACCTCGATTGCAGGATGTACGCGATCTCCTTGTTCGTGTTAGAGAGTCTGAATGCAATTGGATTGTGGGGATCGGCGGCGGCGCGATAATCGACTTGGCAAAAGCAGCAGCAGGACTTGCAAATGCAGGTAAAGATCCGGAATTCTACATGCAAGGCGGAGTCATAGAAAAAAAAGGAATCTCGTTTATCGCTGTCCCTACAACCGCGGGTTCCGGTGCCGAGGCCAGTATTAATTCAGTTATTATTAACGAGAAGACGATGGAAAAATTGTCGATTAGAGATGATTTGTTTTTAGCGCAGACTGTTATTCTGGACCCTGAATTGCTTATTGAGGCCCCCGCCCCTATTATTGCTCATTCCGGTCTCGACGCAATCACTCAAGCAATAGAATCATATTGCTCGATCAACTCTACATGCTATACAGAAACGATGGCTATAAAAGGATTTGATTTGCTCATAAATAATTTAGAAACAGCTTACGATAGAGCTCAAGATAATAACGAGGGTACGGACCGGGCTTTCATTAATATCCTCACTGGGAGCTATTTAACAGGAGTTGCCTTCACTAACTCACGATTAGGAGTAGTCCATGGAATCGCACACCCTCTTGGTTCCTATTATGGTGTGCCTCATGGCCTGGTTTGTGCTCTTTGCCTCGTTCCTGCACTTGAGATCAACAAGCCATATATTCTTGAAAAATACGAGATATTATCGCAAAAATGCGGTATGGACCTTATTGAAAAAGTAAAACAGCTAATGCAGAAAATGAATATAACCAATGTGTTTAAAGGAAAAGAAATAATCAATAAGGACGCAATTATTAGCTATACCCTCAAATCCGGATCAACCGCTGCTAATCCTAAGAAGATTACTCCTGATGATGTCGAGTGCATGTTATCCGGTATTTTTAGTTAACAACAGAAAAAAAAGCCCGCTATAAAACGGGCTCTCCTTCTTTATTCTCTTTACTTCACTAATGATTTATATATTTTTTTATTTTCGTCGTAGATATCTACTTTTAGCGGCGTTTCGCCGAGGAGGCTATGGGTCGTACATGAAAAACATGGGTCATAGAGCCTGAAAGCCATCTCGACCATATTTAATAACCCATCGTTGACTTCACCATTTTTTATAAGGCCCGTAGCAGCCTTTTTGACTGACATACAAATCGGTGCCAGATTAAACTGGGTAGCAACCAAAAGATTCGCTTTGGTGATCAGGCCTCTGCTGTCAGTTTCGTAGTGATGGACCAACAATCCTCGTGGAGCTTGAACTGCGCCAACACCTTTAGTCGGAATCTCAGTCGGTATCGTTCGGACGTTATCTGAAGTAATTTCAGGATCACGAATTAGTTCAACCATTCTTTCTGCTGCAGAAACCAGTTCAATCAATCTGGCCCAGTGTACTGCTAGTGTGTGATGTGACGGTCGCCCTAGGATAGAATACATTTTGTCAGCTTCAGCCTGGGCTAAAGGAGTTGACATTCCATCTGACGCGTTTATTCTTGATAACGGAGTAGAACTGACAATACCTGAATTCCTATCTTCGTTAAGACCATTCCAGGCACAATCTTTCATGTGCAAGAATTTGCCATATGTCCAAGGTTCAACAATTTCAGAAAAGTAATTTTCATAGTCAATGACATCAAATTCTTTAAGTAACTTACCATCCTCATCGACAATCCGTATAGCACCGTCATAGAAGTTTGATTTTTTGTTGCTATCTACCATGCTCATGTGTTTTGTTCGTAGTATATATGACTCGCTGGTAATGAGATCTATATATTGTTTGTTTTTAAGCACAACATCATCGAATATCTGCAAGCAGAATTTTCCGAACTCCACAGCTTCAAGCGCAACCTTTTCGAATTCGGCACGTTTCTCTTCAGTCAATCCTTTTGAAACACCTCCAGGGAGTACCCAGGCCGGATGTATTGGCTTACCGCCAAAGTATCCCAGGATTTCTCTAAGCTGTTTTCTCATCAAAATGACTTTTTTCCCAACATCGAGCCCTACCTTATTGAGTACACCTAAAATATTTCTCTCGCCTTTCGGAGCTGTAGGCCCGACAACGAAATCCGGTCCTCCAAGATAAAAGAAATGAATTGCATGATCTTCAACAAAAAATGTTGAATAAAAAAGCTCTCTTAATTTTTTTGCAGCACTAGTCGGGTCGATTTTGTAGAGATTATCCAATGCTTTAGCAGAGGCCATCATGTGTGCGGAAGGGCATACCCCGCATATTCTAGGAGTAATTCTTGCCATGTCTTCAGCCGGACGGCCTTTCGAGAATTCTTCAAAACCTCTCAGTTCCGGTATTTGTAAATACGCGTCTTTAACATTACCTTCTTCGTTTAGAAAGATTTCAATCTTTCCGTGACCTTCTAATCTCGTTATCGGATCTATTGTTATTTTGCGGTTCACTACTTATTCTCCTTTCCCTGTAAAATAGAAGAAGCCAAGCTAAAACGATAAAAATATCCAGCCGGATCATCTATGGTATCTATTACTCTTTTGATCTCTTCTTCATCATCAGTATCTATCATCGATGCCACTGCTGACAAAAATTTCGCGCCTTGGTCTTTAACATTATCGGTAGGACCAAAACATCCTTCGCAAGGCATATTTGCGCTTATACATTGCGCTCCGCAACCTGCACGGGTAGCAATTCCCATACAAATAAATCCTTGCGATAACAAGCATTTATCCGGATCAACTTTATGAAGATGAGGTCGTTTAAATTCTTTAATCGTAAACTTATCTGGCTTTGTAGAATTTAATTTGCATTCTTCACAAAGTGCCTTGTTAGGAGAGAGGACAGTTCCTTTTGCCGGAAGATTTCCAGTTAAGATTGCATTAACTGCGCCTACTACAATGTTTTTTGTTGGCGCACAACCAGGTAAATAATAATCAACATCAATTATTTGATCGAGAGGATAGACATGGTTAAACATACCTGACAGTGTTAATTCGCCTTTTTCATCCTTGTTGTCACCCAGATCAACTTCACATTTTGTACGAGGAATGGTTCCTTCCGTATTGTTCACTATCGGACTGTTTTTATAGATTTCATCCATCATGTTTTTACCGGTACTGAAATTCATGAGTCCTGGAATACCACCTAACTGTGAGCATGCTCCGAAAGCAACAACTAATTTTGATTTCTTTCGTAGTAAATGCACCATCTCTTGTTGTTCTTCTGTCCGTACTGCTCCGTTTATAAATGACACAGTTATCTCGCCGTCTTGAAACCCCTCAATGTCAGACTTTTTAAAGTCTAATGCTATCGGCCACAATACGATATCGACTGCTCCGACAACCGGTAAAATATCAACATCAAGGTCTACGATAGCTTCTTCGCATCCTCCACAACTTGCGCACCAGTAAAAAGCAATTTTGGGTTTACTCATTTACGAGCTCCTTTCCGCTTGTAGCCAGGGTCCTGATATTAAGTGGGCCTAAGGCTTTTACATTGTCATATGCCTGGTTTACAACTGCTGCGAACTTTTGTCCTTCAGATGCAGCAACCCAATCAAGAATAAATCTATCTTTTTCAATTCCAAATTGATCTAACATTTTTTCCATCAATATAGCTCGTTTGAGGGTCTTATAATTTCCATTCTGATAATGGCAATCACCAGGGTGACAACCAAGTACGAGAACTCCGTCAGCGCCATTCTTGTAAGCCTCGAGTACGAACTGGGGGTCAATTCTACCACTACACATGACTCTTACCAGCTTAACACCCGAATTATATTTAAGTCTCGAATTTCCTGCTGAGTCTGCCCCTCCATAGGAACACCAATTACATACAAATGCGATTATTTTTGGTTCAAATTCATCACTCATGCTAACACCCCCTTAATTTCTTCGAATATCTGTTTATCGGTAAAGTGCAGGCTTTTGGCAGCTCCACTAGGACATGCCGCTACGCAGGTCCCGCATCCCTGGCATAATACGTCAATCAGCTCTGACTTCTTTGTATCCTCATTAAAATTTATTGCTTTATAAGGACAGAGCGCTATACAAACCTTACATCCGGCACATAGATCTTGATCAATTTGTGATACCATAACTTCAACATCAAGCTTCTTTCCTGGAACAAGTTTTGAGAACACTTTTCCGCAAGAAGCTAATGCCTGGTTTACCGTCGCCGAAATATCTTTAGGGTATTGAGCTGTACCTGCAATAAATATCCCTTCAATCGTTGATGAGACTTCATTAAGCTTCATGTTGTCCTCTGATAGGAATCCATTTTTATCTATAGGAAGCTTGAGCATCTCTTGAATATTCCTGGTACTTTGTGCTGGGACCAGTCCGGGACTCAATACAACCATGTCAACACTTATTGTATCGGTTTTACCGTGAATATCGGTATAGGTTACTTTTATTTTAATACCAGCAGGATTATTAGGATCAATAGGAATATTAGCGTTTTCCTGATCAATACTCACCGCAGCCGAATTCTTTAATTGAACAAAATCGACACCTTCATGTTTTATGCCTTCGTAAAAATCGTGATGCTGTTTGCCCGGTAAAGTAAGATCAACGTACAGTTCGGTTACTTTGACATCAGGTATTCGATGTTTTATGATCTTCGAAGCTTTCAACGCGTTCAAACAGCAAATTCCGGAACAATATGGCAGGTGATCTTTGTTTTTACTTCCTGCACAATGAATTACTGCAACTGATTTAGGAGCATCCCCTGACTTGAGAACCAGCTGTCCATCAGTCGGGCCTGTCTGCGCTATGATACGCTCGAACTCTAAAGTTGTGTAGACATTGTCGATTCGCTTGTATCCATATTGAGGAGCTTTTGCAATATCATACAGTTCAGATCCTGTTGCAACTATTATTGCACCTGCATTAACAACTGTCTCTTTATCCGTATCGTCATACTTCAAAGCGTCAAACGGGCAGGAATCTTTACAAAGTGTACAATCCTGTCCATTGAACCTTAAACACTTTTCTTTCACAATAAACGCACAGTTCGGTACTGAACCGGGAAACAAGATATCAATGGCTTTTTTATCTCTCATGTTTTCATCGAATTTACTGCTGTATGTTGCCGGACATACTTCGAAGCAAGCCTGGCATCCGATACATTTTTGCTCATCAACATATTTGGCATTTTGTTTGACTTTTATTGAATAATTTCCGAAGTAGCCGACGATATCCTGAACTTCTGCGCTGGTAATCACTTTGACTTTTTCCAGACTGCTAAGCTCGGATAATCGGGGAGCTACCATGCAAGGAGCACACTCCATATTTGGGAAAACTTCATCGTATTTAACAATATTGCCACCAAGAGAGGGTTCTTTCTCAATAATATAAACATTTCTATCACCAGCTTGACCGATAAGGATTGCCGCTTCGATACCAGCAATGCCACCACCGATTATTACTACATCAGTGTTGCAATCAATTTGTTTTTTCTCAAGCGCTTCCTGAACAACAACGCGGTTAACAGCCCCATTAATCAAAGATTTAATCTTTTCTGTCGAGTTTTGTTTCCCTTCAGTTACCCAGGTTACCTGCTCCCTGGCATTTACCATTTGCAGGTAATATGCATTTAATCCGCCTTCTTCACAGCATTTTTCGAATGTTGCCAAATGCGTTTTTGGCGAACACCCAACAACAATGACATGGGTTAACTTTTCCTTACGGATAGTCTCTTTGATAAGATTTTTACCATCGATATTGCAGTAGAAGTCATTCACCAATATCAGTCCGACACCGGGTCTCGACTTTGCATACGCAGTGATTTCATCCATGTTGACCATGTCTTTTATATTAGTCCCACACCCGCACATAAAAATGCCTATGTTATTTTGCATCTATTATCTTCTCCATTCTCTTGGGTTTTTTAGAGCATAACAATGAAGCTATTATATCCACACAGTTATTTTTTACTTAAAAATAATAATTTGTTTGAAATTGAAATTTTTATTATTTGAGTGCGCGTAGGAAAAAAACAATATTTTTGATATTTCCTGCGTCTGTAAGGTCACTCAATAACTGCATAACTGTACTTCTTCTTTGCATCACTAATAGTACCTATAATGAATCTTAACAAATTTAAATCAATAAATCCAATTTGTTAATTTTTGTAATAGGTAAAATATGGGTTTGAGTCGGCAAGTCAGTCAATTTTGACCTGTTGCCAAAAAAAGTCGTGGCAACAATCCCGGCTGGATTTAATGCATTGTTATTTTAGGAAATGCTTTTTGGTAGCTGAAACAAATCTATTTATTTCATCTTCTTTCCAGAATTGAAACCTGAAGATTTTCTTTGTTTAATGTTCTCATGTAGAGGGGCTCTTTATTATCTTTATATACTGAAAGTTTATCTTCAAATATTTCTCTGTCATTGTTCACATAGATTACACCGAGCGCTAGCTTATCTCTTTCCATAGCTATCTTAAAGGCTTCGTTTCGATCAAGCGGATTGTAAGAGCTATCAAGATAGTAAGTATTATCCTTAAACCATTTAAACGTATTTACCTTATTATAGGTTACACACGGCTGGAAAATATCAACGAGAGCAAAACCTTTATGTTTTATCGCCTTTTTAAATATATCAGCGCTTTCTTTTGCATCACCTATAAAAGCCCTGGCAACGAATGAAGCATTGAGAGCTATCGCAACTGAGATTGGATTGAAGGGTTCAATAGCGACACCTCCCAGCTGTATATTAGTCTTAAAACCTATTGCGCTTGTTGGCGAAGCTTGTCCCTTGGTTAATCCGTACACCATGTTGTCATGAACAAATAACGTAATATTAGGGTTACGACGAATAGCATGGATAAAATGATTTCCACCCTCTCCATAAATATCTCCATCACCACTGGTAACAATAACGTTTAGTCCGGGATTCGCTACTTTAATTGCGAAAGCCGCAGGAAGCGGTCTTCCATGTAGACCGTTAAAATAATTACATCTTAAATATTGTGGTAACTTTGCAGCTTGTCCAATCCCGGAGACAACAACAAGATCTTCAGTTTTTATCTCTAGCTCAGACAGTGTTTGCTTTATCGCTCTCAATATCCCGTAGTTCCCGCATCCGGGACACCATGCTATATCTATATCTCCCATTTCATAATTCATAATAATCCCCCTTGAAGTTACGATTATTTACTTGGACAATCCAATAATAAGCCTGATGCTGCTATATCCCTTGTAAGTTTTCTATAACTTCTTCTACAGAAAATGGTAATCCATTGTATTTTAGTATCTTGTGTTGTATTTCAATACCCGTTATCTCCCTTACTAATTGTCCAAATTGTGAAGTGGCATTATTTTCGATAATAACAGTTTTTTTTGCTTTCTCCAGAAATTTGTGCAGATCAGGATAAAGTGGAAATACCTGTTTAAAGTATAAAAATGAAATATCCGGTCGTCCTAACCTCTCCAGCGATTCTTTAATTACATTACAAGTGGAACCCCATCCGATTACTAGTACTTGGTAATCCTCATTACCAATTAGTTCCGGTGGAATAATATCTTCTTTTATTAACTCGATTTTTTTTAACCGCTTATCAACCATCCTGATTCTTAAATCAAGGTCTTCGGTAATATGGCCTTCTTCATCGTGTTCATCACTATCCACATCAACCAACCCATTTCCATAGCCAGGGATGCCTCTGGGAGAAATTCCAGTAGCTGTAAATGTATAGCGTTTATAATTCTCGCTTGTTTTAACAACAAAGTTTTCATTATTAACCGATAGAGCGTTGATAGTTGGTATCGTATAATATGAATCTACGTAATATTGGTCAGTGAGTATGAAAACCGGAATTTGATATTTGTCAGCAAGATTGAACGCTTTCTGGGCTAAATAAAAACCATCTTCAAGCGTACCTGGTGCAAATACGATCTTTGGGAATTCACCATGTCCGGCATTAATAATGAATTTTAGGTCTCCTTGCTCAGTTCTCGTTGGAAGTCCGGTTGCCGGAGCAGGTCTTTGCCCGACATGAAGCACTACTGGCATTTCAATCATACCGGCTAGACTTAATCCTTCAACCATGAGAGCAAAGCCACCGCCGGCAGTAGTTACCATGCCTCTTGCCCCCGCATACCATGCTGCAATTGCCATATTGATAGCAGCAATCTCATCTTCAGCCTGTTCAACAATTATATTGAATTTATCTGCATAGCCGGCAAGGAGCGTTAACACTGAAGTCCCGGGAGTCATCGGATAAGCTGACATGAAATTGCATCCTCCGGCAATGGCGCCAAGTGCTACCGCGGTTGCACCTTCGATTACAATATCTTCGGAGTTTTCGACCCTATCAAGCTTCGGTATTTTTACCTTGCCTGATTCTAACAACTGAGAACCAATTTCATATCCCTTTTTTAGTGCTTCTATATTTTTATTTATGATATCCTCAGATTTTGTTTTAAAATGCTGCTTTATCTGTTCGATGGCCTTATCCAAATTAACACTGAGCAAACCTGATAATGTACCGGCCGCAACCGTATTAGAAAAAATGGGACCTCCAACTTCTGTTGCCATCTGAGAAAAGGGGATATCAAGTATATTGTAGGATGTAACAACTTTTTCTTTTTCCCCGATTATGACAGTATCTTGGGATATCCGCGTTTTCATGTGGGGTATAGCATCTTTGTCTAATGGAATAAGAATATCAACTCTCTGGACATACGAGGCTACTCTGCGTGATGAAACTCGAATCGAGGTAGAGTTACTGCCACCTCGGATTCGCGACATATATTCTTTTGTTGCAAAGACATTATAGCCACTAGCCTTTAATAGTTTTGTAAAAATCTGCTCTATTGTTTGAATTCCCTGCCCTGCTTCACCACACAACACTATGGATATGTCATTATTGTTAGGAACATCTGCATCCATGAAGACCCCTCCTTCATATCCGTAACTATTTTGGGAACACTAGTATATCTGCCGGGATGAGTCAATCATGTATATTTAATGGAAAATATCCTGAAATCTTAGGTTTACAAAAGAAAAAGGTTCTAATGATCTTTACAAAACTGATCACATAGAACCTTTTTTTAACGTTAGTTATGAATAATTATTCTACAAAACTTACTTCATCTATATATATATTTCCTGTTTCCCCCGGTCGTTCAGACAGCGTCTTAAATTGAATATTGTAAGCTCTTGTTAATTCATTATCAATAATGGACTTGGTTCCGAATCCAAATTGCTGAAAATCTTTGAAATACAAAGTATATTTCACCCATTGATTTTTAGGGCTGACAATAGGGCCATGAAAGTAATCATATTTCAAATCGATATATCGAGTTTCTAAGGCAACTGTTATCGGATTACTATTATCGGATTTCAAGTAGAAAGTTATCCCTTTGTACTTTGAAATATCTTTGTAGTTTTCACTCGGGTCCAGATTAAATAGTGCGATTGCCTGTGCTCCGATAATAGATCCTTTATCCATGTAAGGGTTCCCAAGGGTATAATTCATTTTTAAAGAGGTACTACCTTTGAAGCCATTGTTCACTGTGGTTACAGAAGCTGTGGTACCTGCATTGGCAGTTAAGGCAATAGCACTCCAATAGCTCAGCAAGTTTGTTTGGATTGTATTATCTTCAAAATCGTCAATAAGGTTCTTATTTAATTCCGAAATCAATTGTAGCCGGAGATCTGCATTATAAGTCCCTGGTATTGAACTGATAAAGTTAGATTTAAAAAAGAGATTTTTATTGGTTAATGGCAGAGAAGTTGTGTTGTTGAATATCACGCGTTTGTCAGCATTATCCTGCTGATCAAAAACTGTTCGCCATCCGCCATCCCCAATATCAGGTGTCGCAGCGCTATCCTGAACTAGCATGTTTAAAGTGACGTTACGGGTTATAACTCCTTTTTCATCAAACAATGATAAACCTGCATACCCGGGTCCAGCATTATTGTCCGTATATACAATTAAGTTCCATGATGGTGATGAGCATGCAAATGAAATAGGATTATTTAATCTGGTAACAGAGTCTGTGGTAGCCGAAATTGATCCGAAGTTAACAGTAACAAAAGTTCGAGATATATAATCATCAGGATAGGTGAAAAAAGTAGAACTATCTAGATTCGGGCGATTTGCGTTTTGCCCGGACTTATCATATGCGGTAATAGTGTAAGCAGTATTTCCTTGAGCCCAGTTTGCAGAAACAACAAGATTAAAGGTAACGTAAAGATTATTAGCTACTATGCTTTTTTGAATACTTGCTAACCTGAGGACATTACCAGGATCTGAGAGAATGTTACAAGTACCTTGTGTATTATCGTTGATCATTCTGATGCTAACCTGTTGCCCTCCACGGTCAAGTTGAAGATCGGCATAGTTTATATAACCTCCGCCGGCAGGAGAACTGATGACATACGGTATTTTGACAAGTGAATTGTTGTAAATATTAGCAGGTATATTTCTGGGCTGGATAGATGGGTTCAAAGGATTAGTCAGATGCGCATAGACATTCGGATATGCACCTGAGATCATTAATGCTGATATGAGCCCTAAACTCTGATTGAAATAATTATACTTGCTGTGCCATTCATTCGATTTTCCGAAAAAAGAATACTCGCCATTATTTGCTTCTGCAAGGTATAAATCAAAAGCATTTTTCCATTTTGAACGGTAAGTTGCATAAGCGCTTTCATTCGATCCCAGCGCACCGACAGAAAACATACCAACCAATGAGACATCAGTATAATTCAGAGTTGCAGAACCATCCATGTTAAGGCACGTGATATTTGAAGGATTAGAAGCAGCCGGCAAATTTCTTGTGTTCGCGAGATATTGCTTCGCTCTGGGCTCTCCAAACCATACATAATCATTCGCCATTCTCCAGTATACTCTAATCGCATCTTTTGACTGAATGTAAGAATTGTACCTGTCATTAGCCCTCGCACCCCAAGAATCACACCAGTCAGGAGCAATACCCAGATTATATCCCTGTTGAGCAGCAAGAACTTTGTATCCCTGGTCAATGATATACTGCCAGTCATGATCTTTATCTTCGTATAAATCAAATATTCGATAGAAAGCTGGCGAAAAATATGACAAATTGGTAATTGCCCTACCACCATAGTAGTAGTCGCCAAGTCTGACATATTTATAATATTCATAATCATTTTTATATATGCTATCAATTAATTTCTGGGCTTTACTTTTGTAATCATAACCGGTATTTGTCCATTTACCATTTTGTACAAGTACATCTGCGAAAACAAGGCTCATAGCAATATCTTGATCCGCATCAGTTGCAGAATTATAGTCCAAAACGTTGCCGTTTTGATCGAATACCCACGAGAAAAGATTAGATGTCGCTAATTTACAGAGTGGAGTTGACCATACTTTATTGAGAATACCGTCAAAGGTTGTCTGATCATCCATGAATAAGGATAGCATCATTCCATAACCGGTTGCCTCGGAAGTGGACTTATCACCAGAATCGACTGCTAGGTTAGGCGAGTTGGAATACGGATCAAAAACTAATCCTTGCACCGAAGGATTTACAATATTTCTATAATTTTCTATAAACATTTTTTTATAGCCTGCCCAAACTGTTGAGCAATAATATTTATAGTCAGCACTACTCACTAAAGGAACATAAGTTCCAGGTGCGACATTAAGCTTTTCGATGAGGAGAGGTGTTGCTGTAAAATCGCCCGATTCGTCATCAAAACGAATGTTGCTGATATATACGTTTTTCGTAGTGATCCATGATTGAAGAACCGGAGCAAAATGAACAGCTTTTATCTGAGAGAAATCGATGTTACTGAATTCGCCTAGATTAACTACATAGGTATTAGCCGTTGAATTTGGAACGTTTTCAATTCTGAATTTATTGGACTCAACGTCACCTGCTGTTTTCAGAGATATATCAAGCAAGGGATCATCTGACTGGATATTAAATAGTAATCTTTTGTAGGAACGAAGATCTCTTCCTGAACTATAATCTGTTTCACTGACATTATTGATAATAACACCCATTCCGGTATATACAGAATCTTCTCCGGTCATCGTATACCGGAACCTGTTCCAGGTTGATTGTTTAGGAGAAGTAGCATTACTTACATAAAAATTCTTTCCGCTAATTCTATGAGTACTTACTCCATCTGATAGATATATATTTCTTATAAATAATTCTTTATAATTAATTACTGAGGTATTATTCGAATGAAAAGTAATATGAGTGGCGTTGATTAAAAGGGTGCTTGGAACGGTTATGATCGAATAATTTTTTTGCTGATAATCTGAATATACACTAAATCCACCGGTTAAAGTTTTTTTCTGTCCGCCTGTTCCATAGATATTTACAGTAAAGGTATTCATACCAGTCGAAATGCCCTTTGTGTCAAAATAGAGTGTAGTGTATTGAGAAATATTCATGGGAATTAGATTGCCGTTTCCATCCCAGCCAACAAGCGCAACAGTTATCTCAGGGTTTTTTGTAGTGCTTAAGCATTCATTGTCGCACGCGTCAAAGTATGATGATTCCGCGTTACCGTAACTATAACTCTTATATGACTGTGTTATGTTGATAGTAGTGGCGTTTGCTGCAAAATTAAAGAATAGCAAAAGGCAAAAAAACACGATTGAAACCATAATGTTTTTCTTCATTAATGATGTTCTCCTTAATTGTTCTTGTTAGTTTTCCTATTAATCTTTCGTATGTTTACCTGAAATGTCCCAAACTATTTTTAACCTGACGATCTGGCAATTATCGATTTTTATATATTTAACCATATAAATGCGACAACATCAACGCATATTTATTAGATAATACTAATATTGCCATATAAAATATAGACGTAACTATATCAATTATAGGACCTCTCGGCATAAAAATCAGGACAAAGAATTGTAGGTTATTTTCATCTTCTCAATCTCTTTCATGATCCGCCGTCTTAGTCCGACCGGCTCAACAACCGTTACCTCAGCTCCGAAACTCATAATCCACCAGATAACTTCGTCTAAACCGGATATCTCAAGGCTCATAACGACCGAGCCGTCCTCGTTTTTTCTTAATTGCTGTGTCGGATGCCATAGTTTTCTTTCAATCCATTTTGATATGTAAGAACTAAAGAGCAAAATTATTTTTTCTTTTTCTCCGGACCTTATACCCCAACTTCCGCCAAAATACTCTTCCGGAGAAAAATCCGACTGAATCTCGAATTGATCCTCAAGTATTTGCATCGCCTTGATATACCCGATACCAAAGGTGCGGACAGACTGGCGGGTATGACAGTACCCGATTAAATACCAGGCCCCGTAAGCATACCGGACATGATAAGGGTTAACAATTCGTTCGGAAATTTTGTTACGGCTCATCGTGTGATAAGTAATTTGGATGGATTGTTTTTGTTTAATTGCAGAAATGACCGAATTAAAAACCTCGATAAAATCCTCATCGATACTTGTCTCTTTAACCGATTCAAAAGAAAACGATTTGTTTATCATCTGCGGGTCAAAAGAGACTTCGTCGGGTAAAAAAAGATTTAATTTGTCAAAAACTGAGGATAGTGAATTATAGAACGGAGTGTTTTTATATTGGGCAAGTATTTTCTCGCTGATAAAAAGTGAAATCATTTCTCCTTCAGTGAATTTTACCTGAGGCAATTGATAATCACTATCATAATAATATCCATTTTTGCCCCGACTGTATTTTATTGGGGCACCAAGGGAGTCCTTTAACGCCTCCACATCTCGAAGTATCGTACGTTCGGAGACCTCGAATTTGTCAGCTAAAAACACACAATTAGGATAGCTTTGGTTCCGAATTAATTTATCGATGTGGAGGATTCTGATGAAAGCATGTCTATCCATCTGGTAATATTTTTACGTAAACCTTTCGTATGCGCGGTCCATCGTATTCGCAGAAATATATTCCTTGCCAGGTACCGAGAACAAGTTTTCCATTTTCAATTATTAATGTTTGTGAAAAGTTAGTTATTGTACTTTTTATATGGGCATCTGAGTTTCCTTCCATATGGAGAAAACCTTCGTTAGGAAATGCCCGTCTCAGTCCGACGATGATATCCCTGGTAACATCCGGGTCAGCATTCTCGGTAATTGTAATCCCAGCAGTCGTATGAGGAACAAACAATATGGCAATGCCATTTTCTATATCATTTTCAGATATAAGGTCTTGAACTTGCCGAGTAATATTAATGAGCTCTTCTTTTTTATTCGTTTCAATTTTAATTGTTAATTTTTCCATGGTTTTCCTGCATTTCCTGATAGAATAGTCCTGAATGCCCATATTGTTTATCTATAATTTATTGTCTTTAAAATTGCCTTTTTTATGATAAAAAAAATATAGTACTAAGTTAAATTTATGTCTATAGTTTTTTTATTTTTCAAGCAATAACGATGCATTGTTTACCCGCTGTATAAGAAATCTCATTATTTTACCTTTGCTGACCATAAGAATATTTCGATTTAATTATAAACCATAAATTCAATTTTTTAAGTAATTAATTCGAGAGAACTTGTCTTTAGTTTGTATTCAGAGAAGAATTAGTGAAAAATCCTTTTAGCTCTGATTAGTATTTTATTTTTATCAGTTTGCTATTTTATGGCAGAGTAATATACAATTTTATAATAATTAGTTATAATTAATTCATATTAAGGGCTATTTACATTAAGCCATAGTAGATGATTTAACGGTATATAAAAGTTCCCGAATTCAGCATTAGTTTTAAATGTAAGAAAATCAAATTAATTGCAAACTATTTATTGACGAAAATTTACTGTTTCTGATATATTTGATAGTTGTGTTGAAACATTTTTAAGCAATAAAAATATTTAAGGAGAAGGAAATATGAATTTACCAAAAGATTTACCGAAGATATCAATAATAATCCCTGTAAGGAATGCGGATCGCACCTTGGATACGATGTTCAAATATATATTTGAAATAGATTATCCTGCAGATAAAACTGAAATTATTATTGCTGATGGTGATTCAACTGATGCAACCGTGGATGTGACAAAAAAATGGCAAAAAGAACATTCTAACATTAAGTTTGTACAAGTAAAGAATTGTAAGAGCCCTGGAGAAGCACGTAATGCAGCAATCTCAGAAGTTACCGGGAAATATGTGTTGTTTACTGACGGTGACTGCGCACCAAATAGAGATTGGGCTAAAAAACTCATTGCTCCCTTTTTTATGGACCCTAAGATCGGTGGAATTGGTGGAGATGTTTTAACATTAAGAACAGATCTAAGCAATGATACCGAAAGCTATTGTGAACAAGTTCATTTCTTATCACCTACAGGACGATGCGGACGTAAAGATTCAGGATATATGCCAATTGTCCAGAAAAACCTGCCTCATGAAGTTAATGGCGGCGACAATAGCCCATTTTTTGCTACCGCGAATGTTGCATTTTCAAAAGAAGCTATTGATAAAATCGGTGGCAAATTCTGGGATGAAAAAACCGGGGAAGACGTAGACTTTTCTTTACGAGTTATGGCATCAGGCTATAAATTATATTATGAAATTGACGCTATTGTAAAACATATGCATCGTGTGAGTATGGAAAGCTACTTAAAACAATGGTACGGATACGGCTACGGTCATCCACTATTAATTAAGAACCATTCAAAAGGTGTTTTCGAGGTGGTATTGCAGATAGGTCGAGGGATTAGTTTCTCAATCCCTTCTCCGGTGAAAGGAATAATTCATTTTGGCAGTTTCCATCTTATGCACATATTTGCAGCATTAACAGTGCTTAGTGCCTTAGCAAGTATTTTTACTTTAAACAGAAGCTTTCCATTAGCTTCGCTATTATTATTCGTATTTTTTACTGTTAAATATTTCTGGCCCTGCCTAAAATTAAAACCAATGAACAAATTTTTTGCATGGAGTAAGATCCGTTATCTAACGAATTATAGTTTTATGAAAGGTGCTTATGACGGCACCAAAGAATTCGGTGGGATCTGCATCGAACCAAGCTGGTAGTATGTAGCTGGAACAATAACAATCAAGAACCACATACCCCCCCAATATGGGGGGGTATGTATTAAATATTCCAATATTCTAAGGACTCTCCGGTAATAGCATTAAAAGCTATTAGTATTCACGCTAATTATTAATAGCTTCATCTAAATAAGCATCTATCTGCTGCTTAAGATCTAATAGCGAACCTTTGTTCCTGATAACCCTATCTGCTCTTTGGCTGTACTCGTTTCGGCTCATTTGTGTTTCTAATCGGCTCTGAATATGATCATCACTTAATCCTTTATTCCTTAAACGCTGGATAATATCTGCATCCGGTGTATCAACAACCCAGATCTCATCACATAATAAATCGAGCTTCATCTCGTAAAGAATTGCGGCATTAATGACAAAGGATTTGGAAGTATCTTGAATAATTGATTTTATTTTTTCAACCATCACAGGATGCAAAACTGTCTCTAGCTGTTTTAACTTACTCTTATCAGAAAAAACTAGTTCGGATAACTTTAGGCGGCTTATTTCGTTATTTATTAGAATTACACTGCCAAATAGGCTCGTTAGTCGTTTTACTGTGGCAGGATCGGTTAAAGACTCATGTCCCACACAATCAACATCGATGATTTCAAATCCTCGATCTGCAAGTAATTTTGCAACTTCATTTTTCCCGGAGGCTATACGTCCTGTGAGCCCAATAATCATAAGTGTCTCTTTCAACAATGATTATTCGTATTTTAGTTTTTCCCTTTTAATATCCTGCGGGATTTTAATCGGGTAATCTCCATTAAAACATGCCATGCACATATGGTTTGCTGGTAAATGTATGGCATTTATCATTCCTTCGATGCTGAGATATCCGATAGTATCAACCTTTAAGTATTTTTGTATTTCCTCAACTGAGTAATTTGCTGCGATAAGCTCTTTTTTTGAAGCGGTATCTATACCATAAAAACAAGGATTAAGCACTGGCGGCGAACTGATTCTTATATGAACTTCCTTTGCACCGGCATCTCTTAATAATTGAACAATTTTCTGGCTGGTAGTCCCTCTAACAATTGAGTCATCTACCAGAACGATCCTTTTTCCTTTAATTGCATCAGCAATAGGATTGAGTTTTACTTTTACTCCGATTTCCCTTAACTCTTGATCCGGTATAATAAATGTACGTCCAATATAACGGTTTTTTATCAAAACATCGTCGTAAGGAATCCCTGATTCTTTAGAAAATCCAATAGCAGCCGGCGTTCCCGAGTAAGGGACTCCAATAACCATATCCGCTTCTACCGGATATTCTTGATAAAGATTCCGTCCCATTTTGGTTCTGCATAAATGAAGATTTTTTCTATGGATGTTACTATCAGGGCGAGCAAAATAAATGAACTCAAATACGCATAACCCGCAACGGTCCTGTTCTTTGTATTGCACAGTTGTATAACCATCATTGGTTATTGTTACCATTTCTCCGGGATTTACTTCTCTCACTAAGTTTGCACCGATAACAGGAAGTGCACAATCTTCAGAAGATAAAACATATCGGCCATCCAATTCTCCTATAACAAGCGGACGAACTCCAAACGGATCTCGAAGACCTAAAAGTTTACCGTCAAGGAGGATAAGAAGTGAATAGGCCCCCTGAATCTTGTCTATAGCTTCCATGATCGCGTCTTCTATTGTGATTGCAGAGGACCGAGAAATGAGTGCCGCAATAATTTCGCTATCGCTACTGCCAGAAAACATATATCCTTCTTTTTCCAATGCATCGCGAAGTTCGTTGATATTGACTAAATTGCCATTATGGACAAGAGAAAATGGTTTGTCGTGAAAGGTGCTTAATATGGGCTGTGCGTTCGCTAATTTTGTAGATCCCGTAGTGGAATACCGTGTCTGCCCAATAGCGGCATAACCTTGTAGTGGCTTAAGCAATTCCTCAGTAAAAACTCTGGATACTAGTCCCATTTCTTTGTGAGTTTTAATTGTGCCGTCGTCTGAGATAACAGATATCCCCGCACTTTCTTGGCCTCTATGTTGTAGCGCATACATGCCAAAGTAAGTGAGCTTTGCTACATTTTTTCCAGGTGAGAATATACCGTATATCCCGCACATAATTATTAATCCTTTCCTACTGATTCATTATTCTAGGGATAGCCTCATAATATGCCTCAGCCATATCTTTAACTTTGTTATTGATAATTTCTTTATTATCCACTTTTACAACAAAATCCGTTCCCATAACTTTCCCAATATATTTACTACTAATTCTTTCTGTTGCACACTTGAAACTTTCAACGTTTTTTTCTGGAACAGTCACAACAATTCTCGACTGGGTTTCTCCGAACAGCAAACTATCGAGCCTAAGTCCTTTTCGGCTGAGTTCTATATTCGCACCTTTATTTCCAGTAATTGCTCCTTCTGCCAGCGTTATGAGTAAACCGCCTTCAGAGCAATCATGCGCTGAATTAACGATGTTCTCATTGATTATCTTTCTCGTAATCTGTTGTAATTTCATCTCGTATTCCAGATTGATAGCCGGTGGTAACCCTGCAGTTTTATCGTAAATAACCTTCAAATATTCACTTCCACCAATTTCGTCTTTATTTTCGCCTAACAAATAAATATGGTCACCCTCATTCTTCCATTCCATGGAGCAGTATCCCAAATCTTTATTAATAAGACCGACGATACCTACAGATGGAGTCGGGAAAATTGCGCATCCTTCATTTTCGTTGTAAAGACTTACATTGCCGGAAATAACCGGAACATTGAACTTTTTGCAGGCATCAGCTAATCCAGTAACGCATTGCTCTAGCTGCCAGAACATCTCCGGCTTTTCCGGATTAGCAAAGTTAAGACAGTCTGTTATAGCCATCGGCTCTGCACCGGTACACGATACATTTCGAGCAGCTTCGGCGAGCGCTATTTGCCCCCCGGTATATGGGTCCAAATAACAGTACCGGGCATTACAATCAGTTGAAACTGAAAGCTTTTTGTCACTGCCTTTAATGCGTAACACTGCGGCATCTGCCGCACCTGGAAGCGCGATTGTATTTGTTTGCACCATATGGTCATATTGTTCATAAACCCATCTTTTTGAAGCAATATTCGGAGAGGTTAATAGTCGTTGAAAAACTGATGCCGCCTTATTATAATTTACGTCCGGAATAGTATCGAGATCTAATTGCTGAACTTGATCCAAATAGCCCGGTCGAATTGATTCTCTTTTATAGACCGGGGCATCATCAGCCAGCGAACGGGCAGGCACTTCTGCTACTACCTTGCCGTTTTCAAGTACTCTGAACATTTTGTCATTAGTTACCTTACCGATAACAACTGAATGTAATCCCCATTTTTCGAATATTTTGTAGGCTTCCTCTTCTTTCCCTTTTTTAAGTATGATGACCATACGTTCCTGACTTTCTGAGAGCAAAAATTCATACGGTGTCATTTTAGCTTCACGGGCTGGCACTAATGCAATATCTATCTCCACTCCATTATCTGCTCTGGACGCCATTTCGCTCAGTGAACTGGTAAGTCCGGCAGCTCCCATATCTTGCATCCCTACAACGCAATCTTTTTTAAGAAGTTCTAGACACGCTTCTACCAGGAGTTTTTCTTGGAACGGATCTCCTACCTGAACAGAGGAACGTTTTTCTTCGGACTCTTCTGACAACTCAACTGAGGCGAAGGTTGCACCGTGGATGCCGTCTCTGCCTGTCGAGGCACCAACATAGAATATCGGGTTATCAACACCGGCAGCATAGCCTTTTATAATCGGTCCATAGAGATCATCTACCTCTTTTTCCCCTGACTGGACGATACCTACACACATCGCATTAACAAGACAGTTTCCTGTATATGATTCATCAAAAAACACTTCTCCTGCAACTGTTGGGATTCCTATACAGTTACCATATCCGGCAATACCTGCAACTACACCGGATAGAAGAAATCTATTTTTTTTATTATTAGTAATCGGACCGAAACGTAATGAGTTAAGACCGGCAATTGGACGTGCACCCATTGTAAATATATCTCTGATTATTCCGCCAACTCCTGTCGCTGCACCTTGATAGGGCTCAACTGCACTGGGATGATTATGTGATTCCATTTTGAATACTACCGCTAGTCCGTCACCAATATCGACAATACCAGCATTTTCTCCTGGTCCTTGTAGTACATATTTTCCGGTTGTCGGGAATTTTTTGAGAAGCGGTTTCGAGTTTTTGTAGCTACAGTGTTCAGACCATAAAACACTATACATTCCTAATTCGTTAATGTTTGGATGACGTCCTAATATTTTTATAATGCGATCATATTCTTCTTCGGTTAAGCCATGTTCTTTCACTATTTTCGGATCAATCATTTTTTCCTCCATAATAATTCAGTTATAATTATTTTTTATAAAGACCTTTTTGATTAATATACTCAAGCACGTGTTTGTCTAATAGCGAAGAAACATCATCTCCATTTTTTATCTTTTCTCGTATTTCTGTTGAAGATACATTCGGAGTTTCAATGTTCAGGTAACTTACGCTATCGTTATAATCCTTAAGTATCGTAGTATTCATAAAGTTGTAGAATTCTTCACTCTTATATCCAGGTCGATTAATTACAATTAACTTACATTCGTGAAGCAACTTGATCGGTTCTTTCCAGCTCAAAAAATCCAGAAAAGCATCGATACCAATTATAAAGAAAAAATCACGATTTGGGTATCTCGATTTTAAATAGTTTATTGTATCAATAAAAAACGACTTTTCTCTTCGATTATACTCTATATCTGACAAAACAAAATGTTCTTTATTCTCAAGCGCTAATTTACACATGTGATAGCGTTGATCAGGTAGTGCTATAGGCTCGTTCCTATGGGGCGGTATATGACTGGGAATAACCCAGATTTCGTCTAATGACCTGGCTGCCAGGACTTTTCTGGCTAAGGCTATATGGCCTTCATGAATCGGATCGAAAGTGCCGCCAAGTAAGCCTATTTTCATTGTTTTCATATTATTTTGCTATTTGTACCCTTCTATATTCACCGGAAGAGATCCTTTTGCACCAGTTAGCATTGCAAACATACCATTCAACTGTTTCCGCTATTCCCTGATCGAAATTAATGGTCGGCGTCCAGCCTAATTCTCTTTGTATCTTCGATGAATCGATTGCATAACGTCTGTCATGACCAAGTCTGTCCGTAACATGCTTGATCAGGGATTTTGGTTTTTTCAGGTAATCCAGAACAAGATGAACTATTTCTATATTTGGCTTTTCATTGTTTCCGCCGATATTATATACTTCTCCATTCTTCCCATTATGGAGGGCCATATCGAGAGCTCGGCAATGATCGATGACATGAAGCCAATCCCTTACCTGGAGTCCATCGCCATATACCGGCAGTTGTTTATCAACAAGCGTATTGGTAATCATTAAAGGTATAAGTTTTTCCGGGAACTGGTAGGGACCATAGTTATTTGAGCAACGTGTAATGACAGCAGGAAAACCAAACGTCTCGAAATAAGATCTGACAAGCAGATCACTGCCTGCTTTACTGGCCGAATATGGACTATTTGGTGAAATCGGTGTCCCTTCTGTAAAATAACCTGTTGCGCCAAGCGATCCATACACTTCATCAGTTGAGACATGGAGAAACTTTTTTACATTGTTCTTCTTCGCTGATTCTAGCAGATTAAATGTGCCAAGAACATTAGTTTTAACGAAAACTGACGGATCTTCTATACTTCTGTCAACATGAGATTCCGCAGCAAAATGCACTACATAATCAATTCCGTTCATTACGCTATCAACATCTTCTTTGTTAACGATATCGCCTTTTACAAAAGTATATGGCACGTGTAATTCCATGTCTGAGAGGTTATCAAGGTTGCCCGCATACGTTAAGTTATCAAAATTAATAATCTGATAATCTGGATAGGTTTGGATCATATGACGAATAAAATTTGAGCCAATAAAACCCGCACCGCCGGTGATAAGAACTTTTTTCATTCCAGGTATCCTTCCTTTTTAATAATTATAATGAATTGAAACTCAATATTTAGCAGATTTTTGTGATTGTCTATTATTTTGTATTTCCATATACAGTTATTACGACCCTTTTATTGGCTGGTTTCAACTAAAAGTATCACCGTTGATAGTGAATCGAATGTATTGGCATAAGGTTGTCTCCCAAGCTGCTGAATATTATATATATTATCAGAATAAACCATTAAATATTTTCATGCGAAGTTAACCTGTATTTTTTTTCAAAGTAATATCTTTGATGATTTTAATTATTTCTTGAGTATCTTTTAGTGTATTTTTGTCGATTAGAACATCATACGCTGGCTTGCCGACTCTAATATCATCGATATCCACATATCCGGTCAATAAGATTCGGATAGTTTCAGTTTTGGTCTGTTTTGCTTTTTCCAAAACCTGTATTCCATTGAAGTTAGGCATCTTGTAATCACTGAGAATAATATCCAATTTATCTTCGTGTTCGGACATGTATTCGATTGCATCTCCGCTGTTAGAAAATCCGACTACATCATAGTGCTCTGAAAAAGAACGAGACAATACATGTAATAAACTTTTATTGTCATCCACGAATAGTAACATTCTTCGCATTTTATTTTCGCCTTTTAAAATCTATCTAGGATAATCAGAATTTTATTTGATTCAGAATGGTATTATTATACATTGAAAATAAAATTTGCATAAGGCTTAATTGTTCGAAAAGTAATGCTATGAATAAGCTGTAAATATATTAGAATTCTACTGCATTTACTCAACACCTGTCTGCTCTTTTAAAAATTAAGCCAATACAAAAAGGAAATAGCAAAACACGTAAACACATAAATCCCCAACTCCTAAACAGAGAACTATAGCAACTCAAAAAAACATTGTAGTGATATTGAAAAATAGAGGAGAACAATGTTCTGGCTTACAATGTTCTTCAGATAATGAAGTTGTTTTATCTGGACAAGGAAGCAGAAAGCTGGACAGTGAAAAGAATAAGGTATTGGTTTATCGAAACCGTTGGCAAGTTCGTCATTAGTGGAAGACAGGTAAAATGTAAGCTTATAAACTGCTGTGACCTAACTTGGAAGTTGTTCGTTTCTTGCCAGAGACGGCTAATCTTGAACTGGTAAAGAAACCAGCCCATTAAGAAAAAAATCAATAATTTCTGCAAAAACCAATTGTAGAAGATAGGAGTTTAAACAAAAATGACTTGATTATGCAAAATCTATGAAATTACAGAATAATCCTGGCCAATAAGGGCATAAAAATCAACACCATCCAGGGTTTGGTAAATTTTTTGGCAAAAATCTGTCCTATACATTCCTATATCTTTGTGTGAATTTTCTATTTAGGAGTTGGGGAAATAAAAAAAATGCAACTTTCAAATATTGCTTACGATATATATATATAAATTTTTATAAATAAAAAGTTGTGGAGACTAGTTCAGAATGAGATACTCAAATGACTATCAGATAAGAAGAGATTCAATATCCACGTATAACGGACCTAACCACTTCCACAGAAATCATTCACAAGACAAATCAGTCCAGAAAATCGAATCCGTCCCAGACAATAACAGGGAAATTGCCTGCTGGGAATACTTAGATTCCATGAGTATCAATAATAGAAACTATATTTTCGCATACGGTATTGTTCAAAATGAAAACACCACAAAAACAAAAAATGATAACCACATCGATGTCGAGATCATACAAATTGATCCTTATAACCATCAATATAGGGTTGTAGGAGAAGTACAGGTCGACATTGAACCTTCAAACAAAATAACTGCAATTACAACTGAAAGAAAAAGCAATCCAAGTCCCTCAAATGATACAATCAACGAAGCATTAAAAAAAGACTGGAAAAGGACTCTATCGTTAATTCCTGAAGAGAAAAGAAGTGAATTGGCAATAATTCAGGAACTAAAATCCCTCGGAATAGATTTTCCGGAAAGATTCAACAGCTATGAAGAAGTTCTGGAAATCATTAAAAACCGAAAGAATAATGATCCGGACGACACCAGACCTGTAGCACTTTTCTTCTATCCTAAAGTTGACGAAAATGATGCCCTTATACAAGAAAACAAAAACAAAATGTCCGAATTCATGAAAAACGGCTACAAAGTTGTTTACGCAGAAGGTGCCTCAGAAGATGATTTCTACGATACCCTAAAGGACATTGGAGGGAAGAAAAAAATTGATACCTTAGTATTGGCTGGCCATGGAAATAAAAAGCTGCTTTCACTTGGAGCTGATGATCCTCGACTAACACCGATGGACAATGAAAGAAGCTATATTGATATTTCTGATGAACGTGAAATGAAAAATATGAGTTTGAATAACTATATGACTGATAATAGCAATGTCATACTGCTGAGCTGTAGTACCGGAGAAGGCGGAGCACAAGCAGATAATCTGGCTAATGTGATAAAAGACGTGTTCAATCAGAGTACCATTACCTCTGCCCATGCTCCAATTAATGATATAGAGGTATCTTTTGATAAAAATGGACAGCTTAAGACTGCCAGCTTGTATGATATTGAAAGAATGGATGAAGATGTAACCTATCGTGTTGCATAATATTTCTTAACTCACGCAAAAAGCCTATTAAGCATTCATATCTTCTCATGCTATAATTAGCCATCTGCTGTATTTTTAGGATAAAACTGATGGCAAAAAAAATAATTACCGGAATTATAGTCTTAAGCACTCTTTTTATTCTAGTCTCTGCGATTGGTATTTTTTACTTTTCCAACGTAATAATGTATCCGCCCAAAATGTCCTTCGAAAAATACAGGATGTTGCATCCTGACCAGGAAACCCATCCGGGGAAGCTCGGGCTGCCATATAGAGATGAAACAATTTCAATAAATAAGCCTGATAATAAATGCCTTGGCTGGTACCTCCCGGCTTCAAAAAAATCTGATAAACTGATCATTCTCGTCCATGGGCGTGGAGTTAACCGACTTAATGTGTTAAAGTATGCTCCCTATTTACACGCCGCTGGATATAACTTATTCCTCATGGATTTTCGCAACTGCGGATTGAGTTACTCAGCCCCATGCTCTATGGGCTTCTTTGAAAGCCAGGAACTTGTTGTCGCTGCGGATTATCTTGATAAGAAATACCATAACAATTCAGTCGGCATAATAGGCTTTTCGATGGGAGCTGCAGTAACTACCCTCGCAGCACCGCATATAAAAAACATTAAAGCACTTGTCCTTGACAGCCCATTCTATTCATTCCGTTCGATTATCGAAGAAAGGACGACTATTGAGCAACCATACATACCGATAGTATATGTTGACCTGGTACTACGTTTTATTGGTGCTCGGTTAAGCTTTGATACAGATAACGTGGACCTGGGAAAAGAGCTCCGGACAATGCATATACCACTCTTTCTCATTCATGGAAAAAAAGATACATATATTTCTAAACAGCATAGCCTTAGGATATATAAAACGGCTAATGGTCCGAAACAGATCTGGTTAACTGAAAACGGCACACATGTCGAAAGCTTTTCGCATCACGAAAAAGATTACAAGAAGAAAACTCTTGATTTTTTAGCAAGGTATCTAAATTAAATTTGAGGTAGTTGAATTATGGCAAATCCGAAAAAAAACATACTCATAGTCGAGGATAACACCGCGATCCTCGACATATATAAAAAGCTTTGCGAAGTAAAATTCGATGCTAAAGTTTTTGCTGCTGATAATGGTGAAACCGCGCTTAAAATAATTAATACAGAGAAACTTGATTTAATACTTTGTGATTTGATGCTGCCGACCATTAGCGGTTTCGATATAATAAGTTATCTTAAGAGCGATGAAAAATTTAAAGATATACCAATAATAATTGTCTCAGCTGTTGCGGATAAAGGACATGTTAAACTTAGCATCATAAAAGGCGCAAATGATTTTCTTGTTAAGCCTGTACCGTTGAAGATAATGGAAGAGAAAATCGCAAATTTTTTGGTCCGTTGATTTTTGTTTAGTTATCTCGGGTAACAACCGAAAAACCACTATTCATCTTATCGTATTTTACCCTTTACATAATCACAAGTTCCTATTATGATTTACAAGGTTTATTGAGCCAAAATAATGAAACAAAGAGACTAGAAAAGAAAGGACAAGGGGCACACAATGACAATGAAATATTATATTGCAAATAAAATGATAGATGAAGGCAGCAAAATTGATAGAATTATCGGAAGAGAAATTCTTGATAGCCGCGGCAATCCGACAGTTGAAGTAGACGTCGTTCTTAAAGACGGAACAATAGGAAGAGCAGGAGTTCCATCTGGAGCATCCACAGGCGAAAACGAAGCACTCGAACTTCGTGACGGAGACAAAAGCAGATATTTAGGAAAAGGTGTACTTAAAGCAGTTAAGAACGTCAACGATATCCTCGGACCGCAAATAATCGAAGCCGGATATTCTGTATTTGATCAAGTCGGCATTGATAACTTTATGATACAGCTCGACGGTACAAAAACAAAATCAAAACTCGGAGCCAATGCGATACTGGGCGTATCACTTGCTTTGGCTAAAGCTGCCGCTGCAAAACTTAACATTCCACTCTATCGTTATATCGGCGGAGTAAATTCTAAAAAACTGCCGGTGCCAATGATGAACATCATAAACGGCGGTTCACATTCAGATGCACCGATAGCCTTCCAGGAATTCATGATCAGACCAGTTGGAGCGAAATCATTTAAAGAAGGCCTTAGAATGGGCGCAGAAGTTTTCCATTCACTTAAAAAAGTTCTTCATGACAGAGGGCTCAGCACTGCTGTTGGTGATGAAGGCGGTTTCGCACCTGCGCTCGCCGGAACAGAAGATGCTATTGAATCTATATTAAAAGCAGTAGAAAACGCCGGTTACAAGCCTGGTGTTGATGTTAAAATCGCTCTTGATTGTGCTGCTTCAGAATTCTACAAAAACGGAACTTATAACTATAACAAATTTGAAGGAGACAAAGGCGCAGTGAGAACTTCAGCACAGCAAGCTGAATATCTTGCTCAGTTAAGCGAGAAATATCCAATCGATTCAATTGAAGACGGAATGTCTGAAAATGACTGGGCTGGATGGAAGCTACTTACTGAAAAAATCGGAGATAAATGCCAGCTTGTAGGCGACGATCTTTTCGTAACTAACGTTGAATATCTTTCAAGAGGTATCAAAGAAGGCTGCGCAAACTCTATTCTCGTCAAAGTTAACCAAATTGGTTCACTCACTGAAACGCTTGATGCTATCGAAATGGCACATAAAGCTGGTTACACAGCAGTTATTTCCCATAGATCAGGAGAAACAGAGGATTCTACAATTGCAGACATCGCAGTTGCAACGAATGCTGGTCAGATCAAAACCGGTTCTCTCAGCAGAAGTGATAGGATTGCAAAGTACAATCAGCTTCTCAGAATTGAAGAAGAACTTAATAGTTACGCAATTTATGGTGCGTAATCAAATCTAAAACTAAAAAGGCTGTCAGATCAAACTGACAGCCTTTATTTATGTGCGCCCAGCATGGGCGCTTTCTAGTCGGTGAAAGTCCGATATGGGGGTTGATAGTGCCAACCATTAGCTCAAGACAAGGGTGTCCATCGTGAGGTGGAATCTGAAGGAAGTCGGCGGCAAAG